>NHCFI02800__coassemble_848_pt1 | contig 28846 bp, 29 predicted proteins | sample NHCFI02800__metabat2_high_PE_010 | metagenome-assembled genome bin NHCFI02800
GCGTTTCCTGCCGCGGGCGCTTTCAAACACACAAAACCATTTTCAAAAGTAAGGAGCATCGCTATGACTTATTCTCATGAAGTAGAGCAAATGTGTCCGATCGCGAAAGGCCCGCACCACGGACCTGCGCCCATCCCCGAGGAAGGCCAGTGGGTCAAGGCGTACGAGATCAAGGACATCTCCGGCCTGACGCACGGCGTGGGCTGGTGCGCTCCGCAGCAGGGCACCTGCAAGCTGACGCTGAACGTGAAGAAGGGCGTCATTGAAGAGGCGCTGGTCGAGACGATCGGCTGCTCGGGCATGACGCACTCCGCCGCCATGGCCGGCGAGATCCTGCCGGGCAAGACCATCCTTGAAGCGCTGAACACCGACCTCGTGTGCGACGCCATCAACGTTGCCATGCGCGAGCTGTTCCTGCAGATCGTGTACGGCCGCAGCCAGACTGCCTTTTCCGACGACGGCCTGCCCATCGGCGCCGGCCTCGAGGACCTCGGCAAGGGTCTGCGCAGCATGACCGGCACCATCTTCTCCACCCGCGCCAAGGGCGTCCGTTATCTGGAGCTCACCGAGGGCTATATCACGAAGGTCGCGCTCGACGAGAACAACGAAGCCATCGGCTATCAGTTCGTACGTCTGGGCAAGATGATGGAGGACATCCGTCACGGCGTCGATCCGAAGACCGCCTATGAGAAGAACATCGGCACCTATGGTCGTTTCGCCGATGCTCCCAAGTATATCGACCCGCGTGAAGAGTAAGGAGGACGCAACTATGGCTACTTTTGAAAGTCAAGAACGCCGCATGCCGAAAATCGAAAAATGTCTGGCTGCCAACGGCCTCGAGTCTCTGGACGCGTGCCGTGCCATGCTGCTCGAGAAGGGCATCGACGTGGAAGCGATCGTCAAGGGCGTGCAGCCCATCTGCTTTGAGAACGCTGTCTGGGCGTACACGCTCGGCACGGCCATCGCGGTCAAGCGCGGCCTGAAGAGCGCCGCCGACTGCGCCGCCGCCATCGGCGAGGGCCTCGAGGCGTTCACCATCCCCGGCTCCGTTGCCGAGCAGCGCGCCGTCGGCCTGGGCCACGGCAACCTCGGCGCCATGCTGCTGCGCGATGAGACCAGCTGCTTTGCCTTCCTCGCGGGCCACGAGTCCTTCGCGGCCGCCGAGGGCGCCATCGGCATTGCCAAGACGGCCAACAAGGCCCGCAAGACCCCGCTGCGCGTGATCCTGAACGGCCTGGGCAAGGATGCGGCCTACATCATCAGCCGCATCAACGGCTTCACCTATGTGGAGACTGATTTCGACTTCAAGACCGGCGAGCTGACGGTCGTCCGCGAGAAGGCTTTCTCCGACGGCGAGCGCGCTGCCGTCAAGTGCTACGGCGCCAACGACGTGCTCGAGGGCGTTGCCATCATGAAGAAGGAGGGCGTCGAGGTGTCCATCACGGGCAACTCCACCAACCCCACCCGCTTCCAGCACCTCGTGGCCGGCACCTACAAGAAGTGGGCCATCGAGAACGGCAAGAAGTACTTCTCCGTGGCTTCCGGCGGCGGCACGGGCCGCACGCTGCACCCGGACAACGTGGCCGCCGGCCCCGCTTCCTATGGTCTGACCGACTCGATGGGCCGTATGCACGGCGACGCTCAGTTCGCCGGCTCTTCCTCTGTGCCTGCGCACGTGGAGATGATGGGCCTCATCGGCATGGGCAACAACCCCATGGTCGGCGCCACCGTTGCGTGCGCCGTGGCCGCTTCGCAGGCCTGAGCCTGAAAGCGCCGGGAACATCCCGATATGCAAATGTGCCCCGAACCGTCCGGTTCGGGGCGCGTTTTTTGTTTTGCCGGGATCAGGCCTGTTCGGTCAGCTCCCGCAGGCGGCGCAGAAACGCACTCACAGCGGCCGGGCTCGTCGCCCAGCTCGTCACGAGACGGATCTCCGTCATGCCCGGCGCGGGATGTCCGATCACTTCCCAGTGGAAATCGCCCTCCAGCTGTTCGAGCACGGCGTCGGGCAGGATGGGGAACTGCTGGTTCGAGGGGCTGTCGCACGCGAAAGCGTATCCCAGCATCCCGATGCCGCTGCGCAGGCGCTGCGCCTGTTCGTTCGCGTGACGCGCGAGCTCAAGGTACAGTCCGTCGCGCAGCAGGGTGTCGAACTGCACGCCCAGCAGCCAGCCCTTGGCCAGCATGCCGCCGTGCTGTTTCAGAATCCAGCGGAAATCCGGTTTCAGAGCGTTGTTCAAAATCACAAGCGCCTCGCCGAACAGCGCGCCGTTCTTCGTGCCGCCGATGTAGAACGCGTCGCACAGGCGTGCCAGCTCCGCAAAGTCCGGGCCGCCCGCCGCGATGGCGCTGCCGAGGCGCGCGCCGTCCAGATAGAGGTACAGGCCCAGTTCGCCGCACACAGCGCGCAGTCCCGCCAGCTCCTCCTTCGTGTACACCGTGCCGATCTCCGTCGTGTTGCTCACGTACACGAGACGCGGTTTCACCATGTGTTCGTCGAGGTGCGCCGCGCACACGTTTCGCACATCGTCCGGCGTCAGTTTGCCGTTCTCGCACGCGACGGCGATGCACTTGTGGCCGGTCGCCTCGATGGCGCCGGTCTCGTGCACGCACACGTGGCCGGTCGAGGCGGCGATCACCGCTTCGTGCGGGCGAAGGAACGCGGCGACGGCCGTCAGGTTCGTCTGCGTGCCGCCCACCAGAAAATGAACGTCCGCGTCCGGCGCGGCGCACAGCTCACGGATGCCGGCTGCGGCGCGCTCGCAGTGGCCGTCGAGCCCGTAGCCGAAATTCCCCTCCAGATTGGTAGCGGTAAGGGCGGCCAGAACGTCGGGATGCGCGGCCTCCGAATAGTCGTTTGTAAAACGGTACATGCTCATGCACTTCCTTTTGCTGCAATCTGCTCTTTATTGTAAAACCCGCGCGCGCAAAAAGCAACTTGCATTTGCGCATCAAACCTTATAATATGGTACTGATGATACAAAGAAAACAATGTACAGCGCAGAGAAGTCCGCGCGGTTTCACAGAATGGCGGGAGGGAACAGCCATGTCGATGGAAGAATACAGAAAAGCACTGAAAATGGGCCAGAAAAACTTCCGGGCAAACGTCTCGAAGGGGCGCTACCCGTATCTTCAGGTCCTGGACGATATTCTCGAGCACACCGAGACCGAGAGCATGGTGCCGCTCGGCCTTGTGGACATCCCGATGGAGCTCATCGTGGGAACCAAGACGGAGGGCCGCACGTCAGCCTTCGCCAGCAACTTCATGCCGCTGCTGGCGGAAAAGACGGAGTTTGCGCAGAAGTGGTCGGTCCTGTGTGACGTGCAGGAGAACGAGGGCATCCGCGACCCCATCGTGGCGTTCGAGTTCATGAACCGGTTCTATGTGCAGGAGGGCAACAAGCGCGTCAGCGTGCTCAAGTATTTCGGCGCGGCGCGCGTCCCCGGCACGGTCACGCGCATCATTCCCAAGCGCACGGACACAAAGGAGAACCGCATCTACTACGAATTCCTTGACTTCTACACGCTGACGCAGATCAACTTCCTCTGGTTCACGGAGGAGGGACGCTTTGCCGCGCTGGTGGCGGCCGTCGGCAAAGCGCCGGGCGAGCGCTGGACGCACGAGGAAAAGCAGAAGCTCGCATCCGTCTATCTGCGCTTCCGCGAGGCGTACAACGCGCGCGGCGGCGACCGCCTGTCCATCACGGCGGGCGACGCGCTCCTCGCGTTCCTGAAAGTGCATCCCTACAGCGAGACGCAGGACATGAGCGTCGCGCAGCTGCACGATGAACTGGGCAAGATGTGGGACGAGATCGTGGTGCTCACGCGCCCGTCGGCCGTCGAGCTCTCCATGGAACCCAAGCCGTATCGCGACGATCTGACGAGCATCGCCAAGCGCTTTCTGCAGCACAACGCACCGAAGCTCAAAGTCGGCTTTGTGCATGAGAAGGACGCCGTCACGTCGCCCTGGACGTACGGGCACGAGTTCGGCCGCGGCGAGCTGGAGGAGACGCTCGGCTCGCGCGTGCAGACGTTCTGCATCGACAACGTCATCGCAGAAGAAAACGGTGAGGACGCCATCCGTCAGCTCATCGAGGAGAAGGAGTGCGAGGTGGTGTTCACCACGACGCCGAAGCTCATGCCGGCGGCGCTCAAGATGGCCATCGAGCATCCGGAGGTCAAGATCCTCAACTGTTCGCTCAACATGACGCACCCCAGCGTGCGCACTTATTACGGGCGCATCCACGAGGTGAAATTCCTCATCGGCGCCATCGCGGGCGCGCTTGCCGAGGACGACAAGATCGGCTATGTGGCCACGTATCCGACGTACGGCATGACCGCGGCGATCAACGCCTTTGCGCTGGGCGCGCGCATGGTGAATCCGCGCGCGAAGGTGCATCTGCTGTGGACCGCCCGGAAGGGGACCGACATCGACAAATATTTCTATGAAAACGGAGTTTCCGTGATCTCCACGCATGACATCCGCGACCCGCGCGGCGAATCCGACAAGTTCGGCCTGTACCGCATCAAGGACGGCGACATCCACCACTACGCGATGCCGTTCTGGAACTGGGGCGAATACTATGTGCGGATCGTCCGCTCGATCCTTGACGGCGCCTGGAAACAGGACGGCGAGGCGGCGGGCAACGGCGCGATCAACTACTGGTGGGGCATGTCGACGGGCGTTGTGGATGTGATCGTATCCCGTTCGCTGCCGCTGGGAACGAAGCAGCTTGTGGACCTGCTCCGCGAGACGATCTGCCGCCGCGATTTCGACCCGTTCCGCGGCGTGCTGTATGCGCAGGGCGGCGTCTGTGTGCAGCCGGAAGAACACGAGGCACTCACTCCCGAACAGATCATCACGATGGACTGGCTGGCGGAGAATGTCATCGGCGCGATCCCGCCGTTCGACACACTCATCGACGCCGCCAAGCCCCTCGTCACGATTCAGGGCGTCGGGAAGGCGGAGAAGCCGTCCAAGATTCTGTAACGGAGACTCGATATGAAAATTCTTGCCATTTCGGACGTGGAGAGCAAATCGCTGTGGGAGTTTTACACGCCGGAGAAGCTGCAGGGCGTGGACCTTGTGCTCTCCTGCGGGGATCTGGATCCCCGGTATCTCTCATTTCTGGCGACGTTCACGCCCGCCCCGGTGCTGTATGTACACGGCAACCACGACACCAAATACAAGGAGCGCCCGCCCGAGGGGTGCGAGTGCATTGAGGATAAGATCTACCGCTTCCGCGGTGTGCGCATCCTCGGCCTCGGAGGTTCCATGCGGTACAAATACGGCCCGAACCAGTATACGCCTCAGGAGATGGAGCGCCGTCTGCGCCGAATGCGGTGGAAGCTGTGGCGCGCGGGCGGGGTGGACATCCTGCTGACGCATTCGCCGGCGCTCGGGCACAACGACGGCCCGGATCTGCCGCACATCGGGTTTCAGACGTTCCGCACGGTGATTGATACATATCATCCCCGCTATTTCATTCATGGGCACGTGCACCTGAATTACGGCGCCACGCTGGAGCGTGTGACGCAGATCGGGGATACAACGGTCGTCAACGCGTACGAGCGCTGCCTGTTCGAGTACGAGACGGGGAAGACCTTCTGACCTGTCCCGGCATGAAGCGCGGGCGCGGCGCATATCCTTTCGCAGAGAGCGAAGGGGGGCGCACGGCGTGCGGGAATGGATCGAACAGATCTTCACACAATACGGTTACTGGGGCGTGTTCGCGCTGATCGCGGTGGAAAATCTCTTTCCGCCCATTCCGAGCGAGGTCATCCTGACTTTCGGCGGTTTTCTGACCACGGTGACGGAGCTCACGTACTCCGGCGTCGTGGCGGCCGCCACGGCGGGGAGCTGCGCGGGAGCCGTGATTCTGTATGCGGTGGGGCGGCTTGCATCGCCGCAGCGGCTCAGCGCGTTTTTCCGCAGCCGCGCGGCGCGCGTTCTCCGCATCGAGCGCGCCGACGTGGAAAAAACGGCGGACTGGTTTGCCCGGCGGGGAAGGCTGTGCGTGCTGTACGGCCGCTGCATCCCCATCATCCGCAGCCTTGTGTCCGTCCCGGCGGGAATGTCCGGAATGGCGTTCGCGCCGTTTTTCGGCCTGACGGTGCTGGGGAGTCTCGCGTGGAATCTCGCGCTCGTGGGAGCGGGGGCCGCGCTGGGCAGCAGCTGGCCGGTCGCGGCGCGCGCACTCGAGCAGGCGTCCGGGGCCGTCAAACTGGCGCTCTGGGCGGCGGCGCTGCTGGCGGGAGCGGCGTATGCGCGCAGGAACTGGAAACGAAAGGGAAAACAGCATGGGAATGTACGACAGAAATCTGGCCCTTTGGGGCAGCGAGGCGCAGGATAGGCTGGCGTCGGCGCGCGTGGCCGTGTTCGGCCTCGGCGGCGTGGGCGGGCATGCGCTGGAGGCGCTCGCACGGGCGGGCGTCGGATGTCTTGCCCTTGTGGACGGAGACGAGGTGGAGGAGTCGAACCTCAACCGCCAGCTCATCGCCACGCGCGATACGGTCGGTATGCGCAAGACGCAGGCGGCCGAGCGGCGTCTGCGCGAGATCCGGCCCGATATGGAGATCGAGAGCTACGATCTGTTCTATCTGCCGGAGACGGCGGACAAGATCGATCTTTCGCGCTTTGACTGCATCGTGGATGCGATCGACACGATGACGGCGAAGATCGAGCTGATCGTGCGCGCCGACGCGCTCGGTGTGCCGGTCGTGAGCGCGATGGGCTGCGGCAACAAGCTCGACCCGACGCGCTTTGAAATCGCGGACCTTTACGAGACGCAGACCGATCCCGTGGCGCGCATCCTGCGCCGCGAGCTGAAAAAACGGGGCGTGCGGAAGCTGCGCGTCGTGTACAGCCGCGAGGAACCGCGCAGCGCAGGCGGTGCGGGCACGCGCGGCACGGCCGGACGGCCCGCGCCGGGTTCGGTGAGCTTTGTGCCGGGTGCGGCGGGGCTCGCGCTCGCGGCCGAGACGGTGCGCATTCTGATCGGCGGCTTCCTTTAAGATACGATTTCCCGGGCGCTGTGTGCACTTGCACGCAGCGCCCTTTCTTTGTGCCGCGGCGGCCGCCTTTTACAAACACTTTACACAGGAGATACAAAACCATGATTTCCATTTGCAGTGAGAATCCGTACAATGGCATTGTACCAAATAACAAAAAACAAAAGGAAATTTTGGAGGGTATTACAATGAAAAAGGCACTGAGCGCGCTGATTGCCGGCGCTATGATCCTGAGCCTGACCGCTTGCGGCGCTACTTCGAGCAGCACGGCCAGCACTTCTTCCGCGGCTGAGACTTCTTCTTCCGCCGCCGCCAGCACCGAGGCGACCGGCACGGTTTCCGGCAGCGTCACCACGGGCGGTTCCACTTCCGTTGAGAAAGTGATCCTGTCTCTGAGCGAGGCTTTCATGCAGGAGAATCCTGACGTCGATATCACGTACGATCCGACCGGTTCGGGCGCCGGCATCACGGGCGCTTCCGACGGCACGCTGGACATCGGCCTGTCGAGCCGCAACCTGAAAGAGGATGAGACCGGCCTCGTCGCCACGACCTTCGCTCTCGACGGCATCGCCATCATCGTCAACAACGAGAACACGGTCGAAGACCTGACGCTCGAGCAGATCAAGGGCCTCGCCACGGGCGAGATCACGAACTGGAGCGAAGTCGGCGGCCCGGACCAGCCGGTCGTGCTCGTCGGCCGTGAGGCCGGCAGCGGCACGCGCGACGGCTTCGAGTCCATCGTCGGCGTGGAAGACGCCTGCGTCTACGAGCAGGAGCTGACCTCCACCGGCGCCGTGATCGCGGCTGTCGCAGCCAACCCCAACGCGTTCGGCTACGCTTCTCTGTCCGCTGTGGATGACACCGTGAAGGCTGTCACCGTCGGCGGCGTCGAGGCCACCGAAGCCACCGTTCAGGACGGTACTTACGCGATCCAGCGTCCGTTCGTCTTCGTCACCAAAGAGGGTGAGGAGCTGAGCGATGCAGCGCAGGCTTTCATCGACTACGCTACGAGCGACGCCGTGAACGAGATCATCGCGAACGCCGGCGCCGTGCCTGTCGCTTGAGTACGATCACAGCAAGATGCAGCAGGGGCCGGGGCGTGCAAGCGCAGCGGCCCCAAGCTGTATCCGGAGGGAAACACAGCGGTATGAAAGTGAAAAAAGCTATCGAATCGGTGATGAACGTCTTGTTCGCGCTGTGCGGCCTGTTCTCCGTCGCGGCGGTGGCGCTCATCACAGGATACATGATCGTGGCCGGCATCCCGGCCATCCGTGAGATCGGCCTTGTCAACTTCCTGTTCGGAACGGAATGGGCCTCCACGGCCGCCGATCCGAAGTTCGGCATCCTTCCGTTCATCCTCACCAGCATCTGGGGCACGCTGGGCGCCGTCGTGATCGGCGTTCCCATCGGATTGCTGACGGCCGTGTTCCTGTCGAAGATCGCGCCGCCCCGCGTCGCCGCCGTCGTGCGCCCGGCCGTCGATCTTCTTGCGGGCATCCCGAGCGTTGTGTACGGCCTCATCGGCATGATGGTCCTGGTTCCCGCGGTGATGGATATTTTCAACCTGAAAAGCGGCACCTGCCTGTTTGCGGCCATCCTCGTGCTGGCCGTGATGATCCTGCCGTCCATCGTCTCCGTCAGCGAGACGGCGCTGAACGCCGTTCCCCGTGAGTACGAAGAGGCCAGCCTTGCGCTGGGCGCCACGCAGATCGAGACGGTCTTCCGCGTGAGCATTCCGGCCGCCAAGAGCGGCATCGCCGCGGGCGTCGTGCTCGGCGTCGGCCGCGCCATCGGCGAGGCCATGGCGGTCATGATGGTCGCGGGCAACGTGGCCAACATGCCGGGCCTGTTCAAGAGCGTGCGCTTCCTCACCACGGCCGTGGCCAGTGAGATGAGCTACGCAAGCGGATTGCAGAAGCAGGCGCTGTTCTCCATCGCTCTGGTGCTGTTCTGCTTCATTATGATCATCAACAGCATCCTGAATTTTGTGCTGAAAAAGGGGGATAAGGCGTGAACAACCTGAGAAAACGCCGCATCACCGATGCGGTCCTGCGCGGGCTGATCTATCTGTGCGCCGGTCTCACCGTACTGCTGCTCGTCGCGCTCATCGGCTACATCTTTGTGCGCGGTCTGCCGCACGTCACGTGGCAGCTTCTGTCCACGGCTCCCAGTGCACTGAATGATACGATTGGTATTTTGCCAAATATTTTAAACACTCTGTATATCATCCTGTTCACGCTTCTCATCGCGCTGCCGCTCGGCGTCGGCGCGGCGGTGTACCTCACGGAATACGCCACGAACAAGAAGTTCATCGCGGTCGTCGAGTTCACCACCGAGACGCTGGCGGGCATCCCGTCGATCATCTACGGCCTCGTGGGCATGCTGTTCTTCGCGCAGATGCTCGGATTCAAAACAAGCCTTCTGTCGGGCGGCTGCACGCTGGTCATCATGATCCTCCCCACGATCATCCGCACCACGCAGGAGAGCCTCAAGACCGTTCCGCAGAGCTACCGCGAGGGCGCTCTGGGCCTCGGCGCGACGAAGTGGTACATGATCCGCACGATCATCCTGCCCTCGTCGGTGGACGGTATTGTCACGGGCTGCATCCTGTCCGTCGGCCGCATCGTGGGCGAGAGCGCCGCGCTGCTCTTCACGGCGGGCGTGGGCACGGTCGTCGCGAAGAATATTTTCTCGCAGTTCACCCGTTCGGGCGGAACGCTCAGCGTGGCGCTGTACATGTATGTGTCCGAGCGCGGAGAGTTCGACATCGGCTTCGCCATCGCGGCCATCCTCCTCATTCTGGTGCTCTGCATCAACGCCGCGGCGAAATTCGCAAACAAGAAACTGAAAAGCAAGGAGCAACGCGCATGACAACGCCTATCATCCAGACAAAGGATCTGCATCTGTATTACGGCAACTTCGAAGCGCTGAAGGGCATCTCGATGGAGATCGGCGAAAAAGAGATCACCGCTTTCATCGGCCCGTCCGGCTGCGGCAAGTCCACCTATCTGAAAACGCTCAACCGCATGAACGACCTCGTGCCGGGCGTGCGCATCGAGGGCGACGTGCTGTTCAAGGGCGAGGATATCTTCAAGAGCGACGTCGACGTGACGATTTTGCGCAAGAAGATCGGCATGGTGTTCCAGAAGCCCAACCCGTTCCCGATGAGCATTTACGACAACATCGCCTACGGCCCGCGCCTGCACGGCACGCACTCGCGCGCGCAGCTCGACGAGCTCGTTGAAAAATCCCTGCGCGGCGCCGCATTGTGGGACGAGGTGAAGGACCGTCTGAAGAAGAGCGCGCTCGGCCTTTCGGGCGGCCAGCAGCAGCGCATGTGCATCGCGCGCGCGCTTGCCGTCGAACCCGACGTGCTGCTCATGGACGAACCCACCAGCGCGCTCGACCCGGCCTCCACGATGCGCATCGAGGACCTGATGACGGAGCTGAAGAAGAACTACACCGTCGTCATCGTCACGCACAACATGCAGCAGGCCGCGCGCATCAGCGACAAATGCGCGTTCTTCCTCGTGGGCGAACTCGTCGAATTCGGCGAGACGCAGCAGATCTTCGGCATGCCGAAAGACAAGCGGACGGAAGATTACATCACCGGACGTTTCGGTTGATTTCCCGTTCTGAATGCTATATGATAAGAAGGAGATAGTATGAAACTCAGACCTTCCTACGACGCCGACCTCGACGCACTGAGCCAGGCGCTGATCCACATGGGAGCCCTGGCGGCGGACGCCATCGCGCGCACGCTGACGGCGCTCAAGACAGGCGACCGCGCGATGGCGCAGTCGGTCATCGACGCGGACGCCGAAGTGGACCGCGCCGAGCGCGACATCGAACACCGCTGCCTGACGCTTCTGCTGCGCCAGCAGCCCGTGGCGGGCGACCTGCGCAAGGTGTCCACGGCCATCAAAATGATCACGGACATCGAGCGCGTGGGCGATGCGGCCGCGGATATCGCGGAGATCGGCCTGCACATGAGGGACACCAATCTGCCCGCCGCGCTGCCGCACATTGAAAAAATGGCGGAGACGGCGCAGAAAATGGTGGAGGACGCCATCCGCGCGTATGTGGACGAGGATCTGCAGCTGGCGGCCGATGTCATCCAGCGGGACGACGAGGTGGACGCCGGGTTCAATGCGGTCAAGGGTGAGATCGCACAGCTGCTGTCGAAGGATATCGACGACGCGGTGGACTGCCTGATGATCGCGAAATATCTCGAGCGACTGGGTGACCACGCCGTCAATATCTGCGAATGGGTGCAGTTCTACAAGACCGGCGTGCACAAGAATGAAAAGATCCTGTGACAAGAGGAGACGCCGTATGACAAAAAAGCCCTGTGTCTTTGTTGTGGAAGATGACGACAGCATCCGCAAACTTCTGGAAGTTGCGCTCAGTGCGAAGGACTACCGCGTCCTTTGCTTCGAGAACGCCGTGGACGCGCTGGCGGAGATGAGCGCCACGCTGCCGGACGCTGTTGTGATGGACATCATGATGGAGGGCATGGACGGCATCACCGCACTCAAGCTGATGCGCGACAACGCGCGCCTGCGCACCGTTCCCGTGATGATGCTCACGGCAAAGGACACCGAGGCCGACAAGGTCGCGGGGCTCGATGCCGGTGCGGACGATTACCTGACGAAGCCGTTCGGCGTCCTTGAACTGTGCGCGCGCGTCCGCGCGCTGCTCCGCCGCTCCGGCACGCCGGCGGCCGGCGGAACGCTGCGCAGCAACGGTGTGGAGCTCAACCTTGCGACGCGCGAGGCGATGCTCGACGGCCATCCGCTGGAACTGACAAACAAGGAATTCGATCTCCTGCGTGAGCTGATGCAGCGCGCCCCCGCTGCGGTGGAGCGCGAGGCGCTGCTCCAGAGCGTCTGGGGATACGATTTCGTCGGCGAGACGCGGACGCTCGATATGCACATCGGCACGCTCCGCGCGAAACTGGCCGATGACAGCGCCGCGCCGCGCTTTATCAAGACGGTGCGCGGCGTGGGATACCGCTTCATCGGTGAGGTGGAGACGCTATGAGAAAGACCATTCTGCACCACATGCTCGTCGTTCTTGCGGCGGGCCTTTTTCTGTTCTGCATTCTCACGGCGCTGATCGTAAACTTCCGCATCTCCCGCCGCACGCAGGACGACCTCGCGGTGGTCGCGTCGGCAATGGCGATGGCCTATGACCGCTCCGCCGACGCGCAGAAGCAGGCGGACGAGCTGGCCGCCGCGGGCGGTGTGCGCGTCACCGTCATCAGCGAGGACGGCACAGTGCTCGCGGATTCCGAGGCCGACGCGGCACAGATGGAAAACCACGCGCAGCGCGAGGAGATCCTGCGCGCGGCAGCGGAGGGCATCGGAACGGCGGTGCGCTCGTCCGGTACGCTGGGCGAACAGCAGGCTTACGCGGCGGTCCGGCTGGACGGAGGCGGGTATCTGCGCGTCGGCGTTGCCTACGGAGGCGTATTCACGGACGCGCTCTCGCTGATGCCGGCGTTCCTTGTGGCGCTCGCCGCATCGCTCTTCGTCGCCACCGTCGCCGCGAACCGGTTTGCGCGCTCCATCGCGGCGCCCATTCAGGAGCTCTCCAAGGGCTTCGCCGAGGTGCGCGCCGGGGGTGCGTTCCTCGAGACGGCGGACTATCCCTACGACGAACTGCGCGTGATGGCCGAGAGCGCGAACGAGATGGCGGGCGAGCTGCGCCGCAACGTGACGCGCGTGTCGCGCGAGAAGGCGCGCATCGACACCATCCTCGAGAACATGGACGAGGGTTTTGTGCTTCTGGACGATGCGCAGAATATTCTGCTCATCAACGGCGCGGCGTGCCGCATTTTCGGATGCAATGCCGACACCGTTCGCCGCAAGAATCTTGTGTACGCCACCAGAAACGTCGCGCTGCTGGATGCGGTCGGCGAGGTGCAGAAGAACGGAGGCCGCCAGCATCCTACGGTCCCGATGCCGAACGGACGCATCGGCCGCGCCACTGTCAGCACAGTGCGCCCGTCGGAGGAAGACGAGGGCGGTATGCTCATCCTCATCGCGGACGTCACCGAACAGCGCATGGCGGTCAAGTCGCGCCAGCGCTTCTTCGAGGCCGCGTCGCATGAGCTCAAGACGCCCATCACGTCCATCAGCGGTTTTTCGGAGCTGCTGTGCAGCGGGCTCGATCTGCCTGAGGAGCAGCGCCGTGATATCGCCGAGTGCATCCGCAAGGAGTCGGCCCGCATGACCAGCCTGATCGGCGACATCATCATGATCAGCCGCCTTGAGAGCGGAGACATCACCTTCCCGGCCGAGACGCTCGACCTCGGCGATATCGTGCGCGAGTGCTGCGATGCGGTGGGCGCGCTGGCCGAGCAGAACGGTGTGACGTTCACGTCCGAGATCGGCAGCTTCGTGATGAGCGCTTCGCGCAGCGAGATGTCGCAGCTCGCGGGCAATCTCATCCAGAACGCCGTGCGCTACAACCACGAGGGCGGGCGCGTGGAGGTCACACTGCGCGTCGAGCACGGGGAGGCCGACCTGGTCGTGTTCAACACGGGCGAGCCCATTCCGGAAAAATACCGGGAGCGCGTGTTCGAGCGTTTCTTCCGCATCGACAAGGGCCGCTCCAAAGCCGTGGGCGGCACCGGGCTCGGCCTTGCCATCGTCAAGCACGTCGCCGCGGGCGTCGGCGCGACGGTCCGTCTCGACGTGTCCGCGGACGGGAACACGTTCTCCGTCCATTTTCCCCGACAGCAGTAAAAGAGAGCGCCCGTGCCGGCATCTAGCCGGCACGGGCGCTTTTGATTCCGGAACGTCACACACCGCGCTCGCGCTTTGAGAAGATGCAGCCGCAGTAGTCCTGCCGGTACAGGCCGTACTCCTGCGACAGCTCAAGGCTGCGCTTGTAGCCGTTCTTTTTCTTGAAGTCGGACGCGAGGTATTTCACCCCGTACTCCCGCTCCAGCGCGAACCCGATCTCATTCAGCTTCGCGGCGTTCTTGTGCGGGGAGATGGAGAGCGTGGACGCAAAGTAATCGAACCCCTCGGCCGCCGCGAGCGCGGCGGTGTGGCGCAGGCGCAGCTCATAGCACGCGAAACAGCGCTCACCGCCCTCCGGAATGTTCTCGAGCCCTTTCACGGCGTCGTAGAATTCCTGGGGCGCGAACGGTGAGAGACGGAACGTCACGGGATGTTCGCGCGGCGTCTCAGCCACAAAGCGCTCCGCTTCGGCGGCGCGGCGGTCGTGTTCCGCCTCCGGGTAGATGTTGGGATTGTAGGAATCGATCGTGATGGAAAAGTGGGGCGCGAGCCGCTCGAGCACCGCGCTCGAACACGGGCCGCAGCAGGCGTGCAGAAGCAGGCGCGGAACACGGCCGTTCAGCGACGCGATCTCTTTCTCCATCCACAGCTGATAGTTTTCCAAAGACAAGGCACCTCGTTTCGACACCATTGTAGCACGTGCGCACACCGGGGCGCAATCCTTTACGGATTGTTCAAATTTGCCTCAAATGCCTTTCACAAATGTCGCATATACTTTTAATCACAGGGGAAACATCCTCCGTAACATTCCGCTTCCTCCCGAAACGGGAGAAAACGATAAGCCGGGTCGCCCCGCTCACCGCGCGTCTGCCCGGCGCCAAAAAACAATCTTGCTGTTCGGCAAGTTTTCACATAGATTTGCTCTTTGCGAAAAAAGCGCTGTGTTCCCGCCGCATGCGGTCCGGGCATGGCGTTTTTTTCGCATATCTGTTATAATAATAAAATTAGAGCAAAAACAGCTCAGAACAAGAGGAGGGGACGCGTTGACACGCGAACAGATCGAACGCATCAATGAACTGGCCCGGAAGAGCCGCACGCCCGAGGGGCTGACGGATGAAGAAAAACACGAGCAGACCTCGTTGCGTAATCAGTATGTGGAGGCGATGCGGGAATCGCTCCGCACGCAGCTGGAACATACTGTGATTGTTGATGAACACGGAAACCGCCGCAACCTGCCCAGACGGCGCTGAGGTGCGGCGGATCGAAAGGAGATTCCCATGAGGGACGACTCTGAAAAACGAAATATCCGCCTGACGGCCGGCCGGCGCATCCGCACGCATGCGGAGACCCCGTCCGCGGACGACGCGTTTGCGGACGCGGAGACGGATGCGTTCGTCCCGTTTGACGAGACGGCGTTTGAGCAGGCCGCGGACGCATTCGACGATGCGGAGGAGGATATCCCGGAACCGGAGACGCCCGAGCCGCCGGAGGAGCCGGAGAAAAAGGCGCGCGGAAAAAAGCAGAAGAAGGAGAAGCCGAAGCGCCCGCTGCGCAGGCGCATCCTGCGCGCGCTGTGTTTCTTTGTGCTCATCTGCACTGTGCTCGGCAGCGCGGCGCTGGCCGGTTACCTGCACATGGCGACGCGGTACGACTACCTCTGGCTGGAGCTCGAGCAGCTCCCGTACCGGGACGGCACGGTGCTGTATGCGCAGGACTCCGACACGGGTGAATGGGCCGAGTATGCGCGGCTGGAATCGACGCAGCAGAAGTTCTGGGTCGACATCGAAGAGATGCCCGAGAACCTTCTCAATGCGTTTGTGGCCATCGAGGACAAAACGTTTTACGACCACCACGGCATCAGCGTGCACCGCACGATCTTCGCCGTGCTGAATGAGGCCATCCATATGGTGACCGGTTCGTATATCGGCGGCATCAAGCAGGGCGCGTCCACCATCGACCAGCAGCTCATCAAGAACCTCACGCGCGATGAGGAGGCGAGCGGCATCGACGGATACCTGCGCAAGGTGCGCGAGATCTACCGCGCCCTGGTGCTGGACGCCAAATACGACAAGACCGAGATCCTCGAGGCGTATCTCAACGTCATCAGCTTCACCGGCAACACAGCGGGCGTCGGCGCGGAAAGCGTCAAGCTCTTCAACAAACCCGTCAGCGAGCTGACGCTCGAACAGTGCGCGTCGCTCGCGGCGATCACAAAGAATCCGTCGCGCTATAACCCGGTCACGAACCCGGAAAACCACATTGAGCGCCGCAACTATGTGCTGTACGAGATGTGGCAGCAGGGTTATATCACCGAGGACGAGTACAACACCGCCTGCGCGCAGCCCATCGGACTCGAAGAGGGCGTCGTGGATGTGCCGGAGACGGAGACGACGAGCTACTTCACGGATAAGGTCATCGAGGACGTGCGCGATGCGCTCGTCGAAGAATACGACCTCTCCCGAGAGGAGGCGTCGAATCTGCTCTACAACGGCGGCCTGCAGATCTACACGACGGTCGACCCCGATCTCCAGGAGGCCATGGAGCAGGTGATGGAGGATTCCTATACCTCGTACTTCTCGATGCCTGCCGTCGAGACACAGGCGTGCGTCTACAATGAAGACGGAACGCCGGCCGTGGACGAAAACGGGGACCCCGTGTATGAGACGGTCTGGGAGACGCCGCAGGCTGCGATGGTCAGCGTGGATTACGAGGGCCGCCTGCGCGCCGTTGTCGGCGGCGTCGGCGAGAAGGAGATCAGCCGCGGGCTCAACCGGGCGACCGGCGCGGCCCGCCAGGTGGGCAGCACCATGAAACCCATCGGCGCGTATGTGCTGGCGCTGCAGAACGACAAGATCACGTGGTCGACGCCGTTTTTGGATGAGCCCGTGATGCAGGTGGAGGACGAGTCGACGGGCGAAATGCGCGACTGGCCGGCAAACGTCACACAGACGTACACCGGGAAGAACATCCTGGTGTCGGACGCGCTGGCCGAGAGCGTCAACACGGTCGCTGTGCGCGTCGGTATGGAGGCGGGCATCCGCAACATCTACAACTTCGTCACGAAGCAGCTCCACATCACGACGCTCACGAAAGACGACGTCGACGCCGGCCCGATGGTGCTCGGCTCTTCCACGCACGGCATCACTCCGTATGAGCTGGCCGGTGCGTATATGATCTTCGGCTCGGGCGGCACGTATACGACGCAGCACTGCTATGAGCGCGTGGAATCCGGCGCGGGGCGCGTGCTCCTCGTCCCGGATGTTGAGACCGAGCAGGTCATCGACAGCGACACCGCCTACATCATGAACCGCCTGCTGCGCGGCGTGATGGAGGGCAGCGGCACGGCGTCCGGCTATTCCGTGCCGGGCGAGATGGACAGTGTCGGCAAGACGGGCACGACGTCCGACAACCGCGATTTCTGGTTCGTCGGCCTCACCCCGTATTATGTCACGGCCACGTGGTACGGCTACGACTCCAATTTCGAGCTCAACTACACCGCCGGGACGACGGCCCCCACGCGCGCGTGGCGTGAAGTCATGCGCAGGGCCCAGAGCGGCCTTGAGGCAAAAGACTTCCCCGCGGACGCCGGTGTGGTGGAGCGCGAGTACTGCACCGTGTCGGGCGACCTCGCCTCGGACTCCTGCCGGTCCACGGCGGTTGGATACTACAAGGCGGGCGCGCTGCCGGATGTTTGCACGGACTGCGCGGCGTGACCCCTGCGGGAAAGCGTTCACCGGAACGATTCAAAAACAGCCCCGGCGCGGATGCGCCGGGGCTGTTTTTTTACGAAGCTCGGAGCAAAATCCGGGCAGGTGGGCATAAGACACAAAAAAACGTTCCGCATGATGGAATTTTTGGCGAAAAAAACATGCTAATTTTATAACAATACTTGCGGGAATGGGAATTGCGTGGTACACTTTTTTCAGAAACTTCATCTTTGTTTGGAGGGAATTGTTTTGAAAAAACTGTCATATGCCACGCTGAAAGAACAAGGATACAACGGCTATCTGCTGGAGAGCGCTCCCGAGCGGGTGCTGCAATTCGGTGAAGGTAACTTCCTGCGCGCCTTTGTCGACTATTTTATCGATATGGCGAATGAAAAGTGCGGATTCAACTCGAAGGTCGTGCTCTGCCAGCCGATCGCTCCGGGCCTTTCCAAGATGATCAACGAGCAGGAAGGGTTGTATACATTGTATCTCCGCGGCTTCGAGAACGGCCAGAAAGTGAACGACAAGCGCATCATCAGCGCCGTGTCCCGCTGCATCAATCCGTACGAGGATTACGCGGCTCTGCTGGAGTGCGCCCACAACCCCGATCTGCGCTATCTCGCGTCGAACACCACCGAGGCCGGCATCGCCTACGATCCCGCCTGCAAATTCGACGACGAACCGCCCGCATCTTTCCCCGGCAAGCTCACCCGTTTCCTGTACGAGCGCTTTGAGACGTTCGGCGCCGAAAAGGGCAAGGGCTTTGTGATCCTGTCGTGCGAACTGATCGACAACAACGGTCAGGAGCTGAAGAAGTGCGTGCACCAGTACATCGACCAGTGGGGCCTTTCCGAGGAATTCTCCAAGTGGGTCGACGAGGAGAACCTGTTCTGCTCCACGCTCGTGGACCGCATTGTGACGGGCTATCCGCGCGCTGAGGCCGCTGCTCTGAACGAAGAGAACGGCTACGAGGACAACCTGCTCGACACCGGCGAGGTCTTCGGTTTCTGGGTCATCGAAGGTCCGGACTGGCTCGCCGAGGAACTCCCGTTCAAGAAAGCCGACCTGCCCGTTCTGGTCACGGCCGATCACACGCCGTACAAAAAGCGCAAGGTCCGCATCCTGAACGGCGCGCACACGTCGATGGTCCTCGCCGCGTATCTCGCGGGTCAGGACATCGTCCGCAACTGCATGCAGGATGAAGTGATCAAGGGCTTCATGGACGCGACGGTCTACGAGGAGATCATCCCGACGCTGACGCTGCCGAAGGACGAGCTGGAGAGCTTTGCGCACGCGGTGGGCGAGCGCTTCAACAACCCGTTCATCGACCACGCGCTGCTGTCCATCGCGCTGAACTCCACCTCCAAGTGGAAGGCCCGCTGCCTGCCCAGCCTGAAGGGTTATGTGGAGAAGTTCGGCAAGCTGCCGCGCCGTCTGGCGTTCAGCCTGGCCGCCTACATCGCGTTCTACACCAACAACGTGCAGCGCCTGGAGGCCGACGCTCTCATCTGCAAGCGCGGCGATCAGGAGTATGCCGTCAAGGACGACCGCCCCGTGCTGGAGTTCTACTTTGCACACAAGGACGACGCGCCCGCGGATCTCGCGAAGACCGTGCTGTCCAACGAAGCGTTCTGGGGCGAGGATCTGACGAAGATCGAAGGCCTCGAGGCCGCGGTCGCCGAGTCTCTCGCCGCTGTGCGTGAGAAGGGCATGGCCGAAGTGCTCAAGGAAATGAAGTGAGGGCGTCAACATGACCAAGTGCATTCAGATCCATCCGGATGACAACGTGGCCGTCGCGCTGCACCCCGTCGCAAAGGGCGAGGAGATCGAGCTCGGCGGCGTGCGCGTCACCGCCGCGGAAGACATCCCGCAGGGCCACAAGCTGGCCCTGCGCTCCATCGCCGAGGGGGAGAACATCGTGAAATACGGGTTCCCCATCGGCCATGCCACGTGCGCGATCGAGCCGGGCTCGTGGGTGCACGTTCACAACACGAAGACGAACCTCTCCGAGGAGGGCGAGTACTCCTATCATCCGAAGGAGTGCGCCCTGGCTCCGCGTGAGACGGAGACGTTCCTCGGCTTTGTGCGCGACGACGGCCGCGCCGCCGTGCGCAACGAGATCTGGATCATCCCCACGGTCGGATGCGTCAACGGCGTCGCACAGAAACTGTGCCGCGACAACGCACATCTGGTAAAGGGGAGCATCGAGGGCCTGTACGCGTTCACGCATCCGTTCGGGTGCAGCCAGATGGGCGACGACCACGCGCAGACGCGCAAGCTGCTGGCCGCGCTGGTGCGCCATCCCAACGCCGCCGGTGTTCTGGTGCTGTCCCTGGGGTGCGAGAACCTCACGCACGAGCAGTTCCTCGAAGAACTCGGCGAGTACGATCCCAACCGCGTCAAATTCCTGACGTGTCAGGACGTCGAGGACGAGTTCGAAGCGGGCGCGAAGCTGCTGGAGGAACTGGCGGAGTACGCGGGCAAATTTGAGCGCCGCCCCGTGCCGGTGTCTGAGCTTGTCATCGGCATGAAGTGCGGCGGTTCGGACGGACTGTCCGGCATCACCGCAAACCCGACGGTCGGCGCGTTCAGCGACCTGCTCATCTCCGAGGGCGGTTCGACCGTTCTGACCGAAGTGCCCGAGATGTTCGGCGCGGAGGGCATCCTCATGGACCGCTGCATCAACCGCGAAGTGTTCGACAAAGCGGTGAAGATGATCACCGATTTCAAGCACTATTTCACGGCCCACGGACAGGTCGTGTACGAGAACCCGTCGCCGGGCAACAAGAAGGGCGGCATCACCACGCTGGAGGACAAGAGCTGCGGCTGCGTCCAGAAGGGCGGTTCCGCGCCTGTGGCCGACGTCATCGGCTACGGCGACGCCGTTGTCACCAAGGGCCTGAACATGCTTTCCGGCCCGGGCAACGACCTCGTCTCCGCCACGGCCCTGACTGCGGCGGGCGCGCACATCATCCTGTTTACCACGGGACGGGGCACGCCGTTCGGAGCCCCCGCGCCCACCATCAAGATCGCGACCAACACGCCGCTGTTTGAGAGAAAGCCCGGCTGGCTCGATTTCAACGCGGGCCCTGTCGCCGACGGGGAGAGCATCCCCGACGCCGGCCGTCGGCTGTTTGAGAAAGTCGTGGCCGTTGCGAGCGGCGAGCAGACGCGCAGCGAGGAGCACGGCTACCGCGAGATCTCCATTTTCAAGGATGGTGTGGTGCTGTAACGGCAGCAATGTGATCAGGAGGGTTTCATATGAAGAGCATCAAGAAGAATAATTTTGACCTCGTTGCGTTCGGCGAGATCATGCTGCGCCTTTCTCCGCCGCGGCATGAGCGCATCACGCGCGGCGATATTTTTGAGAAGCGTGCAGGCGGTTCCGAGCTGAACGTCGCATCCGGCGTGTCCCTGCTGGGGCTCCGCACCGGCATCATCTCGCGTCTGCCGGCCAATGACCTCGGCACGTACATCAAAAACCGCATCCGTTTTGTGGGCGTATCGGACGACTTCCTGATCTACGATTCGTCACCCGAAGCGCGTCTGGGCATCTATTATTATGAGATGGGCGCGGCGCCCCGCAAGCCGAGCATCGTGTATGACCGCCGCGAGGCGTCCATCACGCGCATCACGCTCGATGAGATCCCCGAAGAGGCGTACACGACCACGCGTATTTTCCACACCAGCGGCATCAGTCTGGCGCTGTGCGAGCAGATGCGCGACGTGGCCATCGAGCTGATCCGCCGCTTCAAGGCGGGCGGCGCGATGATCTCGTTTGATGTCAACTACCGCGCCAACCTCTGGAGCGAGGACGAGGCGCGCGGCGTCATCAAGTCGATCCTGCCTCTGGTGGACATCCTGTTTGTCTCCGAGGAGACCAGCCGCCGCATGATGCAGAAGACGGGCGACCTGCACGACATCATGAAGAGCTACGCCGAGGAGTACGGTGTCAAGATCGTTGCGACCACACAGCGCACGGTCGTCGACCCGCGCCGCCACAACTTCACGTCCACGGTGTACTCGGCCGCGAACGATGAGTTCTACACCGAGGCCCCGTACGAGAACATCGACGTCATTGACCGCATCGGTTCCGGCGACGCGTATGTCGCGGGCGTTCTGTACGGCCTGCTTGCAACGGGCGACCCGAAGATCGCGATGCAGTACGGCAACGCGACCTCCAGCGTGAAGAACACGGTCCCGGGCGACCTGCCTGCGTCCGATCTGCGCGAGATCAACGGCATCATCAAAAACCACAATGCCACGGGTTATGTCAGCGAAATGAACCGCTGAACGGCAGCGGGGCGCGCTTTCGAAAAAAGCGCGCCCCGTTTTTTGCAGAATGAAAAACGCCCCGGATGCCGTGCGCATCCGGGGCGTTTCGGTTGTCTCAGGATTTCACTCAGTAGAGCTCGTCGGAGTCGTCGTCCGAATACACTTCAATGTATTCCGGCGTGGTTGCCTTTTCCCAGTACAGGATACCCACGACCGCGGCCGCGAATACCGTGATCCACGCGAGCAGCTTCAAAACCGTCTTCATCATTCCATGTGCCTCCAATCCGTGAAATCAATACGAAACGACGGGAAAAACATCAAACCCGTCCGGGGAAAAAGCATCTTCGCCGAAAGGAACGGGAAAAGCGGAGCCGAAGGCCGTCTCGGTCTCGTCGTAGGAGACGACGTTCCCCACGAGCACATCGCCCGATTTCGGGGCGCGGCCCAGTGCCTCGCGCAGAAATTCCGCGTCCAGCTCGCCTTCGCGCTGCCAGTACCAGCCCTGTTCATCCGCTCCGGTGGAGAGGATGGTGTCCACCGCACGCTGTCCGGCGCTGCTCTCGGCCACGGTTTCGCCGTATTTGAAGAGAACCGTGCGCACGCAGCGCACCTCGTTTTCCGGATACGCGAACACAAACGCCATGCGGGCGGATTCAGGCGGCGTTTCGTCAAAGCCCGTCACACAGAAGCGGATCGCGCCGCGGCAGACGTAGAAACGCGCGTAAGCATAGATTTCACCGCGTCTGGGGCAGGCGGAAAAATGCGTCAGCTTCAGAGCCGGAAGCGTGTTCATCGCCAGAGGCTCGGGGCTGTCAGTGAGTAAAAACGGCAACGGGCGACAGACCTTTCCTGTTATTGCTTTATGCCAATCAGTATACCACATGCGCCGCGCAAAACGCAACCGCCCGGACCGTGAAATTTGTCCGGCGGAAAGAAAAAAGCCGGAAATAAAAAAATGAGAGGGACACGCATTCCCGGCACAGCCGTGTTAATAAAATAACATAGGTTGACGCGGGGGTCAATCATGATAAAATAATAGGGTAGAAGCGCACCGGCGTCGGCGCACGACGCGCCGAGACCGGTGATTTTTGCTGTTTGCCGCCCAACGGAGCAAAGGGGCGCAGCAGCGCGGGTTTTTGCAGGAAACATAGAGTAAGAGGAGAGTCACGTTATGTGGAAAAAACTCAAACGCAGCGCGCAGGGCGCGCATGTGCCTCACCGCAAAAACACGTCCGATCAGGCCACGCGGCAGCTCCCGCTGCCGGAGAAGATCGTCCTGCCCATGCAGCAGCACATCGGCGCGCCCTGCACGCCGTGTGTCAAGAAGGGCGACGACGTCTTTGTGGGAACGGTCGTGGGAAAAGCGGGCGGCTTTGTCAGCGCCGACATCCACTCCGGCGTGTCCGGCAAGGTCGCGTCCATTGACACGGTCCTGATGCCGAACGGCGCCCGGATCCAGGCGGTCGTCATCACGCCGGACGGCAAGCAGACGAAGGACCCGTCCATTCAGCCGCCGGTCGTGACGGATGCGAAGAGCCTCGCCGAAGCGGCACGGGCCTGCGGCCTTGTGGGCCTCGGCGGCGCGGGTTTCCCCACGGCGGTGAAGCTGTCGCCGAAGGACGTGTCGGCCATCGACACGCTCGTCATCAACGGAGCGGAGTGCGAGCCGTACATCACCGCGGACAACCGCGAGTTCATCGAGTGCGCCGACACCGTGATGGAGGGCATCGCGGCGGTCAAGGAGCATCTGAACATCGCGAAGGTCATCATCGGCATCGAGCGCAACAAGCCCGAGGCCATCGACCTGATGTTTAATCTGACCAAGGACGACCCCGCCTATACCGTCAAGCCCCTGCCGAGCGTTTATCCGCAGGGCGCGGAAAAAGTCCTCATCGAGACGTGCACCGGACGCGAAGTGCCGCGCGGCGGCCTGCCCGCGGACGCCGGCGTCATCGTGATGAACGTCACCACCGTCTCCACGCTGGGCAAATTCCTCAAGACCGGCATGCCGCTCACGACCAAGCGGCTGACGGTGGACGGTTCGGCCGTGTCCGAGCCGCAGAATGTTGAGGTCATCATCGGCACGCCCATTTCCTTCGTGCTGTCGAACTGCGGTGTGAAGGACGAGGCCAAGGTGCTGATGGGCGGCCCGATGATGGGTACGTCCGTCTCCGACGAGGAGATGCCTGTCCTCAAACAGAACAACGCCATCCTCGCGTTCACCGAAAAGGACGCGCACATCCCCGCGCCCGGCGCGTGCATCCGCTGCGGGCGCTGCATCGCCGCGTGCCCGATGGGCCTGTCGCCCGTCGAGATCGCCGGGGCGTACAAGAAAGGCGACGTTGACGAGCTCAACGCGCTGATGGTCGATCTGTGTATCGCGTGCGGCACGTGCAGCTTTGTCTGCCCGGCCAAGCGCCCGGTGACGCAGACGATGAACCTTGCGAAACTTGCCCAGAGGAAAGGAGGGAAGAAGTGATGGCAGACAAGAGAAACCTGATCGTTTCCGCATCTCCGCACATTGTGGACACTTCTTCCACGCGCGGCCTGATGGGGAACGTCATCATTGCGCTGCTGCCCGCGTTCGTCGCGTCCGGCATCGTGTTCGGCCTGCGTGCCATCGCGGTCACGGCCGTCACCGTCATCGCTTGCGTCGTGTTTGAAGCCGGCTACTGCAAGCTGACGAACAAACCCATTCCGGTGGGCGATCTCTCGGCGGTCGTCACCGGCATGATCCTCGCGTTCAACCTTCCCTCCACGATCCCTCTGTGGATCGCGGTCGTCGGCGCGTTTGTCGCCATTGTCGTCACGAAGCAGCTGTTCGGCGGCCTCGGCATGAACTTCGCCAACCCCGCGCTCGTCGGCCGCATCGCGCTGGCCGTCGGCTTTGCGGGCCGCATGACGACGTACGGCTTCCCGAAGACCACGGGTGTTGACGCGTTCACCAGTGCCACGCCGCTTGCCGCGGGCGTGTCGGGAATCGACGCGCTGCCTGAGCTGCTGCTCGGCCTGCACGGCGGCGTTCTGGGCGAGACGTGCGCTGCGGCGCTTATCCTCGGCGGCATTTATCTGGTCGCCACGAAGACCATCAGCGCGGCCATTCCCGTGGCCTACATCGGCACGGTGGCCGTCCTGAGCGTTGTGTTCGGGCAGGACCCGCTGCTCCAGGTGCTGTCGGGCGGCCTGCTGCTCGGTGCGATCTTCATGGCGACGGACTACGTCACCAGCCCGTTCACACTCAAGGGCAAGATCGTCTTCGGCGTCTGCCTCGGCATCATCACATGCGCCATCCGCTTCTGGGGCAACATGGCCGAGGGCGTCAGCTTCTCGATCCTCATCATGAACCTGTTTGTTCCGTACATCAACCGTCTGACGCGTCAGGTCCCGCTGGGAGGAGGCAAGAAGAAATGAAACTCTGGAATGATTTTCTGCGCCCCATCGTGACGCTCGGCGTCATCTGCGCCGTCACCAGCGCGCTGCTCGCGTATACCAACGGCATCACGGCGCCCATCATTGAAGAAAACACGCTCCGCACGGCCAATGAGACGCGCGCCGCGCTTCTGCCTGAAGCGGAGGGCTCGTTCACCGAGGTCGAAGTGGATGTGGAGAACGTTACCGAAGTATACGCTGCCGACAACGGCGCGGGCTACGTCATCAGCGCTGCGGCGAAGGGCTACGGCGGCGACGTGCCCGTTATGGTCGCGTTCAGCGCCGACGGCACGATCGAGGCCGTCAAGTTCCTCGACAACGACGAGACCCCCGGCCTCGGTCAGAAGGTCAAGGACGCTGAGTTCCAGAACCAGTTTGCGGGCCGTGAGGCGTCTGAAATGACGATCAACGACATCGACGCGCTCTCGGGCGCGACGTATTCCACGAACGGTGCGCTGGACGGCGTCAACGCCGCCATCAAGGCGTATCAAACCATCACGGGGGAGGGCTGATCGGATATGAAAGAAAATCTTAAGATCCTGACGAACGGCCTCCTGAAAGAGAACCCGTCACTGCGCCTTGTGCTCGGAACGTGCCCGACGCTGGCCATCACGACGCTCGCGTTCAACGGCCTCGGCATGGGGCTCGCGGCCACGTTCGTTCTCATCTGTTCCAACATGGCGATTTCGGCGCTGCGCAAGGTGATTCCCGACAAGGTCCGCCTGCCGGCGTACATCACGGTGATCGCCACGTTCGTCACCATCCTGCAGATGGTCGTCAAGGCGTTCCTGCCGGAACTGGATGCGGCGCTCGGCATCTATCTGCCGCTGATCGTCGTGAACTGCATCATTCTCGGCCGCGCCGAGATGTTCGCCTCGAAGCACGGCGTGTTCGCCTCTGCGCTCGACGGCCTCGGCATGGGCCTCGGCTTCACGCTGACGCTCGTGTGCATGGGCTCCATCCGTGAGATCCTCGGCGCGGGTACGTGGTTCGGCATGCGCATCATCCCCGAATCCATCGACTCGATGACGGTGTTCATCACCCCGCCGGGCGGCTTCTTCGTGTTCGGCTGCCTGATGGCGCTTGTCATCTACATTGAGAACAAAACCAACAACCGTGTCAAACGCAGCATCGGCTGCGAGGGCTGCCCCTCCGCCGGAGCGTGCCACGGAGCTTGTGAAAGCGCGAAAGGAGGCGAGGCGTAATGGCGGCAAATCTTGCGATGATCTTTTTCTCCATGATCCTCGTCAACAACTATGTTCTGGTGCAGTTCCTCGGCATCTGCCCGTTCCTGGGCGTGTCGAAGAAGCTGGACTCCGCCTTCGGCATGTCGTGCGCCGTCGTGTTCGTCATGGCGCTCGCCACGGCCGCCACATGGCCCATCTACATGTTCATTCTCGTTCCGAACGGGCTGGAATACCTCCAGACCATCGTGTTCATCCTCGTGATCGCGGTGCTGGTGCAGCTCGTGGAGATCATTCTGAAAAAATACATGCCGCCGCTGTATAAGGCGCTCGGCGTGTATCTGCCGCTCATCACGACGAACTGCGCCGTGCTGGGCGTTACCATCAGCGTCATCGACGAGGGGTACACTTTCCCGGAGGCGATGGTGTGCGCCGTGGGCGCCGGCCTCGGCTTTATGCTGGCCATGGTGATGTTCTCCGGCGTGCGCCGCCGCGTGGAGGAGGCGCAGCCCCCGAAGTGCTTCGAGGGACTGCCCATTACGCTCGTGTCCGCCTCGATCGTGAGCCTGTCGTTCATGGGTTTCGGCGGAATCATCGAAAACATCTTCGGCGCATAAAAGGAGGATCGCAGACGTTATGAGTATCACTACTGCCGTTCTGGTCGTCACAATCGTCGGCCTTCTGGGCGCCGTCGTGCTCGTCGCCGCCGCGCATTTCATGCAGGTGGAGGAAGACCCGCGCATCGCGCAGGTGCAGGAGGTGCTTCCGGGCGCCAACTGCGGCGCGTGCGGCTATGCCGGCTGCGCGGACTACGCCAAGGCCATTGTCGAGGGCGCGCCTGTCAATAAGTGCGTGCCCGGCGGCGCGGCCGCAGCGGAAAAAGCGGCCGCCGTCATGGGCGTGGAAGCGGGCGAAGTCGTGAAGCGCAAGGCCATCGTGGCCTGCCAGGGCGATTATGACCACACGTCCGACAAGTACAACTACGAGGGCATCGAGTCCTGCGCGGCCTGCGCCGCGCTGTACGCCGGGCGCTCCGCGTGCGAATACGGATGCCTCGGATACGGCGACTGCGTCAAGGCCTGCAAATTCGACGCCATCACGGTGTCGAACGGTCTGGCGCGCGTCAACCCCGAAAAGTGCACGGGCTGCGGCGCGTGCGAACAGGCCTGCCCGAAGCGCGTCATCTGGATCCGTCCGGAGAGCGAGAAGCCCGTCGTCATGTGCGCCAACCACGAGCGCGGCGCGCTCACGCGCAAGGCGTGCAGCGCCGGCTGCATCGGCTGCATGAAATGCGAGAAGGGCTGCCCCGAGGGAGCCATCAAGGTCGTCAACAACGTGGCCCGCGTCGATTACGACAAGTGCACCGGATGCCGCAAGTGCATGAACGAGTGCCCGGTCCACGCCATCACGATCCCCAAGGTCGTCTGACAGAAAAGACAAAAACGCCCCGGAGCTGTACCGGCTCCGGGGCGTTTGGCTTTTTTACCGCCATCCGAGATCGCGCAGGATATCCTGTTTCGTCTCCAGCGCCATGCGCGTCAGCTGCGTCAGGCGCGGGCCGTTCATCTGGGGCGCAAGACCGCTGATGGAGAACGCGGCCTCCGCACGCCCGGAGATCACGGGCAGGCTCAGCGCAATGCAGCGGATGCCCAGCTCGTTCTCCTCGTCGTCCATCGCGTAACCGCGCAGGCGGATCTCCTTGAGTTGTTCCACCAGCGCCTCGAACGTCGTCAGCGTGTGGCGGGTGAGCTGCTTGACGGTGCTCTTGCGCCATACGCGCTCGGCTTCGCCGTAGCTCTGCGTCGCGAGGATCGCCTTGCCCACGCCGGTACAGTACATCGGCGCGCGCTGTCCGATGTGGCTCGCCATGCGCGTGCCGAGCGACGCGCCGGCTTCAGCCTTATAGATGTACACGATGTCCACGCCGTCCTGGATGACGAGGTGCACGGCCTCGCCGGAGCGGCGGGAGAGCTGGTCGAGATGCGGTTTCGCCACAGAGAGGATATCCATGTCGTTGACGATGCCCGACGAGAGCTCGAACATCTTCAATGTCAGCCGGTAATGCGTGGTGAAGCTGTCCTGCATTGCGTAGCCCAGCGTCACAAGGCTCGAGAGCAGGCGATGTACCGTGCTCTTGGGCAGCCCGGCCTCCCGGCTGATCTCCTGAAGCGACGCGCCCTTGGGGTGTGCCGCCAGAACTTCAATGATCGAAAAGATGCGTGCCACACTCTGGACGCCGCCGGCCGCATTTTCCACAAACATCCCTCCAGGTTTGTTGCTTGATTCCGTATTGTGAAACGATTCTAAAGGCATTTTACCCCGCAGAAACAAAAATTGCAAGCCCCCAAAAACGAGGATATTGCAAAAAAAATGGCGGATTTACCAAATTCCGCAAGAAATGCATTGACATCGTCCGCAGTATGAATATAATAAATTCAGCAAGAAAGTGGAACGCGATTCCACAATGCAGAACGTTTGTTCACACCGA
>NHCFI02800__coassemble_850_pt1 | contig 28819 bp, 25 predicted proteins | sample NHCFI02800__metabat2_high_PE_010 | metagenome-assembled genome bin NHCFI02800
AGTTTGTTTTTGCCGAACATACCAGTTTTCCTCCTGTTTGATCTGCCGTCCGGGCGCCGCACCGGAACAGCGTTCCCGCTTGTTTGAATTTCGGATCCTGTCCCCATTATAGCGGCTGGTTTCCGCATCGTATGTTCCATAATTCATTGTCCCGTTCAAAAATTCATGCATTTTTAGAACATTGTACAATTTTTGAATAAAAAAACGAATTTTTGTTTTTTCAAGCAAAAGGCGCTCTGATACAATGTTCCTGACAAATCAAACCGGCAACACAAAACTCGGAACACAAGGGAGACGATCAGATGAAACAGTTTGCACCGGGATTTTACATCGGTGCGGCGACGGCCGCGCATCAGGTGGAGGGAAACAATACGCACAACGACTGCTGGGCACAGGAACAGATGGAGCACAGCAGCTATACCGAGCCCAGTCTGGACGCCGTGGACCACTATCACCGTTATGAGGAAGACATCCGCATGATGGCCGACGCCGGGCTGAACGCCTACCGTTTCTCGATCGAATGGGCCCGCATCGAACCCGAGGAGGGCCATTTCGACGAGACGGAAGCGGAGCATTACCGCAGTGTCATCCGCTGCTGCCGGGAAAACGGGCTCGAGCCTGTCGTCACGCTGCACCATTTTTCCAGCCCTGTCTGGCTCATCGCCAAAGGCGGCTGGGAAGCCGAGACAACGCCCGCGGATTTCGCACGCTACGTCCGCTTTGTCATGGAGCGGCTCGGGCCGGAGCTGAGCCGCGTGTGCACCATCAACGAAGCGAATATGGGCGTGCAGGTCGCAGCGATCGCCGAGCGGTACAAAAAGCAGATGATGGCGCAGGCGGCCGCCCGCAGCGCCGACGGCAATGTTCAGATGGGCATCAATCTGGAGAAGATGATGGCCGGCCGGCGCGCCGCGGCAGAGGAAAACAAAGCCGTGTTCGGCACGGAAAAGCCGGAGTGCTTCACGAGCCCGCGCACCGCGCGGGGCGACGAACTGGTGATGGAGGCGCACAAGGCTGCACGCGCCGTCATCCGCGAGCTGTGCCCGCACATCAAGGTCGGCCTGACGCTCTCGCTCCACGACATTCAGGCTCTGCCCGGCGGTGAAGCCGAGGCGGAAAAGGTCTGGGACGAGGAGTTCACACATTACCTGCCGTGCATTGAGGGGGACGATTTTCTCGGCGTGCAGAATTACACCCGCTCGCGCTACGACGCCTCCGGCAGCATGCCCGCCCCGGACGGCGCCGAGCTGACGCAGATGAACTATGAATTCTATCCACAGGCACTCGAGCATGTGCTCCGCCGCGTTGCCGCGCAGTTCCACGGCGATCTCATCGTTACCGAAAACGGCATTGCAACGGCCGACGACACGCGCCGCGTCGCGTTCATCGGTCATGCGCTCGAAGGCGTTCACCGCTGTGTGGACGACGGTCTGCCCATCCTCGGCTACTTCTACTGGAGCCTGATGGACAATTTCGAGTGGCAGAAGGGTTTTGCGATGCAGTTCGGCCTCATCGCCGTCGACCGCGTGCATGGTCAGATCCGCACGGCAAAGCCGAGCCTTGCGTTTCTCGGAAGTCACCGCGGATAAAGCACAGAGGTACTGCGGCATCCAAAATTTGTCATAAGTTACAATTTATCATTATTCAAATTGTGCAAATAGCTGAATCATTTTTGAAAACCGTTGACATTTCCCGCGGGGGATGTATAATGGCGATAACATCAAAATAATTCATTCAAGTAAAGCGTTGACGAGGTTCAGTACGTCGGAAACTCCGCGACAGAGAGCTGCCGGATGGTGCAAGGCAGCGGCGGGGCCCGCCGGAAATATCCCCTCTGAGCAGCAGGCCGAACCGCCTTTCGGGGCGAAGTAAGCTGTGCCGGCCGGCGGCCGTTATCCTGCCATCCCGTCGGGCATTGTCCCCGCGTGGAGCGAGTGGTCCGGGTTTCCGGGCAAGAAGAGTGGTACCGCAGAGTGTCTTTTCAGGCCTTTGTCTCTTGCAGATGCAGGAGGCAAAGGCCTTTTGTTTTGTCTGACGCCGCACCCGTCCGGGCCGGTTCCAGAATAGATTTGTGGGAGGAAGAACATCATGGAAGTATTGAAGAAAGTAAGTAAATTTGCAGGCCGCTATATGGCGATCATTGTTCTGGCCATTGCGGTTCTGGCCTTTTTCGTTCCACAGAGTTTTCTGTGGGTGGGCAAGGACTACAACGTCTTTACCCGGATCGTCACCGTCAACAATCTGCTGATGATCGTGATGTTCGGCATGGGCCTGACGCTGAAACTGGACGATTTCAAAGTTGTCTTTTCCCGTCCGAAGGACGTGCTGGTGGGCTGCGCGTCGCAGTTCATCATCATGCCTCTGCTCGCGTTCCTGCTGACGAAAATTTTCCACCTGAGCCCGGAGCTCGCGGTAGGCGTCATCCTCGTGGGCACCTGCCCGGGCGGCACGTCCTCCAACGTGATGACATTCCTCGCCAAGGGCGATGTGGCGCTGAGCGTCGGCATGACGGCCTGCTCCACGGTTCTCGCCCCGTTCCTCACCCCGGCGCTGACGTACCTGTACGCGCATGAGACCGTCACCGTCAACATGATGGACATGTTCATGAGCATCGTGAAAATCGTCATCATCCCCATCGTTCTGGGCTTCATCATCAACAAGCTGTTCGGCAAATTCACGCAGGCTGTTGTGGAGATCCTGCCGCTGATCTCGGTCGTCGCGATCGTGACCATCGTGGGCGCTGTTGTCGCTCCGAATGCCGACAAGCTGTTCGCAAACGGCATCCTGATCCTTTCGGTCGTCATCCTGCACAACCTGCTCGGCTACGCCCTCGGCTACGCGGTGGGCAAGCTGCTCCACATGAGCGACGCCAAGTGCAACGCCGTCTCGATTGAGGTCGGCATGCAGAACAGCGGCCTTGCCACGAGCCTTGCCGGCACGGTGTTCCCGGATCTGGCTCTGGCCACGGTCCCCGGCGCGCTGTTCAGCGTCTGGCACAACATCTCCGGTTCCATCGTCGCCAACCTGATGGCCGCGGCAGCCGAAAAGAAAGCCGCGGCAGCAGCCGACACCGCAAAGGCAAAATAAGAGCCGAAATATGAAGCGCCCCGGATGCATCCGGGGCGCTTTTTTGAGATCAGGTGGTCACACAAGTTCATATGTCCTGCGGGCGATGCCGAGCCGGGCGGACATACGCAACCGTATTGATCAGCAAAACACTTTACCGACTTCTGAACCGCAATTTAAAATCCGTCGCAAATCCGACAAAAAAAGTCCCGGGCTGCCGGTTTCGGCAGCCCGGGACTTTTTAGAAATGCAGTCAGCCCGCTTTTCCGTTTTTCTTGCGCATTGCATAAACCGCAACGGCACAGATACACACCGCCGAGACGGCAAGGAGTGCGACCCAGACGAAAGGTGTCTGGCTGTCGCCCGTCTGCACCGAGGCGACCGGCGTTCCGGACGAATCGGAGGAACCGGAAGACGCCGCCTGAATCGTAAACGTCGTGGACGCAATACCCGTCTGCGACGCAATGGCAATCGTGTGAGAGCCGGTGCTGAGCGTCGCGAGATACTGCGCGCTCAGCGTGATCCGGGTGCTGCCGGATTCCGCCGTGTACAGAGACGCATCCAGCTCATTGCCGTCCACACTCACGCTGAGGAAGTCCGCAAACGCAGCGTTGGAGACGATCGTCAGTCCGGTCGTGCTGCCGGAAGTCCAGACGGAGTTTGCACCCTCGATGATCTCCGGACGGAAGCCCGTGTCGATCGTTCCGCACATCGTGCACTTGCCGTCGACAAAGTTGTGCGGGATACGGGCAATCGTCTTGCCCTGTTCCACAACCGCGCCGCAGGTCGTGCATACGAGATCGCCCGTATAGCCTTCCTCCGTGCAGGTCGCCTCTTTGGCGTTGCGCAGTTCCGTCGTGTGCTGATGCGGCACGCTTGTGCCGTCATCCGACATCTCAAGGCCCGCATTCTCCGGATGGATGACAGCCACATCCGCAAGCGTTCCGTCTTCACCGACCGTGGAGACCGCCACGAAGCCGTCAGCCGGAGAAGTAACGGTGACATTCGGCTCAAACTCGATGCTCACATCCGCATTCGCTGTGCTCTGCGCGTTTTCGAGATAGATGCCGAGCTTGCTTTCACCCGTAAAGTTCAGAGCCGCGCCTTCCGCAACCGTCACGCTGCTGCCCACGGCCGCACCGCTGATTTCGCGGCTGTCAATGTTCATACCGTACCACGAATTCTCCCCGGTGATGAACTTCACGTTTCCGGCCAGCGTCACATCGGAGCCGGCAACCACGAGCGGAGCGCCCGTGACGCCGTTCGTGTGATCGATCGTCAGATCCTGCAGGACAACGCCCTGCGCATGATAGACGTTGAGCGTATTCTTGTTGCCGTCTGTCGCCGTCAGCGTGCCGTTCTTGACCGTCACATTGTCGCCGGTGACCTGCACCAGATGGCAGGAGTTCGGGTTCGCCTCATTGTACGTAAACTGTTCCGAGGCCGTGATGCTGTGCCGGTTGAGATCCAGCGTCACGCCGTCGTCCTTGATGTCAAGCATCTGATCGATCTCAGCGTCGACCATCAGCGTGACCGTCTCACCGTTCGAAGCGTCCGCCAGAGCGTCTTCAAGCGTCGCATAGGGCACGCTGCCGATGTAAGCTTCCGGCGTCTCCGAGGCGCTCAGCTCGACCCAGTTGCCGGACGCGTCCTTCACAGCCTGATACTGCGCGGCATCCGCATGAGCCGTATCGGGCGTGGTTTCCGTATACGCCACCAGAGAGGTGACTGTCGCACCCTTGCTCGTCGCATCAAACAGCGTATTGTCCAGACCGATGACCTGTACCGGAGCACTTGCCCCGTAACCGCCGCAGATGCCGCAGTTGACGTTGATCGCGCTGGCCGAGCCGGAGATCGCGCAGTTGTAAATGCCGATCGTTCCCACAGAACCGGTGCTCGTACCCCAGAACGCGCCTACGTTGGCAAAGCCTTTAATATTTGTGTTTTCCAGCGAGCAGTTGATGAAGTCTACGCGGGCCGCAGAATCTTGCGTCCAGATCTGGCCGATGAAGCCGCCGACGCCGTAGCTGATCGGGCTGCTGACCGTATAATTCGACACATGGACGTTTTCGATCGAGCACGTGCCGCTGGCATAGCCGGCCAGCGCACCGATGTAGCTGCTCGTGCTGTTGGTGCTGGTGCCGTTGATCGTCAGGTTCCGGATGACCACATCGCCGATGTTTCCGAACAGACCGCCGCGGTATTCCGAGGTGACCTCGATGTTCAGATTGCCGATCGTGTGGTTCTGTCCGTCAAAGGTCGACTCACAATAGAAACTGGTGTTGCCGATCGGTGTGAACTTCACGTCGGGAAGCGTGATGTCGCCCGTCAGACAGATGAGCGACGGAATCGCATCGTTGCTGTTTTCCACCAGGTGAGACAGCCACTGGAGCTGCATCGGCGTGGAAATGCTGCACACACCGTTTTCCACAACAGGATAATCCGTGATGGTTCCGTTGTTCGTCACGTTCAGAGGATACTCAATGAAGCCCGTGGACGAAACCGTCAGCGTGCCGCTGTTGACAACGGTTCCCTCCGCGCGGAGGATTCCGCTGACCGTCAGGGTGACATTCGCGGGAACGTTGAGCGTAAATCCCGTCGGGAGCGTCAGATCAGCCGACTGCGGAATTTCAAACGAAGCACTGACGGTGATGTTCTTCGGCTCCAGAACGGAAACATTCTGCAGCGCCGCCGCCAATTCCTCATAGGTCGAGACCGACACCTCTGCGGTCGCACCCGCCTGCATCACAGAATACGTACTGTCGCTCTGCAGCACGCTGACATAACCTTCCGGGATGTATTCCTTGTTCACGTCGTGTTTGAACGTACCGCCATAAACGGAAAAACCGGTGCTGCCGAAGTTCATGACCTCCGCGCGCGACCCGTTGCACGCAAACGTACCGCCGTAGATCTCAACCGTACTGCCTGAATTGGAATTTGCCACGGCATAATCGGTTTCGGACGTAACGGTCACCGTGGAATTCTCTGCGGGACGGATCACAAGTTTTCCCTGGCCGTACATGCCGATTGCATTTACATATGCGTCGCCCGCGCCGCTGGTGCCACCGGCGTAGATCGTACCGCCTGTGATGGTCACATTTCCGTTTGCGGAAATCGCACGCCCCATTCCCGAACTGCCGCTCGGAGATGTGACTGTTCCTCCGTTGATGACCGTTTCACTGCCGGTGTCCGTATAAATCGCATTCCGGTTATAGCTTTCCACGGTACCGTTTTCAACCACAGCAGTACCGGCATTCTGAATGCCGCTGCGGCCGATGAGTTTCGTTGCAAAACTCTCATCCTGCGTCACCGTCAATGTTGCGCCGGCGAGGTTGTCCACAGCCATACCCTGCGTACCGCTTCCTTTGTCCGGCGCGGCCACCGTTCCGTTTTTCACGGTCAGAGTGCCGCTGTTGTCGATTACATCGATGTCGCTGGCAACGGTCAGCGTATGACCGTTCAGGTCCAGCACGATGTTCTTGCCTGCCGGGATGGAAAGCGTGTTCGTCAGCGTGATGTTATCGCCGAGCTGAATCACAGTTTCCGCACCGTCCGTGGCGGCTGCAACGGCCTGGACCAGGTCGCCCTCCGCCGCCACGGGAGTGTCCGCAAACACTGAAATTCCGGCAAACGCCGTCACCAGCATAACGATGGCAACGAGCTTTGCCGCCCACATGTGCGCTTTCTTCATTTCTTGTCCTCACTTTCTGACAGACTGCCGGATTCATTCCCCCGGCAATCCATATCGTGGCTCCGGTATCTGCCGGAACACATCATTTGCTGTTAAGTGTAGCACACTTGTGAGGACAAGTCTACGGAACATCGTATTATTTTACAATATTTTTCCATCTTCGCACCGCGGGGCCGCCGAGGAACGGAGTTTTCACGCATATTACGAATAGTATATTTTATAGATAGTATTACATTATTTTCCGTTTGCGGGTGCAGCGTCCCGGAAAAGCAACCTGCCGGTCAGCGCCCATGTGAACATCTCAGACACCGGGAACGCCAGCCAGACACCGATGATTCCGAACGCACGGGAGAGCACGAATGCAAACACCGTAACCGCCACAACACCGCGCAGAACGGCAATGACGGAGGACTCCATCCCCCGCCCCGTCGCACTGAAAAATCCTGCGCGGACGACGTTGACCGCTGCGCCGGGGAAACCGAGGAAATACAGGCGCATTCCCACGGTCGCGTACGCGGCGAGCTGCGCCGAACCCTCGCTGTTGAATACACTCACGAGCGGGCCGGCAAACACTCCGGCCAGAACGACCAGCAGCGCCGCAATGCCCAGTGCGATCTGCATGGAATGGCGGTAGATGCGCCGCTGGGCGTCAACATCCGCCTTGCCGTGCATCTCGCTGACATAGGGCTGAAGCCCCTGCGACACGCCGTTGAGCAGAGCCGTACCGACGAGAGCCGCATTGGCAACCACACCGTAAGCCGCCACCGCGATGTTTCCCGCCAGGCCGAGCAGGATGAAGTTGAACACCATCGTCGTGATGCCGCTGGACATCTCGCCCACAAACGCCACAATGCCGAGACTGCACGAGCGCACAAGTCTGCGGACGGACGGCGCCCGCCGCACAAGGCGGATGTGATTGGACGGAGAGAAAAAGTGCACCGAGCAGATGAGCATGCTGACGACCGGAGAAAGGCCCGTTGCAAGCGCAGCGCCCGCCATACCCATGCCGAGCGGAAACATCAGCACATAGTCAAAGATGATGTTAAAAATACCGCTTGTGAGTGTGGCCGCCATCGCAACATTCGGTGCGCCGTCGTTGCGAACGAATGCCGTGAACGTGTAGTTGAGCATGAAGCACGGCGCAAAGCACAGCGCGATCCTCATATAGGTCAGGCCGACCCCGAGGATCACCTCATCCGCGCCCATCCAGCGGAGCACCGCGTCCGGGAACCAAAGCCCCGCCGCGGCAAACGGCAGCGACGCGAGCAGTGCCCAGAAGAGAGAGTTTGAAAAATATCCGTCCGCCTCGGCCGGATCGAGTGCGCGCCGCAGAGAATACCGGGTGGCGCTCCCGATACCGATCATCGAACCGATGGCAAACATCAGCCCATACACCGGCAGCACCAGATTCAGCGCCGTGATGCCGTTGGCGCCCTGCGCCATAGAAATGAAGAACGTGTCCGCCAGCACATAACACGACGTACCCGTCATGGCCAGGACATTCGGTATGATATAGCTTCTCAGTTTCTTTTCGACCATTTTCTCCGCTGTCTCCTCAAACCGGGATTTCCGCCGCGTCTTTCCGCGCAGCATTCCCATTCTAGCGCATTGTCCGGTCTGCGGCAAGAAGATTTGCCGCGCAGAGCGGACGGATTCAGACGCCGCGCGCCGTGCGGCGGTATTGCAGCGGGCTCTGCCCCGCCATGTGAAGGAACCTCGTGGAAAAATTCGATTCATTGGAAAATCCCGTGCGCCGCCCGATCTCCCCCACAGGCAGATCGGTGGCCACAAGCAGCTCCTTGGCGCGTGTGATACGGCAGCACAGAAGGTAATTGTAAGGCGTCGTGCCCATGTACTGACGGAACAGACGAAGAAAATACGATTTGCTGATGTGCGCCGAGTCCACAAGTTCATTGAGGGTGACGTCTGCGTCGTAGTGTGCGCGCAGGTAGTCCGCGGCCCGCTGCACAAGCGCCCGGTTGGACGCGTCCGCCCCGCGGCCGAGCGCCTGCAGCGAGAGCTCCGTCAGCATCGCATGGATGGCGAGACTCTGCCGCAGCACCGACGCGGTGCTGCCGTCCTCGATCTTCGCCGCAAGCACGCCGAAGCTCTCGCGCGCCGTCAGTTCCGGCAGCGGAACGGCTGTGATGCGCTGGGGATTCAGAACCTCCGCCGCGGCCGCCACGCCCGCGCCGTCGATGTGCGCCCACCAGTGGTGCCAGCACGCGGAACCCGGCGCGGTACAGTAGCTCTGCGGTGCGCGGCAGTCCAGCAGAAGCGCCCAGCCGGGTTCGAGCGTCACGCGCGCGTCGCCCTGCTCGATGAGCCCGGCGCCCGCGATCGTATAGAACAGGATGTAGCTCTCCTTGTGCGTGCGCGCGGTGGAGAAATGCGCGTTGCCGTAAAACAGCCCCGTCTCCGTGCATCGGTACGGCTGCGCCAGCGCGAGGGCGCCCGGCGTCGTCCGCAGCCATGTGCTGCGCGGCTCAACGTCCATATTATATGTCAGCATCCCGGTCCCTCCAAAAGTAGAATTTTTCAAAAAAAACGGAGAAGAAAACGTATGGAAAACCTCAGAACATCAGCGTATACTCTTTTCCGGAACATGGTATCGCGCCGTGTTCACCTGAGCTGATTTTAGCAAAAAACGCTGCAAAGCGCAACGATGGAACGGAGAATGCTCATGGAACGCATGGCATGGAAAGGCCGGATCCGGCCCGGGATGAAAGCAGAATACATCCGCCGCCACAATGAGATCTGGCCCGAGATGGTCGAAGTGCTGAAAAGTGCGGGCATTGTGAATTACACGATATTCGCGTCCGGCGACGAACTCTTCGGATATTACGAATGCGAGAAGGGCATCGCCTTCGCCGAGCAAACGCAAGCCAAAAGCCCCGTCGTGGACCGCTGGAACGAGTACATGAAGGATGTGCTCGAACTGGAGATGGACCCCGAGACCGGGGCGCAGCCGAAACTCGAGCCCGTATTCCGGCTCGACTGAAACACTGTTCAGGGAGGGACTGCAATGACATATCATCTCGCTGTGGACATCGGTGCGTCGAGCGGGCGGCACATTCTCGGCCATGCGGAGAACGGCCGCATCGTGCTGGAGGAAGTGTACCGCTTTGACAACGCGCAGGTGCGCAGAAACGGCCACGACTGCTGGGACACGGACGCGCTGTTCACACACATCCTCGAGGGGCTGCGCGCGTGCCGGGAAGCGGGAAAAATCCCCGCCACCATGGGCATCGACACATGGGCCGTCGACTTCGTGCTGCTGGACAAAAACGGCCGCGCCGTGGGAGACGCGGTGGCCTACCGCGACGCGCGCACTGAGGGCGTGCGCGACCGGCTGGAGACGGACGGCACGCTGCGCTTTGCCGACCACTACGCCCGCGCGGGCATTCAGTATCAGCCTTTCAACACGGCCTATCAGCTCGCCGCGCTGAAGCGCGAGCACCCGGAACAGCTCGAGGCGGCCGCGCATCTGCTGATGATGCCGGAATATCTGAATTACCTTCTCACTGGCCGGATGGTGAACGAATACACGAACGCCACATCCACTGCGCTCGTCAACGCGCGCACCAAAACGTGGGACGACGAACTCGTCGCGGCGCTGGGTCTGCCGCGCCGCATCTTCGGCGAGCTTCACATGCCGGGCGGGAGCGTCGGGCATTTCACACCCGCAGTGCGCGAGGAAGCGGGTTTTGACTGCGAGGTGGTTTTGCCCGCGACGCACGACACCGCGTCGGCGTTTCTGGCCGTGCCCGCACGGGACGACCACGCGGTGTACCTCTCGAGCGGCACGTGGAGCCTGCTCGGCGTGGAAAACCGCGAGCCCATCACCACGCCCGAGAGCATGGCGGCGAATTTCACGAACGAGGGCGGCTATGAATACCGCTTCCGCTACCTCAAGAACATCATGGGGCTGTGGATGATTCAGTCCGTGCGGCGCGAACTCAACGGCGTTGCCTATGTGGCCGGAAAGGAAGCGCGCACCGCCGCCGAAAAGCAGTGGAGCTACGCGGAACTCGAGGACGAAGCGCGCGCCTGTGAGAATTTTGCCGGGCGCGTGGACGCCAACGACGAGCGTTTTCTCGCCCCCGAGAGCATGATCGGCGCGGTCAAAGCCGCGTGCGAAGACCGGGGCTGCCCCGTGCCGCAGACGGTTGGCGAGATCATGGCGTGCATCTATCACAGCCTTGCCGACTGCTACGCGGCCGCCATCCGGGAGCTCGCAGCGCTCACGGGCAACCGCTACACCGCCATTCACATCGTGGGCGGTGGCTCGAAGGACGGCTATCTCAACGAGCTGACGGCGAAAGCCGCCGGGCTGCCCGTGTACGCGGGCCCCGCCGAGGGCACGGCCCTCGGCAATCTGATGGTACAAATGATCCGCGCGGGCGAATTCGCCGGCCTGGCCGAAGCGCGCGCCGCGGTGCGAAACAGTTTTGAGATCAGGGAGGTACAACCATGACAAATTTTGAATCGGCGAAACAGAAATATGCCGCCGCGGGCGTGGACGTGGAAGAAGCCCTCGCGAAACTCGCGGGCAAGGCCATTTCCATCCACTGCTGGCAGGGCGACGACGTCGCGGGCTTCGACCAAAAGGACGGCAAGGCGGGCGACGGCATCCAGACCACCGGCAACTACCCCGGCAAGGCGCGCAATTTCGAGGAGCTGAAAGCCGACTTTCTCAAAGCCGCCAGTCTCCTGCCCGGAAAGAAGCGCATCAATCTGCACGCATCCTACGCCGTGTTCGCCGAGGGCGAATGGGTCGACCGCGACAAGCTCGAGTACAAGCACTTCATCCCGTGGGTTGAGTTCGCAAAGGAGAACGGGCTCGGCATCGACTTCAATCCGACGTGCTTCTCCCACCCGATGGTCACAGACGGCCTGACGCTGTCCCACCCCGATGAAAAGGTGCGCCGCTTCTGGATCGACCACTGCAAGGCATCCCGCCGCATCGCACAGAAGATCGGCGAAGAACTAAACGATCAGGTACTCAACAACGTGTGGATTCCGGACGGCTTTAAGGACATCCCCGCCGACCGCATGGGCCCGCGCATGCGCCTGAAGGCCGCGCTGGACGAAATCTTCGCCGAGCCGTGCCCGAACGTCATCGACTGCGTGGAGAGCAAGGTATTTGGCATCGGGCTCGAGAGCATGACCGTCGGCTCGAACGAGTTCTACACCGCCTATGCCGCGCAGCACCCCGGCGTGTACAATCTGCTCGACGCGGGACACTACCACCCCACCGAGTTTATCAGCGACAAGATCCCCGCGATGCTGTGCTTCTTCGACAAAGTCCCCCTGCATGTGACCCGTCCGGTTCGCTGGGATTCCGACCACGTCGTGCTGTTCGACGACGAGACGCGCGAGATCATGAAAGAGATCGTGCGCTGCGACGCGCTCGACAAGGTGCTCATCGGCCTCGACTTCTTTGACGCGTCCATCAACCGCATCGCCGCATGGGTCGTCGGCACACGCAGCGCGCAGAAAGCGCTTCTGTTCGCCCTGCTGCAGCCGAACAAAACGCTGAAAGCGCTGCAGGATTCCGCCTCCTTCACCGAGAAGATGGTCGTGATGGAAGAGGCCAAGACCCTGCCGTTCGGCGACGTGTGGGAGGAGTACTGCCGCCGCGAGAACGTCCCCGCCGACGGCGAGTGGTTTGCCGATGTGCAGAAATACGAACAGGATGTACTTTCGAGGAGAGTGTAATTACAATGAGTATTCTTGATATTGAAATTATCAAAAAGTATATTCGCATGTGTCAGGACGGCTGGGAACAGGGCTGGCACGAGCGCAACGGCGGCAACCTGACCTACCGCATGAAGGCCGAGGAAGTCGAAGCCTGCCGCCCGTTCTTCCGTGAGCCGGGCGAATGGGTGAACATGGGCGTCACCGGAGCCAATCTCGCGGGCGAGTATTTTCTCACCACGGGCTCGGGCAAGTTCTTCCGCAACGTCGAGCCCGACCCCGAGCACTCCATCGGCATCGTCGAGATCAACGACAAAGGCGACGCGTGGCGCATCGTGTGGGGCCTCGAGGGCGGCGCGAAGCCGACGAGCGAGTTCCCGAGCCACTTCATGAACCATTCCGTCCGCGTGGCCGCCACCAACGGCGAGTGCCGTGTGATCTATCACGCGCACCCGGCCAACGTCATTGCTCTGACGTACGTGCTGCCGCTCACGGCGCGCGATTTCACCCGTGCTCTGTGGAAGTCCGCCACGGAGTGCCCGGTCGTGTTCCCGGGCGGCGTGGGCGTGGTGCCCTGGATGGTGCCCGGCGGCGCGGACATCGCGCTGGCGACGAGCGAACTGATGAAGGAGTACGACGCGGCCGTCTGGGCGCACCACGGTCTGTTCTGCTCCGGCCCGGATTTCGACATCACGTTCGGCCTGATGCATACCATCGAAAAAGCGGCGCAGATCTGCGTGCTGGCGCTGTCCGCCGGACAGGGCAAGATCCGCCAGACGATCTCCGACGACAACCTGCGCGCCATCGCCAAGGAGTTCGGCGTGACGCTCAACGAGAATTTTCTCGACTGATCCGGAAACAAAAAACGGCGCGGCCCCGAAACGGGGGCCGCGCCGCTTTTTTGTCTGTGTTTATTTGTACGCGCGGCCGAGCGCATCGGCTGCGAGGATGGCGGCGTAGACCTTGTCCGCCGTCACTTCCATGGGCATGTTGTGGATGGTCTCGCCCGGAGCGGCCGCCGCCTGCGCCACTGCGCGCAGCGTCTCCTCGCTCGGGTTCTCCATGCCGAGGTCAGCCAGCGTCGTGGGCAGACCGACGCTCATGCAGAAGTCGAGCACTTCCTCGATCTGATCCATGTCGGCGTTCTGCAGCACGAGCTGGACGAGCGTGCCGAATGCAACTTTCTCACCGTGATACATCTTGTGCGTCTCGGGCGCAACGGTGAAGCCGTTGTGGATGGCGTGCGCGCCGGCCAGACCGCCGGATTCAAAGCCGATGCCGGACAGGTACGTGTTCGCCTCGATGATGTTCTCGACGGCAGGCGTGCAGACGTGCTGCTCCACCGCAAGGCAGGCCTTCAGGCCGTCGGCCAGCAGCGTGTCGTAGCACGCGCGCGCCAGAACGAGCGCCGCGTGCGTCACTTTGCCGCCCGCACAGGTCGCCGCGTCGGCGTCGGCCGTAGCCTTCGCCTCAAAGTACGTGGCCAGCGCATCGCCCATGCCGGAGACCAGCAGACGGGCAGGCGCCTTGCTGACGACGTCCGTATCCACCAGCACGACATTGGGGTTTGCGGGCAGCCACAGGTATTCCTCGAACACGCCTTCATCCGTGTAGATGACGGACAGCGCGGAGCACGGCGCATCCGTTCCCGCGATGGTCGGCACGATCACGACCGGCTTTTTGGCATAGTATGCAAGAGCCTTCGAGGTGTCGTGAATTTTGCCGCCGCCGATGCCAACGCACACGTCGCAGCCGAGTTCGTCAAAGCGCGCTTTCAGGCGGTTGATCTCCGTCTTGCAGCACTCGCCGTTGAAATACTCAAAATGAACGCTGCACCCGGCGGCTTCAAAGCTCTTTTCGACCATCTCACCCACGCGGCCGTAACCGGATTTGCTGATGAGCACGAACGCCTTTGTGCCGAGCGGCTGCGTGTATTTGCCGATGTTGTTCAGTTCGCCCTGGCCCTGGATGTAGCGGCCCGGCGCAATGATGATATTTGCCATAGGATTTCCCTCCGTTGCATGGTTTCGGTACAGATGTGTACCCTCATTCACTATAGCACCTGACATTTTTTTGTCAATGTATTTTTGCGACAAAAAAGAGTACCGCTTTGCACCGTGCATAAGCGGAGCAAAGTGATACTCCCTGCGGAAAAATGTATTCAGCGCACCCGGGTCTCCCAGAACGCGAGCGCTGCGGCCGCGGCGACGTTGAGCGAATCCACACGGTGCGCCATCGGGATGCGCACCGTGACGTCGCAGCGCGCGACGGTGCGCTCACACAGGCCGTCGCCCTCCGTCCCGAGCACAACGGCGAGCTTTTCCGCCGCGGCAAGGCGCGGGTCCTCGATGCTGACGGAATCGTCGCTGAGCGCGAGCGCAGCCGTCTGAAAACCGGCCCGGCGCAGGAATTCCAGCCCTTCGTCCGGCCATTCCGCGTCGATGCGCGCCCACGGGATCTGGAACACCGTGCCCATGCTGACGCGCGCGGCGCGGCGGCGCAGCGGGTCGCAACAAGTGGAGGTGAGCAGTACGCCGTCCACGTTGAGCGCCGCAGCCGAGCGGAAGATCGCGCCGATGTTCGTCGCATCCACAACGCCCTCGAGCACTGCGATGCGTCTCGCCCCGGCGCACACTTCCTCCATCGTCCGCAGCTTCGGACGGCGCATTGCGCACAGCACGCCGCGCGTGAGCGCAAAACCCGTCAGCTGTGCCAGCACCTCGCGCGGGCCGGTGTAGAGCGGCACGCCTGCGCAGCGCTGTACAAGGTGCGCCGCCCCTCCTTCGATCTTGTCGCGCTCCATCAGAAGCGCCAGCGGCTCGCAGCCCGCGTCGAGCGCAAGTTCGATGACCTTGGGACTCTCCGCAATAAAAATCCCCTTCTCCGGGTTCTGACGGCTTCGCAGCTGCGCTTCGGTCAGCCGTGCAAACACGTCCAGTTCCGGGCGGGAAATGTCGTCAATCTCAATCCAATCCGCCATATTGTCCTCCTCGGCCATTCTGATGGTATCATTCTATCACATTGCCCGCGCGCTGCAAATGCCCGGAAAATAGAAAAGCCCGCGGGCCTGCCGGGCAGGTCCGCGGGCGGAAATGCGGAATTACAGATGGTATTCCATCGGATACGTGAGATAACAGTGCGGGTCGAGCTGATCGCAGGTGACATATCCCGCGGGCGCGGTGAGCAGCGTCGGAATGCGGTTGACGATCGTCGCGCAGGTGTGCTCAACCGTAGCAGGCTTCACGACATGGAACTCGGTGTCGGGTTCGCCCGTCAGCCACCAGTCGCACATATCGCCGTCGTCCGGGCCGTAGACCTTGCCGATCGTCTCCTCCTCGATGGTGATGCCCTGCATTGTCTCAATCGTCACGACGGCCGACATGCCGATGCAGCGGCCCGCCTCAATGGTCAGGCCCATCGTCTCGCTGTACACATCGTGATCGACGATGTACGGAACATGCTTCTGGTCGATGGATTTGATCGTCAGTCCCAGCTTGCTGCACAGCGCCTCACTGGCGTTCCATGCGTACGACGGCTCGAACGCCGCAGGGTGCGCGATCTGAGCCTCGAACTCCTCTTTCGTGAGATTGCATCCGTGCGCCTTGGCGAGCGCGAGGCCGTAATCCTCGACGTTGTAGCTGTACGCGCCTTTGATCTTCGTGAGCTTGTTGCATCCGCTGGCCACCATCGCCACAATGTTGATCCAGAAAATATCCTGCATGCCGGAACCTGTGATGGTGCAGTTGTTTTCCTTGGCCAGAGCGTCCAGCCGGTTGATCTGCGCCGCGGCCGTCGTCCACGGATAGATGGCCTCTTCGCAGGTCGTGATTACATTGATGCCGCGGGCCACGCACTTTTCAACATGATCGTAAATGTCGTTGATAAAGCTGAACAGCGTTACGATGGCGACGTCGGCGTCGCACTCGTCGAGCACCTTATCGGCGTCGTTCGAGATGAGGATGCCCGTCTTGACGCCGAGCCCGGCGAAGTCGCCCACGTCCATACCCACGACGGCGGGGTCAACGTCGATCGCGCCGACGATCTGCGCGCCGTGCTCATACAGATACCGGAGCGTGTACTTTGCCATTTTGCCGCATCCGTACTGGACCACCTTGATCTTTTCCATAAAGCTGCCTCCTTTGGCATTCCCTTCGGGGAAACTGCATTTTCCGGGCCAGACCGCCGTCCGCCCTGTTTACAATTTTAGTGTAAACCCTCATGTCGGAATAGAGTCAAGGTGTTTTGTGATTTTTTTCACATAAAAACATTTCTCCTCATTTCGGGAACGTCACGGGAACCTGCAGGCGCAGGAACATCGTGCGAGGATCGTTGTCAAACACGTTGAAGCCCGTCATCACCTCGCAGATATAGTCCCCCGCGACGCGGCAGCGGTTCACCGCACAGTATTCGCGCAGCATCGTGATGCCCCGCACCTCGTCGTCATAGTTATCGAGATACACACAGGCGAACATACCGCTGTCCACCACGCGGCACCCGGACTGCCCGCCCGGCACGGTACGCCCCGCAAAAATGAAAATGTTCCCCGCCGCAAGGCGGCCCTGTTCAAAGTCCTCCCGCGCGATGGACGTGCCGACGTTGTAGGAATGGATCTGCGGAAATCCCGCATCCTCCAGATTTTCCCGCAGGCGCATCAGCATTTTTTCGTAGCTGTGGATGTCCTTCTGATAGAAATTCTCCGTGCACGGAATGCCCCAGACGGTGCGCCGGTCGATGTATTCCAGCGACAGCGTGCCTGTGGCCGGGGATTTTCGGTAGCGCTCGATGGACTGGATGGCCCGCTCGACCGCGTCATGGCGCGCCTTGAGCTGGCGCATCTGTTCGTGGAGCTGCTCGTTTTTCTGCGCCAAAAGCTCCTCGATGAGCGTGATGTCCTCCCGCCCGAGCGCCTCGCCGATCTCCGAAAGGCTCATGCCGAGTTCTTTCATGTACGCGATCATATCAAGGCGGGCGTTCTGTGTGATGTCGTAATAGCGGTATCCGGTCTCCGGGTCGACGCATCGGGGCTTGAACAGGCCGATTTCGTCATAGAGCCGCAGCGTCGGAATGGAAACGTGATTGAGCTTTGCCATCTTCCCGATGGGGAGCAATCCTTCTTTCATAGTATCCTCCCTGTCAAACTCTCATCTTTGATTAGAGTTTACACCGTCTGTCATTCGGATGCAACCGGGAAAAGAGGTTGAGCCAGCGCGCGCATCGTGGTACACTGGAGAAAACGACGCCCCGCCGGGCGAAATGCGAGGAGGCCGCCGCCATGCTGGCATATACCTATGTAAAACACGGAACATTTGAGCTGCTGGAAAAGCCGAAACCCGTTCTTCTGGACGAGCATGACGCCATTGTCAAGGTGACGCTGGCCAGCATCTGCACGAGCGACCTGCATATCAAGCACGGCTCCGTGCCGCGCGCCGTTCCGGGCATCACGGTCGGGCACGAGATGGTCGGCGTGGTGGAGTCCGTGGGGAGGGCGGTCTCGTCCGTGAAGCCGGGTGACCGCGTGACGGTCAACGTGGAGACGTTCTGCGGAGAGTGCTTTTTCTGCCAAAACGGCTGGGTGAACAACTGCACCGACCCGGATGGCGGCTGGGCGCTCGGCTGCCGCATCGACGGCGGGCAGGCCGAATACGTGCGCGTTCCGCACGCCGATCAGGGGCTCGACAAAATTCCCGACAACGTGACGGACCGTCAGGCGCTGTTTGTGGGCGACATTCTCGCCACCGGATACTGGGCTGCGCAGATCGCGGAGATCCGTCCGGGCGACACCGTCCTCATTCTCGGCGCGGGACCTACGGGACTGTGCACGCTCGAATGCGCGCGGCTTCTCGATCCGGGCTGCATCATCGTGTGCGACACCGACGCGGAGCGTCTCGATTTCGTGCGCCGCCGTTTTCCGGGCGTGCTGACGTGCGGCGCGGAGGGACTTTCCGAATTTGTCCGCGCGCACAGCCGTCACGGCGGCGCAGATGCCGTTCTCGAAGTTGCGGGCAGCGCCGCGAGTTTCCGCGCGGCGTGGGAGTGTGCGCGTCCGAACGCGGTCGTGACCGTCGTGGCGCTGTACGACGGCCCGCAGACGCTGCCTCTGCCCGAGATGTACGGCAAAAACCTGACGTTCAAAACAGGAGGCGTGGACGGGTGCCGCTGCAAGGAGACGCTCGACCTCATCGCCGCGGGGAAGATTGACACCACACCCCTCATCACGCACACGTTCCCGCTGCGGGAAATCGACAAAGCCTATGAGTTGTTTGAATCGCGCCGGGACGGCGTGATGAAAGTCGCCGTGGAGTGCTGAATCCGCAAACGGGCGGCAGGCAGTTTCTTCGCCTGCCGCCCGTTTTTGCCTTTTTCGGGGCGACGCCGGAAAAAATTTTTTCGAAGCATGAAAAAAAGCGGCCGTCTCACGGATATTACCGGTGAAAAGCTTTTCACGAAGGAGCCTGACCCATGCCGGACAAAGAGCAGTTTCTCGACCTTGCACAGCGGCATATGGACGCCGTGTTCCGCCTTGCTTTCAGCTGTCTGAAGAGCCGCGCGGACGCCGACGACGTAACCCAGACGGTACTGCTGCGCCTGTACGAGACGGACAAGACGTTCGAGAGCGACGATCATGTGAAATACTGGCTGATCCGCGTGACGCTCAACGAATGCAAAAAGCACTGGCGCTCACCCTGGCGGCACACCGAGGACTACGCCGAGTACGCCAACACCCTCACGTTCGAACAGCCGCGCTACAGCGAGGTGTTCGACGCAGTGATGGCGCTCGACCCGAAGTACCGCGTTGTGATCTATCTCTATTATTATGAGGGATACAAGATCGAAGAGATCGCGCAGCTTCTGCATCTTCCCAGCGGAACGGTGGGAACCCGGTTGGCCCGCGCAAAGGAACGGCTCAAACGGATTTTGTCGGAGGAGGATGAACAATGAAACAGGATATTCAGGGAGCATTCGCCCCGCTTCACGCCTCCGGCCGGACGCTTGAGGAGGTATGCAGCATGATCGACAGCGGAAAAAACGTCCGCTTTTCCAGAGCCAAACGCATCCGACGTGCGGCGCTCATCGCCGCAGCAGCCGCCGTGGTTCTGACGGCGTCGGTGTTTGCAGCGGACTACGTGATCAACCACCGGGACATTTTCTTTTTTGATTCGCTCGAAGCGCTCTCGCGCCGGTTCGAACAGGACAATCCCGGATACGCCGTGATGTGCGGTTATCCCAGCCCCGCCGAGGAGAACAAGGACATGGAGACATCCGCCGAATACGTCGCCCGCGCGATGGAGCGCGGCCTCATCGAGGAGACGCAGCTCACGTATGAGACGGGCAGTGCGAAAGACGGCTGGGAGCGCCGCACGCTCGGACGGCGCACCGGCAACGATCTCTACGGCGACGTCGTGACCGAATACCGCACGTCGGCCTCCTACGCCGAATGCGTTTCTCTGGAGGGCGGCCCCGAGTGGGATCTCGCTTGCCTGACGCAGACGATGACGCCGGATGACGGCGGACAGATGGTCTCGTACGGCCGCAGCGCATCCGACGGGACGCTGCTTTGGAACAAAGTGCACCTCGGCTACACGACGGCGCAGGGAAAGCGGTTTACGCTCAGCTACACGTATGACGTCACGTTCGACTATGGTGAGCACCCCGAATACATCCTGAACGACGCGTATGACCGCGCCGAAGTTGTTGTGACGAGCGACGGCGCCGAGGCGCTCGTCACGGAGTTTGACGGGCAGGTCTGGGTGCAGGCCGCGAACGGATGCAAATCCGTCTCGATCTACACGGACGGATGCACGTTCGACGAGGTGACGGCGCTGCTCGACCGTCTGGAACTCGCTTCGGTCCTCGCATAAAAAATCTCCCGCCCTTCTCACGGGAAGGCGGGAGATTTTTTCACGAATGGCTTTTGTTCTGGGAAATGGAGAGACACAAGGACGCCGCCGCCAATCCCGAGAGGATCAGCCAGAAGCATGTCAGCGCGCCGTCGTAATCCTGCTGCGCATCCGCCGCGCCCGCATCGCGTTCGGCAATCTGCACCGTCTGCGCGGCCTGCTCCTGCTGCGGAACTTCTCGGTCTGCGAACACCACGGCGGTCAGCACCCCGGCAAGCACCGCAAGTGCGATCACAATGCCGATCGCCCCCGCCAGTCTGTGCTGTTGTTTCATGTTGCATCGCGTCCTTTCCCGGTCTGCGTTTTCTTCTGTGATTATCCTACGCCTGACCGGAAAAACCGCCAAGGCGGTTTCTGTCAGGGACGTGTAAAATTTATGTATGAAACAGCCGCCGGCACCCCATTGGGGGAGACCGGCGGCTGTTTCTTATATTTCAGGCGCGGAGGATGTCCAGAAGTTCATCGAACACGGCGGGTGCCGCGGCGGCGACATCGGCGTTTTCGAGCGGGAACAGCGCCTTGCCGTCCCAGCCGGAGACGCGTCCGCCCGCCTCCGTCACGAGAAGGATTCCGGCCGCAAAGTCCCACGGTTTGAGGTTGCGCTCGAAATAGCCCTCGAGACGTCCTGCCGCGACATACGCGAGGTCGAGCGCGGCCGAGCCCGTGCGGCGGATGTCCTCACAGCGGCCGTACACCTTGCGGAAAAGTTCAAAGTTGGAGTCGGCATACTGGCGGTCGTACGGAGACGTCCCAACAGCAACCACGCTGCGCGAGAGCCCCGGCGCTGCGCTGGCGCGCATGGGCTTTCCGTTGCAGAACGCGCCCGCTCCCTTCTTCGCGGTGAACATCTCATCGCGGAACGGGTTGTACACGAGCGCGAGCACCGGCTCGCCGTTTTCCACCAAGGCCAAAGAGATGGCGCTGTGGCCGAAATGGTGCATCAGATTTGCCGTGCCGTCGACGGGGTCGAGCACGAAGACGCGCCCGGCGGGGTCCGGCGCGGCGCAGCCGCCCTCCTCGCCCAGGAACTGAATGTCCGGCCAGCGCCGCTCCAGTTTGCCTTTCAGAAAGTTCTGCACGCCGGTGTCGCAGCGCGTCACAAAATTGGCCCGGCCCTTGACCGTCACGTCGGCCAGCGCCGTCTCGTCGCAGAAAATCGGACGCGCCTGCCGCAGCAGCGCTTCCAGTTCTTCACACAGTTCCATTGGTTTCTCTCCTCTCAGAATACCGGCATCTCACAAATCTCCACGCGGCGCTTTTCGCAGCGGATGAGCCCGTCCCGCCGCATGGCGGACAGCTCGCTGCACATGGCGCTGCGGTCCACGCCGAGGTAGTCGGCCAGCTGCTGGCGCGTGTACGGGAGTTCGAACACTCCGCTCCCCGCCTTTTTGGCGCACTCCGAAAAATAGGACATCAGCCTGCCGCGGATCGACTTCGGCCCGGTGTGCAGGATGCGGCGAGACAGCGCAAGATTCTTCTGCGCGCAGACCGTCAGCAGATTGCGCACCAGTGCGGCGTGGAACGCGCAGGCGGAAGAACACGTGGTGAGCACGCGCCCCACGCGCAGGAACAGCACCGCCGTGTCCTCCGCCGCCTGCACCGAAATGAGCAGCGGTTCTCCGGGAACACAGGCGTACGCCTCGGCGAACACCTCGCCGGGCCCGGCGTGCCCGAGGACACTGTTGCCGCCCCAGACGTCCGCACAGGCGATGAGCACTCGACCCGACAGGACGACGCCGACGGATTCCGCCGGCTGCCCTTCGGCCAGAATGGTCTCGCCCTTTTTATAGGAGCGCCGCACCGCGCCGAGGCACGTCAGGAGCTGCTCCACATCGTCTTCGCTCATGCCGCGGAACAGCGGCGTTCCCGAGAGCTGCATCTGTTTCTCCTTTTGCCGGAATGTTGTTGTAACAACTGATTTTCGGGGAAGATTATAGTATACTTTCCCCAAACAGTCAACAAGTCAACATGAGAAAAGGAGCGAATGCCATGATCCGCAAGATCATTCACATCGACGAAGATAAATGCAACGGCTGCGGCGCGTGCGCCGCGGCGTGCCATGAGGGCGCCATCGGCATGGTGGACGGAAAGGCCCGGCTGCTGCGGGACGATTACTGCGACGGTCTGGGCGACTGCCTGCCCGCCTGCCCCACGGGCGCGATCACGTTCGTGGAGCGCGAGGCCGCGGCCTACGACGAGCAGGCCGTGCTGGCCGCGAAAGCCAAGCGCGGCGCGGCGGCGCACGCCGGATGCCCCGGTCAGCGCGTTCGGGAACTCGCGCGGAACTCCGCCGCATGCGACGCGCCCGCCCCGGCGGGGAGCGAGCCGTCCCGGCTCGGCCAGTGGCCATGCCAGATCAAGCTGGTACCTGTGAACGCGCCGTATTTCAGCGGCGCAAAGCTGCTCATCGCAGCCGACTGCACAGCCTTTGCCTATGCCGCGATGCACCGCGATTTCATGAGCGGCAAGATCACGCTGATCGGCTGCCCGAAGCTCGACGCCGTCAATTACAGCGAAAAGCTCACGGAGATTCTGCGCTGCAACGACATCCGCAGCCTGACGGTCGTTCGGATGGAAGTTCCGTGCTGCGGCGGCCTTGAGCACGCCGCGAAAACGGCATTGCAGGCGAGCGGAAAAATGATTCCGTGGCAGGTCGTGACGATCTCCGTGGACGGCCGAATTCTCGACAGAACGTAAGGAGGAATGCACTGTGAACGTACCGATGAAAAACATCGCCAAATCGGAAGTGGTGACGCTCAAGGAGCTCGTTGCCTATCAGGAGGGGCAGATCGTCAGCCGGACGCTCGCCCAGAACCCCGCCGTGAGCGTCACGCTGTTCGCCTTTGACAAGGGCGAAGAGATCAGCACGCACGAATCCGGCGGCGACGCGTTCGTCACCTGCCTTGACGGCATGGGGACGGTCACCATTGACGGCACCGCATACGACCTTCGGGAGGGCGAGTCCATCGTCATGCCCGCCGGACACCCGCACGCCGTCTTCGGCACGGAACGCTTCAAGATGCTCCTTGTGGTCGTGTTCTGACTTCTCTTTGCAGCAAAAAACCGGGCCGCCCTCGGACGGCCCGGTTTTTCGTTTTCATTACGCGAAGGGATTCTCGCCGGGGTACGGCAGGTGTTTCGGCTGGTTGTAGGCGATGTCGGCCACGCCCAGATACTTGAACACCTCAAACAGCGCCTTGCCGTAGTGGCCGAACGCCACCGCGCCGTGGTGCGGATAGCGCTTGGCGATGAGCACGTGACGGTAGAAGCGATCCATCTCCGGGATGGCGAACGCGCCGATGGAACCGAAGCTCTCGCAGTCGACGTCCATGACCTGACCCTGTGCGATGTAGGCTTTCAGCTCGGTGCCCGCGGTGGACTGCAGACGGTAGAACGTGATGTCACCCGCTTTGATGTTGCCCTCCATCGTGCCGCGCGTGATGTCCGGCTCGGGCAGCTCGGGCTCGAGGTCGCGCTTCATGATGAGCTGATAGCCCATGTGCGGATCTTTCAGCAGTTCGCAGCTCGTGTTGCCGCAGTGGAATCCCATGAACGTCTCGGGCAGGCGCACATCGTACTTGCCGCGGATGGACTTCTCATACATGGACGCGGGCACGGTGTTGTTGATGTCGAGCAGCGTCGTCGGCGCGCCGGACACGCACACACCGATGTACTCGGACAGCGCGCCGTAGATGTCCACCTCGCACGCGACAGGGATGCCGCGCGCCGCGAGACGGCTGTTGACGTAGCAGGGCACGAATTTGAACTCGGTCTGGAACGCAGGCCAGCACTTGTTGGCGAACGCCACATACTGGCGCGTACCCTTGTGCTCCGCCGCCCAGTCCTCGAGCGTCAGCTCATACTGCGCGAGACGCGGCAGGATGCCCGCGTACTTGTTGTCCGGGCCGAGCTCCGCTTCCATCTCTGCCGCTTTGGCCGGGATACGCGCGTCGCCCGCGTGTTTGTTGTACGCCACGAGCAGGTCGAGCTCGGAGTTCTCCTCGACGGCAACGCCGAGGTCATACAGCGCCTTGATGGGCGCGTTGCAGGCGAGGAAGTCGTCCGGACGCGGGCCGAAGGCGATGACTTTCAGGCCTTTCAGGCCAAGGATGGCGCGGGCGATGGGAACGAACTCGCGCACGCGCTCGGCCAGCTCCGCGGCCGTGCCGACGGGCGATTCGGGGATGTACGCCTTCGCGCCGCGCAGGCCGAGGTTGTACGAACAGTTCAGCATGCCGCAGTAGGCATCGCCGCGGCCGTCGTGCAGGTCGCAGTAGGCATCGCCGCGGCCGTCGTGCAGGTCGCCGTCGCCCTCGGCGGCCGCCACGTACATGATGGGGCCGTCGAACCAGTTGGCGATGAGCGTCTCGGGCGTCTCGGGGCCGAAATTGCCGAGGAACACGACGAGCGCGTTCACGCCGGCGGCCTTCACGTCCTCGACGGCTTTCTTCGCGTCGAGCTCGTTCTCAACGGTGACGGGGCACTCGTACAGGCCCTCGCCGTACGCGCTCACAAGCGCGGCGCGGCGGCGCTCCGACAGGGCAGCCGGGAAGCACGAGCGGGAAACGGCGATGACGCCGGCTTTGACTTCGGGAATGTTGTTGATCATAATGAGTTCCTCCTTTGGATGTCAGGCGAGGTCGCCCGCGATGTCGATGTTTTCTCCGGCAAGGCCCACGTATGCGCCCGCCGCGGCTTCACTCGATTCGGGATGCGCCAGAAGCCATTTGTTGCGCGCCCAGAGCAGTGCGTCGTCGCCGCCGGCCGGTGCAAAATCGGGCCTTTCGGTGTTCGTCCCGGCGGGCAGCGCCACCAGCACGCGGAAACCGTCGGCCGCGTTCACATGGCACGGCGCGTAGTGCAGCGTCGTGGCGTACACCTCGATCAGCACACCCGCCTGTGCGCGGAACGCTTTCACCTTCGAGGTGTCCAACACACCGTTTTCGATCTCGTCCTGTTTCGCCAGAAGCAGGATAAAATCATTCACGCCGAGGTTGAACTCGCTGTCGCGATGATATTCGAGACAGTTGAGCTTCGTGTTGCGGCCGCTGCACCGGCCGAGCTGCGCCGGCATTCCGCCGAAGAGACGCGCGGCCAGCTCCTCCGAGCCGGGTGCGGCGTGCAGGCTCTCATCGCGCGACACATAGGCCGTTCCCGCTTCGGGCAGCGGCGTCGCGGCCAGAGCGGCGGCCAGCGCCGCAGTGTCATAGCCCGTCACCACACGCCCGTACGGGGCGAATTCTTTGTCCGTGACCGAATAAATTTCCAACAACTTCACGCTCCTTTGCGGAAAATTCAAAGCAGTTTCGGGAACAGCGCCTTGCACGCGGGATAGATCTCCCGGAACTGTGCGTAGCGCTCGTCATACAATTTTGTCAGCTCCGCGTCCGGCTCGACGGTGGATTTCACGCGCACCAACGCGTCTGCCGCCTCACGCACCGACGCAAAGCGTCCGCAAGCTACCATCGCGAGCATCGCCGCGCCGTATCCGGGACCCTGTTCGGTGGCAACGGTGTCGAGCGGGATGCCCAGCACGTTCGCCGTGATGGTCTTCCACAGCGCGGACTTCGAGCCGCCGCCGCAGACGTTCGAGCGCGGGATGGAGATGCCGAGGCTCTTCGCCACCTCGAACGAATCGCGGATGGCGAACGCCACGCCCTCGAGCATCGCCTGCGTCATGTCGGCGCGGGTGGTGTCCATCGTCATTCCGATGAACGTCGCGCGGGCGTTCGTGTCGTTGATGGGGCTGCGCTCGCCCATCAGGTACGGCAGGAAGAAAACGTGGTTTTTGCCGAGCTTTTCGGGCGTGATCTTCGCCTCTTCGCCCTTGTAGTCCGTCGTGCCGATGATCTCGTCCTGCCACCACTTGTTGCACGAAGCAGCCGAGAGCATGCAGCCCATCAAATGCCAGCCGCCGTCCGCGTGGGCGAACGCGTGCAGCGCGTTGTTCGGGTCGACGCCGAAATGCTCGGACGAGATGAAGATCGTGCCGGACGTGCCGAGGCTGATGTTGCAGTGCCCCTCGCCCACCGTTCCCGTGCCGACGGCCGCGGCGGCGTTGTCGCCCGCGCCCGCGCAGACGGTGACGGTTTCGGGCAGGCCCAGTGCTTTCGCGGCGTCCGGGCGCAGCGTACCCACGGCCTGCCAGCTCTCGAACAGGCGCGGCATCTGCTCCTCGCGCACGCCGCACACTTCCAGCATCTCACGGCTCCAGCACTTGTGCTCCACGTCGAGCAGCAGCATGCCGGACGCATCGGAATACTCGGTCGCGTGCACACCCGTGAGCTTGTAGACGATGTAATCCTTCGGCAGCATGATCTTCGCAATGCGCGCGAACAGCTCCGGTTCGTTCTTCTGCATCCAAAGCAGTTTCGGGGCGGTGAACCCCGCAAACGCGATGTTCGCGGTGCAGCGGCTCAGCTCGGCCTTGCCCACCGTGTTGTTGAGGTAGTTCACCTCTTCGGCCGTACGGCCGTCGTTCCAGAGGATGGCCGGGCGCAGCACGTTGTCGTGTTCATCCAGCGCCACAAGGCCGTGCATCTGGCCGCCCGCGCCGACGCCCGCGACTTCGGCGGCGTCAAAGCCATCGAGAAGCTCCGGGATACCCGCGAGACAGGCGTTCCACCAGTCGGCGGGGTTCTGCTCGCTCCAGCCCGGATGCGGAAAAAACAGAGGATATTCCTTCGTCACGGTGTTCTGCACCGCGCCGTTGTCGTCCACGAGCAGAAACTTGCACGCGGACGTTCCGAGGTCGATCCCAATGTACAGCATGCGCTCACGCTCCTTTGTGTCCAGTATACGGCGGCAGGGCCTCCGTGCGCTGTGCCAAAGTTCCGATTTTCATGCGACAAAGTTACGATTTGCGACAAAATCGGGATTTTGCACAGATGCGTTTGTGCAAAACGACAGGCCCGTTTTTTCATCGAAAAAACGGGCCTGTCATCACAGTTTTTCCACAAGCCGCAGGCTTTCCTCGCGCGAGTAGAACCGCTCGGCCGAGTTTGGGCCCGGGCTGACCGCGCCGTCCCGCACCGGACGGTTCACCCTCCGGCAGTACTCCTCGGGCGTGACGCCGAGCCGCTCGCGGAACGCCTTGGTAAAATACCGGTAGTCGGAGAAGCCGGATTCCACGCACACGTCCGTCATGCGCGTCCATCCCTCGTCCATCAGGCGGCACGCGCAGCGGAACCGCACCGACGCGACATACTGCTGAAAGCTCTGGTTCAGCGTCCGGTGCACAAAGAACGACATATGGTTCACGGAGCACCCCTCCGCGCGCGCAAAATCCGAAAGACGGATGCGTCGTTTGTAGTTTTCCTCCACAAACCGGAGCAGACGCTGCGCACGGGCGCTGCGCTTCGCCTCCTGCGAAGCCTCCTCCGCGCTCACCGTATGCGTCGGCATCTGCGACAGCAGCGCGTGCCAGACAAGGCACACCTGCCCGGCGCAGCAGAGTTCATAATACGGGCGGCGCTCCAGATACGCCCGCGCGAGCGTGCGGACGCGCTCTTTCAATTCCGCAAACACGTCGTCCGGCAGACAGCCGCCCGGAAAAGGATCGTCCCAGCGCGTGCGCGCGCAAGCGGGGAAAAAGCGCTCCAGCACATGCGGAGAAACCTGCACACAGAGGAACGTGCAGCTTTTGTCTGCACAGAACAGCTCGTGGACCTGATCCGGGCAGAGCACCGCCCACTCGCCCGGGCCGAGCGTCCGGGCCGACGCGTCGCTGCGGATGCGCAGCGTCTCCTCCACGACCCACACGAGCTCAAACTCATGGTGCATGTGAGGCGTGCGGTAATCGACCGTGTTGAAAAACACGTGGATTCCCTCGATCTGCGGATGCGGAACGATCTCCATTTCGCGCATCTCCCTGTCTCCTCTCCCGCCCGGCGCATTCTGTCTGTACTATACCGCAAATCCGAAGTCCCGGCAAGAGCCGCAAGTTGCACCCCTGTTTTTCTCCGGGCGCAGCGGCAATTTCTCCCATTTTGCAGTTATTTATAACTAATTCATATTAGTGTGCTATATTCTACAAAAAACATTGAGGAGAATCACATTGCTGAATCAAATGAAACGATGGATCGCCGCAGGCGTGGCCTTCATCCAGATCGTCACATGGACGCCGGCGGCGTTCGCCTCCGGTGTGCAGGATGCCGGGGATATTCCCGTGGATTCCTCACACTTCCCGGACGAATCGTTCCGCAGCTGGATTCTGAATCCCGGCAATCTGAACGGCGCCGGCAGCGACGCGGTTCTGACGGCCGAAGAGCGCAGCGCCGTCACGGAGATAAACGTATCCGGGCAGAACATCGCGGATCTGACCGGCATCGGACACTTTTCTTCCCTGCTCGTTCTGAACTGCTCGAAAAACAGTCTGACGTCGCTGAATCTGTCGCAGAACGCGCTTCTGGAGGAGCTGTCGTGTTCCTCAAACCGGCTGACCGCGCTCGATCTCTCTTCGAAT
>NHCFI02800__coassemble_861_pt1 | contig 28002 bp, 26 predicted proteins | sample NHCFI02800__metabat2_high_PE_010 | metagenome-assembled genome bin NHCFI02800
AATGCCGGAGCCCCGCATGTCGAGAATGCTCGAGAACACCGCGACCATGACAAGGCACATGAGCAGAGGGTTCAGCACGCTCCACACCACGCCCAGCACGCTGCGGCGGTATTTCAATTTGAAATCACGGCCGATGAGATTCTGCAGAAGGAACCGGAAGCGCCAGAAATCCTGGCAGTAAGCTTTCAGCATCCGCACAAAAGCTCACCACCTTTCGAAATATTCAAACGACTGCTCGGCAAAGCTCTTGTGTTTTTTATCTTTCTCGGACAGGTTGAGCGGACAATCCACCTCGGGCCACACGACGCCGACGTCCGGGTCGTCCCAGCGCACGCCGCCCTCGGCGGACGGGTCGTAATAATCCGTGCACTTGTACGTGAACTCCGCTTCGTCGGACAGCACGAGGAACCCGTGGGCAAAGCCCTCGGGGATGTAGAACTGCTTTTTGTTTTCAGCCGACAGCACAACGCCCGCCCACTTGCCGAACGTCGGACTGTTCGGGCGGCAGTCCACCGCAACGTCGAACACCTCGCCCGACACAACGCGAACAAGTTTGCCCTGCGTGTGCTCTTTCTGGAAGTGCAGACCGCGCAACACCCCCTTCGTGCTCTTGGACTGGTTGTCCTGCACGAAAGGTCCCTTGATGCCGGCAGCGGCAAATTCTTCCGCCTGGAACGTCTCCATAAAATATCCGCGATTGTCACCGAACACGGTGGGTTCAATGATCACAACGCCCGGAAGCTCCGTTTCAATGAAACGAAATTTTCCCATATCGTCAATCTCCTTCTGGCCGCTGGCGCGGCGCATTTTCTGATATTCCTGTTTTTGGACGTATGGTATTATAGCATATTCCCACGGTATTTGTCTATGAAAAAACGGCGGCCGGCTTTTGTTCGCCGGCCGCCGCTGGTCACTCCTGAGCGAAATACAGCTGCGGGTCCGTATACTCGTCATTCTGAAGAACTTCGATGTGAATGTGTGCGTTCTGCGCCGATTCCGACGCGATCTCGCCCACCGTCCCGAGCTCAGCGCCCACTTCCACAGCCTGCCCTTCGGCAGTTTTCACATCCTGCACGCCGCACAGGCGCACGAGTGCGCCGTCCTGCGCTTCGATCTCCACAATACCGCCCCAGCGGCCGTCCTCGGACACGCTCTTCACCGTGCCGGAGACAGGCGCCGCGACGCTGTCGCCCTCTTCGGCGGCCAGATCCGTTCCGTTGTGGGTGCGCCAGTCCTGCATCGTCTCGTTGAACACGAGCTCGTCGCCGCTGAACGCAGCCGTCACTTCACCAGAGACCGGCCAGACGCGCAGCGGTTCTTGCACAGCCGGCTGCTCGGCAGGCTGCTGAGGCGCTTCGGATGCTGCGGACGCAGCGGACGACGCAGGCTGTGACGACGACGGCTTCGACGACTGTGACGCCGATGACGAAGGCTCGACCGGCACTGATTCCTGCTTGTTCTCGATCGGTGTATCCTCGAGCTGCCATACGATGTCCTCCTCTCCCGTGATTTCTTCGGAGCCGGGGTCGGCGCCGAGACTGTCGATCATCGTATCAATGGCCAGAAAACTGGCGAGCATGGAACACGCCACGATCAGCGTGAGCGCGACGTAAAACCCTTTGCCGCGCCAGAAGCCCGCCGATTTTGAATGTTTGTTCATACATTTCCTCCCTTTGCCCTGCCGGGGCGGTGCTGTCACAGTGCTAGTGTGGCCGGACACGCCCGGCAATATACAAACCGGTTGACCCGCGCTTCAAAAAAAAGTACAATGAAGGCATACGCCGGATCGGACGGGAGGGGTCTGCATGAATCTGAGAGATATGCTCGATGTATCGCCGGAGGTGCGCGACGCCGTCCGGTCCGGACACGCGGTCGTGGCGCTGAGCACCACGGCGCTGGCACACAGCATTCCCGACGCGCGGCGCGCGTCGTTTGCATCGGACACCGAGGCCGCCGTGCGCGGCGGCGGGGCCGTTCCCGCGTGGACGGCCGTGCTCGACGGCGTGCTGCACGTCGGGCTCTCCCCGGCGCAGCTCGGACGCATCTGCCGGGAACCGATGGCAAAGATCACGCGGCGCGACCTGCCCGCCGCTGCCGCTCTGCACCAGACGGGCGCGACCTCCGCTTCGGCGGCGCTCGTGCTCGCCAGTCTGGCAGGCATCCGCTTTTTCGCAGCCGGCGGCATCGGCGGCGTGCGCGGAGCGGACGTGAGCGCGGATCTGCGCGAGCTGTGCCGCACGCCGGTGGCCGTCGTGTGTTCGGGCGTCAAACTGGCGAAGAACGCTTCGGCGACGCTCGAGTATCTGGAGACGGAGGGCGTCCCCGTCGTGGGGATGGGCACACGGGAGTTTCCTGCGTACCTGTGCCGCACGTCCGGTCTCGCGCTGGACTGCAGCGTGGAGCGCGAAGCCGACGCCGCGCGCATCGCCAAGGCGTGCTGGGATCTCGGGTTCGGCGGCGGTGTGCTGCTTGCCAATCCCGCGCCGGAACACGCCTGCCTGGAGCCGGATGAGGCCGAGCGCGTCCTCGGGGAAGCGCTCGGGCAGGCGCAGACACAGAACGTCTGCGGAAAGCGGCTGACGCCGTTTCTTCTCGCACAGGCCGCGCAGCTGACCGACGGCCGCGCGCTCGACGCCGCGCAGGCCCTTTTGCTGAACAATGCGCGCTGCGCCGCACGCATTGCACACGAGTACGCACGGCTGTAAGCGACACATTTTGCGCGCGCCGGGCGTTATTCTTGATCTGATGGATAAAAGGAGGCTTTCTCCATGAAATTCTGCTCCAACTGCGGAGCTCCGCTGAAGCCGGACAGCCCGTACGTCTGCACGGAGTGCGGCGCGGAACAGCAGCCGGGTTCCAGCAAGGCGGATTATGTGCCGCCGAAAAAAAAGGCTCGCCGCTCCAGCCGGCGCCTCTTTGCCCTGGGCTGCGTGGCCGCCGTCCTGTTCGTGCTTCTTCTCGCGGGCGGAACGGCGACGACGTTCCTCTACAACCGTTACAATCCGGACGACACGCTCCGGCGCTTCGGCACCGCACTCATGGCGGGCGATTACGAAACGCTGCGCGGGATGCTGACAAGCGATGACCTGAGCGTGACCGACGACGGGCTCGCCGCGCTGTGCCGCGCGTTTTCCGCGCAGTCCGACGTGGACGCGCTGACGGAGGACCTGCTGGCCCGGCTGAACGGCGAGGAGACCGGCTCCACCGCCTATTCCGCATTCACGCTGGCGGAAGATCCCGTCTTTCTGGGGTATTCTTCGTATCAGATCCATGTCAGTTCCGTGGATCTGCTGCTCTCGGGCGTCACGGAGAGCCCCGGCCTGACGGTCGACGGAACGGCGCGCGCCGGGACGCAGACCGAGCAGGGCATGCTGTACAGCGGATTCTTCCCCGGTCTGTACACGGTGACGGCGTCCGGGAAGACCGTCACCGGGCAGACGCTGTCCGGCAGCGCGCAGGACGTGCTGCTGCTCGACGCGTCGCAGCCGGTCGCCTTCCACGGCGGCGTCGACATCTACACGGTCACCGTGGAGAACTGCCTGTACGATGAGGCCACGATCTTTGTCGACGGAACGGCCGTGGCGCAGAAGCCCTCCGGCGGGACGGTCACGATTCCGGGCGTTGCGCTCGGCAGCACGATTTCGATGGAGTATACCGCGCCGCACGGCGCCAAGACCACAGCGTCCGTACAGTTCACCGATCCGTCCGTGACGGCGCTGCGGTTCGAGAACCACGCCACGGAGGGCGGCATCCCGGCCGAAGCCGACCTCAACACGCTGCTGGGGACGTACTACTCGTCGTACCTCGACTGCATCAACCAGCAGGACATGACGCCGCTGCAGGCGAGCACGGAGCTCAACCGCACGCGCCTGTCGGAGCTGTACGCCACGGACGCGAACAAGGCGTCGGCCTTCACATTTGAATCCGCAGCCGTGAACTACGCGTCGGCTGTCACCGGAGAATACGAGGGCAAGCCGAGCGTTGTCGTCAGCGTTCTGTTCCGGTACAAAACGACCGACCGCACGTCGGGCGAGGAGCACGCACAGGCGTCGTATCAGACGTGCGAGATCGTCTTCCAGGACGGCGCGTGGCTCGTCAACCGCTCCGTCTCGTGCTCGAAAGAGCAGTATGAGGCGGCGCAGCGCGCCGAACTCTCCTGAATTTCGCTTTGCCGTTTCAGGCGGTGGGCAGCCTCTGCCCGCCGCCTGATTTTGTATATCCGAACACAATTCACGTTTGTTACAAATGTGACGATTTGTTTTTGTTCATTTAACCAAATAGTCGTGGATAACTTCAGTCGTTTTCACCAGTATTTTTACTTGCATTTGTAAGAAACGCAGAATATAATAAAAGTACCACAAAGGCTTGCCCGGTTTGCAGCTCGGGCAGCTCCTCAAAAAAAGAGAACGGACGCCCTGCAGGGCGTCCGTTCTTTTGTTTTGTTTCAGCCGGCACTCGAGAGATGATACGGAACAGAGAATTCAGTGAACTGCCATCCGGTGTCCGTGCGGCGCATGGACAGCGACGTGACAGTCCCGTCGGGATACACGGCATCGAACACCGCGGTGCGCTCCGTCACCCGCTTTTTCTCAAAGCGTTCCGGCCACGGACATTCTTCTTCCTCGCAGTGCGCCGGGAGCGCGTACAGGCGCGTATCCCATTCCACGTAGGGCGAATTGCCCAGGAAATACAGTCCGGTCTCGTCGTCGCCCGCATCCTCAGCGGGGACGTACACGGTGCGGAGCGAATTGTACAGCTCATACGAAAAGCGCGTCCGCAGATGATCGGCAAAGTCGGCGTATGTGTCGTAGGCCAGATCGCGGTAATACGTCAGTCCGGCCAGCTCGTACATCCGGTTCGTGCTGAGTTCATAGCCCGTCTCGACCATAAAACCGCGCCACAGCGTCATGGCGTCGATATAGGCGGCCTGCTGATCCGCCGCGAGAAAATCGGGAACGGGATGCGTCCACTCGGCGAGAACGCCCTCGCTCTCCCCGAAAAATGATTCCGTATACTTGCCTGTGGGCGTGTAGTCCTCCTGATCGTATTCCGCCACCACAACGGTGTGCGACACGGCGTCCGACGACGGGACGCTGCCCGCCGGAACACATCCCGACAGGAATACCGCCAGCAGGACAGCCGTCAGAAACCTCTTCACGAGGTCTTCCCCCTCTCTCCCATGGTTTCTTCTTATAGTATAGACGAAAGATGTATCCAAAATATTTCGGATTCTGTCGGAAAGCCGCCGCAGATAAAAAAATCCGGAGCTGCAGGATGCAGCTCCGGAACGGGATTCGATTGTCACGACGCCTTCGACCGCGCGATCACGAGGATGCGCCCATCGTCGGTGACGTTGTCGCAGGTGGACAGCGTGATGAGCTGGTCTCCCCACTCGGCCGGCGTATTGAGAGGATAGACCGAATCCGCCCGCACGGTGGCAACATATGATTCGAACTGCTCCTGTGTCTGCGGGATGACATAGTACTTGGCCAGTGTTTCGTCCGTGACCTTGAAGTGGAGCACGGCGATCACGTCGTAGACCGTCTCTTTGTCGATCGTCGTAAGCGTGATGCTCGGATGCGCGGAGAAATACGAGGCGTCCAGATAGCCCTCCAGCGCATGGAACATGCTGCCGCTCTTCATGTTGTGTCCGTAAATGATGAGATTCGAGCTCGTCGCCGTGCACTGCGCCTCGAGGAACGGAACGCCGGAATCCGCATATGCGCCGTAAAAACTGAGGCGCAGATATTTCTGCGGATCGGACGGCGTGTGCATCACCGGGTAGTCCAGACGCGTGTCGGGAATATTGATCCAGCCGAACGCCTCGGGGTTGATGGCCTGAAGCTCTTCCACGGAGAGCTTCGTCTGCGTCTGCTCCTCCGCTTCGGAACCGCTCTGTGCATCGTCCGCGGGCTGCTGCACCGTGACGAGCTGCGCCAGTTCATCGAACTCATTCTGTTCCTTTTCCGCGGTGAAAAAGTATTTTCCGAGCATCACGGCGCTGATCACAAACACACCCGCGAACGCCGTCAGCGCGACGCCTTCATACCAGGTCAGACGCGCGCGGCGCCGCCTTCTTCTCCGTGCCAAATTCTTTCATCTCCTGCCTGTCAATGTCCGCGCCCGGCTCCGCCGCCGCGCGAGCCGCCGCCTCCGCCGAAGTGACCGCCTCCGCCGAAGCCGCCGCGTCCGGCTCCGCCGCCGAAGCCGCCGAAACCGCCGCCGCCAAATCCGCCGCCGTACGGAGGACGCGGGCCCCTCGGGCCTCTCGGACCTCTCGGCCCGCGGCGCCACGGGTCATACCAGACGGGCGGAGGAACAACGACCACATTCGGGCCGCGGCGGTAGTATCTGCGGCGCGCACTTGTGCCCAGCACCGCGATGACGATGATGGCCACCACCGCCAGTGTGAAAAACATGGATATGACCTCTCCGAACGCGCTGCCGCGCTCCGGCTCCCGCTGCGTGGGCGGAGAGGACAGCGGCGTGGAGATGCTCTCCACCTCGCTGTACAGCGCCGCAAACGTCTTCTGCACGCCCGCGTCGTAATCGCCCGCGGCAAAATCCGGCTCGAGCGATTCGTTCAGGATGCGGCTGAGCGTCGATGTGGGCAGTGTGTATTCGATGCCGCTGCCCTGCAGGCACTGGTAGTCCTGATGGGCGATGTCCAGCACAAGCAACACGCCGTTGTTTCGCTCGGCCGAACCGATCCCCCATTCGTTGAACAGATTGTACGTATAGTCCTCGAGCGAATAGCCTTCGGTGTCGTTCGTCGTGACCACGACGATCTGCGCGCCGTAGGTGTTGTACAGCGTCTCGTTCTGCGAGACGATGGAGCGCTCGGTCGAATCCGACAGCACGTTCGCGCCGTCGTACACATAAAAGTCGTTCGTCGGCTTGATGTCAAGCGCGAACACGGGAACGCTCATCGCCAGCGCCAGACAGACGCCGAGGGCGAGAGCGAGCAGTGAGCGCGTTCGATGTTTCATAGTCAGCTCCTTTATGAAATGACGTCCGCGGAGAGCCCGGCCAGCTTCGCGAGCAGCGACGCCGGGAATCCGGACAATTTCTTCTGTGCGGCACGGGCATCCTCGTTGTACTCGGGCAGCGAGGACTGCCGGATGATATTGCCGCGGCTGAGGTATTCGGAGTACTGCGTCTGCAGCACGCCGCCCTTGTCGTCACCCAGCACGGTGCGCGCCTCCTCGTAGAGAAGGCTGACGTCGGAGGAGAGCGCCGCCGCGGCGGCATACTGCCCGGCCAGCGTGTCCGCCGCCTCGTAGGCCGCGAGGCCCTCCTGCACGTCGGCGAGGGACATCGCGTCCGGCACGGCCTGCTCGGCGGCCGAGGCGATGGCGCTCGCGGCATTCATCTGCATGGCAAGGTCGTCGCGCAGCACGCCGGCGGTGTCTTCGCACGACGCGGCCACGCCCGACAGCTTCGCAATGCCGATCCCGAACACGGATGCGGCCACGACGGCGGCAAAGACGATCCACGCGATGCCGCGCCGTTCCGTAAAGCGTTTTTCCAAGAGAAAACCTCCCTGTCTGAATCCCCGCGGATCAGCGGGCGATCTCCAGCAGCTTCGCCTTCAGCTCGCCCTCGATGCGGCCCAGCTCCGTCTCGGCGGCGGCGCGTTTCTCGCGGCCGTCCTTCTGGATCTTGACCACTTCGTCGAGCGTTTCGATCAGGCTGCGGTTGGTCTGCTGCAGTGTTTCGATGTCCACGATACCGCGCTCGGACTCCTTCGCGGCGGCGATCGTTCCCTGCTTGAGCGCCTCGGCGTTCTTGCGCAGCAGTTCGTTCGTCATATCGGTGACGGCGCGCTGCGCCTCGATGGCCTGCTGCGAGTGCGCAAGCCCGAGCGCGAGCACCATCTGGCTCTTCCACAGGGGGATGGTGTTGACGATGGACGTCTGGATCTTCTCGGCCATCATCGTGTCGTTGGACTGGATGAGACGGATCTGCGGAGACATCTGCACCGAGATGTTGCGCGTGAGCTCCAGATCGTACAGCTTCTTTTCAAAGCGCGTGCACATGTCGTCGAGGTCCTTGGCCGCCTGCGCGTCCTCGGGCAGACCCGACGTCTTCGCCTTGTTGATCAGAGCGGGCAGCTCATTGGCGCGCACCTCAGCCAGCTTCTTCTTGCCGGCGAGGATGTACATCGACAGTTCCTTGAAGTACACGAGGTTCATCTCGTACATCTTGTCGAGCATGGCGATATCCTTGAGCAGCTGCACCTGATGGTCCTGCAGCATGGCCTCGATCTTGTCCACGTTCGTCTCGGCCTTGGCGTACTTCGCCTTGAACGCCTCGAGCTGGTTGGCGGACTTCTTGAAGAAACCGAAGATGCCCTTCGACTGCTCTTCCTCGGCGTTGAAATCCTTCAGCGTGCCGATGAGGTTGGTGATCATGTCGCCCACCTCGCCGAGGTCCTTCGTGCGGATGTTCTCCAGCGCGGCGCCGGAGAAATCGGCCACTTTCTTCTGGCTGGCCGAGCCGTATTGCAGGATCTGCGTGGAGTTCGTCAGATCGATCTGCTTTGCAAAATCGTCCACGACCTTCTGTTCCTCGGGCGAGAGAGACGCTTCGCTGAGGATCTCCGGCTCCACTTCTTTCTTGACTTCTTCCGCGGGCGCAGACGCGTCCAGCGTGAGGCTCGGCGTGGGCATGGCGTCCAGCGTCAGGTTCGGCGTTGTGTTTTCCATAATCATTTCCCTTCCTTGCTCAAAACTCAAATCCGGATGGACTTTTTACAGCTGCAGATGCGGCGTCGCATCGGTGGAACCCGACGTGCGGGCTTCGATGCCCTCGCTCTTGGCGATGGCGTCGAGCACGTCGAGGTCGGAGGAGACGTCGAGCGCCTCGTCGGAGAACAGCGCGTCGAGCTGCGCCTCAAACGCGGCGGCAATGGTACGCGCGTTCTTGTGCACATCGTCTCGCAGGCCGCTGGCCACATGCCCCTGCGCCCCCGATTCGTCGAGGCGGGCGTAGGTGTCAAGCACCTTGACGGCGGTGGGCAGATAATACGCTGCAAACCGGCGCACGTCGCGCGCTTTCTCGGGCTTGTCCTCGATGACCTTCATGATGGAGCGCCCGGCCTTGACCATGCGGCGGATGGCTTCGCTCAGCTCTTCGTCCGCGATGCGGTCGTCCAGCTGCGCGAGGGTCTTCATCCCGGCGGCGAGGTCGCGCAAAAGCGCGTCCGCGTCCTCCACACCCGTTTTGTACGCGCGCTCGGGCGCTGCCACCTTCACCACGCGCGGCGGAATTTTCTTCGATGCGACGAGATACGCCGCCCCCGAGAGCGCCGCCGTGACGATCAGCCCCCACAGGCTGTACACCGGCAGGATCAGCGCGCCGGCCAGAAACACCCCCGCCGCGATGTAGATGGGAAGGGCCGAGGGGATCTTTTTTTCAATATATTCCTGCTCCATGCGAGAGCCTCCGTCCTGTTGTGTACCGCGGCTCCGGTCCGGTCCGCTGCGGTATGGTTTCATTATATCCGTCCTCAGGAATGCTTGCAAGCGCCCAAAACGGCGGTTTTCGCCGGTTTTGGGCGTTGTGGGGCAGCGGGGACGCACCGCGCGGCCCGCACACATCCGGCGGGGACCGGGGTCACGCGTTCACGGTCGGCTCTTCGTCCGAGCCCATCTCGGATACGCCGGAGATCGAGAACTGACCCGACATGTAGTACGCGCCGTTGTCGGTGTACGTGATGGTGAAGCGGTACTGGGAAGCGGTGTCAAGGCCGTCGAAGGTGTACTGCTGCGTCGTGCCGTCGGCCACATAGTGCACCGTCTTGATGAACTCGGCCTCGCCCTCGAGCTGTTTCCACAGCGAGACGGTCACGTCCGTGCGCGCGGTGGTGACGGGCTCGCCGTATCCGTCGTAGACGTTTCCGCTGAATGTGAACGTGCACGAACCGTTTGTATAAATGTATCCGATGTTCTTGTACTGCGTCATGTTGACCGCGCCGTACATCGTGCCGTCCGCGATCGTCTTTTCCATCGTGTTGACTTCCGTCGGCACGGTGAGCGTCTCGGGCAGCGCGATGGAGCCGCCCGCGGAAGCGGTGATCTCCGTGGTCTGCTCCTGCGCAGCCGTGTCGCCGGACTCTTCGGACGAGCCGCAGGCGGTCATGGACAGGCACAGCACCGCAGCGAGAGCGGCGGCAGCAATGCGGACAAACAATTTGGATTTCATAAAATTCCCTCCGGTTTTGACTTTTGCCGATAAATTGGCTATGATAAGAGAAAGGCGTTTTGCCTTGCCCGTATAAAACAGGATTTCAAATTGGAAAATAAGGAGCTCTGACGATTCGATCTATGGACCCTCTGAAACAGATCCGCGCCATCCGCCACGGCTGTGTGGAATTTGAGACCGAGGACGGCGTGGTGGTGTACGTTGACCCGTACCGGATTCCGGACGAAGTGAACGACGCCGATCTCATCATCATCACGCACGGCCACGACGACCACTATTCCCCTGAGGACATCGCGCGCGTGCGCAAGTCCGACACGTGCTTCGCGGCACCGCGCGACGTTGTGCGCCGCCTTCTGGCCGACTTTGAGCTGGACCGCGATTACATCAGCGAGCTGTCGTACGAGACGCCCTCGACGTACTTCGAGTGCGGCGCGATGGTCACGCCCGTCCCCGCGTACAACAAAAACCATCCCATTGAGTCCGGCTTCGGCTGCGTGCTCGAGCTGGGCGGCGTGCGGTACTACCTCTCCGGCGACACGGACGTGCTGGCCGACGGCGCGGACTGCGACGTGCTGCTCGTAGCGTGTGACGGCATTTACAATATGCCCGATTTCGAGACGCGCATCCCCGCCGAGATCGCGGATATGGACGAGCGGCCCGGCCTTGTCATCCCGTATCACTACGGCGACTGGGGCACGCAGGAAAACGGCGCGAAGCTGTGCCGCGCGCTGACCGCCGCGGGCATCCGGTGCGAAGAATTTGAATCCTACGGGGAGTGATCCCCGCGGAAAAGCCGTTCCTTCGGGAACGGCTTTTTTGTTTTGTCAGGATGCGAGCAGTCCGCGCAGCGCCTCGCACTCGGCGGCCGCGAGCTCCGGGTGCTCCCCGTTTGCAAACAGGTAGCGGTACGGATACAGCGACACGCCGGACGCGCCCGCCGTCTCGGACAGCGTGTTCACCTGATCGGCGAGGTTGTGCCCGCTCGACCACTGCGTCTGGTCGTTCGCGCCGCCGTCGCCGTCGCCGATGCGGTACGCACCGAGCCCGAAGTAGAGTTCGACCGCGTCGCACCGCTCCATCGCCGCCCACTCGGCGGTGATGTTCTCGAAGGCAAAGCGCTGCGAGCCGCTCTGCAGCGTGTAGCCGTAGCCCCAGTAGACCTGCGGCAGCACGTAATCCACATACCCCGGCTCGCTCATCCACAGCGCGACGTCGCTGTACTGGCCGTTGTAGTTGTTGTCGTTGTTGCCCTGCGGGCTGATGCCGAAGCGCACGTCCGGCTTCTCGGTCTTGACGGTCTCATACACCGTCTTCACCAGCGTGTTGACGTTTTCGCGCCGCCACGCGTCGAGCGCCTGGCCGCCGCCGTACACAGCGTACGTCTCCGCGTCGAACGACGCGTCGGTGGTGGGATAGAAGTAGTCGTCAAACTGCACGCCGTCGACGTCGTAGTTCGCCACGACCTCGCGCACGCCCTCCACGATCATCTGCTGCACCTCGGGGATGGCGGGGTCGTAGTAAAGGCCGCCGTTTGCCTCGCGCACCCAGTCGGGATGCGTGACCGCGGGGTTCGAATCCGCGAGCTGCGAGGGCAGGCTCTCGGTGAGCCGCACGCGGTAGGGGTTGATCCACGCCTCGAACGAAAGGCCCGCGGCATGGGCTTCCTCGATGAACACCGCGAGCGGATCGAACGACGGGGCCGCGCCCTGCGTGCCGGTGACGACGTGGCTCCACGGGAAGATCGAGCTGGGATACACGGCGTCACCGAACGGGCGCACCTGCACGGTGATCCAGTTCAGCCCGAGCGACGCCGTGTTCCGGCACACGGTGCGCACGGCGTCGCGGAACGCCTCCTCGCTTGAGCAGTCGGTGGTCTGCCATTCAAAATAGCTGAACCAGACGCTGCGGTAACCAAGCGCGGACAGATCGGCCGCGCGCGTGGTGTCGGGGACATATGTAAAATCGCCGCCCGCCGGGGTGTCCTCCCCGGAATTCGGCAGCGGGCCGCACGCCGTCAGGAAAAAGACGGCCGCGGCGAGGAATGTCAGGAAGCGGATGCGGTGCATGGGACAAGTCTCCTTTTTGATTTCATCCTATGCGCCCGGGCGCGTCACGATTCGTGTTCCGCTTCTCCCTTGAACAGGAAATACGAGAACAGCCCGTAGATCAGCGCGAATACGACAGACAGAACGGCCGCGAACATCTGCGACAGCGGCGCAAAACTCCCGACGAGCTGCGCCGCGCCCGCGACGAACACCATCGAGCCCGTCTTGCGCACGAACGATTCCGGCTGTGCATTGCGGAAATACGGCCACGCGAACACCGGCCACGCCAGCGCGCCTCCCAGAATGGAGAGAAGGTTGTACCCCTCGCCGGCCGGGACCATCGTAAACAGCCACAGCACCATGGAGGCCGCGGCGGAGTAGCGGAACTCTTTCGGAAGCGTCTTCTGCACGCACATCATCATCATGGAAAACGCCATCAGGATGCTGACGATGTTGTACAGAACGCTGACGTATGTGCCGAACACGAGCAGAAGCCCGCCCAGCGCGGTAAGGCCCGCGCACAGCACGCAGATCGCATAGTATGTCTTGTTGGTAATATTGATCATGGTGAAAATCGACTCCGTATTATAGATAACGCCAGTATACCACAATTCTCTTCAAAATCCAACGTCCGGCGCAAGTGTCCACAACTTTTTTACAAATGCGCGGCGGCCATACCCGCCGTGAGCGCAAGGCACAGCATACCGAGATAATAGGTGATGAGGTTTGCCGCGCGCAGCACGGCGCGCTTTTTGTGATAGAAATACAGGAACAGCAGCACCGCATCCGAGACAAGAAACAGCGCGCCGCCCACGGCCGAGAGCGCTCCGAGCGCACCGCCCCGCACGAGGTACAGCGACACGCCGAGCGAGCACATCAACCCCACAAAGAACGTATACACGAGCGCCGGGACTTTCATACGGCGCAGACGGAACCGGCGGGTATCGCGTGCGCACACGGCGAGCACGGCCGTGAGGAGCACCGGCAGGACGAAATGCGCGGGGCTGAGCGTCTGCTGCGACGCGAACAGCACGCAGAACACGGCGTGCGCCGCGCAGAACGATGCCGCACCGGACGCAAAGAACGGCCCGAAATACGCGGCGCGCACGTTGGCGAGGCCGAGCAGCACATCGCCCGCAAAACAAAGCACGAGCCCCGCCGCGAGCAGCGCACCCTGTGTGCCGAAGCTCCCGCGGGACACGAAGCCCGCGGCGGCCGTGATGAGAAACGCCGCGCTCGCGGCCGTCTTTGCGGCGGCGTAGCGGTGAAAATGCCGGCGGCTGTACGCGATGCGCACCAGCACGGCAAGAGTGCCGAGCGAGAGTGCGATGCACACGGCGAGCAGGACAGTCTGCATAAATAGCCCTCCTTCTGATTCCGGCGGACGAAAAAGGCGGGCGCTCCGCAGGCCTTCCCGGCCCGGCGGCGCGTCCGCCCCGCATGACGGTATGGATGATGGTTCAGGCCCCGGCCGCCTGCGCGCTCTGTTCCCACGGCAGGCCCGTCTCGTAGCTGTCGGACCCGATGACGGCGGACACAACCGACGCGTCGGCCCGGCCGTCCCAGTAGCGCAGCGCGATCTCGCACAGCGCGGCGGCGGACGTCTCGGCCTCGCGGCACAGCGCATCCGGCCCGGCGTGCACGGTCTCGCCCGTGAAGGGGTTCACCCACACGTCGGCAAAGCCCTTGCGCGGAGCGCACGCCGGCGTCATGTGGGACAATGCGTAGCCCGGACGGCGCAGCACGGTTTTCTCAGCCGCCGCAGCCAGCACCTTCTTTCCGCCGAGCGGCGAGAAGAAAAAGGCGTGCAGGCGGCGGAAATGGCGGAACGAATCGGTGACGGCCAGGAACGGAACGTCCTCGCCGTACACGCTGCGGATACACGAGCGCAGCAGCGCCGCGACCTCGGCCAGCTCGCGCGTGGCGGGCATGACGGCGGCTTCTCTCGATGGGACGCCGCCGCGCCCGGTGTCTTTCATATGAAAATACGTGTCGAGCGCCACTTCGCAGAAACCGTGGCCCTCGGCGCGGCAGAACGCTCCTCCCGGAGCGGTGCACGCCGCGACGTAGGGGTGGAACACGCGGTCGGCCGCGTAGTGCGTGAGAAAGCCCAGCGCGTAGCTCTTCTGTGCGGGCGTCTCGCTGCGCGCGAGCAGCTCCGTCAGAAACTCGCCGCAGCGCTCGGTGTGCATGCGGCTGCCGATCTCGGGCAGCGGCACGGGTTTGTGTTTCGAGAGGATCTTGTAGGCAAAGAACGGGTCCGGGCCGTTTGCGCCGAGGAGGTATGCCTCCTCGCAGCCCGGCAGCTGAAACGCGCCGCGCGCCGCGCGCGCGATGCGAAGATGTGTGTATGCCTCGGCCATGGATCAGTCCGCCTTTCCTTCGCCGCGCTTCAGATAGCGCGGCAGAACGAGGAAGTACAGCGCGCCGCCGATGAGGAAGATGATGAGGATGCTCAGCACGCCCCACGGAGCGGCCATCGCCTCGATCTCCTCGACGGAGGCCGTCGAGTTGCGGGAGATGACGTCCGCGGCGATGCCGTTCGTCACGGCCACGAGCGTCGGGCCCATGATGGCGGAGAACTTACCGAAGATGTCATAAAAGCCGAAGAACTCGCCCGTGCGCGCCTTGTCGGGGATCATTTTGCCGAACATGCTGCGGCTCAGCGCCTGAATGCCGCCCTGGCTCGTGGCGACGAGCACCGCCAGCACCCAGAAATGCCAGGTCTCGCTGATGAAGAACGCGAACACCGTGATGAAGCAGTAGATGCCGATGCCCACGCCCACCATGAAGCGCGCGCCGAAGCGGTCGGCCAATTTGATGTAGAGCAGCGCGAACGGCAGGCCCAGCACCTGCACGAGCAGCAGCGCCAACAGCATGGCGGTGGAATCAAGGCCCAGCGTATCGCCGTAGCTCGTCGACATATGGATGACGGTGTTCACGCCGTCGATATAGAAAAAGTATGCGATGAGGTAGACGAACATGGCTTTGTTGCGGAAAATTTCACGCGCCGTCGCGCCCAGCTTCGAAAGGCTGCTGCGCACGGGGTGCTCCTCGCGCTCGATCCAGCTCTTCTGCTCGACGTTCTTGAGCAGAGGGATGCTGAACACGAACCACCACACGGCGGTGAGACCGAACGCAAAGGACATGGCCGCCATCATGTCGACGCCGAACGCGCCCACGAGGATGAGGAACATCAGCAGCGGAATGGTGGAGCCGCCGATGTAGCCCATGCCGTAGCCCATGGTGGACACGCTGTCCATGCGCTCGGGGGTGGTGACGTCGTTGAGGAAGCTGTCGTAATACAGGTTCGCGCCCGCAAAGCCGATGGTGCTGATGATGTAGAGCACAAGGATGGCGAACGCGACCTTTTCCATCGCCTCGGCGGCGGACAGATCGAGCATCGGCGTGACCGCAAGCCCGGCGCACGCCAGCACGCCGATGAGCATGAACGTAAAGAACAGTTTCTTCCGCCAGCCGCGGAAGTCACCGAATGCGCCCATGACGGGGGCCATCAGCGCCACGATGAGCATGGCGGCGCTCGTGGCGTAGCCCCAGATGCTCATGCCGCGCTCGGTGGCAATGGAATTGAAGAAGATCGGCAGGATGGTGACGACGATGACAGAGTGGGCGGAGTTGGCCCAGTCGTACATCATCCAGCTCTTTTCCTCCTTGGTATATCGCTTCAGAAACATGGATTTCCACTCCTCTTTTTCCTGCTGCATTTCTTTCAGTGTAACATTCCCCGTCCGAAAGCACAAGGCACAGGAATGTCAATCTTTCGAAAATCTTTTGTTTTTTTACCGGGCTGTCTTCCGAATCGGGCGGTACAATGCGTACAGTGAAATGATGCGGAAAGGGGGCGCACGCCGTGACCGAGGCTGCGTTCGAGTCTATGGTGATCCAATACGAAAAGCTGGTGTACAGCGTCTGCCGGCAGCTGGTCCGCGATGCGTACACCGCCGAAGACCTCGTGCAGGAGACGTTTCTCGCCGCGTGGACGCACCGGGACTCCTGCCCCGCCGAGGCGCCGCGCGCCTGGCTGTGCCGCATCGCCGTGAACAAGGCGAAAGATCATCTGAAGTGCGCGCACACGCGCCGCTCGTCCGCGGCGGACGACGAGACGCTGGCGGCGTTCGCCGACAGCGCGCCGAGCGTTGAGGAGCGCGTCGAGGCGCGGTGCGCCGCGCAGGACACCGCGCGCGCCGTGCGCGCGTTGCCCCGCACGTACCGCGAGACAGGCACGCTGTATTTTCTCGCCGGCTACTCCACCACCGAGATCGCTCGCGCTACGAACCGCCTGCCGCGCACCGTGCAGACGCAGGTCTACCGCGCGCGCGGCATTCTGAAAAAACAACTGTGCGCCGCCGTTTGATTGTGGTATACTGTGGGGGAAACAAAGCTCAGGAGGGAACGCGCACATGGCATGCATCCTTGTCGTGGAGGACGACGCCGAGATCCGCGACGGCATCGGCATTTATCTGGAGAATCAGGGGTACGCCGTCAGGAAGGCCGCCAACGGGCGCGCCGGCCTTGACGCGGTGCGCGAGGGCGGCGTCGACCTCGTGATCGCGGACGTGATGATGCCCGTGATGGACGGCATCTCGATGGTGCTGGCGCTGCGGCGCGAATCCGACATCCCCGTCATCTTCCTGTCGGCCAAGTCCGAGGACGTCGACAAGATCACCGGGCTCGACATCGGTGCCGACGACTACGTGACGAAGCCCTTCGTGCCGATGGAACTGCTCGCCCGCGTGCGCGCGCAGCTGCGCCGCTACGAGCGCTTTTCCCGCTCCGGGGACGCACCCGACGAGGGCTCCCGCGTGTACCGCGTGGGCGAACTGGAGCTCAACGAGGACGCCGTCACCGTGACCGCCGACGGAGAAAACGTCCGCCTGACCCCGCTGGAATTCAAGATCCTCTCACTGCTCATCCGCCACCCCGGGCGCGTGTTCTCCGCCGAGGAGATCTACGAGCGCGTGTGGAACGAGCGCGCCGTCAACACCGAAACCGTCATGGTGCATCTGCGCAACCTGCGCGAGAAAATCGAGATCGACCCGAAGAAACCCAAGTATCTGAAAGTGGTGTGGGGCATTGGATACAAGATCGAAAAAATATAAATGGTCGCTCGTCTGCGCGCTGCTGGCCGCGCTGTCGGGGCTGGCGCTGTGCGTCTCCACGCTGGCCGCCGGAGCCGTCACGCCGTTCACGAGCGACTTCTACACGTCGCTGCAGAACCCGATGGTCTGGACGGCCTACGCGCTGGCATGGCAGGCCGAGGGCGAACCTGCGGGGCTGACGCCGTCCGACTACTACGCTCCCGACGCGCAGACGCCGGAGGGCTGGGACGCGGACAGCGCCGCGAACATGCGCAATTTTTTCGACGCGCAGCTCGAGGCGGTGCTGGGCGGGTACGGAAATTTCTCCTATGCCGTGCTGGACCCCGAGGGCCGCGTGCTGCTGACGAACACCTCCGCCGACCTCTCCTCCCTCGCGGACATCGGCGTCCACACGACGCCGTTCGCGGACAACACGGACGCGGCGCCCGCCGAGATGGCAAGCGCGGAGATCGCGCTCGCGCAGGAGGACGAACTGCCGTCCGACGTGCGCTTCACCGCGAGTTTTTCGTTCGGCCGGAACGGACCCGTACTGGAGAGCCTCGCCGGGCGGTGGACGACCGAGCGCGGGCTCTCGTCGTTTTCGGACTGGATGCGCTTCAGCGTGAAATATTCCGTGACAGATATCTTCTTGAATCTGACGGATTTATACGGAGATACGTTTTCACCGTACGTGCCGGACGTGACCGTCGTGCTGGCGGTGTGCGAACCGCTTTCCTCGCTGGATTATGACGGCATCCGCCGGCAGATCATGCGCGACGGCATGACGCAGTTCGGCTACGTGGTGTACCTCCCCGTCGCGGCCGTGGCCGCGGGGATGGCCGCCGCGGCCGCCGTGTGGGCCAAGAGGAAACTCGCGCTGGGCGCGCAGATGTCCGCGCGCGCATTCACCGACCTCCCGCTGTGGGGACTCGTCCTCGCGCTGGGACTTTTCGCCGCGATGGCCGACTTCCTGATGCTCCTGTGCACGGGCAGCTTCAAGGCGGAAAACTTTGCCGGGAGCCTGTTCCCGCAGCCGATCATCTCGTTTCTGTGCATCGCGATGGGGTTCGCAGCGTGGTTTGCGCCGCTGGCTCTCGTGTTCGTGAGCGCGCTGTTGCTCGCGCATCTGCCGCGCAAGGGCTTTTTCCGCGCGCTGGCCGGACGCTCCTTTGTGGCATACCTCTGGCGCAAGGGGCGCGCATTCGCACACCGACTCGGGGAGTTTGACCTCTCGCAGCCGCTCGACAAGGCCATCCTGCGCATCGTGCTCGTAAATCTCGCGCTCGTGTCGCTGTTCTGCCTGTTCTGGGTGTTCGGTCTGTTCGGCGTGATTCCCTATTCCATCGTTCTGTTCTTCGTGCTGCGCCGCTGGGGTGAAAAGCTCCAGCGCGACTATCTCGCCATCTACGAGGGCATGCGGCGCATGGCCGCGGGAGAACCGGGCGCGCATCTGGAGGAGAACGCCGGCATCTTCGACGCGCTGCGCGTGGAGATGAACGCCGTGCAGGACGGCATCGACCGCGCCGTCGAGGAGAAGGTGCGCAGCCAGAACATGAAGACGGAACTCATCACGAACGTCTCGCACGACCTCAAGACCCCGCTGACGGCCATCATCACGTATGTGGACCTCTTGAAAGACGACTCGCTCGACGAGGCGACGCGCCGCGCGTACATCGAGACGCTGGACAAAAAATCGCAGCGTCTCAAGCGCCTCATCGAAGACCTGTTCGAGATGAGCAAGGCGGCGTCCGGAAACATCACGTTCACGCCGCAGACGCTGGAGCTCGGCTCGCTGATGCGCCAGGTGCTCTGTGAACTCGAGGACCGCACAACCGCGAGCGGCGTCGATTTCCGCGCCGTCTACCCGCCGGAAAAAGTGTACTGCATGCTCGACGGACAGAAGACGTGGCGCATCCTCGAAAACCTCATCGTGAACATCACGAAATACGCGATGCCCGGCACGCGGGCCTACCTGCTGCTGACGCAGCAGAGCGGCCGCGCCGTGCTGACGATGAAGAACGTCTCGGCCGAGGAACTTGACTTCGACGCGGAGCACATCACGGACCGCTTTGTGCGCGGCGACCGCAACCGCAGCACCGACGGCAGCGGTCTCGGGCTCGCCATCGCCAAGAGCTTCACCGAGCTGCAGGGCGGCACGCTGGCGGTGACGACGGACGGAGACCTGTTCAAGGTGACGCTCTCCTTCCCGCTGTGCGCCGCACCCGCGCCCGCGCAGGAATACGGCGACGGGATCATGCAATAAAAGGAGCCCCGGGGATACTCCCCGGGGCTTTCGTTTCTGGTATGAAGATCAGTCGTCCACGTCGAAGGCTTCGAGGCCCTTCTTCGCTTCGGGGCGCGCGTCGCCGTGGCGCACGAAGAGCATCGTGACGAAGCTGGCGAACACGAAGAACGCGGCGTACGGGAACAGCGTGCGGTAGCCGACGTGCCCCATCAGGAAGCCGGAGAACACCGGCGTGATGATCTGCGCCGTCATGGACACGGTGTAGTAGTATCCCGTGTAGCGGCCGACGTCGCTGCCGCTCGAGAGCTCGACGACCATCGGGTAACTGTTGACGTTGATGAACGCCCAACCCATACCCGCGAGGATGAAGAACACGTACAGAAATGGCGTCACCGCGTGGAAGAACGCCGCGGCGGCGAACGAGCAGCCCAGCATCAGCACGCCGAGCAGGATCGTCTTTTTGCGGCCGATGTGCGCGGCCACCCAGCCGACGGGCAGATACGAGACAATGGCCGCCGCGGTGCAGACCATGAGGATCATGGAGAAACTGCCGTTGAGCTCCTGCGTGGCGTAGCGCGAGAAGCCGGACGTGACGGCGTTGTAGCCCATGAACCACAGCGCGACGCTGGCGAGGATGAGAAGCAGGCTGCGCAGCTGCGGGCCCTTGAGCTTTTCGCCCGTACCCGCGTTCTTCTCGGGTTCGGGCTCCTCTTCGAGCCCGGCGCTCTCAGCCTCCATCTCGGCCACACACTTCGGCTCGTTGATCTTCCAGAACAGCAGCGCCACGCACACGGCCATGCAAACGCCGAGCACGATGAAAATGGGCAGATAGTTCGGGCGGTAGGCCTCGCCCTCTTTCGCGCCGGGCAGCAGGAACTGCATCGCGGCCAGCATCAGCATGCCGCCCACGGCGCCCATCAGGTTGATGACGGCGTTGCCCTGGCTGCGCAGGGGCTTGGGCGTGACGTCGGGCATCAGCGCGACGGCCGGGCTGCGGTACGTGGCCATCGAAATGAGCACGAGCGCAAGGCCGATGAAGAACAGCGCGAGGTTTTCGGTGCGCTCGGCCAGCGGCAGGAGGAACATGAACAGCAGCGCGCCGATGGTTCCGCCGAGAATGTACGGCATGCGGCGGCCGATGGCGGTGCGCGTCCTGTCGCTGAACTTGCCGAACATCGGCAACATGACGAGCGCGAGGATGTTGTCCATGGCCATGACGACGCCCGTGAGCGTGTCGTCGACATGGAACGTGTATTTCAGGATGAGGGGAATGATGTTGTCGTACACCTGCCAGAACGCGCAGATGGACATGAACGCGAGGCCGACAAACACGGTGCGGCGGTAATTGAGCTTCATGGGATTCCTCCTTTGTCTGCGCCGGACGGCGCTTCTTCATCATAGCACAGCGAGGCGCGCCGTGCCAAAGCCGGGGAAAATTTTACAAAATCCCGTATCTTTTAAGACGAGTATACCACGCCCGCCGCGCGCCCCGCAAGACAAAAAGCGCCGTCCCCCGGCGGGGACGGCGCTTTTGCATCACAGGACGAAGAAGGTCGCCGTGGCGGGCGCAAGGCGCACCGTTCCGGCGTTCTCGCGCACGGGCGAGAGGTCGGGCAGGCCGTGCTCTCCCTCGAGCACCAGCTCTCTGCCGTTGAGGCGCATCACCGGGCTGCGCAGCGTGTCCGCCGAGAGCGTGTAGCGGTCGGCGTCGCACGGCAGCTCGACTTCGGTGGCGTCCGTCAGCGAATTGTTGATGACGAGATACGCCGTGCCGGGCTTTCCGTCGCGGCGGCTGTGCGCGTAGACGTGCGCGCCCTCGCGCAGCGCCTCGCCGGAATCGTACACCGTCGTGCCCATCAGGCGGTTCCACAAGAGCACCGCGAAGTAGTTCGGGCGCGGGTCGTGCGTGGCGTGGTCGAGGAAGCCGTAGTCCGACGACGTGAGCGTGTTGTGGAAGATGATGCCGTCGGTGATGGTGGCGAACTCGCCCAGCTCGTTGAGCGTGCGGAACACGTCGAGGTACGTGGACGCCCACGTGTCGCCGCCGCCGCCCGCGTCGCCGCTCTCGGTGACCCACATCTGGCCGCCGGGGCAGTATTTGTCGCGGCCGGGCACGTTGGCGCGGGCGCTCTGCCCCGCCACCGCGAGGTACGCCTCGGTGTGCGCCATCGACGCATCCCAGTGCGCGCCGGGCATCGCGGACGCAAGGCGCTCGGAGATGCCGTTATAATAATGATAGCTGTACTGGTCGAGCGGCTCCTTCGTGCCGCGCATCAGATCGTCGAGCGACGCGACGTTGCCCATCAGGTCGGCGATGCCGCCGCCCTTCTTCTCGCCGTTGTCCTTGCCCATCGCGCCCAGCGCGTCGTCCTCATTCGAACCGCCGGTGTTGCACGGGCCGACGAGCACCGTGTCCGGATAATGTTCGCGCACCCACGCGAAGAACAGGTCCTGATCGCGGGCGTAGTCGGCCGCGGTATAGCCCTCCGGGGCGCCGCTGAGCATGAGCATGTTCGGCTCGTTCATGAACTCGGCCGCGTCGATGGGCACGCCGTAGTCGCGGCTCAGCGAGAACAGCTTTTCCGCCTCGCTGGGGTTCCACGGCTCGTCCGCACGGTGCAGGCCGGCGCAGTTCGCCACCGAGATGAGCAGCTTGCCGCCCACGGCCTTGACGAACTCGAGAACGCCGATCCACTGGTCTTTCGTCAGCACGCTCTGATAGCCCTCGGGCGCCTTGCCGCCCGTGGTGCCGTCAAAATCATAATACGTCTTGCTCGCCCACGTGCCGGAGACACGCACCCACACCGGGCCGAACTCCTTGGCCAGAGCGCGCAGCTTTTCGTTGTAGAGATCGACGGGCGGGTATACCTGCATCAGCTTGCCCATCTCGGCAAGGCTCGATGCGCCGGGGAATTCCTCCGTACCGGCGATCTGTTCCGGGGTGTACTGTTTCCAGAACGTACCGCCCGTGACCTCCGTCATCTCCACGTTGTACGACATGAGCCGCTCATCCACCTGCCGCAGCACGGGAAGCCCCTGCGCATGCAGCGTCACTTGTTGCGCCATCGTTCAGCACTCCTTTGCAAGCAGAATCCGCCGTGCAGCGCACGGCTTTTTCTTTTATTATACCGTCCGGCAACTTCCGCGAACAGGGACAGAGTGCCACAAATGTGACACCCGGCGACAAAGTTTCCGCCGCCGTTTTGCACGTTCACGGAAGCGCGCGGTACAGCGGCCTTGTGAGGAGCTGCACCGTCATGGCCGCCATCTCCTTCGGCGATTCTTCGCAGCCGCGGCGCAGCCAGTCCAGCAGAATGACGAACAGGCCGCTCGTGGTGAAAAAGGTCGTCATGCGGAATATTTTGGAGTCGTCCTCGAGTTCCGGCAGATTCACGAGCGCAACGAGGGCACGACGTATGCCCTGCACTCGTTCTTCCGCAAGCTCGCGCAGGGCGTCGGCCCGTCTCTGGGCATCATCCTCGCCACGTTCCTCGGCTACAACGCCGTTCTCGGACCGGACCAGCCGATGGACGTTGCGCTCAACATGCGCTATCTCACCGCCGCGATGTACCTGCTGGGCGCCCTGCTCCAGGTGCTCTCCTACGGCGTGATCTACAACCTCGACAAGAAGACCCTGGCTGAAATGGAGCACGACCTCAAGGAGCGCCATGCCGCCAAGGGCTGATCCCGACAGTTTCCTTGCCTCTCAAAAAAGCGGCGCGGCCGCCTTCCCCGGTGCGGGGAGACGGCCGTGCCGTTTTTCGCGAAAAGAGCCCGGAGCATCGCGCTCCGGGCTCTTGTTCGTATCTTCCAAATCAGAACAGGACCTTGCTGCTGCCGGGCTCGCTCTCGGCGATCAGGCGGCCGCCCTTGTACGAGCGCAGCACCGCGGAATTGTGGTTGAGCGCATCGTAGTAGTTCTTCGCGTCAAGAATGATGAAGTCCGCGGGATTGCCGACGCGGATGCCGTAGCTGTCGCCGAGGTGCAGCGTGCGCGCGGCGTTCGTGGAGATGAACTTGTAGGAGTTCATGATCTCCTCATAGCCCATCATCTGGCACACGTGCAGGCCCATGAATACCACGTCGCGCAGGCTGCCGCAGCCCAGCGGATACCACGGGTCGAAGATGTCGTCGTGGCCGAACGAGACGTTCAGCCCGGCCTCCGTCAGCTCGCGCACGCGGGTGACGCCGCGGCGCTTCGGATACGTGTCCACGCGGCCCTGCAGGTGCGTGTTGACGAGCGGGTTCGCCACGAAGTTGATGCGCGAGAGCTTGAGCAGGCGCATCAGGCGCAGCACATACGCGTTGTTGTACGAGTGCATCGCCGTCGTGTGGCTGGCCGTGACGCGGTCAAACATTTCCATCTCGTAGGCGCGCGCGGCGAGCGTCTCCAGCCCGCGCGAGGCCTCGTCGTCGATCTCGTCGCAGTGCACGTCCACAAGGCGGTCGTACTTCTCGGCCAGCTTCATCGCGAAATTCAGCGACTCGACGCTGTACTCGCGCGTGAATTCAAAATGGGGAATGGCGCCGACGGCGTCCGCGCCCATGCGCACGGCGTTCTCCATCAGTTCCTTGCCGTTCGGGTAGCTCAGGATGCCCTCCTGCGGGAACGCGACGATCTGGATGTCCATGACGTCCTTCAGCTCTTCCTTCAGTTCGAGCATGGCCTCCATCGCGGTGAGCTTCGGGTCGGTGACGTCCACGTGCGTGCGGACGTGCTGGATGCCGTGCGCGGCCTGCATACGCACTGCGCGGTTCACGCGCTCGCGCACATCGGCCTTCGTCAGCTTGTCCTTGCGCTTGGACCAGCACTCGATGCCCTCGAACAGCGTGCCGGACATGTTCCACACGGGGTCGCCCGCCGTGAGGCAGGTGTCGAGGTGCACGTGCGATTCGATGAACGGCGGCAGCGCCAGCTTTCCGCCCAGATCCACGACTTCCTCACCCGGCGCGGCGGAGAGATTTTCGCCGATCTCGGCGAATTTTCCGTCCCGGACGCGGATGTCGGAGAGCGTTTCGGCGTTTTCCGGATACAGGTTTTTCAGCAGCATGGCCATTCCCCTTTCGTTTTCAAACGGAACTTGTCTCTATTTTACTTCTTGCGCACGACTTCCGCAAGCAGGTAGCACGCGCACGCGGCGATCATCGCGTTGACGGACGCAATGCCGATCGTGAGATAGTTGCCCACGAGAGCGCCCACGATGACGCCCGCGATGGAACCCCAGTTGAAGTCGCGCTTGGCGGGAACGCCCTCGGCGTAGTCCTCACGGTGCAGGAAGAAGTCGAGCGCGATCAGCGCGCCGACCGGGGGCAGCGTGGCGTTGAGGAAGTTCAGCCAGCCGACGAAGTTGTTGTACAGCCACAGTGCCGCGACCGTGCCGACCACGCCTGCGATGAGCACCATCGGGCGCTTGCGGATCTTCGTGATGTTCGACAGGCCGAGGCCGGAGGTGTACAGGGCGTTGTCATTCGTCGTCCAGATGTTCGCACCCAGAACGATGAGGGCCGGGATGGCGAGGCCCTGCGCGATCATGACGTAGAAGATGTCCTCCTTGCCGGTGAACGCGCCGCCCACGGCGCCGAAGGCGAACATCAGCGTGTTGCCCAGCAGGAACGCCACGACGGTGGTGACAACGGCCACCCAGTTCGACTTGGCAAAGCGCGTGAAGTTCGGCGTGGCCGTGCCGCCGCTGACGAACGAGCCGATGACGAGGCCGATGCCCGTGAACACGGTGAGCGAACCGGCGTTCTGCGCAAAGATGGCTTCCAGACCGCCGCCCTCAGCGGTGGCCGTCACCATCGAATAGATGCCGAGGATGGCGATGAGCGGCACGGAGACGTAGCTGACGATCTCCAGGCCCTTGATGCCGAAATAGGCCGAACCCGTCATGCACACGCCCGCGAGAATGACGAGCCAGACGGGGCTGATGTTCAGCAGCTCCGCCGCGGGCACGGCGAACATGGCGATGCCGACGCCGAACCAGCCGATCTGCGTGAAGCTGATGAGCACGGACGGCAGATACGAACCGTACCGGCCGAACGAACGGTGTGCGAGCAGGTCGAGCGAGAGGCCCGTGTCGCTTCCGATGTAGCCCAGAACGCCCGTGTAAGCGCCCAGCAGGATGCCGCCGAAGAGCACTGCCCAGATGAAGCCGGACAGATCCAGCCCGTTGCCGAGCTTTGCGCCGACGCTCATGCTGGCCGAGAAAAATGTGAAGCCCAGCATGATGAAGAACATCGGGATGAATGCCTTGCGCGCCGATTTCGGCACGCTCTCAAGAGAGTAGTCCTGGTCGACGTGCTGTGTGTTTTCGGGTTTGCCCATAACAACGATTCCTCCAATCCGATTGTAAGCCGCAAAAACTCCGGCAGGCCGCAAAAAAGCACGCCCTCCCCGGCGGGGAAACGGCGTGCCCAGTTGCACTCAAAGCCCTGCGGGAAGCCCCGCGTAAAGCTATACCTTGTATATAGTATGGAATCGGCTGCTGTGTGTCAAGATTCCCTTGTCAAATACGGCAAACGGCCCAAAATCGCCCGCTGCCGGCCGAAAATTCAGAGCATTTTGTCACGTTTTTCTTCCGTCGGAACGGAGAAATTTTATTGATTTATTGCAGCAAAGTGCCGAAATAAAAATTTTCGCTTGACAAACGCGGAACGCGTCCGGTAAACTATGTGCAATCAAAAATGAAACCTGTGAAGCAGACGAGTACGCGGGAGCCGTGTTTTCCGAAGAGAGCCGCCGGCGGTGGGATGGCGGTGAGAGCATTTCCGCGGAATGGACTGCCGAGGGCGGGCTGAACGGGCGTTTGCCCCAGTATGTTCCGACGGGCTTTTCCCCCGTTATCAAGGAAAGACGTGTGATGGCACGTCGCAGAGCGGGCGATTTATCGTCAATTTGGGTGGCACCGCAGAAGTTTTCAAGGCTTTTGTCCCAAAGAACTCACATCATTTGGGTTCTTTGCGGGACGAGGGCTTTTTTCTTTTCCCGCAAAAGCCCGGAAAGAAAGGAGCGCTTACCATGGCCGCTGAAAAAATCCCGTACAAAATCTATCTGTCCGAAGAGGAACTGCCGCGCACGTGGTACAATGTGCGCGCCGACATGAAGCAAAAGCCCGCCCCGCTGCTGAACCCCGCCACGGGCGCGCCGATGAGCTTCGACGATCTGCGCCCGGTGTTCTGCGACGAGCTGATCCGCCAGGAGCTGGACGACGACACGCGCGAGATCCCCATACCCGACGAGATCCGCAATTTCTACAAGATGTACCGCCCCGCGCCGCTGGTGCGCGCGTACTGCCTTGAGGAAAAACTCGGCACGCCCGCGAAGATCTACTACAAGTTCGAGGGCAACAACACCTCCGGCAGCCACAAGCTGAACAGCGCCATCGCGCAGGCGTATTACGCCAGGCAGCAGGGGCTCACCGGCGTGACGACCGAGACGGGCGCGGGCCAGTGGGGCACGGCGCTGTCGATGGCGTGCGCGTACCTCGGGCTCGACTGCAAGGTCTACATGGTGAAATGTTCCTATGAGCAAAAGCCCTTCCGCCGCGAGGTGATGCGCACGTACGGCGCGTCCGTCACGCCGTCGCCGTCCATGGAGACGGAGGTCGGCCGCAAGATCCTCGCCGAGCACCCCGGCACGACGGGCTCGCTCGGATGCGCCATCAGCGAGGCCGTGGAAAAAGCGGCCTCGACGCCCGGCTACCGGTACGTGCTGGGCAGCGTGCTCAATCAGGTGCTTTTGCACCAGAGCATCATCGGCGTGGAGGCGAAGACCGCACTGGACAAATACGGCGTCGTGCCCGACATCATCATCGGCTGCGCGGGCGGCGGCAGCAACCTCGGCGGCCTGATCTCTCCGTTCATGGGCGAGAAGCTGCGCGGCGAGCGCGACTACCGCTTCATCGCGGTGGAGCCCGCCTCGTGCCCGAGTTTCACGCGCGGCCGCTTTGCGTACGATTTCTGCGACACCGGCATGGTGTGCCCGCTTGCGAAGATGTACACGCTGGGCAGCAACTTCATCCCGTCGGCCAACCACGCGGGCGGTCTGCGCTATCACGGCATGAGCCCCGTGCTGTCGCAGCTGTACCACGACGGCTACATGGAGGCTGTCTCCGTGGAGCAGACGCGCGTGTTCGAGGCCGCGGAGCAATTTGCGCGCGTCGAGGGCATCCTGCCCGCGCCGGAATCGAGCCACGCCATCCGCGTGGCCATCGACGAGGCGCTGCGCTGCAAGGAGACCGGCGAGGAAAAGACCATCCTCTTCGGCCTGACGGGCACGGGATACTTCGACATGTACGCCTACGAGAAATTCCACGACGGCAAAATGACGGACTACATCCCCACGGACGCGGAACTGGCGGAGAGCTTCGCCCGCCTGCCGCACGTCCCCGGACAGGACAAAACGATC
>NHCFI02800__coassemble_888_pt1 | contig 26357 bp, 27 predicted proteins | sample NHCFI02800__metabat2_high_PE_010 | metagenome-assembled genome bin NHCFI02800
AGGACCGTGATAAAGAAATCAAGCGCATTCTGACTGATGTGTACCATGCGCTGAAGGAGAAGGGCTATAACCCCATCAATCAGATCGTGGGCTATATCCTCTCGGAAGACCCCACCTACATCACAACGTATCAGGGAGCTCGCGCGCAGATCCGCAAGATCGACCGCGACGACCTGCTGCAGGCACTGTTGAAAAGCTACCTTGCGGAGTGATGTGACCATCAACAGCAAAGGAGTTGTGTCCATTGGCATTCAAACCGCAGCTCACCTACAAGGGACGTCCCCTTGTCCGCTGCAAAAATGACATCTACTACGGTAATCTGAGCGATCCGTATGTCATTTTCATGCAGGTGCTCACCACCAAAGAGGAAAACGGCGTTCAGGTGGCCGACCGCGTCCATGTGACGCTGCTCTCCACCGACACCACGAAGAGCCCCATCGAGCGCATGGTGCAGCAGTCGAACAAAAACGGCCTGTACAGCGCGTTGGAGATCGGAACGATCTGGCTCGACAAGGCGCTGGCCAAAAAAGCGTAAGAAAAAATCCCGGAGCACATCGCTCCGGGATTTTTGCTGTTCAGTTGAAATGTCCGTCCCAGACGGGAAGTTCCTCGAGGTACTGGGACTCGACGGCGGGGACATAATACGCGCCGAGCGTCACAACGCCCTCTTGCTGTACGATCCCCTCCGGCTTCACCTCCGCCCAGAAGCGGTAGTAAGGCTGGTAGACCTCCTCGTTCGGAGCACGGTAGACCAGCTCCACCACGCGCACGTCGTCTGCCGAGGGCAGCGAACCGGGGACTGTGGTGATGCAGTTTCCGTTTTCCAACAGCGCGAGCGCCTCGTCCGGCGTGATGATGGGATAATCCCCCAGTTTCTCCGACCGGTCGTACGCATTGTACCAAATGGTGACGGACTCGCTTTCCTCTTTGGGGAAGTACCCGAACCCGACCGTGTTCAGGCTGCGCTCTTCGGCACGCGCCGCAGCCGTCTCCGAGCGCTCTGCAAACACGATCTCATAGTTCACGTTGCCGTCCCGGTCGACGTTCCCTCCGGTGACGACCGCCTCCGGGTCCTGCAGGCCGAGCTGATCCGACATGGACGCCAGTAAACTCTGCGCGGTCTCGTCGGGGTCGAACGGTGCATCACCATATGTCAGTGTTCCGGGTTTCATCGTCACACGGACAGCGCCGGATTTCGCCGCATAAAAGTTCAGTCCGTCCGTCTCAAGTTTCACGGAGCCCGAGAACATCTGATCCGATACGGGAAAGCCCTTCTCTTCAATGCCTTTGATGATCTGTTCCAGTTCCTCGTCCGGCGGCGTGTTGTCCGTACGCACAACCTCGCCCTCCGTCACGCCGAACAGCGCGGCGACTTCCCACAGGCGCGCTTCCATCGCGTCGAGGTCGGGGCGGCTGAGCCACGAGGGGTTACGGTAAACCGGCATCGTGTCCGGCAGCTCTTGCCCGTCCTCGAGCGCGTTCAGCGGCCGGTAATCCTCCGCCGAGCGCACTTCAACGCCCTCAAAGCCCATACCGGTGTCAGTCACGGCGGAGGGCAGCAGCGGCAGGCCGAGAGCCGGCTCGGAAGCGGATGCCGGCGGCGCAGAGATCCCGATGCGCCATACAGCGGCCCCCAGCACGAGGACAAAACACGCGGCCGCAGCGAGCCACGGAACGACTGTTCTGCGTCGGCGGTACGATTCGGCCTGTTCGATGAACGCATCGTCGATCTCACCGATGGCTCTCAGCAATCTCCACGCGTTCATACGGACACCCCCTCCCGCTCCAGGTAACTGCGCAGTGCTTTCCGCATCCGGAACAGCACCGTGGCGGCGGTGTTCTCATTCATTGACAGCTTCTTTGCGACGGCGGCTACGGGTTCGGCATAATAGTACCGCAAAATGAACGCCGCGCGGTGTTCCGGGCGCTGTGCGCGCAGGAAGTCGTTCAAAAGGCGCGTGAGCTCTGCGTCGTCTGCCTCGCTTTCCACGTGCGACGCGGCGGGAATGCACTGCTCCAGTTCGCTCAGAAGCAGTTCTCCCTGCCCTCCCCCGCGCTTCTGCGCACGGAGGCCTTTCAGACGGTCAACCGACAGATTGCGCGTGATGCGCCCGAGCCACAGGCGAAAGCGCGACGGGCGCTCGGGCGGAATCGCGTTCCACGCGCGCATCCACGTGTCGCTGACGCATTCCTCGGCATCCTGCAAAAGCCCCACGATTCGCAGCGCGATGGCGGTGCAGTATGAGCCGTACTTCTCGCTCGTCGCGGTCACCGCGTCCTCCGAGCGGTTCCAGTACAGACGGATGATCTCTTCGTCTTCCACGGTGATACCCCCTTTCACCTGTCCAGACGACAAAAGCGTCCTTTCCTTTCACGGAAAAGGGCGCTTTTGTAATTTTTTTCGGCCGTTACTTCCAGCCTTTGCAGACGTCCACGCGGCCGTCCGCGTCGCAGGCGGCATACAGCTCGTCGGGCGTCATCCGCACGGCACTGGCCGCATTTCCCGCCGCCGGGTAAACGGTCTCAAAGCGCCACAGGGATTCGTCCAGATACTTTTTCACACCCTCGTTGACGCCGAACGGACACACGCCACCCACAGCGTGGCCGACGCGGGGCTCCACTTCGTCAAACGAGAGCATCTTCGCCTTTGCGCCGAAAAACGCCTTGAACTTCGGATTGTCTACCTTCGCATCGCCCGCGGCAATAACCAGAACGGTCTCGCCGTGTACGTCGAACGAAAGCGTCTTGGCGATGTGCGCCTCCTCACAGCCCAACGCCTGCGCGGCCAGTGCGACCGTCGCCGAAGAGACGCTGAATTCGATGATGCGGTCTTCCAGACCGCACTGCGCCAACCAGCTGCGTGCGCGTTCCATCGACATAATTCTTCCTCCTCACGTATGCAAAAAGAGCCCGCGTTTCCGCGGGCCCTTTGAAGTCTGTATCACTCTTTGTCCTCGGACTCGTCCGAAGCTTCTTCGTCGCCGAAATCGACTTCGAACTTCGTGCCGCAGTTGGGGCATGCCAGATTCTCGTCGGTGAGCATTTCCTCATCCACGCAGACCACTTCGCCGCACGCAGGGCAGGTGATCTCATACAGGCCGTCCTCATACTCTTCGGGCTCTTCTTCGTCCTCGTCGTCCTCTTCCTCTTCGCCGTCGTCCCAGATATAATCCTCGACGTTCGAGAGGTCTTCGCTGATCGCGTCGACTTCGTCGTACAGATCGCCGACTTCCTCATCCATGGACGAGACTTTCTTGGCGGTCGCTTCCAGCGCCTCCACGACAGCGGCAAGCACCTTGCCCTCCTTCGTGGTCAGGTCAAGCTCCAGCCCGTCCATCAAACCCTTGATGTATGCGACTTTCTCGTTGAGTTCCATTGCGGAATCCTCCCTTTGTTTCTAAGATCAAACGTGAAGTGCAATCCCGGCGCAGTTTCCCGCGAACGATCAGGCGCGCTCCATGTACTCGCCGGTGCGGGTGTCGATGCGGATCATGTCGCCCTCGTTGATGAACAGGGGCACACGGATCTCGGCACCGGTCTCCAGCGTGGCGGGTTTCAGCGTGTTGGTGGCAGTGTTGCCCTTGAAGCCCGGGTCCGTCTTGGTGACTTCGAGCGTGACGAAGTTGGGCGCCTCAACGCCGAACACCTTGCCCTTGTAGGACAGGACCTTGCACACCTCGTTCTCCTTGACGAACTTGAACGCATCGCCCAGCTCGGACTCATTCAGAGGGATCTGCTCGTACGTCTCATTGTCCATGAAGTAGTACAGGCCGCCGTCCGAGTACGAATACGTCATCTCACGGCGCTCGATGTAAGCCGTGGGGAACTTCGCAGTGGGGTTGTACGTTTTCTCCACAACGGAACCCGTGATCACATTGCGGATCTTAGTGCGGACAAAAGCAGCGCCCTTACCCGGCTTGACGTGCTGAAATTCAACGATCTGATACACATTTCCGTCTTCTTCAAACGTGATGCCGTTGCGAAAATCGCCAGCAGATACCATAAATTACATCCTCCATTACTCTTCTGGTGTCATAGCTGTTTTTAGTTTACCGCATTTTGCGGTCAATTTCAAGGGGTGCGGTGCAATTTACCGCCCTTTGCATAGTACCTTTTCAAAAAAGGTTTTTCGAGGTGGCGCTTCAGGCGGATGTTCCACTTGATGTCGCGGTACATCGGCTGCACCAGCAACATGCGGATTCCGTACAGGTTCGCGCCGACCGAGTCGGTGAAGATCTGATCGCCCACCAGCGCGAGCTCTTCCTTTTTCACACCGAGCTTTCTGCGCGCCCGGGCGAGCCCCGTCGGGGACGGTTTGCAGCAGAACGAGACATACGGCAGACCGATCTTATCCGCGAAGGGAGCAACTCTCTTTTCAAAATTGTTGGACGCGATCACCATGGCGATGCCTGCCTTTCGCATGACAGCCAGCCAATCTGCGATCTCCTGCGGAAGCTCCTGGCTCCCGTGTCCGGTCAGTGTGTTGTCGACGTCGAGCACAAGCGCACGGATGCCGTTTTCCCGCAGGTACTCCGGCGTGATGGCCGCCGCACCGGTAAAGACCGCGTCCGGCAGAAACAATCGGGTACGTGAAAGTGCCATAAAACCTCCCAGCGCCGCACATGCAGAGAGCGGCGTTATGTGATAGAGATAACGTCTGCCGTTCCGTCGGCAGCAAAAAGCAGAACCGCACGGCAGGCCGCCGGGGCCGTCCGCCCTTCCGGTGATTTCAAAGCAAAAGCGGGCCTTCACATGGGAAGGCCCGCTTTGTTTGTGATCTGCACCGAAGTGATCCGGCAAACTTATTTGTACTTCCGTTTGCGGGCAGCCTCGGACTTTTTCTTGCGGCGCACGGAAGGCTTCTCGTAGGCCTCGCGCTTGCGCACTTCAGCGAGAACTCCGGAGCGAGCGCAGGAACGCTTGAAGCGGCGCAGTGCGCTCTCCAGCGATTCATTGTCTTTGACTCTGATTTCCGACATCTTTGTCCCTCCCTTAACCTTAGGGTCTCCCGCACAACCGCGCCGAAAACGTCGCCGTTCGCGGGCAGGAGTTGGGGCCATTGAAACACAGACGACAGTCCGCGTTTTAACCATTCAACTACTAAATTATACTATGTTTCGCAAAGTTCGTCAACTACTATTTTCTGCAAATTGCAATCAGCCTTTTACGGCGATGTTGACGAGCTTGCCCGGCACATAGATCTCCTTGACGACCGTCTTGCCCTCGATGGCATTCGCCACGGCGGGATCGGCTTTCGCGAGCGCGATGGCGTCGTCCTTCGCGATGTCCGCGGAGACCGTCAGGCGCGCGCGCAGCTTGCCGTTGACCTGCACGGCGATCTCGACGGTGGACTCCACGCACTTCGCTTCGTCGTACTCCGGCCACTTGGCGTGCGCGATCTGCCCCTCAAAGCCGGACTGCTGCCACAGCTCTTCGGTGATGTGCGGCGCAAACGGATTGAGCAGCGTCAGGAGCACGCTCCACTCAGCGCGCGTAATGGTCTTCTGATCGTACATGTCGTTCACAAGCGTCATCAGCGCGGCGATGGCCGTGTTCATCTTCAGGTTCTCGATGTCCTCGGTGACCTTCTTGATGGTGCGGTGCATTGCGCCCTCAAGAGCGGCGGAATACGCATCGCCGTCTACAACATGCTCGGACAGGCCCCAGACGCGCTCGAGGAAGCGGCGGCAGCCCTTGACGGACTCCGGATTCCACGGCGCAGCCTTCTCGAAGTCGCCGATGAACATCTCGTACAGGCGCATCGTATCCGCGCCGTAATCGCGCACGACGTCGTCGGGGTTGACGACGTTGCCGCGGCTCTTGGACATCTTCTCACCGTTCGCGCCGAGGATCATGCCGTGGCTCGTACGCTTCTTGTACGGCTCGGAGAACGGCACAACGCCGATGTCATACAGGAACTTGTTCCAGAAACGGCTGTACAGCAGGTGGAGCGTCGTGTGCTCCATGCCGCCGTTGTACCAGTCGACCGGACCCCAGTACTCGAGCGCTTCCCTGGAAGCAAGCGCCTCGGAGTTGTGCGGATCCATATAGCGCAGGAAATACCAGGACGAACCGGCCCACTGGGGCATCGTGTCCGTCTCGCGCTTGGCCGGGCCGCCGCACTTCGGGCAGGTGGTGTTCACCCATTCGGTGTGGCGCGCCAGCGGGCTCTCGCCGTCGCCGGACGGCTCGAAGTCCGTGATCTCCGGCAGACGCAGCGGCAGCTCGCTCTCGTCGATGGGCTGCCAGCCGCAGTGATCGCACCAGACCATCGGGATGGGCTCGCCCCAGTAGCGCTGACGGCTGAACACCCAGTCGCGCAGTTTGAAGTTCGTCTTCGCCTCGCCGATGCCCTTCTCCACGAGCCAGTCGGTGATGGCTTTCTTGGCCTCGTCGACACTCATTCCGTTGAGGAAGCCGCTGTTGACCATCACGCCCGTGGCGCAGTCGGTGAAGGCGGCCTCTTCCACATTGCCGCCCTTGACGACCTCGATGATCTCGCAGCCGAACTTTTTGGCGAACTCCCAGTCGCGCTCGTCGTGTGCCGGAACAGCCATGATGGCGCCCGTGCCGTAGCTGATGAGCACGTAGTCGGAGATGAAGATGGGAATCTCACGGCCGTTGACCGGGTTGACGGCGCGCACGCCGTCGAGCTTCACGCCCGTCTTGTCCTTCGCGAGCTCCGTGCGCTCGAAGTCGCTCTTGTGAGCAGCCTCTTCGCGGTAGGCGCGCACCTCGTCCATGTTGGCGATCTTGTCCGCCCACTTTTCGAGGAACGGGTGCTCCGGGCTCATGACCATGTAGGTTGCGCCGTACAGGGTGTCTGGACGGGTGGTGTAGATCAGCAGATCGTCGCCCGCCGTCGTGGCAAAGCGCACCTCCGCGCCGTGGCTGCGGCCGATCCAGTTGATCTGCTGCGTCTTGACGCGCTCGATGAAATCGAGGTCTTTCAAATCGTCGATCAGACGGTCTGCATAGGCCGTGATCTTGAGCATCCACTGGCTCTTGACCTTGTGCACAACGTCGCTTCCGCAGCGCTCGCACTTGCCGCCCACGACTTCCTCATTGGCCAGCACGACCTTGCAGCCCGTGCACCAGTTGACGTTCATTTCCTTCTTGTACGCAAGGCCCTTCTTGTACAGCTGCAGGAAGATCCACTGCGTCCACTTGTAGTAATCGGGATCGGTCGTGTTGACCTCGCGATCCCAGTCAAAGGAAAGGCCGAGCATTTTGAGCTGGCTCTTGAAGCGCGCGATGTTCTTTTCCGTGACGATCTCGGGGTGGATGTGATTCTTCATCGCGTAGTTTTCCGTGGGAAGACCGAACGCGTCCCAGCCCATGGGATACAGGACATTGTAGCCCTGCAGGCGCTTTTTGCGCGCGATGATGTCGAGCGCCGTGTACGGACGGGGATGTCCGACGTGCAGGCCCTGACCCGAGGGATACGGGAACTCCACGAGCGCGTAATACTTGGGCAGAGTGAAATCCTGCTTGGCCGCAAAGGTTTTCTCCTCGTCCCAGATCTTCTGCCATTTTGCCTCAACGGCTTTGAAATCGTACTTCAATCCTCTTCAACTCCATCTCAGAATCGTCTCCGCGGCCGAAGGCGGCGCACGGCGGCAAAAATTACTCTTCTTCGAACGCGGGCGTGACGTCCTCGCCGTCGGCCCACAGATGCTCGAGATCGTAGAAATCACGCGCTTCGGGGCTGAAAACATGAACGATCACACTGCCGTAATCGAGAATGAACCAGTTGTTGGTGTGAAATCCCTCCGTGCGGAGCGGCGCCGTTCCGGCTTCTTTCAGGCGGAACTCCACTTCTTCGGCAAGGCTCTTGACGTGCGTGGACGACGTGCCGGAGGCGATGACAAAATAGTCCGCCATCACAGTGACGTCCGTGACGCGCAGCACTTTGACGCGCGTCGCTTTCTTGGAGTCCAGAATTTTCGCGGCCTCCCATGCGATTGCTTTCGGTTCCATGCGGTTCTCCTTTGTTTGTAAATTATGCGGCACTGCTCGCGTCGGCGCTGGATACGCCGTTGTACTCGTCGAGGCCGCCGTTGATTGCTACGTTTTCTTCCGCCTGCTGCTTTTCCTCCACGGGCTCTCCCTCTTCGCCGACGCCGACTGCGTCGATCTCACCCATCCACTGAACGGGCGTTGTGACCGGCTCTTCCGTCGTGAGGGGATAGTCCGGAGTTGTGATCTCGTCGGCAGTGAAGAGGTCCTCCGGGTCCTCGAGGAAATACTGGTTGAACAGTTCTGCCGTCTCTGCTTTCGCCGTGACGACGACCGCGTAGGTGTCCTTGTAATACTGCTGCGCGAAATACACCGGCGTCGAACACATCATGATGTTCTCGCTCGGGATGGACAGAAACCGGATGGCAAGGCCGACGGCGTCTTCCAGCGTCAGATCGGTGTTGATATACCGCTCGCCGATGTACGGCACAAGCTTCACGAGATCTTTCACGCTGGCCGTTTTGAGCTTGCGGAACACTGCGGAATAGAAATAGCGCTGATTCTGCAGGCGGTCCACGTCGCCCAGCGTCATCCCGGCTGCGGAACGCGCGCGCAGGAAGTACTCAAGGTCATAGTCGCGCAATGTGTTCCAGCCCTGATACAGCGCATAGCTCACATTGCCGCGGTCGTCGTACGTGATGATGTCACTCGGCACATACACGTCGATGCCGCCAAAATAGTCGACGATTGCCTTCAACCCCTCGAGGTCGAACGCGACGTAATTGTCGATGGGCAGCCCGAAGTTCTGGCTGATATACTCCGCCACGGCATTGACGCGGTTTTCCGTGTCCTGCGTGGTGGTAAAGATACCGTTGATCTTGCCCTCCGTGCCGCCGACGTCCCCCACGAACGTATCGCGCGGGATCTGCAGCATGCGGATCTGGTTGTTGACGAGATCGACGCGCATGTAGAGGATCATATCGGCGGGAGCAACCTCATCCCGGTACGTGACGTCTGCATCCGACGTCGTGTAGCTGATGCCCAGCACCAGAATGTTGATCTGCTCGCCCCGGAATTCCGGCGCCGTCTGGCGCACGGTCTCCGTGTTGAGCGTTCCCATCTCTCCGGTGTTCAGAAAACGGGACGCGTACAGTTTCAGCGCCCCGTACACCGCAAGGCACAGGCAGGCCAGAGACACTGCGCTGATGATCGCGATGCGCCGCCCGCGGCCGGGTCTTCTCCGCTTTTTCGCCGTGCGCGGCGGTTCGGTCCGCCGCCCGGCATCGGGTTCAGCCTTCGGCGCGGCAGCCGTCCCGGCGGGCTTTGCCGCCCGGTTTGTGACACGCCTGGCCCGGGAAAGGTTCAGATTCCTGTTCTCCATGGGACCCTCCTTGTTCCGTTACGCGGCGGGGACGGAGGACGCCGAGGCCGAATCGGACGCCGCCTGTGCGGCGACGTTCTCTTCCGCCTGCTGCTTCTCCTCCACAGGTTCACCCGCTTCGCCGATGCCCTCGCTGTCGATACCACTCATCCACTGGATTGCGGCATCCGCACAGCCTCCCGACGTAGGCCAGTCCGGCGTGGTGATGTCCGCAGCCGTCATCGGCGTATCGCCCTCATTGAGGAAATACTGGTTGAACAGTTCGGCGGACTCCGCCTTGCCTGTCACGACCACGGACTGTCCGTTGTAGTTTTCCGCGGACCCGTACACCGGCAGACGGCAGACCATAATATTTTCACTCGGGATGGACAGGAAATTCACAACGATTCCCATCGCATCCTCCATGGAGATATCTGTATTCACGTACTTGCTGACGACCGGCATCAGCTTGACAATGTCCTTCACGGACGCGGTCTTGACGCGGCGGAACAGCGCCGAATAGAAATAGCGCTGATTTTCGAGGCGGTCGAGGTCCGAACGCGCCATGCCGGCCGCTTTGCGCGAGCGCAGGAAGTATTCGAGAGACTCACCGTGGAGCACCTGCCAGCCCTGATTCAGGCGGCCGATCTCGGCGCCGGTATACTCGTCATACGTGACGAGGTCGTACGGCACATACACGCTGATGCCGCCGAACACATCGACGATCTCGCGCAGAGACTCCATGTCGATGGTGACGTACTTGTCGATCGGCAGCCCGTAGTTCTGGCTGATATAACCGGCCAGTTCGGACACGGGGTTTTCATCGCCCGCGTTGACCGCCATCGGAAGGATGCCGTTGATTTTTCCCGCGCTGCCGCCCGCGTCTCCGACGAAAGTATCGCGCGGGATCTGCAGCATATACATGGAGTCGTTTTCAAAGTCCATGCGGACGTACATGATCATGTCGGTATTTCCGTTTTCGCTTCGCGTTTCCGCTCCGTTGCCGTCCACGGTGGTGTAGTCGATGCCAAGCACCAGCACATTGAGCTGCTTGCCGCGGTACTCGGGCGCAGTCTGGAGGACTTCCTCCGTATCCAGTGTGCCCATCTCACCGGTTTTGAAATACTGCATCGACCACAGCTTCAGCGCGCCGTAACCGACAAGGCTCAGGCACACCAGCGTGAACAGCACGATGACCGCAACGCGCGCGGGCGATTTTCTGCGCCGCCTCGTGCGGCGCGCCTGTGCGGGGGCCGTCCGGCTGCCCTGGCGGGACGCGGACGTTCCGGGCGCTGTCCGGCGCGCTTGAGATGCCGGCGCGCTCCGGCGGCCCGCCGCCGTTCCGGAAGAAGCCGGGCGGCGTGTGCCCGCCGCCTGCCGCGGCGGGGACGCTCTGTGAGCCGACGACGCGCTCCGTGTCGTCTTTGCGCGGGAAATATTGATTTGTCTCGGCCTTTTATCGTATGCCATACGGAACCTCCAATGGAATGGTCTTCTCCGCCGTGCCCCGCAGCCGCACGGTCAGAGGTTACTTGCGCGCGAGGAACTGCGCGCGCAACGACGCATAGGCGTCCAGTGTCTCCGCGTCGACGGGCTTTCCGTCCCGCTTGAGCCACGCGATGCTCATGCCGAGCCCTTCGAGGGCCGCAGCGTCGAGATCTTCCATCGCGCGGGCGCGGAGATGCTCCGCTTCCGGATAGGTGCGCTCCTCGCTCGCCATATCCGCCATATAGATGATCTTGTCCAGAACCGTCATATCCCGGCGACCCGTCGTGTGACAGCGGATCGCGTTCAGGATCTCCTCATCCTCCACACCGAGCTGAGTTTTTGCAAGAATCGCCGCAGCATGCCCGTGCCAGACCGGCGACGGCCGCTGCGCTATATTCCCTGCTATTATAGCATTGTCCGAAAACAACTGCAACATTTTGTCCTTCGGCATTTCTTTCGCAATGTCGTGCAGAAGCGCCGCAAGAGCTGCTTTTTCGACATCCGCATGATTTTTTTTGGCGAGGCGCACCGCCAGCCGGCGCACGTTGAGCGTGTGCTCGTAGCGCCGGGGCGACAGCGTGCGCTTCGCCAGAGCCTTCGCGGCATCCACCGTGATCATTCCTGCGCCTCCCTGTAAAGTCCATACTGTCCGGCGATCTCGAGGGCTGACGCCGGAACGAGATCCGTCACGTCCTCCCCGCGCCGGATTTTTTCCCGGATCTCCGTGGACGACAGCACCAGCACCTCGCCGGGCGCCATGATGATGTCGCCGCCTTCCGCCCGCAGCCCGTCCGCAAACTGTGCGAGCGCATCGAGATCCGTTCCCTGACGGCTGTGCACCACGAGCGTGACGCTGTGCAGCAGTTCACGGTACTCGCGCCATTTCCGGAACGTCAGCAGCATGTCGCTGCCGACCGGCAGATAGATGTGCGTGTGCGGCATCCGCTCAAGCAGCCGCCGAACGGTGTCGACCGTATAGCTTTTTCCTCCGCGCACGATCTCCTCGTCGGAGATCACCATCTGCCCGAACAGGGGCAGAAAACAGCGGCACATCGCCAGACGCACACGCGCGTCGGCGTGATGCCCGCCCTTGTGCGGCGGCGTACCCGTCGGCATCACGAGCACACTGTCCGGTTGCACGGTGTCGATGGCAGCGCGCAGAAGCGCCATATGTCCCATATGCGGCGGATCGAACGTGCCGCCGAACAGGATGAGCTTTTCCATCAGCGGATCAGCTCCGCGTACTTCGAATCCTTCTTCTTTTCCAGATACAAAACGAACTTCGAGCCGATCACCTGCACGCAGTCCGCGCCGGTCTTCTCCGCCAGGATGGCGGCGGCTTCTTTCGCCGTGTAGGGGCTTGTCTCCAGCACGCGCAGCTTGATGAGCTCGCGCGCGGCAAGACAGTCGGCGGTCGCCTTCACGAGCGCGTCGTCGATCTCATCCTTGCCGACCTGAAAAACGGGCGTCAGTCCGTTGGCCTGTGCGCGCAGAATGGCGCGCTGTTTGCTTGTCAGCATGTTTCGTTTCCTCCTGTTGCATTGTCTGCGAGAAAGTGCGGAAGGTCTTCTTCCAGACGCGCCAGCGCGCGGGCGCGGTGGCTGATGGCGTCCTTTTCATCGGCCGAGAGCTGCGCGTAGGTGCGCTGCTCTTCGTTCGGCACACACGCATCGCCCACGCCCACTTCATCGGGGATGAACAGCGGGTCATATCCGAATCCGTTCGTGCCGCGCTCCTCAAAGCCGATCGTGCCCGGGCACTCGCCCTGGTACACCTTGTGCGCACCGCCCGGCAGACACACGCACACGGCGCTGACAAACTGCGCCGTGCGGCGGGCGGGCACAACGCCCTCCAGCTCCCGGATGAGCTTCTTATTGTTGGCGTCGTCGTTGCCGTGCACGCCCGCATAGCGCGCACTGTACACGCCGGGCGCTCCGCCGAGCACGTCCACGCACAGGCCGGAGTCGTCCGCGATGGTCGGCATACCGCACGCCTCGCAGATGGCTTTCGCCTTGATGACCGCGTTCGCGGCGAAGGTATCGCCGTCCTCTTCGGGCTCAAGATGCACGCCCGCTTCCTTCTGGCTGAGCACCGTGTGGCCCATGCGCTCGAGAATGCGGCGCATCTCGGCCAGCTTGTGCTGATTGTTTGTCGCTGCTGCAAATTTCATGGTGGTTTCCTCTCTGTCAGTCGTGCAGGAACAGCGCGTCCACAAAGCTCTTCGCGTCAAACGGCATCAGGTCGTCAATACCCTCGCCGACACCCACAAAGCGCACCGGCAGGCCGAGTTTCTCCTTGATGCTGATGACGCTGCCGCCCTTGGCCGTGCCGTCGAGCTTCGTCAGGATGATGCCCGTGGCGCTGGCCGCGTCGATGAAGCTCGCGGCCTGGCTGATGGCGTTCTGGCCCGTGATGGCGTCGAGCACCAGCAGCGCCTCGACGCTGGCGGACTCGCACGCCTTGTGCACGACGCGGCTGATCTTCGAGAGCTCGCTCATCAAATTCTTCTTGTTGTGAAGCCGTCCGGCGGTGTCACAGATAACGATGTCGTATCCGCGCGCGGCGGCGGACTGCACAGCGTCGAACACGACGGCCGCGGGATCGGAGCCCTCCTCGTGCTTGACGACGGGCACGCCCGCGCGGTCCGCCCAGACGCAGAGCTGCTCGGCGGCGGCGGCGCGGAACGTGTCGCCCGCGGCGAGCAGCACGCGCTTGCCCTGCTCCTTATAAAGATGCGCGAGCTTCGCAATGCTCGTCGTCTTGCCCACGCCGTTCACGCCGATGACGAGAATGACGGCGGGCTTGCCGGACAGATCCATCTCGTTGTCCGGTTTCAGGCGCTCGACGATGATGGACTTCAGTGCCTCCATCGCCTGGTCGCCGGTGCGCAGATGCTCGCGGCGCACCGCTGAGCGCAGGTCGGCCACCAGTTCCGCCGCCACGTCCGCGCCGGTGTCGGCGAAGATGAGCTGTTCCTCGAGGTCCTCGTACATCTCGTCGTTGATCTCGCCGGCGTTGATGAGGTCGGCGATGGAGCCGAAGATGCTGTCGCGCGTTTTGCGAAGGCTCTCGCCCAGTTTATCAAAAAATCCCATTCTGTTCCCTCCCGCTTGTTAGGATATGAGGCTGGCGTCCACGTTGTTGACGTCCAGACGAAGCAGCTTCGAAACGCCGTTCTCCTGCATGGTGACGCCGTACAGCACGTCGGCTTCCTCCATCGTGCCGCGGCGGTGCGTGATAACGATGAACTGCGTCTTGTCGCAGATGCGGCGCAGATACTGCGCGTACCGCGTGACATTCACGTCGTCGAGCGCGGCCTCGATCTCGTCGAGGATGCAGAACGGCGCGGGGTTGACGGCGAAGATGGCAAAGTAGATGGAGATGGCCACCAGCGCCTGCTCGCCACCCGAGAGCGCCGAGAGGTTCTTGATGATCTTGCCCGGAGGCGCGACCTCGATGTCGATGCCGCTCTCGAGCACGTCCGACTCATCCGAAAGGCTCAGATGCGCCGTTCCGCCGCCGAACAGCTCGGTGAAGATGCGGCCGAAATTGCGGTTGATCTGCACGAAGCTCTCCGAGAAAATGGCGCGCATCTCGTCCGAGAGCTCACCGATGAGCTTCATCAGCTCCGCCTTGCTCTTTTCCACGTCGCCGACCTGCGTCTTCATGTATTCGTAGCGCTCGCTGACCTCGGCGTACTCCTCAATGGCGCCGACGTTGACGTTGCCGAGCGCGCGGATCTTGCCGCGCACCTCGCCCACCAGACGGCGCAGCTCGGTGACGCTGTCGAATTCCACGCACAGTTCCTGCGCGTCGGACAGGCTCAGCTCGTACTCCTCCCAGAGCTTTGCCACCGTGGAGTCGTACTCCGCGTCCTTGGCTTCCTTCTGTTCGGTCAGGCGTGCGATCTCGCGCGAGAGCGCCTCGCGCTCGTCCGTCAGCTGACGGGAGCGCGCCGTGCGCTGCGTGATCTGACCTTCCTTTTCCATGCGCCGGGCCGCGGAGTCCGCGATGCGCTGTTCGCACGCGGCGATGCGCTCCCGGCTCTCGGCCACGGTCTTCTGAACTCCCTCGATCTCCGCGCGGTGCGCGGCGTTCTTTTCGTCCAGCTCGCGCAGGGAGAGTTCGATCTGCGCGGCGCGCTCCGCCTCCGTGCCGGTGCGCTGCTCGAGCGCCTCCAGCGCGGCGCGGTGGGACGCGGCATCCTTCTCGGCCGCAAGGCGTTCGAGACGCACTTCCGACAGTTCATTGGAAAGTTTGTCGCGTGCGGCGAGGAACGAGTCGTCGTCGCCCGACAGGGCGGCGAGCTCGGCCTCCAGCACCGCGGTCTTTTCCTCGCACGATTTCAGCTCCGCCGCGCACTGCTGCGCCTGTGCGTCGCTGTCCGTGATGCGCTGTTCGAGCGAAGCGCACTCCGCCTCGAGCAGCTCGATGGCCGCCCGCTGCTGCGTGAGCGCCGCCGACAGGCGGCTCGTCTCCATCTCGCCGCGGATCTTGTCGCCGCACGCCGTGATGGCCTCGCTCTCGGTGGCCGTCAGCTCGGCGCGCAGCGCGTCGACCTCCGCTTTCACGCGGTCGGTCGCCTCCTGCGCCTCGTCCGTCTGCTGTTCCAGACGCTTGATCTTGGCTTTCAGGTCGTCGATCTCCTGCTTGCGGCTGAACAGGCCGGCCGTCTTGGACACGCTGCCGCCCGTGAACGAGCCGCCCGCGTTGACGACCTGACCGTCCTTCGTGACGACACGGTTGCGGTAGTCGAGCTGACGCGCCGCGCGGGACGCCTCGTTGATGTCGTCCACGACGACGATGCGCCCGAGCAGGTTCGTGACGATGTTTTCGTAGCGCTTGTCGTATCCCACGAGGTCGGACGCAAGGCTCGCGCCCTCGGGGAGTTTGGCCCGGTCGAAGTATCCCGGCCGGACGGTGTCGAGCGGCAGGAACGTCGCGCGGCCCGCGCGCTCGTCGCGCAGAAACACCATCGCGGCTTTCGCAGCCGTCTCGTTTTCCACAACGATGTTCTGCATCGCAAACCCCAGCGCCGTCTCCACGGCCACCTCGTATCCGCCGCGCACCGTCAGGATGGATGATACCGGCCCGATGATACCGCGCAGACGGCGGTTCTCAGCCGCCTTGATGACGGCCTTGACGCTGTGCTGGTAGCCGTCCATGCTGCGCTCGAGCTCTTTCAGCGTCGCGATGCGGCTGCGGGCGTTGTCGGCTTCGCGCAGCAGCTTCTGCTCCGTCTCGTCCGCCGCGGCGAGCTGACGCTCGCGGCTCTCGAGTTTCATTGCAAGGCCGCCCTTGATGTTCTCAAGACGCGTGACGGTTTCTTCCGCGTCGCGCAGGAACGCCTGTGCTTCGCGCGCGTCAGCGTCGAGTTTCTTCTCGTTTTCGAGCGCCGCCTCGCGTTCGCCCTTCGCGGCCGCAAGGCGCGTGCGGGCCGATTCGGCCGCGCTCTGCGCCGCCGCGCCGCTGACCTTCCAGTCGGTCTGGCGCGCGGCCAGCTCCGCGAGCTGCGCGGCCACTTCGCCGCGCCGTTCGCCGGACTGCGCCGTCTGGCGCTGCAGCGTCTCGAGCTGCGCGGCCAGTTCTTCGGCCCGCGCGCCGAGCTCGGCCGCTTTTTTCTCGCATGCCTCAGCTTCGGCCGCAGCGCGCTTTTTCTCCTCCGCGACGCTCTGGCCGCCGAGTTCGAGCGCGGCGCGCTCGTTTTCGAGATTCTGCCGCGCGGCCTCGTTGTGCCCGATGTCGTTGTTCAGAACGGCGATTTTCGCGTCCGCTCCCGCGATCTCCTCCGTGATGGAGCGGATCTCGCCGTTCAGGCGGTCGGAATCCATGATGATGCGCTCGATCTCCTCGCGCGTCGCGGCGGATTCCTCCTCCAGCGCGTCGATCTGCTTTGTCATCGACGCGTAATCGGACTCGGCGATCTCCATCTTGCGCGCGGCCTCGCGCACGGTGTCTCTCGCGCGCTGGACGGTGTCCACCCAGAGCGTGACTTCCAGCTCCTTGCGCCGCGCGGAGAGCTCGAGGAAGCGGTTTGCCTTCTCGCATTCTTTTTCCAGCGGGCCGACACGCGCTTCCAGTTCTCCCAGAATGTCGCGCAGGCGCACGAGGTTGTCCTCCGCGCCCGCGAGCCGGCGCTCGGCTTCGTTCTTCCGGTAGCGGTACTTGGCGATACCGGACGCCTCTTCGAAAATCTCGCGGCGCTCGGCCGACTTCGCGCCGACGATCTCCGCAATGCGGCCCTGTCCGATGATGGAGTAGCCGTCGCGGCCGATGCCGGTGTCGAGAAACAGCTCGTACACGTCGCGCAGACGCACGTTCTGGCCGTTGATGGAGTACTCGCTGTCGCCGGAGCGGTAATATTTACGTCCGATCACCACTTCGTCGGCTTCGAGGTCGAGGCGGTGGTCGGTGTTGTCAATGGTGAGCTGCACGCTGGCGAAGCCCATGGCGCTGCGCTGCTGCGTGCCGCCGAAAATGACGTTCTCCATTTTTCCGCCGCCGCGCAGCTGCTTGGCGCTCGTCTCACCGAGCACCCAGCGGATGGCGTCCGAGATATTGCTCTTGCCGCTTCCGTTGGGGCCGACAACGGCCGTGATGCCCTTGTCGATGGTGATCTTCGTGCGGTCGGGGAACGATTTGAAGCCCTGGATTTCCAGTGCCTTCAGGAACATTGCTTCACATCCTCTTTTTTGGGGGTCAGTAGCCCATCAGCGACAGCGCTTCGCGGGCGGCGCTTTGCTCCGCCTGCTTCTTGGAATGGCCCTCGCCGCGGCCGATGCAGTTCGAATTGAGGTGCACCTCCACGATGAAATGCTTGTTGTGGTCGGGGCCGGATTCGCCCGTCACCACGTAGCGCACGCGCTCCTCGGGGTTCTGCTGCACAATCTCCTGCAGCTTTGTCTTGTAGTCTTCGTCCGCGGCGGAATCCGTCAGGTCCGCCGTCACGAACGGCAGGATGAACGTGCGCGCCGTCTCCAGCCCGCCGTCCAGATACAGCGCCGCGATGACGGCCTCGAACGCGTCCGAGACGATGCTCGGGCGGTTGCGTCCGCCGCTCAGGTCCTCGCCGTGGCCGAGCCGCAGATACTGCCCGAGCCCGATCTTCTGCGCGAATCCGAACAGCGCGGACTCGCACACGAGGCTCGCGCGCATCCGCGTGAGTTCGCCCTCGGGCATATTCTTGTGTGTGAACAGGTATTCGGCCACAACGATGGACAGCACCGAGTCGCCCAGAAATTCCAGGCGCTCATTGTGCTGGATGCGGCGCTTCGATTCGTTGGCGTAGGACGTATGCGTCAGCGCCGTCTCCAGAAGCGTGATGTCCGCAAACGTGTGGCCGAGTTTTGCCTCCAGCTCTTTCAGGTCTGCCATGTCAGACCTCCCCGCCGTCGTCCACGGCCGCGAGTTTCTCGCGCATCGCATCGACAACGCCGTTCTCGACGCACGTCTTCGCCTGACGGATGGCGTTCGCGAACGCCTTCGCGTTGGACGAACCGTGCGCCTTGATGACGGGCTTCGACACACCCACCATCAGCGCGCCGCCGTGCTCGTCGGGATCGAGGCGCTTTTTGAACGCGCGCAGGCCGGGCTTGACGCAGAGATACGCGAGTTTCGTCAGCAGGCTTGCCGTGAACACGTTCTTCAGCTCGCCCATCAGGCTCTTCGCGACGCCCTCAGTCATCTTCAGCACAACGTTGCCCACAAAGCCGTCGCAGACGATCACATCCACGCTGCCCTCCGGAATGGTCTTGGGCTCGACGTTGCCGACGAAGCGGATGGTCTTGTTCTGCTTGAGCAGCGCGTGCGCCGCCACATAGTCGGGCGTGCCCTTCGTCTCCTCCGTGCCGTTGTTGACAAGGCCGACGCTCGGGTCCTTGCGGCCGAGCACTTTCTCAACATAGGCGGAGCCCATCACCGCGAAGGCGTTGAGCATCTCGGGGCGGCACTCGACGTTCGCGCCCGCGTCGATCAGGAGGTACGGCTGCACCGAGCCGGGGATGACCGTGCCGATGGCCGGGCGCTTGACGCCGCGCAGGCGCTTGACGATGAGCATCGCGCCCGCGAGCAGCGCGCCCGTGGAACCGGCGCTGACGAACGCGTCGCCCTCGCCGTCCGCCAGCATGCGCATGCCGACGACCATGGAGGAATCCTTCTTCGAGCGGATGGCCTTCGTCGGCTCGTCGCACATCGAGATCTCCTCCGAGGCGTGCACCACGCGGATGCCCGTCATGTCGATGTTGTTCTCTTTCGCGGCTGCGGCGATCTTCGCTTCGTCGCCCACCGCCGTGATGTTCACGCCGTATTCCCGCACGGCCTGCGCCGCGCCTTTGAGGATTTCCGCAGGGGCGTTGTCTCCGCCCATCGCGTCGATGATGATGTTCATATCTCTTCCTCCCATCGAATGAAACGAGGCGGTCACGCCCCGTTTTTCAGTTGTGTTTCCAGTACCTTGACGGCGCGCTCTGCCAGCACCTGGTAGCGCTCGCGCTTGTCGCGCACGCGGGTCTCGAGCGGCGGCAGCAGGCCCATGTTCGCGCCCATCGGCTGGAAGTCCTTGACGGGCGACGTGATATAAGCGAGCAGCGCGCCGCACATCGTCTCGGCCGGGTACTCCGGTACGGACTGCCCGCACAGCCGCGCGTACACGGCGCGCGCGGCGAGAAGCCCCGACGCGGCGCTCTCCATATAGCCCTCGAAGCCGGTGATCTGGCCGGCAAAATACACATTCGGGTGCTCGCGCAGCGCCAGGTCTTTGCCGAGCAGGCGCGGCGAATCGAGGAACGTGTTGCGGTGCATCACGCCGTAGCGCACGAATTCCGCGTTCTCAAGGCCGGGGATCATGGAGAACACACGCTTCTGCTCGCCGAATTTCAGGTTCGTCTGGAATCCCACGAGGTTGTACATCGTGCGCTGTGTATTCTCCGCGCGCAGCTGCACGTTCGCCCACGGGCGGTGCCCGGTGGCAGGGTCTTTCAGGCCGACGGGCCGCAGCGGGCCGTAGCGCATCGTGTCCGCGCCGCGCTGCGCCATCACCTCGATGGGCATGCAGCCCTCGTACACGGTGAGGTGGTCGTCAAACTCGTGCAGCGGCGCGCGCTCGGCGGTCTTCAGCGTCTCGTAGAACGCTTCGTAACCCGCTTTGTCGAACGGGCAGTTGAGGTAATCCGCCTCGCCGCGCCCGTAGCGGGACGCCGCGAAGATCTTCGTCATATCGAGGGAATCTGCCGTGACGATGGGCGCCGCCGCATCGTAGAACGACAGGCGCTGACCGCCCGTCAGACGGCCGATTTCCTCCGCGAGTGCCCCCTGTGTGAGCGGGCCGGACGCGACGATCGTCACTTCGGACTCGTCGATGGCCGTCACTTCTTCGTTGACGATTTCGATGTTCTCCTGGCCGCGCACCATCGCGGTGACCGTCTCGGAAAACCGGTCGCGGTCCACGGCGAGCGCGCCGCCCGCAGCGACGCGGCAGGCTTCGGCCGCTTCGAGCAGGCTGTCGCCGAGCATCTTCATCTCGGCCTTGAGCAGGCCGGAGGCGGAGTCGAGGCGGTCGGCCTTGAGGGAATTCGAGCACACGAGTTCGGCAAAGCCCGCCGACTTGTGCGCGGGGGAATATACGAGCGGCTTCTGCTCGAACAGGCGCACGGCGACGCCGCGCTTTGCCAGATACAGCGCCGCCTCGCAGCCCGCGAGGCCCGCGCCGATGACGTTCACGCGCATACCGTCACTCCTTCTTCGCGGAGGCCAGCGGCGCGGTGTAGCCGCAGCCCTCCTTCTCGCACAGGAGCATGCCCGCGCGGCCGCCCTTCTTGAAGAGCGTCGAGCCGCACTGCGGGCACGTCTGCTGCGTCGGTTCGTTCCACGTCATGAAGTCGCACGTGGGGTTCTTCTCGCAGCCGTAGTAGACGCGCCCCTTCTTCGAGTGACGGATCAGGATGCGCGAACCGCACTTCGGGCACGCGCCGCCCGCGTCCTTCACGATGCGCTTGGTGTTCTTGCACTCCGGGAAACCGGGACACGCGAGAAACTTTCCGTAGCGGCCGCTCTTGATGACCATGCGGCGTCCGCACAGTTCGCAGATCTCGTCAGACTCCTCGTCGGGGACTTTGATCTTCTGATCCTTCATGTTTTCCTCGGCCTTCTGGAGCGTCTGGTCGAAGTCCTTGTAGAAATCGTCGATGGTCTTGTGCCAGTCGGCTTTGCCGGATTCGATCTGGTCGAGGTTTTTCTCCATCTGGGCGGAGAATTTCACGTCCACGATGCTCGGGAACTGCGCCATCATCAGATCGTTGATGATGCGTCCGAGCTTCGTTGGGACGAGCTTTTTCTGCTCGCGCTCGACGTAGTCGCGGTCGATGATCGTGGTGATGATCGGCGCGTAGGTGGACGGACGGCCGATGCCGTTCTCCTCGAGCGCGCGGATGAGCGTCGCTTCGGTGTAGCGGGCGGGCGGCTGCGTGAATTTCTGCTCGGGCTTGAGCTCGCACAGCTTGAGCACGTCCCCCTCCGCGAGCGGCGGCAGCGCCGTCTCCTTCTTCTCCTTCTCGTCGCTCATCTCCTCGTACAGCGCGGTGAAGCCGTCGAACGTGACGACGTAACCGGACGCGCGGAAGAGGTAATCGGCCGCGGCGATGTCGGCCGAGACGGTGTCCTGCAGGCAATCGCTCATCTGGCTGGCCACGAAGCGGCTCCAGATCAGGCGGTAGAGCTTCGCGGGGTCGCCCGAGACGCTCTTGTCGACCTCGTCGGGCGTGAGCGCGACGTTCGTCGGGCGCACGGCTTCGTGCGCGTCCTGCGCGGCGGTGGCGCTGCGGCTCTTGTAGGTGCGCTTGGTCTTGCAGACGTACGCGTCGCCCCACGCGCCGGAGATATATTCCTTCGCGGCGGCCACGGCCTCGTCGGCAATGCGCAGCGAGTCGGTACGCATATACGTGATCAGACCCATCGTGCCCTGTCCGGCGATCTCAACGCCCTCGTACAGCGTCTGCGCGGCGCGCATCGTGCGCGTGGCGGTGAAGCCCAGCCGGCGGCTGGCCTCCTGCTGCATCGTGGACGTGATGAACGGCGGCGCGGGCTGGCGGCGGCGCTTGGAGTTCGTGATGGACTTCACGCTGTACTCCGCGCCCTTGAGCGCCGCTTCGATGGCGGACGCTTCCTCACCCGTCTTGACTTCGAGCTTCTTTCCCGACGCGTCCGCAAACAGGCGCGCAGTGAACTGGCGCTTCGAGGAGGGCGGCGACAGCACGGCGTCGACGTTCCAGTACTCCTCGGGGACAAAGCTCTCGATCTCCTTCTCGCGGTCGACGATCAGGCGCACGGCAACGCTCTGCACGCGGCCCGCCGACAGCCCGCGGCGCACCTTGCGCCACAGAAACGGCGAGAGTTTATAACCAACAAGACGGTCGAGGATGCGGCGCGCCTGCTGGGCGTTGAACAGGTCCATGTCAATGGCGCGCGGCGCGGCCATGCCGGTCGTGACGCCTTTTTTCGTGATCTCACCGAACGTCACGCGGTTTTCGGCGGCGGGGTCGAGCCCCAGAATGTTGGCGAGATGCCAGCTGATCGCCTCTCCTTCGCGGTCCGGGTCAGTGGCGAGGAACACTTCGTCGGACTCTTTCGCCATGCTCTTGAGTTCCTTGATGAGCTTTTCCTTGCCCTTGATGTTGATATATTGCGGCGCATAGCCGTGCTCGATGTCGATGCCGAGCTGGCTCTGCGGCAGATCGCGGATGTGCCCCATCGAGGCCGTCACCTCATAGCCGGGGCCGAGATACTTGCGGATGGTCTTGGCCTTGGCCGGCGACTCCACAATGACAAGTTTCGACATTGGCTGATTTCCTTTCCCGTTGGGTCATTCTGTCGGCAGGCAGAACAGTCTGCCCGCCTTCTGCTCGGCGAAACCCTCGAGTTCGAGCTCCGTCAGAGCGGACAGGACAGCGCGCGGCGCAAGTCCTGTTTTCCCGCAGAGCTGTTCACTGCTCTGCGGCGTAAAATTCAGCGCTTTTCTCACGGTGCGCGCCGTTTCGGAGAGCGCAGCGTCGCTCTTTTCCGGTTTTGCGGCAGTTTCTTCGGGCGCCCGTTCCGAAAGCCCGTACCACGTGAGGATATCCTGCGCGCACGTCACGGCGGCGGCGCCGTTCTTGATGAGGTCGTTCGTGCCCTCGCACAGCGGCGAGAAGATGCTTCCCGGAACGGCGAACACGTCGCGCCCGAACTCGATGGCGGACGACACGGTGTTCATCGTGCCGGATTTCCGCCTTGCCTCCGCCACGCAGATACCGCGCGCAAGGCCCGCGATCAGGCGGTTGCGCTGCAAAAACTGGTGGCGCATCGGCCGCGTGCCGGGCGGGTATTCGCCGACGACGGCGCCCGTCTGTTCGATCAGGCGCTTGAGCGTGCGGTGCTCGGCGGGATAGCAGTGGTCGTGCCCGTAGGCGATACACGCGATGGTGGGCATCTGCGCGGCGAGCGCCGCCTTGTGCGCCTCGCCGTCAAGCCCGCTCGCAAGACCGGAGACGAGAACGGCTCCCGCCTCGGCCAGCGGCTTCGCGATAGCGCGCGTGGCCTCGATGCCGTAGGCCGACGGCCTGCGCGTGCCGATGATGCCGAAGATCAGCGGCGCTTTCAGCACCGACACATCGCCTTTTACGAACAAGACAGGCGGCGCGCTGTCGAGCTCGCGCAGCGTGTCCGGATACTCGGGCTGATCGAACGCAACCACCGCGACGCCCAGTTCTCCGCACTGATTCTCCACACCCGCCATGTCCTCGAACGAGAGACTTTTGGCCGCTTCAGCCGCAACGGGCGTGAGCAGGTGCAGGCGCACCGCGTCCGCGATGTGTTGTTTGAGCATGCGGGGCGTCTCAAACGTGCGCATGACGTCGAGCGAGCGCGGGTTGCACGGGCCGAGCACATGGGCCAGCCACAGCCATTCGCGCGTCTCTTCCCCCGTCACCGGAGCGTCTCCCCGCGGAAGTGCCACAAAAGCACGGCTCCGGCGGCAGCGGCGTTCAGCGACTCCACCGCGTCCGCGATGGGGATGCGCACCGACATGCTGCTCGCGGCGACGGCCTCGTCGGTCAGGCCCCGCCCCTCGTTGCCGATGACGACGGCGACGCGCTCGCCTTTCGCGGGCGACGCCTCGGCCAGCGGCCGCGAGCGGTAGAGCGCCGCGGCGTACACCTGCGTGCCGCTCTCCCGCAGCTGCGCAAGACGCGCGGGCAGGTCGCCGCAGACGGCGACGGGCACGCGCCCCGCCGCGCCCATCGAAGCGCGCAGCGCCTTGCCGGAAAACGGGTCGGCGCTGTCGGCCGAGAGCACGACGCCCCCGAAGCCGAACGCCGCGGCGCTGCGGATGAGCGCGCCGACGTTCGCCGGGTCCTGCACGTGCTCAAGGCACAGCAGGCGCGGACAGGCGTTCAGTGCCTGTTCGTCGGCGTGCGGCAGCGGGAAAAGCGCGAAAATCCCCTGCGGAGACTTCGTGTCCGACAGTTTGTCCGCAACGGGCTTTGAAATTTCGCACAGTTCGCCGCCGAGCGCTTCGGCTTCGGCGCGTTTGGAATCAAGATAATATACCTTATAGGGCCGCAGATCCTTCGCCAGTTCGGCACACAAACGCAGGCCCTCGGCGAAAAACAACCCTTCCGACGCGCGGAAGGACTTGTCGTCCCGGAGCCTGCAGGCGTATTTCACCGCGGGATTGTCGCGGCTGGCGATGCGCTGTTCCATGAGTTCCCCTTTCCTGATGACACGGGCACAGGGTCGCCGAAAAGCCGCTCCGCACGCCGGATGTCCGGCGCGCAGAGGGCTTTTTCCGGCAATGCCCATATACAAAGCGACGCCCGGGCACGCGTGCACGGGCGTATCGCTCAAAATTATTTCACAGCGGCTTTCGCGGTCTCGACCAGAGCGGAGAAGCTCTTCGGATCGTGGATAGCCATCTCGGACAGCATCTTGCGGTTCAGCTCGATGCCGCTCTTCTTCAGGCCGTTCATGAACGCGGAATAGCTCATGCCCTCAGCGCGGCAGGCAGCGTTGATGCGGGTGATCCACAGGTTGCGGAACTCGCGCTTTTTCTGCTTGCGGCCGATGAAGGCATAGTTGCCGCTCTTCATGACCTGCTGTTTGGCCATCTTAAAGTGCTTGGATTTGCTGCCGTAGTAGCCCTTCGCCAGTTTCAGGGTCTTCTTTCTTCTTTTGCGCGTCATCATAGCGCCTTTGATACGTGCCATATTCTAAAATCTCCTTTGCTGTGTTGTGAAAAAAGCTTACGCGTAGGGCAGCATGGCCTTGACGGCAGCTGCGTTCGTCTTGTCCGCATAGGCGGATTTGCGGAAGCCGCGTTTCAGCTTCGTGGACTTCTTGGTCAGAATGTGGCTGCGATAGGCATGGCCGCGCTTCACCTTTCCGTTCTTGGTGAGCTTGAAGCGCTTTTTCGCGCCGGAATGGGTTTTGATCTTAGGCATAATGGATTTCCTCCTTCAGAAATTACTGGTTCTTGGCGGGGGCGAGGAACATCTGCATGCTGCGCCCCTCGAGCTTCGGCTGCTTTTCCACCGTTGCGCCGGGAAGAGCTTCCGCAAAGCGCTTGTGAACCTCGAGACCGAGATTCGTGTGCGCCATTTCACGGCCGCGGAAACGAATGGAAACCTTCACCTTGTCGCCTTTCGCCAGGAACTTCGCCGCCTGAGCGACCTTCGTGTTGAAGTCGTTCGTGTCGATGTTCAGCGACAGGCGCACCTCTTTGATCTCAAAGGTCTTCTGATTTTTCTTGGCCTCTTTCTCGCGCTTCTGCTGCTCGAAACGGTATTTGCCGTAGTCGAGGATCTTGCACACAGGCGGGTTGGCCTGCGGGGCGATCTTCACGAGGTCGAGGTTTTTCTCCTCGGCCGCGCGCAGAGCATCGCGCGTGGACATGACCCCGAGCTGAGAGCCGTCGGCGCCGATCACACGCACCTCGCGGTCGCGGATGGCCTCGTTGATTTCCACTTCTTTTTCTCGTTTATTGCCGCTAATCGTAAAGCACCTCCAGTTGGTTCTTGATGGGATAAAAAACGCGGCTGCCGTTTCCGGCAGCCGCTGGTAATGCACGCAAAACACACGTATGTGCGTGAAAAACTGATTAACCCGCCGCCAGTAGCGATCAAGGTGAGCATGGCTGCCAGCCAACGCTGCTTTGTTTGAACAGATAGAGTATAGCGCAAAAGCCCCGGAGTGTCAAGAGTTTTTTGCATTTTGGGGCGGCGTGAGCGGCACGTCGATCTCCTGCGAGAGTTCGAAGGAATAGATCGTGCACTTCGTCACCGCGACGCCAAGTCGCTTCTCCACCGCCGCGCGGTACAAGAGCAGCTGCTTTGCATACGCGCGCAGGAAATCCGCCGGGGTCTTGCCGCGGTCGGTCTTGTAGTCGACGATCTCCGCTTCGCTGCCGTTCACGAGCACCGCGTCCGCGATGCCCTGCACAAGAACGGGCGTGTTGGCGAGTTCGTCCGGCAGTTCGCGCACAAAGCGCGCGGGGACGGCAGTGATGAAATCGTACTCGCGCAGA
>NHCFI02800__coassemble_896_pt1 | contig 25972 bp, 20 predicted proteins | sample NHCFI02800__metabat2_high_PE_010 | metagenome-assembled genome bin NHCFI02800
AGCGTGAGGGGACAAAGGTTCGTTCCTACAAAAAATCCCGGCAGAACTTCTGCCGGGATCTTCTTTTGTTTTACATTCAATTAAACGTCTGCCGCGCGTCTTCGGCTCCCCTCTCGTAGGGCAGGCGCACCGGCTCCCCTTTCAGGGGAGCTGTCCCCGCATGGGGACTGAGGGGTGAACCGCACAGCGGAAAGGCTCGCGTACTCCACCCCTCCGGGTTCGCTGCGCTCACCCACCTCCCCTCATAGGGGAGGCAGACCGGGGACGCACCTCTCTCACCGCCCGCAGGAGACGGTGACAAAGACCCGCAACGGCATGGCTTACATTCTCAATTTCCGGGGACGCACCTCTCCCGCCGAACGCAGGGGACGGATACAAAGGCCCGCAACGGCATGATAAAAATCAACGGATTTCGGTTTTGCCGCCCATGTAGGGACGCAGGGCTTCGGGAATGCGGACGCTGCCGTCGGCCTGCAGGTTGTTCTCGAGCAGGGCGATGAGCATGCGGGGCGGCGCCACGACCGTGTTGTTCAGCGTGTGGGCAAGGTACTTCTTGCCGTCCGCGCCGTTCACACGGATGCGCAGGCGGCGGGCCTGCGCGTCGCCGAGGTTCGAGCAGCTGCACACCTCGAAATACTTCTTCTGACGCGGGCTCCACGCCTCGATGTCGCAGCTCTTGACCTTCAGATCGGCCAGGTCGCCCGAGCAGCACTCGAGCTGACGCACGGGGATGTCGAGCGAGCGGAACAGCTCGACGCTGTAGCGCCACATTTTCTCATACCACTCCATGCTCTCCTCGGGACGGCAGACGACGATCATCTCCTGCTTCTCGAACTGATGGATGCGGTACACGCCGCGCTCCTCGATGCCGTGCGCGCCTTTTTCCTTGCGGAAGCAGGGCGAATAGCTCGTCAGCGTGACGGGCAGCTGCTCCTCGGGGATGGTCTGGTCGACAAAACGGCCGATCATCGTGTGCTCGCTCGTTCCGATGAGGTACAGATCCTCGCCCTCAATTTTGTACATCATGGCGTCCATCTCCGGGAAGCTCATGACGCCCTGCACCACCGCGCCGTGCATCATGAACGGCGGAATGACGTAGGTGAATCCCTTGTTGATCATGAAATCGCGCGCATAAGCCAGCACCGCGGAGTGCAGGCGCGCGATGTCGCCCATCAGATAATAGAATCCGTTGCCCGCGACGCGGCGCGCGGAGTCGAGGTCGATGCCCGAGAAGCGCTCCATGATCTCGGTGTGGTACGGGATTTCAAAATCGGGCACGACCGGCTCGCCGAAGCGCTCGCGCTCGACGTTCTCGGAATCGTCCTTGCCGATGGGCACGCTCGGGTCGATCATGTTCGGGATGGTCAGCATCACTTCGCGCAGCTCGCCCTCGAGCTCGCCCTCGAGCTTCTCCAGCTCCGCGAGGCGCTCGGCCTGCGCCTTGACCTGCGCCTTGACCTCTTCGGCCTCATCCTTCTTGCCCTGCGCCATCAGCGCGCCGATGCTCTTCGAGAGCTTGTTGCGGTTGGCGCGCAGTTCGCTCGCCTCCGTGATGGCCGCGCGGCTGCGCGCGTCGAGGTCGATGGCCTTGTCGACGAGGGGCAGCTTCGCGTCCTGGAATTACTTTTTGATGTTCTCCTTGACGGCTTCGGGGTTTTCCCGCACAAATTTGATGTCCAGCATCGTTCAGATTCCTTCCTTTTTGTAATTTCCCAACAGATTGGCAAACGCCCGCAGCTGATCGTCCGAGTAAAAATGGACGTGCAGGACGCCTTTTCCTTCTTTGTACTGCACGCGCACCTCGTTGCCGGTGGCTTCGCGCAGCGACAGCTCCACCTCCGCGGGCAGCGCGGGCGGCAGAACTTCTTTCTTTTTCCGCGGCCCTTTCGCAAGGCGGCGGCACAGCGCCTCCGCGTCGCGGACGCTCATGCCCGTCCGGGCGATGCGCGTCGCGGCTTCGAGCTGCAGCGCCGGGTCCTCGATGGAGAGGATGGCCTTTGCGTGGCCGGCCGTGAGCATCCCTTTGCGCAGGAATTCCAGCGCTTCGGGCGGCAGTTTCAGCAGGCGCAGACTGTTCGCGACGGCGCTGCGGCTCTTGCCGATGGTCTTCGCGGCCGTCTCCTGCGTGTAATTGCACTTTTCCATCAGCTGACGGTATCCCAGCGCCTCCTCGACGGGGTCGAGGTCTTCGCGCTGGAGGTTTTCGATGAGCGCCAGCTCCATGGCTTCGTTGTCGGAGATCTCGCGCACGACGGCGGGGATCTCTTTCAGCCCCGCGAGACGCGCGGCGCGCCAGCGGCGCTCGCCCGCGACGATCTTGTACCCGCCCACGGGCACGGGACGCACGACGATGGGCTGCAAGACGCCGTGTTTTTCAATGCTCGCCGCCAGTTCCGACAGCGCTTCGTCGTCAAACGACTTGCGCGGCTGTTCGCGGTCGGGCGAGATGTCCGCGATGCGCAGCGTTGCGGTGCTCTCGCCGCCGCTTGCCGTCGTCTCTTCAAACAGCGAACTCAAGCCGCGGCCGAGTCCGCCCTTTTTTGCCGCCATCAGACCCCTCCTCTGTTCTTCTTGATGACTTCGGCCGCGAGGAACGCGTATGCCTCCGCTCCCTTGGAGCCGCCGTCGTAGTAATTCACCGGCATCCCGTAGCTCGGCGCTTCGGAAAGACGCACGTTGCGCGGGATGGTCGTTTTATACACCTTATCGCCGAAGTACTTCTTCACTTCCTGCACGACCTGCAACGTCAGGTTCAGCCGCCCGTCGTACATCGTGAGCAGCACGCCCTCGATCTCAATGTAGCGGTTGTACATCTTTTTGACGGTGCGGATGGTGGACATCAGCTCGGACAGGCCCTCGAGCGCGAAGAACTCGCACTGGATGGGCACGAGCACGCTGTCGCACGCGCACAGGCCGTTCAGCGTCAGGAGCGTCAGCGAGGGCGGGCAGTCGATGAACACGAAGTCGTAATTGCCGACGACGGACGCGAGCGCGTCCCGAAGCCGGAACTCGCGGCGGTCGAGCGCGACGAGTTCGATCTCCGCGCCCGTCAGCTGGATGTTCGACGGGATGACGTCGACGCGGTACTCCGTGTGCACGATGGCGTCGCGCGCTTCGGCCGCACCGATGAGAAGTTCATACGTGCTGACCTTCGCGCCGCGCTTCGGCATTCCGTAGCCGCTGGTGCTGTTGCCCTGCGGGTCGAGGTCGATGAGCAGCACGCGCTTTCCCTGCGCGGCGATGCCGGATGCCAGATTGATGGCCGTCGTTGTCTTGCCGACGCCGCCTTTCTGGTTTGCGATTGCAATGATTTTTGCCAAAATGACCCTCCCCCGCCCTCCGGGGCGCGTTTTTCGTGTGATTTTCGTCTACGTGATACAGTATAGCACACTCATTTACATTTTGAAAGAGAAAATCCCCGGAATGTTCCACGTGGAACACTCCGGGGAGCTATCCATGTCAATGTTCCACGTGGAACATTTTTGTATGGCGTGGGTTGGTCTTTAGAACCGTCCCCTGCGGACGGGGAGAAAAGTGCGTCATCGCATATCGCGGGTGTTTGTATGGCGTGGGTTGGGGTTTGCTACCGTCCCCTGCGGGCGGGGAGAATGGTGCTTCACCCGTATAAGGCTCCCCTATGAGGGCTGCGCCCGCAGGCGCGTCAAGGTGAGCCGCGCAGCGGCGAGAGGGCCCTCTGGAGGGTGTCGCAGCGCAACCGATGCGAAGCATCGGCTCTTAGCGCGAAGACTGAGCTGTCCCCGCAGGGGACTGAGGGGTGGCGGCATGAGCCTGAGCGTCAGCGCACCGTTCATCCCTCCGGGTTCGCTGCGCTCACCCGCCTCCCCTGAAAGGGGAGGCGAAAACGCCCTTTGATGTGCTCTGCGAGCGGGGAGCCCATCTGCGCCGGAGGGTTTCACACCTCCCGCTTCTTCGGGGAGGTCTGGGCGGGGCGGGCGCGGCGCTCGGCGCGCGTCATGGGGATGCGCACGACGTACTCGCAGTAGCCGTCCCCCTCCCGCCGCTCGCTCGTGGCAGGCACGCCGCCCGCCGTCAGCAGACGAACGGCGCGGTCGATCGTATTCGCAAAGAGCCGCGCGTCGCGCACCATCACGGCGGGCTTTTTCTTCGGCGGCGCGGGGCGCAGCGTGCGCTCCACGAGCGCGCGCGTCTGCGATACGTTGTACCGCTTTTTCACCACCGTCTCGAACACCTTTTTTCTCGCGGCCGGGTCTGCGATGCGCAAGACTGCCCGGGCATGTCCCTCCGTCAGCCCGGCCGACTGACAGATTCCGCGCTCCTCGTCCGTCAGGAGCAGCAGCCGCAGCTTTGCGCGCAGCGTCTGCACCGAGATGCCGAGGCGCTTTGCGGCGATGTCCTTCGGGCAGCGCCACATCGCGAGAAGCTCCCGCAGCCCCTCCGCCTGCTCAAACGGGTCGAGCGCGCGGCGCTGCATGTTCTCGAGAAGCCCCAAAGCCGCCGTGCGGTCGTCCGTGAACTCGTACACCACCGCCGGGATCGTCTCCACGCCCACCATCCGGCACGCGCGCAGCCTTCTCTCCCCCGCGATGAGCTGATACCGCCCGTCCTGCGTCCTGCGCACGCTGATGGGCTGTAAAAGTCCGTTGTGCAAAATACTCATCGCGAGTTCCCGCAGCGCGGCCTCGTCAAACGTCTGGCGCGCCTGATACGGCGAGGGCACGATCTCCGCCGTGGGCAGCAGTTCCACCGGCGCATGCGCTGATTTTCGTTTCATCGTCCGTCTCCTCTTTTCCGGACGCAAAAACGCGCCCTTGCTCACCATCAGTGTAGCAAAGACGCGTTTCATTTTCCAGTTTTTTCCTTCGACGCCGTTCGACGCGCACCGTGTCATTTCAGCGGGGCTTTTGCGATTTTGCCGCCGTTTCTGGGATATGCGGGCGGAGTGTGCGAAATCTTTGTGCAGAAAATCAGTTCCCGCGCACTCGAATCCGGCAGCGTGAATGCCCGCGTTCCGGCCACCTCACCGCCGAGCTTCTTCACCGCGCCCGCGCCGCGCGCCGCTTCGTCCTGTGCGGACGAGCCCTTCATCGCGACGAACACGCCGCCCACCTTTACAAGCGGCAGGCAGTACTCGGCCAGAACGGGCAGATCGGCCACCGCGCGCGCGACGGCGGTGTCGAACGTCTCGCGCCAGCGCTTGCGCGCGGCTTCTTCGGCGCGCTCTTTCGCAAACTCGGCTTCAATTCCGAGTTCCGCACACGCGTATTTCAGAAAATCGACGCGCTTGCCCGTCGGCTCCATCAGCGTCAGCTCAATTTCCGGGCGGAACAGCTTCAGCACGATGCCCGGAAACCCCGCGCCCGTGCCCACGTCCACGACGCGCCCGCGCACCTCCGGCTGCGCCGCGAGCAGCAGGCTGTCGATGAAATGGCGGTCCTCGATGCCCTCCGGCTCCGTGATGGCCGTGAGGTTCACCTTTTTGTTGTACTCGACGAGCAGTTCGGCGTACCGGTCGAGCGCATCCGCGACGGGCGCGGCGTCAATGCCGTACCGCGCGGCCTTTTCGATCAGTCGGCTGGTGTCGATCATGTTTGTTTCCTCCTGTATGCGGCGAGCGCGATGGCAAGGCACGCCGTGTCCGACGGCGACACGCCCGGAATGCGCGACGCCTGCCCGAGGCTGCGCGGCCGGATCTTCGCCAGCTTCTCGCGCGCTTCGAGCGACAGCCCCGCGAGCGGCGCATAGTCGAAATCCTCCGGGATGGGCGTCTTTTCCTGACGCTCCACCGCGTGGATCTGGCTGCGCTGGCGGCGCACATAGCCCTCGTACTTCACTTCCACTTCGATGCAGTACCCGATGAACGAGGTCACGTCCGGGTTTTCGCCGATCATCCGCGCCACGTCCGCGTAGTGCAGCGCCGGACGGCGCAGCAGCTCCGCCGCGAGCGCGCCGCTCGTCAGCACCGGCTCCCCTTTTTCCTCCAGAACCGGGTTCGCGTCCGCCGGGCGCACCGTCGTTGTCTTCAATCTCTCGATTTCCGCGCGCTTCACGCCGCTGCGCGCCTCGAAATCCGCCCAGCGCTCGTCCGTCACGAGCCCCCACGCGCGGCCCGTCGGCGTGAGCCGCTCGTCCGCGTTGTCCTGACGCAGGTACAGACGGTACTCGCTGCGGCTCGTCATCATGCGGTACGGGTCCATCACGCCCTTGGTCACAAGGTCGTCGATGAGCGTGCCGATGTAGCTCTCCTGCCGCGCCAGCGTCACGGGCTCTTTTCCCTGCGCCTTGCGCGCCGCGTTCACGCCTGCGACGAGCCCCTGCGCCGCGGCCTCTTCGTAGCCGGACGTCCCGTTGAACTGCCCCGCCCCGAACAGACCCTTGACCGCCTTCGTCTCGAGCGACGCGGTCAGCGCCGTCGGGTCGACGCAGTCGTACTCGATGGCATACGCCGGGCGCATGATCTCAAGATGCTCAAATCCGACGATGGTGCGATACATTTCATTCTGTACGTCCTCCGGCAGGCTCGAGGACATACCCTGGAGATACATCTCCTCCGTGTCCTCGCCGCACGGCTCGACGAAGATCTGGTGGTGGTCCTTTTCGGAAAAGCGCACCACCTTGTCCTCGATGGACGGGCAGTAGCGCGGCCCCACGCCCTCGATCATGCCGCCGTAGAGCGGCGAGCGGTGCAGGTTCGCCTGGATGACCGCGTGCGTGTCGGGGTTCGTGGCCGCGATGAAGCAGTCCACACGGTTCTCGAGCTTCTCCTTTGTGAGGAACGAGAACGGCTGGATGTCGCTGTCGCCCTTCTGGCGCACAAGGCGCGCAAAGTCGATGCTTCTGCGGTGCACGCGCGCGGGCGTGCCCGTCTTGAAGCGGCGGATGGGCAGGCCGAGCGCGACGAGGTTTTCCGTCAGCTCCGTCGCGGCGTGCACGCCGTCCGGGCCGCCCGCGTAGCTCGCGTCGCCCACGAAGATGCGCCCGCCGAGGTACGTGCCCGTGCACAGCACGACGCACTTCGCGCCGTAGTGGCCGTGCAGATGCGTCACAACGCCCTGCACGCGGCCGTCCCTGACGTCGAGCGCGGTGATTTCCGCCTGTTTCAGCTCGAGATCGTCCGTTTTTTCGAGCAGATGCTTCATGTACATGTGATATTGTTTGCGGTCGGTCTGCACGCGGAGCGAGTGCACGGCCGGGCCCTTGCCGAGGTTCAGCATGCGGCTCTGCAGAAACGTCGCGTCGGCCGCAATGCCCATCACGCCGCCGAGCGCGTCGATCTCGCGCACGAGATGCCCCTTCGCCGTGCCGCCGATGGACGGGTTGCACGGCAGATTCGCCACGCCGTCCAGCGTCAGCGTGAACAGCGCCGTCTTTGCGCCGAGCTTTGCCGACGCGCACGCCGCCTCGATGCCCGCGTGCCCCGCGCCCACGACGATGACGTCGTAATCGCCCAGATGATTCATTCGTCACTCCCCCACGTCAGAACGCCGAATTCGCGCGGCATCGACAGCCGCATCCGCGGCCCGCTCTCGCCGAGCCCCGCCGACACGACGAGCGCGCCCGCGTCCGTCTCATACACGCCGCGCGAAAACCCGTCCCAGTATTTCGGCATCCAGAATTTTTCCGCGCCGCCCGCCGCAAGCTGCCCTCCGTGCGTGTGTCCGGAGAGGATCGCGTCCGCATACCCGGCCGGCAGGCGGTTGGCCCAGCCCGGCTCGTGCGCAAGGCAGATGCGCAGCGCCTGTGAGTCCGGCAGCGGCAGGTGCTCGAACGCATCGTCGCCCCGGTAAAGGCTGCGAAGCCCCAGCACCTGCACGCGCGAATTTTGAATATCCAGCGTGAGAGCGCTGTTTTGCAGCACCACAAAGCCCGATTCCCACATCAGATCCGCGGCTTTTCCCGCCGCGCCGCCGAGAAAATCGTGATTGCCCTCCACGGCGATCACCGGCGCTTCGATGCGGCGCAGAATGGCGCACGCGCGCGAAGCGGATGTGAACTCCGCCTTGCGGCACGTGAAATCGCCCGTGAAACACACGATGTCCGGCTCTGCGGCGTTGACGCGCGCGACGAGCCGCCGCAGCCATCCCTCGGAAAAGCCGTCCTCGAGGTGAAGGTCGCTCAGGTGCACCGCGCGCAGGCGCGCGCCCGTCCCCGGCAGCGCGGCGCGCCGCACATATAAGGGAAACGCTTTTTGGATGCGTACAAATTCCAGCATACTCTCTCCGCTCATTTCTGAAAAAGAGGGCCGGTGCTTGGCGTACACCGGCCCCGTTCGGATTCTTTTATTGTATCCCGCCGCCGCCCGTTTGTCAATTTTCCGCGCGGCGGCTTTGCGTTTTCTCACGTGTCCCGCATCAGATGGGCGTACTCGGCGAAGTCCTGCGCGAGCATCGTCTTGCCGAGCTTGAGCGAGTCGTCCCGCAGGCTCACGAGGATGTGGCGCATCCCGACGGGCACGCCCTCGTCGGCCGCGAGGAACGCCGCGTTCAGCACGATGTTCTTGATCGCGCCGCCCGCGAGGTCGAACCGGTGGGCGAGGTAGTCGAAGTCGATGCCGTCCGTCGGCACGTGTTTTCCGAACGCCGAGCGCCAGATCTGCGCGCGCAGCTCCTCATTCGGCAGCTGGAACTCGATGAGATACCGCATCCGGCGCATGAACGCCTCGTCGATGTTGCGCCTGTAGTTCGTCGCGAGGATGACGATGCCGTCAAACTGCTCGATGCGCTGTAAAATGTAGCTCACTTCCGTGTTCGCGTACTTGTCCTTCGCGTCGTTCACCTCGCTGCGCTTGCCGAAGATGGAATCTGCCTCGTCGAAGAACAGAATGCTGTTGCTCTTCTCCGCGATGCGGAAGATCTCCTCCAGCCGCTTCTCTGTCTCGCCGATGTATTTGTCCACCACCTGCGACAGGTTGATCTGGTACAGCGGCAGGTCGAGCAGGTTCGACAGCACGTGCACCGCCATCGTCTTGCCCGTGCCCGGCGGGCCGACGAGCAGCGCCGACACGTTGCGCCCGTAGGGGTATTTTGCATCCATGCCCCACTCGTCGTAGACAAGATGCCGGTATTTCACGTGCGCGCAGAGGCTGCGCAGCCGTTTTTTCTGCTCCTCGGGCAGTTTCAGATCGTCCAGCGTGTACGACACGCGCACGCGCTGGATGCTTCCCTGCCGCGGCGGCGGCAGAACGTCCGCGCACGCGCGCGCCAGCGCCTCCGGGCCCGACTCCCCGCGCGATGCGATGAGCCGCGCGGCCTTCGCCGTCTCGGCGCGCGTCAGGCAAAATCGGCTGCCCGCGTCGAGACAGTCCACCGCGCCGTCCGGCACGTGTTCCTTCCCGCACGCCCAGCGCCACAGCGCGATGCGGTCGGCGCACGTGCAGCGCGGCAGCTCGATGCGCCGCACCGGGTGCTCCGTGTGCGGGATGACGGCCGCCTCGCCGTCCGTGCACAGCACGAGCGGCGCGTCCGCCGCTTCCAGCGCGCGCAGCAGCCTGTCGAGCGTTTTCTCCGCGCGCAGCTCCTCATTTTCCAGCACCTCGCGCGTGATGTGATGCACACACGCGCCGAGTCTCGGATACAGCATCAGCTCGCGGCGCACCTCCCACACAAGGCGGTCTGTGTCCGGCTGCCTGCACAGCGCGCCGAAATCCATCATCAGCCGCTCCGTTCCGGTGCGGGCGCACAGCTGGCGGACGAGGTCGACCTCCTCGCCCGCGTCCTCGCCGCACAGCTGCACCCAGCCGCGCGGTTCCCGTTCGCAGAGCTGCGCCAGCATCTGCGCGTATGCTTCGTGCACGGGCTGCTCTTCCGCCGTTTCGTCCGTGCCGGACACCACGCGGCAGCACTCCGCCGCGCTGTCCGTCAGCTCGTCGCCGCCGAGAAGATAATCGACGAGCCGCGCGTCCGCCTCGAACGGGCGGCGGCAGTGCGCCTCCGCGCCCGGCGCGAGGTACACGAGGCGCGCGAGCTTGTGCGCCTCTTTCTCGATGGCTTCGTAGTCGTCCGTCGGCGAGAGCCCAGTCCCCGACCACGCCGCGATGTTCTCAAGCGTCAGCGGCTCTTTCGCCTGGCCGATGACGTCCCAGATTCCCGGCAGATACCGCCGCGCGAGCGCAAATTCCAGCGCCGTCTCGCCTGGTTCGCCGAGACCGAAGCGGCGCAGCACGGTCCGCCACCGGAGAGCTTCCCCGGCGTTGTCCCGCGCCGCCTCGCCGAGATACGCGCGCGATTCCTCCAGAAACGGCGCGCCGAGCGGCATGTCGTCCGCGATGTGCTCGATGGCGCGCCGCTGCGCGTCCGTTTTCACAAAGGCGGGGTTCGACGCGAGACGCGCTGCCGCCCGCGCGGCCAGAATTTCCAATATCATACGATGCTCCGTTGTTTACATAATTTTATCAGCGGTGTGAGCCGAGCCACGACCGACGCCGCGGCGCCATCGGAAGCAGCCCCGCGAAATCGACGTCGTCCGCCGTCTGTCCGCCGCCGCCCGCAAGCTGCGCCGTGGCCGCGGCGCTGCCCGCCGCCGCGAGCGGCGCGTCAGCCATCTCATCGTCCCCGAACTGCGTCGGCCAAAGATCAATGTATCCTCTTATCTCATTCAATTCCTCATCCATTAACCGCTGCCAGCGCGTGTCGGCGGCGGTGCTCGCCATGTCGTCGGCCATGCTCTTTCTCTGGTTCAGCTGCGCTGCCAGTGCCGCGACGTGCGCCGCCTGCTTTTTCGCGGCGCGGTCCGCGCGCCACTTTCTGAAATGGTTCAATCCGAACGCCCCCTGCACGGGCGACGCGGAATAGCTCATCGACGGCACGCTCTCCATGCCGCCCTGCACGCCCGCATCGGCCGCGCGCTCGAGCGCCGGGTCGGCGTTCACGGGCGACGCGCCCGAGTCGGCGCGCACCTGTCCGCTTGCCTGCTGCAAGACGTGCGACACCTCGTGCCCGATGAGCGCCTCGCCCTCCTGTGTGCCGGGCTGAAATTCGCCCGGCGCGAAGTCGATGACGTTGCCGCGCGTGAACGCGCGCGCGCCGATGCTCTCCGGCTGGCCGGATTCGCGCAGCTGCACGTTGCCGAGATCCACGCCCGTGCGGCTCTCGAGCCGCGCGCGCAACTCGTCCGGCATGTGCAGCGGATGCCCCGCCGACGCGCTCAGGTGATTGGCGTTGTATTCCTCCACGCTGCCCGGAGCGGGCGCGTTTTTCGGTTCATGCTGCGGTTTTCTGATTTTTTCCGGCATGTCGTTCATCTCCTTTTCCGGCGGAACTCACTCTTGTTCCTGCTCTTCCAGCCATTCCAGCAGATCCTCACGGGGCTGCGGACGTTTCATCTCAACTCCCCGGTTCAGCAGCCAGACCCGCGGGTCGGCATAGAGCCCCGTGTTCATGATGTTCACGCGGTGCACGTCCATCATATATTTCAGCCAGTCGAGATGCGCGACGTTTCTCCCGTGCATTTTCGCCATGTTCGCATAGAAATCGGCCATCGTATAGTCCGGAGCCTTCGGCTTCATCGGCCCCACCGTCTGCATCACTTCCAGTTCCGCCGGGGATTTCGGCGCGGCGAAGGAAGGCGGCTTCATCGGCATGTACAGATCCATCTGTTCGGACGGAGACTTCGGCGCGGGGAACGCCGGGGGCGTGAGCGGGGTGTTCAGGTCGATCTCCTCGGACGGCGACGGCGCCGGCGCGCTCTGCGCCTCTTCGGCCGGAGCCTGCGGCGCGGGAAACGACGGCGGCGTCAGCGGCTTGTTCAGGTCCACTTCCTCGTCGGCGTTCTCAAACACCGACGCGAGCGCCGCCGCATTTGCGCCCCCGGCCCCGGCGGGCGCGAGGGGACCGGCGCCCGTGGTCTGAAAATCCATCGGGGCCAGCGAATGGTTGACCGAAGCGACGGGCGCTGCCGCCTTTGCGGCCGCCTTCTTCGCGGCGCGGTTCTTTCTCCACTGCCGGAAATGGTTCAGCCCGAACAGCCCCTGCACGGGCGACGCGGAATAGCTCATCGTCGGCACGCTCTCCATGCCGCCCTGCACGCCTTCGTCGGCCGCGTGCTCGAGCGCCGGGTCGGCGTTCACGGGCGACGCGCCCGAATCCGCGCGCACCTGTCCGCTTGCCTGCTGCAATACGTGCGACACCTCGTGCCCGATCACCGCATCGCCCTCCTGTGTGCCGGGGCGGAACTCGCCCGGCGCGAAGTCGATGACGTTGCCGCGCGCGAACGCCCGTGCGCCGATGCTCTCCGGCTGGCCGGATTCGCGCAGCTGTATATTGCCGAGGTCCACGCCCATGCGCTCCTCAAGCCGTGCGCGAAGGTCCTCCGGCATGTGCAGCGGATGGCCCGCCGACGCGCTCAGATGGTTTGCGTTGTATTCTTCCACACTGCCCGGCGCGGGCGCATTTCCGTGTTCAAGTTCCGGTTTTCTGATTTTTTCTATCATAAACGCATCCTCTCAAAACTATTTTTAAGTACGACAAAAAGGCCGTTTGTTCAAACAGCCTCAGCAATGAAAATATGCGCAAAACAACCACTTAAAGCGTACCAGAACGAACGGAAAGCGTCCATTTCCATTCTGCACAAAATCTGATGTGTTTTTTTGATGCAAAACAAAAAACCTCCCCTACGTGGGGAGGTTTTTATCATGCGTCGGTAGGCCTTTATCTCCGTCCCCTGCCATCGGCTCCCCTACAAGGGGAGCTGTCCCCGCATGGGGACTGAGGGGTGAATCGCAAGGCGGTCAGGCCCGTGCAGTCCACCCCTCCGGGTTCGCTTCGCTCACCCACCTCCCCTTATAGGGGAGGCAAATGTTATCCCCTTACGCTGGGGACGGTATCAAAGGGCAGATAGCGCCTGTTAAAAACGCCTGTTAAACCCTCGCTGTAAGGGGACGCACTTCTCGCACCGCAAGCAGGGGACGCCGCCAAAGGGCAGCAAACGCCTGTTAAACCCTCGCTGTAGGGGGGGACGCACTTCTCGCACCGAACGCAGGGGACGGTAATAAAGGGCAGCCTGCGCCTGTTAAACCCTCGCTGTAAGGGGACGCACTTCTCGCACCGAATGCTGGGGACGGTAATAAAGGGCAGCCTGCGCCTGTTAAACCCTCGCTGTAAGGAGACGCACTTCTCACACCGAACGCTGGGGACGGTAATAAAGGGCAGCCCACACATGTTTACTTTCCGACGCAGAAGGTCGAGAACACTTCGTCGATGACGTCGCCGGTCGCGCTCTCGCCCGTCAGCTCATAGAGCGCTTCGAGTGCGTCGTCCACGCACACGCCCGCCGCGTCGAGCGTGTATCCGCCGTCGAGCACGCCGAGCGCGTCGCCGAGCGCCGCCGCCGCGCGTTTCGCCGCCGCCAGCTGACGCTCGTTTGCCAAAAGCGCCGCGTCCGCGTCGAACTCATTCAGACGAAGCAGCTTTGCGGCCGCGTCTTCCACCGTGTGCAGGAATTCCGGGTCCCGCGCGCTGCCCGACACCACCGCCGCGAAATACGGCTCGACGGCCGCCGCGTCGAACTTCGGCGCGAGGTCGGACTTGTTCAGAAGCGCCAGCGCCGGGCGTCCCTCGCACGCCTTTGCGAGCGTCAGGTCGTCCTCCGTCACCTCGCGCGACGCGTCAAACACCGCAAAAATCAGCTGCGCGCGCTCCAGATGCTCGTAGCTGCGGCGGATTCCCTCGGCCTCCACCACGTCCGACGTCTCGCGGATGCCCGCGGTGTCCGCCAGAATGAGCCGCACGCCCGCGAGCTCCACCTCCTGCTCCACCACGTCTCGCGTCGTGCCCGCCACCGGCGTCACGATGGCGCGGTCGAATCCAGACAGCAGGTTCAGCAGCGTCGATTTTCCCACGTTCGGGCTTCCGACGATGGCCGTGCGCACACCGCGCCGCACCGCCGCGCCCGTGTCGTATCCCGCGATCAGCGCATCGAGCGCCGATTTCGCGCGCGTCAGCACATCCCGCATCGCACCTTCGCTCAGTTCTTCGACGTCTTCTTCCGGGAAATCGACGTACGCCGCTAGATGTCCCGCCAGCGCGATGAGCTCGGCGCGCACGCCGTCGATGCGGCGGTACAGCGCGCCCTCCATCGCGGACGCGGCCGCCGCCGCGCCCTGGCGCGAGGATGCGCCGATCAGATCCATCACGGCCTCGGCCTGTGTCAGCGAGATGCGCCCGTTCAGAAGCGCCCGCTTCGTGAATTCGCCGGGTCCTGCCGGAGCCGCGCCCGCCGCGAAGCACGCGCGCAGCAGCATCTGCGACACCGCGCTGCCGCCGTGGCACGAAAGTTCCACCACGTCCTCGCCCGTGTAGCTGTGCGGCGCGCGGAAACACAGCGCCACCACTTCGTCGCGCACGCGCCCGTCCTCGATAAAATGACCGAACAGCGCGGTATATCCCTTCGCGTCCGCCAGTTTCTTTTCCGTGTTCACCGGGCGGAACACCCGCCCGGCCACGCCGTACGCGTCCTCACCCGACAGCCGGATCACCGCGATCCCGCCCGTTCCCGGCGGCGTTGCAATGGCTGCGATCGTGTTTTCCAAACGTTTTCCACCTCGTTTCCCCGGGAATGTGTTGAAAACCCGTTGAAAATGTTTACAACTCGTAGTCGCTTACAAAAACTATACAAACAGCAAATCAGGCAGGAGAACGTCCTGCCTGATTTTTAACATTGGGTTGATAAGCCTTTGTTCCCGTCCCCTGCTTTCGGGCAGAGTTTTGGCTCCCCTTCCAGGGGAGCTGTCCCCGCAAGGGGACTGAGGGGTATACCACACAGCGGGCAGGCCCGTGCACGCCACCCCTCCGGGTTCGCTTTGCTCACCCACCTCCCCTCGTAGGGGAGGCAAACCGCGTGAGAATCAGCACACCGGCTCCCCTTCCAGGGGAGCTGTCCCCGCAAGGGAACTGAGGGGTATACCACACAGCGGGCAGGCCCGTGCACGCCACCCCTCCGGGTTCGCTTTGCTCACCCACCTCCCCTCGCAGGGGAGGCAATTCACTTCTCCCAGACTCGCTGCCGGACGACCCGGTCGATCTCCTCACAGACGCCCGAGAAGTTTTTGAACACATCGCGGTCGGAACAGCGCAGCACCAGAATCCCCTGCCGGTTCAGAAACGCCGTCCTTCGGGCATCGTAGTCCAGTCCGGCCGTCTCATAGTGCTGGGAGCCATCCAGTTCCACCGCCAAAGACGCTTTGCAGCAGAAAAAATCCAGAATATAGGGTTCCGCGATATACTGCCGACGAAACCGAATCGGATATTCCCGGAGGAATTCATACCACAGCTTGCGCTCGGCATCCGTCATATTCCGGCGGAGTTCCCGCGCCCGCTCCAGCAAAACAGGGTTCTGAGAAGCCATCGGGAAACTCCTTTCTTCCTTGCGTTTGTGCACTCCACCCCTCCGGCCCTTCGGGCCACCTCCCCTCGTAGGGGAGGCACACCGGCTCCCCTTTCAGGGGAGCTGTCCCCGCATGGGGACTGAGGGGTATACCACACAGCGGGCAGGTCCGCGCACACCACCCCTCCGGGTTCGCTTTGCTCACCCACCTCCCCTCGTAGGGGAGGCAAAAGAGTGTTCACCGCTTCGTGGCTTTGAAGATCTCCACTTCGGACGCGCCGACTTCGCTCTTGAAGTTCATATCGTCGCGGTGCAGGTTGCCGCAGATGCAGTCCTCGGTGCCCTTCGCGTCGAGCGGCATATAGTAGCCGCACTGGGTGCAGCGGGCATAAAGGCCCGGTTTGCGCTTGAACTCCTTGGCGAGGAATCCCGTCGCGCGCGGGCCGTGGCCCACGTACACGAAATTCATCTGCTTTTTCAGTGCTTCCTGCTCCTCGCGGATCTTTCTCTCATCCACGTTCCAGCGTTTCATCATTTCCGACATGGCGCAAAGCCTCCTGTTTTTTCATCGCTCGTGCGATGTTTATTCTTCATCCTCGGGCACGGGCTCGCTCTCGGCGGCCGCGTCCTCCGCCTGCAGTTCGGCCAGCTCCTCGGCGGAGAGCTCTTCCGTCTCCTCCTCGGGCTTTGCCACTTCTTCCGTCTCGCTGCGCTCGGTGCGGGCCACCGTCACAACGCGGTCGCCCTCGGCCAGACGCATCACGCGCACGCCGGAGCCGTAGCGGCTCTGCAGGTTGATGTCGCTGACGTGCATGCGGATGATGATGCCCTCAAGGCTGATGAGGATGATGTCATCCGTCTCGTCAATGACTTTCAGCGCCGCGACGTGGCCGCGCGTGCCGTAGTTGCGGATGCCCTTGCCGCCGCGCCGCTGCGTGCGGTACTCGCTCTCGGCCGTGCGGCGTCCCTTGCCTTCCTCGGTCACGGTCAGCACGCTCGCACCCTCGCGAAGAACGCCCGCGCCCACCACTTCGTCGCCCTCGGCGAGGCGGATGGCGCGCACGCCCGTGGCGGTGCGGCCCATCGTGCGCACGTCCGTCTCCGGGAAGCGGATGGCAACGCCGAGACGCGTCGCCACGATGAGTTCATCCGACCCGGACGTGATGCGCGTCCACGCCAGACGGTCGCCCTCGTTGAGGTTGATGGCAATGAGGCCGGACTTGCGGATGTTCGCAAACTGCGACAGCTCGGTGCGCTTGATGATGCCGCGCTTCGTGACCATCACGAGGTAGCCTTCCGCGCTATCCGGCACGCGCAGCATGCTCGTCACCGTCTCGCCCTCGGCGAGCGGCAGCAGGTTCACGATGTTCACACCGCGCGACGTGCGGCTGCCCTCGTAGATCTGGTAGCCTTTCAGGCGGTACACGCGGCCGAAGTCCGTCACGAACAGGATGTGGTCGTGCGACGACGCAAGGAACAGCTCTTCCACAAAATCGTCCTCTTTGTGGGACAATGCCGTGATGCCGCGTCCGCCGCGGCGCTGTGCCTGATACGTGTCGGCGGGCTGGCGCTTGATGTAGCCCGCGTGCGTCAGCGTGAACACGCACTCCTCCTCGGGGATGAGGTCCTCGATGTCCACCTCGCCCGAGACGTGCGCGATCTCCGTGCGGCGGTCGTCGTCGTACTTCTGGCGCAGCGCCTGCAGCTCTTCCTCCACAATGGCGAGCACCCGCTCATCGTGCGCGAGGATGTCCTGCCAGTCGGCGATCTTGGCGTTCAGTTCGCCCAGTTCGTTCTCGATCTTCAGAATTTCCAGACCGGCCAGCTGACCGAGCTGGAAGTTCACGATGGCCGTCGCCTGCGGGTCGTCGAAGTCGAACTTCTCCATGATGGCGAGTTTCGCCTCGGCCTTGCCGCCCTTGCAGTGGCGGATGGTGTAGATGATGTCGTCCACGATGTCCACCGCGCGGCGCAGGCCGTCGAGGATGTGGGCGCGCTCCTGCGCTTTTTTCAGGTCGAACTCGGTGCGGCGGCGCACGACGGAATCCTGGAACTCAAGGTACTTTTTCAGCATGTCCTTGAGCGTGAGGATCTTCGGCACGCCCTCGTCGAGCGCCAGCATGATGACGCCGACCGTGTCCTGCAGCTGCGTGTAGCGGTACAGCTGGTTCAGAACGACCTGCGGGTTCGCCTCGCGTTTCAGCTCGATGACGATGCGCATGCCCTTGCGGCTCGACTCGTCGTTCAGGTCCGAAATGCCCTCGATGCGCTTGTCGCGGATGAGCTCGGCGATGGATTCGATCAGGCGCGCCTTGTTCACCATGTACGGGATCTCCGTCACGATGATCTGGAAGCGTCCGTTTTTCTTCTCTTCGATTTCGGCGCGGCCGCGCAGCGTGATCTTGCCGCGGCCCGTCGCGTAGGCGGCGCGGATGCCGCTGCGGCCCATGATGATGCCGCCCGTCGGGAAGTCCGGCCCCTTGATGTGCTCCATCAGGCCGGCCAGCTCGATGTCCGGGTCATGGATGAGCGCGCACAGCGCGTCCGTCACTTCGCCGAAGTTGTGCGGCGGGATGTTCGTCGCCATGCCGACCGCGATGCCCGTCGAACCGTTGATGAGCAGGTTCGGCACGCGGCACGGCAGCACCGTCGGCTCCTGCTTCGACTCGTCGAAGTTCGGCTGGAAATCGACGGTGTCCTTGTCGATGTCGCGCAAAAGCTCCACCGCAAGGCGGCTCATGCGGGCTTCCGTATAACGGTAGGCGGCGGGCGGGTCTCCGTCCACCGAGCCGAAGTTGCCCTGGCCGTCCACGAGCGGATAGCGCATCGAGAAGTCCTGCGCCAGACGCACCATCGCGTCGTACACGGACGCGTCGCCGTGCGGATGGTACGAGCCCAGCACCGCGCCGACCGTGTCGGCCGATTTGCGCGTCGGATGGCTCGGGTCGTTGCCGCGCTCGTGCATCGTGTACAGGATGCGCCGGTGCACGGGCTTCAGGCCGTCGCGCACATCCGGCAGCGCGCGCTGTGTGATGACAGACATCGAATAGTCGATGAACGCCGACTCCATCTCGTCCTTGATGTCGCGGACGATGAGTCTGGTTCCCTCTGTGATGGTATTTTCAATCATTTCGTTGTGCTCCTAAGGATGAATTGCCGCGCCGGGGGCGTGACAGGAATGGATAACACGTTGCTGTGTGATTTATGTTGGTTGCTGAGATGCAGACGGCTCCCCTCGCAGGGGAGCTGCCGCCGTCCGGCGGCTGAGGGGTGACATCGCTGCGCTGCAGTCAGGCCCGTGCGGTCCACCCCTCTGCCCCTTCGGGGCACCTCCCCTCATAGGGGAGGCAATCTCTCCCCTTCAGCAGGGGACGGTATCAAAGGGCATCCCGCGCCATTTAAAAAAGAGCCATATTAAACGTCGAGCGTGGCGTACTTGGCGTTCTGTTCGATGAACTCCTTGCGGGGCTCGACCTTGTCGCCCATGAGGATGCTGAACGTCTCGTCGGCTTTCATCGCGTCCTCGATCGTGATCTGCACGATCACGCGGTTTTCGGGGTCCATCGTCGTCTCCCACAGCTGCTCGGGGTTCATCTCACCGAGACCTTTGTATCGGCTGGCCTTCGCGCCCTGCCCCATCTCGGCCATCATGGCGCTCATCTCGGCGTCGTTGTAAGCGTATTTCACCTTCTGGCCCTTCTGGATCTTGAAGAGCGGCGGCTGCGCGATATACACGTGGCCGTGCTCAATCAGCGGGCGCATGAAGCGGAAGAAGAACGTCAAAAGCAGCGTGCAGATGTGGCTGCCGTCGACGTCGGCATCGGCCATGATGAACACTTTGTGGTATCGCAGTTTCGTGATGTCGAAATCGTCGCCGATGCCGCATCCGAGCGCCAGCACCACGGGCGTGAGCTTGTCGTTGCCGTAGACCTTGTCGATGCGCGCCTTTTCGACGTTCAGCATCTTGCCCCACAGCGGCAGGATGGCCTGGATGTTCGAGTCGCGCCCCATCTTCGCGGAACCGCCGGCGGAATCACCCTCGACGATGTAGATCTCGGTCTTCGTCGGGTCGTTCTCGCGGCAGTCGGCCAGTTTGCCCGGCATGCGGTTCGTCTCGAGCGCCGACTTGCGCCGCACGAGTTCGCGGGCGCGCCGCGCGGCCTCGCGCGCGTGCGACGCCTGCATCGCCTTTTCGAAGATGGTCTTTGCAACGGCCGGGTTCTCCTCGAGGAACTCGCGCAGCTTGTCGTACACGATGCCCGACACGAGCGTGCGGATCTCGGTGTTGCCGAGCTTCGCCTTCGTCTGGCCCTCGAACTGCGCCTCCGTCAGCTTCACACTGATGATGGCCGTCAGGCCCTCGCGCAGGTCGGAGCCTTCGAGGTTGTCGTCTTTGTCCTTCAAGAATCCCTTTTCGCGGCCGTAATCGTTGAATGCGCGCGTCAGGGCTTTCTTGAAGCCCTCCTCGTGCGTGCCGCCCTCGGGCGTCTCGACGTTGTTCGCGAACGAGTGCAGGCGCTCGGCAAAGCTCGAGTTGTACTGCATCGCCACCTCGGCCACGGAATCGCCCTGCTTGCCCGTCAGGTAAATGACCTGCGGATGCAGCGGCTCAAGGCCGTTCTTCTCGTTGATGAAATCGACGAAGCTCCGGATGCCGCCCTCGTACATCATGCTCTCGGACTGCTCGTGTCCCGCGCGCTCGTCCGACAGCGTGATGCGCACGCCCGCGTTCAGGAACGCTTCCTCGCGCAGGCGGCGGTTCAGAATGTCGTAGTCATACTCGAGAACTTCGAACATCTCGGGGTCGGGCTTGAACTTGACCGTCGTTCCGTTCGGCTCGCTTGTCGCGCCCAGCGTCTCCAGCACGCCGTCCGCGACGCCGCGCTTGAAGCTCTGGCGATATTTCATGCCGTCCTTGCGAACGGTCACGACCAGCCACTCCGACAGCGCGTTCACAACGCTCGCGCCGACGCCGTGCAGACCGCCCGAGACCTTGTAGCCCGAATTCTCGCCGCCGAACTTGCCGCCCGCGTGAAGCACCGTGAACACGACCGTCACCGCCGGGATGCCCAGCTTCGGCTGGATGTCCACCGGGATGCCGCGGCCGTTGTCCGACACTTCAATGACGTTGCCCTCATGGATGGTCACTTCGATGTGGTCGCAGCAGCCCGCCAGCGCCTCGTCGATGGAGTTGTCCACGATCTCGTACACCAGATGATGCAGGCCGCTCGGTCCGGTCGAGCCGATGTACATGCCCGGCCGCTTGCGAACCGCCTCCAGTCCTTCCAGTACCTGGATCTGGCTTCCGCCGTATTCGTTTGTATTGTTCTGCTGTGCCATATTGTCTCCCGACTCCATTAGTCTTAATATTTTTCGGTGATTCGTACTTTATTTGATATCTGTGGAAAGCGCGTCCACGAATCCGGAGCGCTTTTTCAGCGTCGCGGCCGAGATCTGGCTGATGAACACATCGCCGCCGGCCGTCACGATGAAGCTCTTCGGAAGTTCCGGCGACACGTTCGTGACGCGCCCCTCGTGCTCGGCTTTCGCGAGGAAATCGCGCGTGTGCTTCGAGATCGTCGCGGTGTCGAGGTCGAACACGCCGAGGATGTCGCGCGTGCGCAGGATGGTCTCCTGTCCGAGATGCAGATACATGGATGCTTTCTCCTTGTCGTCGCAAAATCGGCTCCCCCGTCAGGGGAGTTTTTGCCTCCCCTATGAGGGGAGGTGGCCCGAAGGGCCGGAGGGGTGGCATGCGGTGTCTTTTTTATTTATGACACTGCTGTGAGAAACTCACTGTCCCCCTTACCGCCAAGTTCGTCCGGTCAGAACGCGCCACACGGCGCGATTACGAATGTCTGCGACGCGGTACTCTTTCGCCGCCGAAAGAGTACCCAGAAAGGCGCCGCTGTGCAAAGGCAGCGGACCCCTTGCCCCGCAGGGCGCCCCGGCAGTGCTGCCGTTGTGCCCTGTGCACTTCTTCGGTCAGCTCCGCTGCCGTTTGCCCGGCAGCAATGAGCCGGGCAAGGAAAGGTTTATGCCGGGGCCGCACCTCTGTTTCCTTACGCAGGGGACGGCAACAAAGACCCCTAAACCCCTGTCAAAATTCCGGAGGACATGCGGTAGACGCGGCCGGTGGTGCGCTCGAAAAGACCGGGATCGCAGGCGGTCACAATGGTCTGCCGCCCCGCGATGCGCGAGAGCAGATAATCCTGCCGGTGCTCGTCGAGCTCCGAGAGCACGTCGTCCAGAAGCATCACCGGATGCTCGCCCAATACATCGCACGCGACGGCCGCCTCCGCCAGTTTCAGGCTCAGCACCGTCGAGCGCTTCTGCCCCTGGCTCGCAAAACTCTTTGCGTCGCGGCCGTCGATCGTCATTCCCATGTCTTCGCGGTGCGGCCCCGCCGTGCAGAACCCCGCCGCAATGTCGCGCCGGCGCGCTTCGTGCAGCGCGTCCAGCAGTTTCCCGGCTTCGCACGTCGCCTCATACGTGATGTGCAGCGCTTCGCGCCCGCTGGAAATTTCGTCGTACATCGTCTCGGCCTTCGGCGCGAGCTGCGCGAGATACGCGGCGCGACGCCGCATCATCTCCTCGCCCGCCTCGGCCATCGACACGTCGAACACGTCCAGCAGCGCCCGCGCGTCCGGCGTGCGCTCGAACTGTTTGAGCAGCGCGTTCTTCTGCGTCATCGCCCGCTGATACCGCCGCAGCACGTTCAGATACCCCGGATACAGCTGGCACAGCGCCGCGTCGATGAACTTGCGCCGCCCCTCGGGGCTGCCCTTCACAAGGCTCAGATGCCCCGGCTCGAACACCACGGCCGTGAACGCTCCCGCAAGGTTCGTCGCTCGCCCGTAGTCCACGCCGTTCTTCTTTCCCGTGCGCCCGCGCTTGCCGCTGTCGGCCGACGCGATGGCCACGCGGATGCGGCTCTCGCCGTCCGCCGCCTCCACGTCGCCCTCCACGACGGCGAACTGCGCGCCCTCGCGCACGAGCTCCGCGTCCTTCGCGCCGCGGAAACTCTTCGAGCCCGTCAGCATCCACACGGCTTCCAGCAGGTTCGTCTTCCCCTGCCCGTTCTCGCCGCACACGACCGTCAGCTCGCGCCCCGGTTCAAAATATGCCGTCCGGATGTTCCGGTAATCGGTCAGTTCCAGCGCATTCAGCCGCACGACGTGACCTCAAGAGTATTGCCGTCAAACTCGGCGGTCATGCCCGGGCGCATTTTCCGTCCGCGCTGCGTGCACACTTCGCCGTCCACTTTGACAAGCCCCGCCTGGATGACGTTCTTCGCTTCCCCGCCCGTCTCGCACAGGCCCGAAAGTTTGAGCAGCGCCTCCAGCTTGATAAATTCGGTGTGAATTTCAACCGTCATGCCGCGCACCTCACTCGTTCTTGAACCGCACCGGCAGCACCAGGAACAGGAAGTCGTCGCCGTCCGGCGGCAGCACTTTCACCGGCGACAGCGGCCCGGTCATCTCCAGTACCACTTTGTCGCAGCCGGAATAGCGCAGCGCGTCCAGCAGATAGCGGTTGTTGAAACCGATCTCGATCTCCGGCCCCTCCACCTTCGCGGGCAGTTCGTCCACAACTTTTCCAAGCGTCGTCTGGCAGCGCACCGTCACGAGGTCGTCCTTGAAGCGCACGCGCAGCGGGTTTTTGAGCCGCTCGGTGATGATCAGGCTCGCGCGCTCGATCGAGTTTGCGAAATCGCGCACGTCCACCGTCACGCGCGTCTTGTATCCCTCCGGGATCACGCGCTCGTAGTCGAGGAAATCGCCCTCGATCAGGCGGCTCGTGATCGTGTACCGGCGCGAGGAGAACACCACGAAGCGGCGGTTCGCGGCGATATGCACCATGTCGCCCTCCTGCTCCTCCTCGCCCATCAGGCGCGTCACCTCCGCGAGCGTCTTCTGCGGGATGATGATGTTGATATCTTTTGTCGCCTCGATCTTCTTTTCAACAATCGCGAGACGGAACCCGTCCAGCGCCACGACCGTCAGCTTGTCGGGCGTGATGCAGAACAGCTCGCCCGTGTGCGCCGGGCGCTTGTCGTCCTGCGCGACGGCGAACAGCGTCGTGTCGATGATGCGGCGCACTTCGGCCGGCTCGAGGTCGAAGGTTTTTTCCGCGCCCGTCGACGGCATCGAGGGGTAGTCGCCCGGGTTCATGCCCATCACGTCATATTCGGTGATGCCGCCCTTGATCGTGGTGGCGTTGGTTTCGGACACCGTGATCTCGATCTCGTCGGAATTCAACCGGCGCACCATGTCGCCGAACAATTTTGCCGGCAGAACGATCTCGCCCGGCGACAGAACGTTGGCCTCGATGGTCGTCGTGATGCCCATTTCGAGGTCGTAGCCCGTCAGCGTCAGGGCGAAGCCGTCGGCTTTCATGTGGATGCCTTCCAGGACGGGGATCGAGGAGCGGTTGGTCACCGCCTTCGACACGCCCGCCACAGCCTGGGACAGGCTGGAACGGTCACAGATGATTTTCATATCGTTTCTCCCTTTTTTTCAAAAAATGCACGTTACAAGAGATATTAACATCGTAGTAGCAGTAGGGGCGGCGGAAAAGTTGAAAACTCTCACAAACGCTGATTCCGCCGATGGTTTCAACATGTCACGCCGCTTTGAAAACGCGTGGAAAATTTGTGGATTCCACACAGCCCTTTTTGCCCGGTTTGAAAGCTGTGGAAAGCTGTGTGTGAATTCAACGGGAAAAGTTGAAAACTTTTTGAATCCGCCGCGAAGTTTTCCACCGTTTCGGACGGCGGTTTTGAGAACTTTTCCGGCGGGTGTTTTTCAAAAAACAGAGCGCCTTTTCCAAAGAAAAGGACAGGCTCCCCTCTCAAGGGGAGCTGTCCCCGCAGGGGACTGAGGGGTGGATCGTATGCGCCGAGACCCCTCCGGCCCTTCGGGCCACCTCCCCTGTGAGGGGAGGCATATACAGAGGACGGCCACAAAGGCCCACCCACGCCTGCTTACACCCGCGCAGCCCGCGGACGCACTTCTCTCTCCGAAAGCAGGGGACGGCAATCAAGGGCATGAAACGCCTGCTTATACCCGCGCAGTTTGCGGATGTACCTTTCTTACCTCGCGCTGGGGACGGCAACAAAGGCCCACCCCGGCCAGTTTTAAGTCCGGACGTTCTTGATGATGTCCTCGACGGTCTCCTCGAGGTGCATATCCTCTTCCATGCGCTCGACGATGGTGCGGATGGCGTAGCTCACGGTGGAGTGGTCGCGCCCGGAGAACTCGCTGCCGATGTCCTTCAGGCTCATGCCGGTGATCTCGCGGATGATATACATGCTCACGTTGCGCGCCGCCGCGACATTGGCCACGCGGGACGTGCCGCGGATCATGTCGGGCGTCGTGTTGTACGTGCGCGCCACCTCGGAGATGATCTTGTCGACCGTCACCGGCACGGGCTGCAGCTCGTTCAGAATGTCCTTGATGGCGTTCTGCGCCGCGCCGATCGTCGGCCGGATGTTCTCCAAAAGGCGGTAGGCGTTCAGCTTCTTCACCGCGCCCTCGAGCTGACGGATGTTCGTCTTGAGCCGGTTCGCGATGTACTCCGCCACGTCGTCCGACAGGTCGAGACCCAGCAGGTCGGCCTTGCGGCGCACGATGGCCACGCGCATCTCAAAATCGGGCGGCTGAATGTCCGCGATGAGGCCCATCACGAAGCGGGAGCGCAGACGGTCGTCCAGGCTCTTGATCTCCTTCGGCGTGCGGTCGCTGACCAGCACGATCTGCTTGCCCGCGTTGTACAGCGCGTTGAACGTATGGAAGAACTCCTCCTGCGTCGAGACCTTGCCCGCGATGAACTGGATATCGTCCACGAGCAGAACGTCCGCCGCACGGTATTTGTCGTGCAGCTGCGCCGTCGTGCCGTTCTGGATGGCGGTGATGATCTCGTTCGTGAACGTCTCGCCGTCCACAAGGAGGATGTCGTAGTCGGGATGGTTGTGCAGGATCTCCGTGCGGATGGCGTGCAGAAGATGCGTCTTGCCGAGGCCGGAGTCGCCCCAGATGAACAGCGGGTTGTACGTGTCCGCCGGGTTCGTGGCAACGGCCAGCGCCGCCGCGTGCGCGAACTTGTTCGTGGAGCCCACGATGAAGTTGTCGAACGTCAGCGAGTAATTGCCCACCCGGCTGTTCAGCACGGGTTCCGCGCGCGTTGTCTCCGTCACGGGCGGGGGCGTCTCCACCGGCTCTTCCTTCTTTTCCGGCACGGTGATCACCACCGTCACCTTAAAGCCCATGATCTCGCGGAACGCCTCTTCCAGAATGCCGAGGTACCGCTTCTCGATGATGCCCACCAGAAACTCCGACGTTGTGGCCAGGAGTGCGGTCACGCCGTCAAAGGAAACCGGCTCGATGCGGTCGATAAATGCATTGTATGCCGCTTCCAGTTCAATCTTCTGCCTGCAGTATTCCTTTACGGCCGCCAAAATCTCTTCAAACGAATTCATAACGTGCACAACAACTCCTTCAAAACATACATTCGTAGTATATCACATTCCGAAGGTTTGTTCAATGCTTAAATATATAATGTATAGTATAATTATAACCATAAATAGACAGTGACAAACCATGTCTTTTTAGCATGCGTCCGTTTTATCATGCGTTCGTTGCCCTCTGCCACCGTCCCCTGCTTTCGGCGAGAA
>NHCFI02800__coassemble_898_pt1 | contig 25842 bp, 25 predicted proteins | sample NHCFI02800__metabat2_high_PE_010 | metagenome-assembled genome bin NHCFI02800
CTTCCCGCACTGCAGACGCTGATCGTCGCGGTCATCGGCAATATGCTTCCGGTGCCCATCATTCTTCTGTTTGCGAAAAAGGTGCTGCTGTGGTGCTGCACCTGGCCCGGCGTGCTGGGACGCTTTTTCTCGAAGATCCATGAAAAAGGGATGCGCGCGGGCGAGAAGATCGAGGCGAAAGCCGGGCGCGGCATCTACTGGGGCCTGTTCCTGTTCGTCGCCATTCCTCTGCCGGGCACGGGCGCGTGGACGGGCAGCCTCGCCGCGACGCTGCTGGACCTGAAGTTCTGGCCGAGCGTTGCCGCCGTGATGCTGGGCGTTGCGAGCGCCGGCCTCATCATGCTCACGCTGTCGCAGCTCGGCGTGATGGCGCTGTACTGATCGCTTGCGAAACGCCGAAACGGCCCTCCGCACAGGATGCGGAGGGCCGTCTTTTTCTTTTTTCAGAATTTGTGAGAAAGTGTGAAGAAAAGCGCTCCGCTGCCGCGTTGTATGGGCAGAGGGGAACGAAAGGCGGTGAGGCGCGGCAATGTCGCATGTGACAACAGCAGAATTTTCCGAGCTCGTGCGGCAGTATGAGCGCCTTGTGTACACGATCTGTTATCAGTTCGTGCACGATCACCAGACGGCCGAGGATCTTGCGCAGGAGACGTTCCTCTCCGCGTATCTGCATGCCGGAGAATGCGAGCCGGACAGCTACAAACCGTGGCTGGCGCGCATCGCGGCCAACAAGGCGAAGGATTACCTCAAGAGCGCCTACCACAGGAAGGTGGCCCCGGATGAAGACGCGGGAATGACGGAAGTCTCGACCGCGCCGCAGCCCGAGGACATCACGATCGCCTCCGATGAGGCGCAGGCCATCGCGGATGAGATCCGCGCGCTGAAAGAACCGTATCACAAAGTTTCCGTGATGTTCTTCCTGGAGGAAAAGAGCGTGGAGGAGATCTCCAACGCGCTGGGGCGGCCGCCCAAGACCGTACACACACAACTTTACCGCGCGAAGCAGATGCTTCGCGGAGCGATAGAAAGGAGGGCGCAGGATGGAACTGTTTCAGGAAAACGGATGCCTCACAGATGAGGCTCTGCATGGTTTGATCGAAGAGCGCCTTGACGAAATGGGGCGCCTGGAAGTGGCGGAGCACCTGAGCTTCTGCGACCGCTGCCTGGAGCGATACACGGCGATGCTCACGGACGACACGCTCAAAACGCCCGAGACGCCGCTGACGCCGAAGATTTTGTCCCGCGTGCGCAGCCGCGTGCTGCGGCTGGTGGTGAACCGCTACGCCGCGTGCGGCGCGGCGGCCGTGCTGGCCTTCACGCTGTGGGGCGCGGGCGTGTTCGACCGTCTTGTGCCCAGTGATCTGCCCGTGACGGACGGGCGGCCCGCCGTCACCGAGCACCGCGAGGAGCGCCGGGAGAACATCAGCGATTTCTTCACCGGAACGAACGACTTTTTCCGCCAAATGGACAACAGCATCAACGGAGCGATGGCATGGCTGATGAACCCGGCGTCGCAGACACAAACACAGGAGTGATCAGATATGAAAAAGAAAAACGGATTTCTTACCTTCTGCTTCGCATTTATTCCCGGTGCGGGGCAGATGTATCTCGGATATATGCACCGGGGCCTTTCCATCGTCGGCGCGTTTGCGCTCATCACGATGGCGGCGTCGTTCTTCAGCTACTTCGGGCTGGGCGTCCTCGCGGTGCTTCTGCCCATCATCTGGATGTATTCGTTCTTTGACACGTTCCGCATCGCGTCGCAGACGCCGGAGGAAGCGGCCGCGAAGCCCGACGCCTTCCTGCTCGACCCGCGCGACCTGCTGGGCACGAAATGGCGCAGCGTGCTGTCGGGCCGCCACAAGCTGGTGGGCGCGGCGCTGATCGCGTTCGGTGTGTATATGCTGTACCGCAATTTTGCATATCCCATCCTGCAGAGCCTGATCGACAGATACGGTCTCTACTGGCTTGACCGCATGCTCAACGGCCTGCCCGTGCTGCTGATGGCGTTTGTCATCATCGCGCTCGGCGCGTGGCTCATCCGCGGTCCGGTGCAGCCGGCCGACGACTACACGGCCTACATCGGCACCGGAAGCGAAGAAGAGGAGGAAGAGAGCCATGAGTGATGCCGTCAAGACCGCCGTGCCGCAGACTCCTCCCGCGCCGCAGCCGGCGCCGCCCCGCCCCGCGTCCGTGCGGCGCGTCGGCACGCTGACGCTGGGCGTCGCGCTCATCATCGTGGGGCTGAGCCTGTGCGCCTATATGATCTGGCCGTCGTTCAACATCATCCTCGTGATGAAGTTCGTGCCGGTGCTGCTCGTGATTCTGGGGCTTGAGCTGCTGTATTACAATGCAAAATACAAGGCCGAGCGTGTTCGGTACGACTTCATGTCCACATTCCTGTGCGCGATCATCTTTCTCGGCGCGTTCGGATGCGTCTTCGCCGCCAAGTACGCCGAGCTCGGCTGGGGCGCCGACGGCGCGGAGAGACGCATGTCCACCGAATGGGAGCAGAACCTCACGGAGGCACTCACCGGGAACGATGAGGTCGCATCGCTGTACGCGAATGCCTATTATCAGGACAAATGGCAGCTGACGCGCGCCGGAGCCATCCCCGATACGCTCGAGGGTGCACAGAAAAACGATCTCGCGGTGCGGGGGCATGTCAATGTGACTCTCACGGGAACGTATGAGTCCAAAGCGGAGTTTCTCGCCGCGTGCGATAAGCTGCGCAGCGTGATCGCCTCGTGCGGCGTGGAAGAGCCGGACATCTCCTTCTCCACCGCGCCCGCGAGCGAGACGAACCCCGTTTCCTATTTTGTTTCGACCGGCGGGGCGTTCGAGTATTCGCGCCCGATGACGGAACTCAGCGAAGACAGCGTCGGCGAAGAAGTCTGGCAGCCGGAGACCGAGCCTGTGCCCGAGGCCGGCACAGACCCGACGGCCGCGGCGGAATACGCCGAGGGCTGAACCGCCGCTTTGATATAGATACAAAAAGCGCCTGCCGCAGATGCGGCAGGCGCTTTTGGCTTTTGAAAAATGCGATCAGAACAGACCGCTGATGACGCCGTTTTCGTCCACGTCGATGTTCTCGGCGGCGGGCTTTTTCGGCAGGCCCGGCATCGTCATGATGTCGCCCATGATGACGACGACAAAGCCCGCGCCCGCGGACAGGCGCGCGTCGCGCACGTTCATCGCAAAGCCCTCCGGAGCGGCCAGCAGGGCAGCGTTGTCCGAGAAGCTGTACTGCGTCTTGGCGATGCAGACGGGCAGATTGCCGAAGCCGAACGCTTCGAAATCGGCCAGCGCTTTCGCGGCGGCTTTCGAATAGGTGACGCTCGCGGCATGGTACACCTTTTTGCACACGGCTTCGATCTTTTCCTTCAGCGGCGCGCTGTCCTCATAGGCGAAGTGCGGCTCGCGCTGCTCCATGATGCCCAGCACGTCCTCGGCCAGTTCCAGACCGCCCTCGCCGCCCTTCGCGAACACCTCGCTCAGCGCGCAGGGCACGCCCAGCTGCGTGCAGTACTCGCGCAGGAATTCGTGCTCTTCGGCGCTGTCGGTCGGGAAGGCGTTGATGGCCACGCACACCGGCATGCCGTAGATCTTCTGCATGTTCTCCACATGGCGGCCGAGGTTGGCCGCGCCCGCCTCGAGGTATTCGAGGTTCGGCACACCCAGTTCCGCCTTCGGGCAGCCGCCGTGGTGCTTGAGCGCGCGCACCGTCGCCACGACGACGACGGCCGACGGCTTCACACCGGACAGGCGGCACTTGATGTCCATGAATTTCTCCGCGCCGAGGTCCGCGCCGAAGCCCGCCTCGGTGACGACGTAGTCGGCCAGCTTCATGCCGAGTTTCGTGGCGATGACGCTGTTGCAGCCGTGCGCGATGTTCGCGAACGGGCCGCCGTGCACGAGCGCGGGCGTGTGCTCAAGCGTCTGAACAAGGTTCGGGTCAAACGCGTCCTTCAGCAGCGCGGCCATCGCGCCCGCCGCGCCGATCTGTCCGGCGGTGACGGGTTTTCCCTCGTATGTGTAGCCCACGACGATGCGGGACAGGCGTTCTTTCAGGTCGGCGAGGTCGGTGGCGAGGCAGAACACGGCCATCACTTCGCTCGCGACGGTGATGTCGAAGCCGTCCTCGCGCGGCGTGCCGTTCACCTTGCCGCCCAGGCCGTCCACCACGAAGCGGAGCTGGCGGTCGTTCATGTCGACGCAGCGCTTCCAGGTGATGCGGCGCGGGTCGATGCCCAGCGCGTTGCCGTGGTGGATGTGGTTGTCCACCATTGCGGCCAGCAGGTTGTTCGCCGCGCCGATGGCGTGCAGGTCGCCCGTGAAATGCAGGTTGATGTCCTCCATCGGCACAACCTGCGCGTAGCCGCCGCCCGCAGCGCCGCCCTTGATGCCGAACACCGGCCCGAGGCTCGGCTCGCGCAGCGCCAGCACGACCTTTTTGCCCATGCGGTGCAGCGCGTCCGCAAGGCCGACGCTCGTCGTTGTCTTGCCCTCGCCCGCGGGCGTGGGGCTGATGGCCGTGACGAGAATGACGCGGGCGTCTTTTTTGTCCGCGAGCCGTTTTACCAGCCGGTGGTCGATCTTTGCCTTGTACTTGCCGTAGGGGATGAGGCTGTCGCCTTCCACGCCGAGAGCCGCCGCGATCTCAGCGGCGGGCAGCATCTGAGCTTCCTGCGCGATCTGAATGTCCGATTTCATGGGTTCAAGACCTCCTCGCTGTCTGCAAAAAATAAAGCGCCGCTCCGCCTTCGGCCCGCTTCGGGCCGTGCTCCGGGCGGGGCGCACACGTTCTGCCCTTATTGTAACAGAGTTTTCACCACTGTACAAGCGAAAGAGAATTGCTTTTTGTACTTTCCGATGGTACAATGGTACAAGAAAACATGTGACACGGAGGCGGAAACAAGATGAAGATCAGCATCATCGGCGACAGCTGCACCGACCTGACCCCCGCGCTCGCGCGTGTGCTCGGTGTGAGCATTGCGCCTTTGAAGATCAAGGTGGGGGACGCTGTCCAGCATGTGGATGACGGCAGCCTTGACACGGTACAGCTCATCCGTGAAATGAAGGCCTGCCGCACTTCGCCTACGACGGCCTGCCCCTCGCCCGACGAATATGCGGCCCGCATGCGGGAGTGCGAGGCGTGCTTTGTCATCACGCTTTCGTCGAAGCTCTCCGGCAGCTACAACGCCGCGTGCGTCGCGCGCGACATGGTGCTGGAGGATGAGCCCGGCAAAAAGATCGCCGTGCTCGACTCCGAGAGCGCCGCGGCCGGCCAGACGCTCATCGCCCTGACGCTGCGCCGCCTCATCGACGAAGAGCTGGAGTTCGACGAGATCGAGCGCCGCATCCGCGCGTTCATCGCGCCCATGCGCACGCGCTTTGTGCTCGAGGATCTGTCGAACCTCATCAAGAACGGCCGCATCTCCAAGATGGCGGGCTTCGTGGGCACGATGCTCAACCTGCGTCCGCTCATGGCCGACAACGGCCACGGCGAGATCACGTGCCTCGAGAAGATCCGCGGCACGGCCAACGCCATGCACCGCCTTGTGGAGCGCGTGGCCGAGGAGACGGCCTCCGACGAGCCGAACAGCCTCACGCTCGTGCTCAGCTACTGCAACTGCCCCGAGCGCGCGGCGGCACTGAAAAAGGATTTTCTCGCCAAGTGCCGCGCTCTGCGCGAAGTGGTCATGGTGCCCACGGGCGGCATCTCCACCGTGTATGCGTTCGACGGCGGCGTGGTCATCGCATTCTGAACCTGTGCATCCGGTCAGCCGCGGCAGAGCGCCGCGGCTTTTTTTGCATGCTTGCGGATACATTTCCGATACAAACATGTTTATACTGTGAACGTGGGAACAAATCGAAACATGGGGGTATCGCGCATGAACAAAATTCTGATTGTGGAGGACGAGGAAGCCATCTCCTCCCTGATTGAAATGAGCCTTGTGCGCGCCGGCTACCGCTGCGAGACGGCAGACGACGGGCTTGTCGCGGCGGACAAGATCGAGGAAAACGTCTACGACCTCGTCCTGCTCGACGTGATGCTGCCGGGGCTCGACGGATACGAACTGATGGACTACCTGCGCCCGACGGGCACGCCCGTCATTTTCATCACGGCGAAGGGCTCGCTCGGCGACCGCGTGAAGGGGCTGCGCCTCGGCGCGGACGATTACATCGTCAAGCCGTTCGAAGTTCCCGAGCTCATCGCGCGCGTGGAGAGCGTTCTGCGCCGCACCGGGCGGGGAGGGCAGACGCTGCACGCGTGGGACGTGGAGCTCGACACCGTCGCGCGCACCGTCACGAAGAACGGAGTGCCTGTGGCGCTCACGCCGCGTGAATTCGACCTGCTGGAGCTGCTCATCCGCAACCGCGGCATGGCGCTCTACCGCGAGACACTGTTTGAGCGCGTCTGGGGCGGCGAGCCGGAGAATGACACGCGCACGCTCGATCTGCACATCAACCGTCTGCGCAAAAAGCTCGGTTGGCAGACGCGGATCACCACCGTCTACAAGATCGGCTATAAGCTCGAACGGGAGGACGCGCCTTGAAACTGGCCGTAAAATTTACTCTCAGCATGACGTGCGTGCTGGCCGCGGCGCTGTCCGTGGGCGGCTCGCTTTTGCTGTGGGGAACGTTTCAGGATTCGCTCGATGTGGCCGCGGCGGGCAACGCCGCGAGCCACCGTTTGTCGTGCTATTCCCTCGAGGCGGACTATCTTTCGCTCGCGTCGCGCGGCGAGACACCCACGGCCGAGCATTTCGAGAGTTACGGAGCGTCGATGGTCAGCTACGCTTCGGGGGAGCGGCAGTACCTCGCCATCCGCATGGAGGACGGCACACAGGCTTTTTCCAATTTCAGCGAGGGATTTGACTACGCCGAGGGCCTCGCGTCGGGCGAGATGCGCTATGTGCACGACGGCGACGGCGTGCTCGGCGTGTATATGACGACGCTCGACGCCGGCGCGACGCTCTACACCGCCTACGACGTCAGCGATGTATTCGAGGCGCGCAGCCGTTCGCTGACGCGCTTTTATCAGATGGAAGCCGGGCTGCTTGCCGCGAGCGCGGCGGCGGTGTGGCTGCTCAGCCGCGCCCTGACGCGGCGGCTTGAGACCGTGTCGGACATCAGCCGGCAGATCGCAGGCGGCGCGTACGGCGTGCGCACGCACGTCTCCGGCCCGGACGAGATCGGCGCGCTCGGCGAGAGCTTTGATATCATGGCGGAAAAGGTGGCCGAACAGGTGGACGAGCTGCAGCTCGAAGTGCAGCGCCGGGAGGACTTCCTCGGCGCGTTCTCGCACGAGCTGAAGACGCCGATGACGGCCATCATCGGCTACGCCGATACGCTGCGTACCGTCGAGCTCGAGCCCGAGGAGCGCAGCCGCGCGGCGGGGTATATCTTCCGCGAGGCAAAGCGGGTGGAGACGCTCAGCCGTTCGCTGCTGGCGCTGATGGGCCTCGGCGAGCAGGAGACGGCGCTCGAACCCGTGCCGCTCGCACATGTGCTGCGCGGTGTGGGCGTTTCGCTTGCACCCGTCCTGCAGGGCGTGGAGCTGCGTTTCCAGAACCCCGGCCGCATTCAGGTGATGGCGGACGAGACGCTCTTGCACGACCTTCTCTACAACCTCATCCACAACGCCGTGAAGGCGCAGCCGAAGGACAACACCGTGCGCGTGCGTCTGTCCCGCACTGCCGATTCGGTGAACGTCACCGTCGAGGACACCGGGCGCGGTATCCCGAAGGAATCGCTGCACCGCGTGACCGAGCCGTTCTACATGGTGGACAAATCCCGCGCGCGCAAGGCGGGCGGCAGCGGCATGGGCCTTGCGCTGTGCCGCCGCATCGCGGAGTGCCACGGCACGGAGCTCACGTTTGAGAGCGAGGAGGGCGCCGGCACGCGCGTGACGTTCTCGCTGCGCATCGCAAAGGAGGAGACGCCATGAAGCGGAAGGACATCGGCATCGTGCTGGCCGCGCTGTGCCTGTCGGCGGCGCTGTGCGCCGTCCCGGCGGGCGTGTTTGCCGTGACGGATTCGGCGCTCTTCTCCGGGGCGTTCACACAGAACGCGCGGCGCGGCAGCCTCGACGTCACGGGAGATGACGTGTATCTCGCGCGCGTGCTGCGCGAGCCGGGCGAGGGAATCTACATCGAGTCGAACGCAAACCCCGATCTGTACAGCCAGAATGTGAACGCCAAATTTGAGGAGCTGATGCAGGCGGGCCTGATCGACCAGAATATGCAGGTGCTTCTGCAGGAGCTTGTGGGCCGCGCATGGGGCGAGGGGACGCTGCGGTGCATCATCGAGACGTCGGACATCACCGGGTACAGCGGCAGCGACGAATGGGGCGGATTCGAGCTTCAGGTGGAGAACATGACGGGAAAAGTCGTGCATCTCTCCGCGTGGTCGAACGACGGAATGATGGCCGGAGTGATGGAGCAGCTCAACTCCCTGAGCGTTCGCGCCACGATCGGTGCGTATCTGGAATACCTCGGCTTTGATGTGTTCAATGACTGGGAATACTATTCGAACGTGCAGTCAGAGGAGTGGGCGGACGTGGGCTGGGTCGACATCTGGGCGGTGTCTGAGGCCGGCGGCGTCTGCGTTGAGTTCCTGCGCGGATGGTCTTTCTGTCGGATCTCAGCGTCAGGAGGAACGGTGCTGCCCGACGGTCTTCTCCCTCTGGAGTAACCCTGTCAAGACGCTGTTTTTCGCGCGCCGTGGGAATTGCCACGGCGCGCGCTTTGTTGTATAATATATAAGTTAATGACGAAACGGCACGATGTGCCGCTCAAAGGAGACTTGCAGCCTTGCATTATCTGGATAACGCCGCCACGACGCGCGTGTCGGACGCGGCGGCCGACGCCGCGGACCGCGTGCTGCGGCAGCACTTCGCCAATCCGTCCTCGCTGTACCGCATCGGTGCGCTGGCCGAGGACGTCATCGAAACGGCGCGCGAGGACGTCGCGGACTCCCTCGGCGCGAAGCCGTCGGAGATCGTGTTCACCGGCAGCGGCACCGAGGGTGACAACATGGCAATCTTCGGCGCGTGCCATGCGCGCCGCGCGTGGGCCGACCACATCGTCGTCACCGGCTACGAGCACCCCGCCGTGCAGAATGCGGTGTCGGCGCTGGAGAAAGACGGCTGGCGCGTGAGCGTGATCGCGCCGGACGAGACCGGGCACGTGGACGGCGCGGCCATCGCCGCCGCCGTCACCGGAAAAACCGCGCTCGCGGCGTTCATGCACGTCAACAACGAGGTGGGCACCGTGCTCGACGTCGCGCGCATCGCCGCCGCCGTCAAGCAGAAGAACAGCCGCACCGCCGTGCACGTGGACGGCGTGCAGGCGTGGGGCAAAGTGCCTCTGAAGCTCGCGGGCACGGCCATCGACACGTACGCCGTGTCCGGCCACAAGATCCACGCGCCGAAGGGCGTGGGCGCGCTGTACATCCGCTCGGGCTTCCACATGGACAAGTTCCTGTGCGGCGGTGCGCAGGAAAACGGCCGCCGCCCCGGCACGCAGAACACCGCGTTCATCGCCGCGATGGCCGCCGCCATCCGCGAGATGCAGGCTGACCGCACGCGCGCCGCGCGGGTGGACAAGCTCGCGAAAATGCTGCGCGAGGAGCTCAAAGCGCTCGATTTCGTCACGCTCAACAGCCCGGAGGACGCCGCGTGCGGCCTTGTGAACTTCTCCGTGGCCGACATCAAGAGCGAGACGATGCTGCACTTCCTTGAATCCAAAGAAATTTACGTCTCGAGCGGCTCTGCCTGCTCGAAGGGCGAGGCGAGCCACACGCTCACGGCGATGGGGCTTGCGAAATCCCGCATCGACACCGCCATCCGCGTGTCGTTTTCCGGGGAGAACACCGAAGAAGACGCCGCGGCGCTCATCGCCGCACTGAAAGAGGGCCGCGCGACGCTGGCCCGCATCCGGAGGAGATAACATGGACGAGATCATTCTGGCCTACCAGGGCGAAATGGCGCTCAAGGGCCTCAACCGCGCCACGTTCGAGAGCATTCTGCTCAAGACGATGCGCCGCCGCCTGCGCAGCCTCGGCGAATTCCGCGTGTACAAGGCGCAGTCCACGATGTACGCCGAGCCCGTCGACGACGCGGCCAAGGCGTCGATGGACGCCGCGTTTGAGCGTGTCTCGAAGATTTTCGGCATCGCCGCCGTGTCCCGCGCGGCCGTCTGCCCGAAGGACTTCGACGTCATCGCCGAGACGGCGCTCGAATATCTGCACGACGAGCTGAGCACGGCGCGCACGTTCAAGGTCAGCGCCAAGCGCTCCGACAAGAGCTTTCCGATGAACAGCATGGAGATCGGCGCCGAGCTTGGCGGCCGCATCCTCTCGCGCCATCCGCGGCTCAAGGTGGACGTGCACCATCCCGAACTCAACGTCACCGTCGAGGTGCGCGACTTCGCGGCCTACGTGCACGGCGGCAAGAAGCCCGGCGCGGGCGGCCTGCCCGTGTCCACGTCCGGCAAGGCGGCGCTGATGCTCTCGGGCGGCATCGACAGCCCCGTCGCGGGCTACATGATGGCCAAGCGCGGCCTGTCGCTCATCTGCGTGCACTTCGCCAGCCCGCCCTACACCAGCGAGCGCGCGCGCCGCAAGGTGCTCAAACTCGCCGAGCTGCTCACGCCGTACACGGGCAATCTGAACGTCTACGTCGTGCCCTACACGAAGCCCCAGGAGTACATCCGCGACCACGCGCCCGACGTGCTGTTCACGGTGCTGATGCGCCGCAGCATGATGCGCATCACGAACATGATCTGCAAGAAAGAGGGCGCGGAGGGCATCGTCACGGGCGAGAGCCTCGCGCAGGTGGCCAGCCAGACGCTGCGCGCGCTTGGCTGCACCGACGCCGCGCAGGAGCTGCCGGTGCTGCGCCCGTGCGTCGGCATGGACAAGACCGAGATCACCGAGATCGCGCGGCGCATCGGCACGTTCGAGACGAGCATCCTGCCGTACGAGGACTGCTGCACCATCTTCACGCCGCCGCACCCGAAGACGAAGCCGTCGCTCGAGGAGATCGAAGCCGCCGAGGCGGCGATGCCCGATCTCGCGGCGCTGGAGGCCGAGGCGGCCGCCGAGACGCCCGTCGAGCACATCAATCTGTAAAAGAAGGCGATTTTCCATGGAAGCTGAAATCATTGCCGTGGGAACCGAGCTTTTGCTCGGCGACATTCTGAACACCAACGCGCAGTTCCTGAGCCGCGAGCTCGCGCAGCTGGGCATCAACGTGCATTTCCAGAGCGTCGTGGGCGACAACCCCGAGCGGCTGGAGAGTGTTGTCAACCTCGCGCGCAGCCGCAGCGATCTGCTCATCTTTTCCGGCGGGCTCGGCCCGACGCAGGACGATCTGACAAAGCAGACCGTCGCTCACGCGTTCGGTGACGAACTTCGCTTCGACGAGGAAGAACTCGACAAGATCCGCGCGTTCTTCACTGCGTGGGGCCGCACGATGCCCGAGAACAACCGCCGTCAGGCGTACGTCCCGGTGCACGGCCGAAAGATCGAAAACCACAACGGCACCGCGCCGGGCATGATCTTTGAGGACACCCGCGCACCCGGCAAGTACGCCGTGCTGCTCCCCGGCCCGCCGTATGAACTGAAACCCATGTTCCTCGACACGGTGCGCCCCTGGCTCGCCGCGATGACGCGCAGCGCGCTGCACTCCGAGACGCTGCGCGTGATGGGCGTCGGCGAGAGCCACCTCGAGGAGAAGATCGGGCATCTGCTCGAAAACGAGAACCCCACCGCCGCGCTCTATGCGAAGACCGCCGAAGTGGTCATCCGCGTGACGGCCAAGGCGGACACGCCCGAGCACGCCAAAGAGATGTGCGAGGAGTACGCGCAGAAGTTTTACGCCATTCTGGGCGATAAAATCTACGCCCGCGGCGAACAGCCCATCGAGTACGCGACGGTCGCGGCGCTCAGAGCGGCGGGAAAGACGGCGGCTCTCGCGGAGAGCTGCACGGGCGGCCTCGTCGCCAAGCGCCTGACGGACGTGCCGGGCGCGAGCGCGGTGTTCGGCTACGGCGCGTGCACCTATTCCAACGGGATCAAGGAGAAGATGCTCGGCGTGCGCCATGAGACGCTCGAGGCGCACGGCGCGGTGTCGTCCGAGACGGCCGCCGAGATGGCGCGCGGCGTGCGGCGTGTGTCGGGCGCGGATTTCGGAATCGGCATCACGGGCATCGCCGGGCCGGACGGCGGCACGGACGAAAAGCCCGTCGGCACGGTGTACATGGCCGTGGCCGACGCAGAGAATACCTATGTGCAGAAGCTCGTGCTCACGGGGCGCACGCGCGCTACGGTGCGCGAGTCCTCGGCGCAGCACGCGTTCGATATGCTGCGGCGCATCGCGCTGGGCCTGCCCCAGCTCACGGCGCAGCGGTTTGACAGCGAAGAACCCGCGCATCTGCGCGAACAGACTACGGCGTTGCGAGACGCCTGACGAACAGGGAGGCCGGACATGGAACAAAACGCAAAGACCGTTCAGAAACAGGTGATCGTGCGCCTGTACCAGCCCGACATGGATGCACTCAAGGGAGCGGCCCGGCAGGCCGGGCTCCAGCGCGACGTCCAGCTCAAGCTGTACGGGCAGGCGGGCGAGGTGCTCGTGGTCATCCGCGCGCAGGCGTATGCGCAGGCCGCGGCGACCGAGCTCACTGAAATGGCTGCCGAGCAGATCGAGCAGGCCGTCGGCGCGAGCGCGTATGCGCGCGGCAAGGGCAGCCTTGCGTATGTGACGGCGGGCGAGATGATCGAAAACGAGTGCGTCATCGCCGCCGCGAACCCGGAGACGGGCGCGCTGATGGGCGAGGAGTTCGCCGCCACGAAGCGCGGCGCGAAGGTGTTCGACTTCGGCGAATCCAGCTACAACAATACGCGCACGCTGCACAAGATCGAGGACTACGCGGGCGACCCCGACGAGGAGACGCCGCTGCAGATGGCGTGCGACCTCGCCACCGCGGCCGCGAAGTACGGCAAGGCGGAGTTCGGCTGCGCCGTCACGGGCCTTGAGAGCGAAAAGGCGGTCTGGGCGGCCGTGTACTACAAAGGACGCGTCTGGGCGCGCAAGATCCGTCCCGGCGAAGAGGCGGGCAAGACCGCCGCGCTCACCATTCTGGACACCGTCCGGCTCATTCTGCAAAAGCAGCCCGTCCCGTACGCGAAACAGTTCCGCGCCGGCAAGGACGCGGTGTGGAGCGAGGGCAAGCGCGCCGAAAAGTCCGGCGGCGGTGCGGGAAAGGCCGTGCTCACGGCGCTCATCGTCATCATCCTGGCGGCGGCGATCGGCGTCGGCGTGTGGTACGCGCTGACGACGTTCGTGTTCACGCACGACGCGCCGGAGTCCTCCTCCGTGTCGACCTCGCAGGTGCAGAGCCTGCCGGAGTCGCAGAGCACGGCTGCCGCGTCGGACTCCGGCATCCCGCAGGGAGATCTGCCGGAAGGCAATGAAAACGGCGAACACCGTCTGGGCTGAGCGGATGAACCATCCGGTGAGCGGTGAGACGGGCCTGCGTGCGGACGTCGAGCGCGCGGTGGACGGAATGTACCCGCTCCACATGCCCGGCCACAAGCGGCGCGTTGCGCCCGCCGAGGGGCTGCCGTATGCATGGGATGTAACGGAAGTACCCGGCACGGACGACCTGCACGACGCGTCGGGCATCCTCGCGGATGCGATGGCGCGCACGGCGCGTCTGTTCGGCGCAAAGCGCACGTGGTATCTCATCAACGGCTCCACATGCGGCATCCTCGCGGGCATCCGCGCTCTCGCGCCGCACGGCAGCACCGTCGTCGCGGCGCGCAACTGCCACAAATCGGTCTTTCACGCCGCCGAGCTCGGCGAACTGGACGTGCGGTGGATCACGCCGCCCGTCGAGCCGGAGTTCGGCGTGTTCGGCTCCGTGCCGCCGCAGACGGTGGAGCGAGCGCTGAAGGAAGCGCCTCACGCGCGCTGCGTCATCCTGACGAGCCCCACGTACGAGGGCGTTGTCAGCGACGTCGCGGCCATTGCGCGCATCTGTCATGCGCGCGGCGTGCCGCTCTTTGTGGACGAGGCGCACGGCGCGCACCTCGGCCTGTCGCCGCTCTTTCCGGGCGGCGCGCTCGCGGCCGGGGCGGACGTTGTGGTGCAGAGCGCGCACAAGACGCTGCCGAGCCTGACGCAGACGGCTCTCTTGCACATCCCCGAGGGCTCGCTCGCGGACGAAAACGAAATCTCCCGCCAGCTCGGCATTTTTGAGACGTCGAGCCCGTCGTATCCGCTGATGGCCTCGCTCGACGGCTGTACGCGTCTGCTCGAAGCGCACGCGGCGGAGTGGTTTGCCGCATGGAACGAGCGCCTTGCGCGCTTTTACGCGGCGGCGAAGGAGTTCCCGGCCGTGCGCGTGTTTACGGGCGGCGACGGCGTGTTTTTGCACGACCGCGGCAAACTGCTGCTGAGCGCCGCAACCGCGGGGCTGACGGGCGCACAGCTCGCGCAGTATCTGCGCGAAAACGGCTTTGAACTCGAGATGGCCTGCGGGGCGAATGCGCTCGCGATGACGAGTGTGTGCGACGCGCCCGATGCGCTCGACCGCCTTGTCGGAGTGCTGGCGCGCCTTGCGCCCGCCGCGCAGCCGCTGCCGCCGATGGCCGCCGCCGCGTGCGGCGCGGGAGAGCGCGTGTGCACAGTGGCCCGTGCGCTGGCGATGCCGTGCGAGGATGTGCCGTTCGAAGCGGCGGAGGGGCGCGTGTCGGCGCAGTACGTCTGGGCCTATCCGCCGGGCGTGCCGCTGATCGTTCCCGGCGAGCGCGTGGAAGAGGACTTTCTGCGCGCGCTGCATGCGCTGAAAACGAGCGGAGCGCGGCTCATCGGTGAACCGCACGGCTTGACAAACACGATAAAATGTGGCATTCTTAATGAAGAAATAAAGTAGAAGGAGTGTCGTCCCTTGAAGCACATCGAGACCTTGGAAACGCGCGACATGGCCGAGAGCGTCAACAACGGCGGCTGCGGCGAGTGCCAGACGTCCTGCCAGTCCGCTTGCAAGACGAGCTGCGGCATTGCGAACCAGCCCTGCGAAAAGGCTGAGTAAGCAGTCAGACAAGATCGTTTCGAGCCGGGAAGCATCTGCATCCCGGCGATTTTTTTGTGACTTTGCGATTCGGAGGCAAGACCATTGATCCATCAGTATAAACTCAACGGCTACAACATCGTGCTCGACGTGTACAGCGGCAGCGTCCATGTGGTGGACGAACTGGCGTACGACGTCATCGGCATGTATGAGGAGCACATGCCCGAGGAGATCACCGCCGCCATGCTGGAAAAGTATGCGGACAATCCGGAGGTCACGCCGCAGGAAGTGGCGGATTGCCTCGAGAGCGTCGAAGCGCTCAAGGCGTCGGGCAAGCTGTTCGCGCCCGACGTGTACGAGAACCGCGCGTTCGACTTCAAGAACCGCAGCACCGTCGTGAAGGCGCTGTGCCTGCACGTGGCGCACACGTGCAACCTCAACTGCGAATACTGCTTTGCGGCACAGGGCAAGTTCCACGGCGACTCCGGGCTGATGAGCTTCGAGACCGGCCGCCGCGCGCTCGACTTCCTCGTGGAGCACTCCGGCACGCGCCGCAACCTTGAGGTCGACTTCTTCGGCGGCGAGCCGCTGATGAACTTCGAGGTTTGCAAACAGCTTGTGGCCTATGCGCGCAGCATCGAGAAGGAGAAGGGCAAAAACTTCCGCTTCACGCTCACGACGAACGGCGTCGGCATCAACGACGACGTCATCGACTTCGCGAACCGCGAGTGCGTCAACGTCGTATTGAGCCTCGACGGCCGCAAGGAAGTGCACGACCGCCTGCGCAAGTACGTCTCCGGCCGCGGCAGCTACGACGACATCGTGCCCAAGTTCCAGAAGCTCGTCAAGGCGCGCGGGGGCAAGGGTTACTACATGCGCGGCACGTTCACGCACTACAACCCCGACTTCACGAACGATCTGTTCCACATGGCCGACGACCTCGGCTTCACGGAGCTCTCGATGGAGCCCGTCGTGTGCGCCCCGGGCGACCCCTATGCCCTGACGGAGGAAGACCTCCCCACGCTGTTCGAGCAGTATGAGATCCTCGCGAAGGACATGATCCGCCGCGAGAAAGAGGGCAAACCCATCACGTTCTATCACTACATTCTCGACCTCAAGCACGGCCCGTGCATCTACAAGCGCATCTCCGGCTGCGGCAGCGGCACGGAGTACATGGCCGTCACGCCGTGGGGCGACCTGTACCCCTGCCACCAGTTCGTGGGCGACGAGCGCTACAAACTCGGCGACATCTGGAACGGCGTGCAGAACACGGAGCTTCAAAGCGAGTTCAAACTCTGCAACGTCTACGCCCGCCCCGACTGCGCCGACTGCTGGGCGCGCTTGTACTGCTCCGGCGGCTGCGCGGCCAACGCGCTGCACGCGACGGGCAGCATCCGCGGCGTGTACGACTACGGCTGCCGTGTGTTCCGCAAGCGCATCGAGTGCGCCGTCATGGTCAAGGCCGCCGAAGCGCTCGACCCCGAACTGCGCGCCCGCGCCGCGAAACCGGCCGCCGCGCAGGACTGCGAGGACTGCTCCGCATGTGAAAACGGCTGACGTTTCCATAAAACGCAAAAACACAGGAATCAATACGGGATAAGGAGATGCTGGTTATGGAACCTTCCAAAGTGTACTTTACCGACATGCGCGCGCTGCCGGGCACGAGCCTGCAGCAGAAGCTGGAGCGCCTGATGCGCCGCGCAGGCATCGCAAACATTGATTTTCAGGACAAATTCACCGCCATCAAGATCCATTTCGGCGAGCCGGGCAACCTGTCCTATCTGCGTCCGAACTTTGCCAAAACCGTTGCGGACATGGTCAAGAGCCTCGGAGGCAAGCCCTTCCTGACCGACTGCAACACGCTGTACGTCGGCCGCCGCAAGAACGCGCTCGACCATCTTGAGGCCGCGTATGAGAACGGCTTCTCGCCGTTTTCCACCGGCTGCCACGTCATCATCGCCGACGGCCTGAAGGGCACGGACGAGGTGGACGTTCCGGTACACGGCGGCGAATACATCAAGACGGCGCACATCGGCCGCGCCGTGATGGACGCGGACGTGTTCATCGCGCTGTCGCACTTCAAGGGCCACGAGTCCACGGGTTTCGGCGGCGCCATCAAGAACATCGGCATGGGCTGCGGCTCGCGCGCGGGCAAGATGGATATGCACTGCGCGGGCAAGCCGGACGTGGACAAATCCGTCTGCCGTTCGTGCGGCGTGTGCATGAAGAACTGCGCCCACGGGGCCATCTCGTTCGACGAGAACCGCAAGGCGGGCATCGACCACAACAAGTGCGTCGGCTGCGGCCGCTGCATCGGCGCGTGCAACTTTGACGCCATCTACAACGGCAACAACTCCGCCAACGACGAGCTGAACTGCAAGATGGCCGAGTACGCCAAGGCCGTCGTCGACGGGCGCCCGGCGTTCTACATCAACATCGTCAATCAGGTGTCGCCGTACTGCGACTGCCACGGCGAGAACGACACCGCCGTCATCCCCGACGTGGGCATGTTCGCGTCGTTCGACCCCATTGCGCTCGACGTGGCCTGTGCGGACGCGTGCAACAAAATGCCCGTCATTCCCGGCAGCCTGCTCGATGACCACATGCACAAAGAGGGCGCGTGTGACCATCACGATCACTTCACGAACATCTCGCCGGAGACGAACTGGCGCAGCTGCATGGAGCACGGGGAGAAGATCGGCCTCGGCTCGCAGGCCTATGAGCTCATCACGGTGAAATAAGAAACGATGCGTGTTTTCCGCGCGCCGCCCGGATGCAGGGCGGCGCGCGGAAAAAGTTTTTTATCGGACAAAAAATGCTTGACATTGCCGCCGTGTTTTGATATTATAATAAAGCGCTCTCACGAAAGAGCCGGAAAACAAAATATGGGAGAGTTCCCGAGTGGCCAATGGGGGCAGACTGTAAATCTGTTGCGTCTTCGCTTCGATGGTTCGAATCCATCCTCTCCCACCAACAAGAAACCGCCGTGTCCCTGCGGTTTTTTGTTTGTGGCTGAGAGGATGCGATGAGAACAGCACGTCCCGCCCGCAGGCGGGGAAAAACAGTCCGGCGGACTGTTTTTCAGTGCGCGGCTCGCGAATCCATCCTCTCCCACCAACAAAAGAGCCTTCGCCGTATCCCGGCGAAGGCTCTTTTGTTGTGGCTGAGTGTATGATATACCGAAAACCGGGCACACTGTTCTCAAATCCCGAAAAGGAGAGAGAATGCAATGAGCTGGACACAAAAGGAAAAGAACTTTCTGAAAGACATTCAGAACGAGGAAAAACTGTGCGTGGACAAATACCACAAAGCCGCCGAGGCCGCGTGCGACCCCACGCTGCGCCATATCTTTGAGAAGATCGAGCAGACCGAACAGAGCCACTACGACACCGTGACGCAGATGCTCGACGGCAAGGTGCCCTCGCCGCAGAACAAGGCGCAGACGCCTCGCCCGCGCAGCCAGAAAGAGCTGAAAGCGCACACGAACCGCGCGCAGAAGCAGAGCGACACGTATCTTGTCTCCGACCTTCTCGCCACGGAGAAATATGTGGCCGGCGTGTACAACACGGCGGTGTTCGAGTTCAACGACCCCGCGGCGCGCCAGGTGCTCAGCGGTATCCAGCAGGCGGAGCAGAACCACGGCCGGGAGCTGGCGGAATATATGCAGGCCAACGGCATGCAGTGCTGACTTGGTACGCCCCGGAATGACTTTTCAAGGCCTTCCCCCGATGATCGGGCGGAAGGCCTTTTTCATATCATGAAGAAACTTCGATGCATCGCATTTTACAAAAAAGTTACAAGACCTTTTCCAATGTGCGGGAAGAGATTTGCAGAAATTTGACTTGTTCATTTTGCCTGAATATGGTAGGATGTTTTTGGACAAAACAGACAATCAAAAACGGAGGAACACACATTATGAATCTTTGCAAGAGACTGCTTGCCGGTCTGCTCGCCGCTGCCGCGGCGCTTTCCATGACGGCCTGCGGAGCGTCTTCCGGGGACGGATCGTCCGCCGGATCCAAGACGGCGTCCACCTCTCAGACGGCCCAGACCCGCACGGACCTCAACATGGCCCTCTCGGTCGATCCCGACGGCCTTGACCCGCAGCGCACGACCGCTGCGAGCACGTTCCAGATCACGAACAACATCTATGACACGCTGCTGCGCGTCAATACGGACGGCACGCTGAAGGAAGGCCTGGCAGAGTCGTGGGAGACTTCGGAAGACGGCCTGACGCTGACGTTCCGTCTGCGCTCCGGCGTGACGTTCCACAACGGCAATCCCTGCAACGCGGAGGCTGTCGTCTCGTCGTTCGAGCGTCTGCAGGCGGAGGACAGCCCCCGCGCTGCGGACTACGCGAACTTCACGTTCACCGCACAGGGGGAAGACACCGTAGTTGTGACGTGCGCCGAGCTCGATGTGGCCGCGCTGTCCAGCTTCGCGTATCCGTGGTCGGCCATCGTCGACACGAGCGTCGCAGACACGCTGAAAAACTCTCCCGTCGGCACGGGCCCGTACAAACTGAAAGAGTGGGTGCCGCAGCAGTCCCTGACGCTGGAAAAGAACCCCGATTATTACGACACCGTCAATCTTGAGACCATCACCTTCAAGATGATGCCGGACGCCACCTCCCAGATTGCTTCGCTGCGCAGCGGCGAGCTGGATATCATCTCGGTCTCGGGCGATCAGGTCGCCGCGTTTGAGAACGATCCCCAGTTCAACATCGTGCAGGCGCCGTCCAACGGCATCCAGCTGATGGCGATGAACCTCGCCAACGAGGCTCTGTCCGACGTCCGCGTGCGCCAGGCCATCAACTATGCGGTGGACAAGCAGTCCCTCATCGACACGGTCTGGTGGGGTTACGGCGAGCCGATCGGTTCGCACTATCCCACGGTGCTGAAAGAATACGTCGATCTGAACGACACCTACTCCTATGACCCCGAAAAGGCAAAAGAGCTTTTGGCACAGGCCGGCTACGCCGACGGCCTGACGCTGGAGATGTATCTGCCCAAGAGCTATCCCGCGTACGTCAGCGCCGGCCAGGTCATCGCCGATTCGCTGAAAGAGGTCGGTATCACCTGCAACATCACCATCGTCGAGTGGGCGGCATGGCTCTCCGACGTGTACAACGGCCGCAACTATGACCTCACCGTCGTGGGCCACACCGGCCGCCTCGATCCGTACGTTCTGCTGGCGCGCTACCAGTCCGACAGCAGCGAGAACTACTTCAACTATTCGAACCCCGAAGTCGATGAACTGCTGAGCGGATACAAGAGCGAGAAGGACGAAGCCAAGCGCACGGAGATGGTGCAGCAGGTCGAGCAGATCCTCGCCGAGGACGTTCCGGCCTACTACATCCAGACGCCGATCACGCTGTATGTCACCAGCAGCGCGGTCGAGGGCTTTGAGATCTATCCCATCGACATCTACGAGATGAAAGACGTCTCCTTTGCTTCCTGACGCGCCGCACCGGCGCGGACAATACCCGGTTGCGGCGGGTCTGCTGACGGCAGGCCCGCCGTTCGCATCACAGGGCGGGGCGCGCTGCGGCCCCGCAGGAAAGGCGGATCAAACATATGCTCAAATTGCTTGTCAGGCGTCTTCTGAGCGCTCTGGCGGTCCTGTTCGTGGTTTCGTTCATCACGTTCGTGGTGCTCCTGTGCATCCCCGGCGACGCGGCGCAGCTGGTCCTCGGCGTGGACGCAACGCCCGAGAAGATCGCCGCGCTGCGCGAGGCCATGGGCCTGAACGAACCGTGGTACATCCAGTATCTCGACTGGATCGGCGGCGTGCTGAGAGGAGACTGGGGCACGTCGTACGTGTACGGTGAAAACGTGTGGACGCTGCTGTGCCAGCGCCTTCCGGTCACGTTCTCCGTGGCGCTGCTGTCCATGCTCATTGCCGTCGTGCTGTCGGCGGTGCTCGGCATCCTGGCCGCGCTGAAAAAGGATTCCCCGCTCGATATCCTCGCGCGCACGGTGATGCAGCTCGGAGGCGCGCTGCCGTCGTTCTGGCTGGCGATGCTGTTCATGCTCTTCTTCGCGTCCTACCTCGGGTGGTTCCCCATCACCGGCTACACGCCCATGTCCGAGGGATTCGGCGCCTGCCTGAGAAGCATCGCGCTGCCGTCCGTTGTGCTGGCCATCGGCGAGCTCGGCATCCTCATCCGCATCGTCCGCTCCTCGATGCTCACGGCGCTCGACCAGGACTTCATGCTCAGCGCCCGCGTCAAGGGCCTGCCGCCGCGCGCGGCCATCGTGCGCTATGCGCTGCGCTCGGCCGTCATCGCGCCCATCACCATCTCCGGCATGCAGCTGGCAAAACTGCTGGGCGGCACGGTCATCGTGGAGACCATCTTCGCGCTGCCGGGCATCGGCCGCCTGATGCTCACGGCGGTGGAACAGCGCGACATCACGCTGCTGCAGGGCATCGTATTGTTCATCACGTCGATGGTGGTCCTCGTATCGCTCGTCACGGACCTCATCGTCATGGCCGTCAACCCGGCCATCCGCACGGGAGAGGAGGCGGTGAGCCGGTGAAACGCAAACGCAGTTTTTCGCTGACCGCGGGCGCCGTGATGGTCGCGCTGATTGTCGCCATGTGCCTCGTCTCATTCGTCTGGATGCCGATGGACCCGGAGAAGATGGACACGGCGAACCGCTTCGCCCTGCCCGGTGCGCAGCACCTTCTCGGGACCGATCAGTTCGGCCGCGACGTGCTCAGCCGCATCATGGAGGCATCCCGCTGGGCGCTGCTGGTGGGGGTGTGCTCCGTCACCGCGGGTGCGGCGGCGGGCAGCGCCATCGGCGCCGCGGCCGCCATGCTGGGCGGGGTGCTGCGCTCCGTCATCATGCGCTTCATCGACGGCATGATGTCCTTCCCGGGCATCCTGCTCGCGATGATGCTCGTCACGGTGCTGGGCAAGGGCATCCTCGGCTCGGTGCTCGCCATCGGCATTTTCATGATCCCCACCTTCTCGCGGCTCGTGTATTCGATGGTGCTGGAAAACAAGCAGCGCCTGTATGTCAAGGCCGCGCAGAGCTACGGATGCAGCCGCCGGCGCATCGTGCTGCATCACATGCTGCCCGATATGCTGCCGCGCCTCATCACGCAGTTCAGCTCCAGCATCGGCGGCGCGGTGCTGCTGGAGTCGTCCCTGTCCTTCCTCGGTCTCGGCATCCAGCCGCCCACGCCGAGCTGGGGCATGATGCTCAGCGAGGCGCGTCAGTTCGTGCTGAGCTATCCGTACATTGCCGTCGCGCCCGGCGTGGTGCTGCTCATCACCGTTCTGGGCTTCAATCTTCTGGGCGACGGGCTCAACGACCGGTTTGTGAAAAGGAGTTCGCGATGAAACAAGACGCTGTTCTCAACATTGAGGGGCTGACAGTGCGCGCCGCGTCGGGCGACGTGCTCGTGCGCGACGTCAGCCTCACGCTCGGGGCGCAGGAGTGCCTCGGCATTGCCGGCGAATCCGGTTCCGGCAAGACGGTCACGGCGAAATCGGTCCTGCAGCTCCTTCCGCCCGACCTGCGCGCCTCGGCGCGCAGCCTGAGCGTCCTCAGAAAGGATATCCTCTCCATGACGGAGCCGGAGCGCCGCCGCTTTCTCGGCTGTGAGGTAGGTTTTGTGCCGCAGAACACGGTGGCCTATCTGCATCCGCTCATCAAGGTCAAGCGCCAGCTCACGGACGGGTATCTGTGCTATCACGACACGACGAAGCGCGAGGCGCTCGAGCGCGCCCACGGGCTGCTCGAACAGGTGGGCATCCGCGACGCTTCGCGCGTGATGGAAAGCTATCCGGGCGAGCTCTCGGGCGGTATGCGCCAGCGCGTCAACATCGCGATGGCGCTGATGAGCGACCCGAAGCTCATCATTGCCGACGAGCCCACGACGGCGCTCGACTGCGTCGTGCAGCAGCAGGTCGTGGAGCTGTTCCATTCCATCAACACGCAGCGCCATGTGGCCATCGTGATGATTTCGCACGACCTCAATCTCATCCGCCGCTACTGCCACAAGGTGGCGGTCATGTACGCGGGGCAGGTCGTCGAGACGGGCGACAGCCAGGCGGTGTTCACATCGCCGAAGCATCCGTACACCAAGGCGCTGCTCTCCGTCGTGCCGCGTGTCGACCAGGACCCCGCGGCGCGCCTGAGCGAGATCCCGGGCTATGTGCCCGAGACGGGGCGCGACACGGACGAGTGCCTGTTCCGCCCGCGCTGTGCCGAGTGCACACAGGCGTGCAGCGGCGCGGTGCGCTGTCTGCGCGGCGCGGACCGGTTTGTGCGCTGCAGCAAAGTATGCGAGGAGGCGGGAGCATGACCATTCTGGAGGCCAGACGCGTCGGCAAGCAGTTTGCCGTCAAGGACAGCGCGTCGCTGTGGAAGAAAAAAGTGTTTCAGGCGCTGGAGAACGTCGATCTCCGGCTCGACTCCGGCCGCACGGTCGGCGTTGTGGGCGAGAGCGGAAGCGGCAAATCGACGCTCGGCGAGATCCTCGGCGATCTGCAGCGCCCGAGCGCCGGGACGGTGCTGTACAAAGGGCGCGACGTGCGCTCTCTGACAAAGGCCGAGTACCGGCAGTTCCGCCGCAATGTGCAGTATATCTTTCAGAACCCGAAGGAATCCATGAACCCGTATTTCACGGTGGAAAAGATTCTCACCGAGCCGATGCAGGTGCTGCTCGATTCGTACGACGCCGCATCGGCCAGACGGCGCGCGGCGGAGATGCTCGGCCGCGTGGGGCTCGCGGAGTCGGCACTCGGGAAGTACCCGTCCGAACTCAGCGGCGGCCAGTGCCAGCGCATCGCCATTGCGCGCGCGCTGCTGCTCTCGCCGGAGGTCATCGTCTGTGACGAGTGCGTCTCGGCGCTGGACGTCTCCATTCAGGCGCAGATCCTGAATCTGCTCAAGGATCTGCAGCGCGAGTTCGGCACGGCATATCTGTTCATCTCGCACGACATCGGCGTCATCCACTACATGTCCGACGAGATCATCGTCGTCAACCACGGGCACGTGGTGGAACAGGGCGAGGGGGCCGCGGTCATCCGCGCGCCGAAAAACGACTACACGCGGACGCTCATCGCGAGCGCATTTTTCACAAGGGAGGCGGCAAGATGCGGTGCACTGTGATCGGATACTGGGGCGGCTGCTGCCGGAAGGACGGCGCGTGCTCGGGCTATCTTCTGCAGCACGGCGACGCCGCGCTTCTGCTCGACTGCGGCAGCGGCGTCGCGTCCGCGGTGCAGAACGTCATCCCGCTGACGCAGCTGCACCACGTGGTGGTGAGCCACTACCACTTTGACCACTGCAGCGACGCGGGCGCGCTCGACTACGGCCGCCTCATCGACACACAGCGCGGCGTGACAAGCACGCCGCTGACGTTCTGGGCCCCGGACGACGCGGCGGAGCTCGCGCGCCTTGCGATGCCGCCGTACTCCGAGGCACAGGCGGTGCACGCGGGCGAGACGGTGCAGATCGGGCCGTTTTCGTGCTCGTTCCTGCGCACAAAACACCCGGTGGAGTGCCTTGCCGTCCGCGTGGAATGTGCGGGCGGTGTGCTGGTCTACACGGCGGACGGCGCGTATACGGAGGAACTCGCGGCGTTCGCGGCGGGGGCGGATGTGCTCATCACGGAGTGCAGCCTGTACGCGGGCGCGGACGGCTCGCGCGCCGGGCACATGGCCTGCACGGACGCGGCGCGTCTGGCGACGCGCGCGAAGCCCGGCACGCTCGTGCTGAGCCACCTGCCCGTCTACGGCGATGTGCAGGAACTTCTGCGGGACGTTCAGGCGGTCTGGGACGGGAAAACGCTTCTCGCCTCCCGGCTGCTGGCGCTGGACGTCCCGGAGCGAAAGGGAGAATCGTAATGGGAACATTTGAGCTTGTGCTGGTGCGCCACGGCTTTTCCGAGGGCAACGAGCAGGGGCTTCTCAGCGGATGGAGCGACGTGCCCCTCACGCAGCGCGGCCGCGAGGAGCTGCGCGAACTGCGCCGCACGGCGGACTATCCCGTGACGGAGCGCTATTACAGTTCCGATCTCGTGCGCTGCCGGGACACGTTCGAGGAACTGTACGCGGGGCGGGCGGTGCTCGACGGCCTGCGCCCGGAGTTCCGGGAGATCCATTTCGGGTCCCTCGAGAACATCCGGTGGAAACCCGAGGAATTTGCGCGCTTTTTCCGCGCGTGGCTGTCGGGCGTCCGCGTGGCGGACGAGGAGAGCCGCGAGGCCTTCACGGCCCGGGTGCGCGGCGCGGTGAACACGCTCGCGGAGCAGTGCCGCGCCGAGGGCGTGCACAGCGCGACGGTCGTCACGCACTCCGGCGTCATCAAGACGCTGCTCGTCTCGCTGCGCGGTTTGCCGGACGAGGCGTGGCGCACGACGCAGGTGCCGAACGGGCGGGGCTATGCGCTCGTCCTTGACGAGACGGGGACGGAGCTTCTGTCCTGCGAAGCCATCTGACGGCGGAAAACAGAATACGGAAAAGCGCCCCCGGATGGTTCGGCATCCGGGGGCGCTTTTCATATGGCGTTTATTCCGCGAGTTCGATGAGCGCGCCGCCGAGCGCGACGGCGCAGAGATACAGCCGCACGGGCACACCCGGCGTGAGGCGGGAGAGCACCAGCGCATACGTCGCGACCTGCGGGGCGTAGGCCGTTTTCAGACGCTGTGCGTACTGCGCCTCGCTCTCTCCGGGCAGCATGCGGTCGGTCTTGTAATCCACCACGACCCAGCCCTGTTCAGTGCGCACGGCGAGGTC
>NHCFI02800__coassemble_930_pt1 | contig 24580 bp, 23 predicted proteins | sample NHCFI02800__metabat2_high_PE_010 | metagenome-assembled genome bin NHCFI02800
GCTGTCCGGCCGCGCGCATGCGCCCGGCGAGGGGCGAGGCAAAGAACGTTTCGATGCGCTCCTGCGGCAGCTTACCGGCCAGCGCCGCGTCGAGGTAGCCCTCGTCCACGAGCCGCGCCAGCTCGCCCGGCACGTCGCGCGCGGCGGCGTCGAAGTCGGCAAACTGCAAAAACGCGTGCTGCGCCGTGCCGCGCTCGGCCGCCGTGAGCCCCTCTTTGTAGAGGAACGCCGGGCGCGAGAGGACGGGCGCGTCCTCCGCGTGGCTCAGCGACGACACGCTGAGCTTCACCGGCAGCTCGGACAGCGCCGCCAGCGGGTCGCGCTGCCCGAAGTTTTCGCACAGCGCCTGTGTCAGTGCTTCGTCCGGCGCGGATTCACGCACAAACACTGCCGTCTCCGTTTGGGCTTCCTGCTCTGCGGGCTGCACGATCTGCGCGCGGATGTGCCCGTTTGCGGCGCGCAGCGGGAGCACCGCCGCGCCCGCGGCCTTGCGCAGCACGCCGCCGTCCGGATGCAGCAGCGCCGCCGCGAGCAGCCAGTCGCCGAGCGAGCGGCGGGACGCGACGAAATACGGGTCCGCCCCGCCGAGGCCTGCGAGCGACGCCGCCAGATTTGTCAGGCGCTTTTCCGCGTCCCGCAGCGGCACGGTCACGATCAGCTTGTCCCGCGCGCGGGTGAGCGCGACGTACAGAACGCGCATCTCCTCGCTCACGGACTCTGCCGTGACGGCCAGCTTGATGGCGCGGTGGGGTGCGGTGGCGTACAGCCCGCCCGCGCCGCGCAGCGTCAGCCCCGCGCCGAGTTTCGGGTGGAACAGGACGTTTTCGGCCGCGTCCCGCAGATTGAAGCTGTGCTGCGTGTCGGCCAGAATCACCACGGGGAATTCCAGACCTTTCGAGCGGTGCACCGTCATGATACACACGCGGCCCTCCGGCGCGCGCACGGGCGCCGCACCGGAGCCCGCGCCCGCCTGCTGCGCCGCGTCGGCATAGCGCACGAACGCCGACAGCCCCGCCGCCCCGCTCTGAGACGACGCGGCCGCAAACGCGGCGAAACGCCGCAGGTTCTCACGGCGCGCAGCGCCGTTCTCCATCGCGCCCGCGGCAGCGTAGCAGTTCGTGCGCGCGTAGATCTCGGCGCACAGGTCGGCGGGCGATTTCGTCTGTGCCATCGCGCGCAGCTCTCCGAGCAAAGTGCAGAGAGCGCGCTCTTTCTCTCCGCCGCTTTTCAGCAGCGCGGCGTAGAGCGTCGTGTCGGGAGACTCCGCGCGCAGCCGGGCGAGGTCGTCCGGCTCGAACCCGCCCACGGTCGAGAGCATCACGGCCGCCATAAATACGTCCTGCGCGGGGTTGTCCACCACGCGCAGCAGCGACAGCACCACGGACACCTCGGGGCTCTGGAGGTAGTCCTCCCCCGTGTCGGCGTACACCGGCACTTCGAGCGCCGAGAGCGCCGCCTCATAGATGGGGAACCCCGCGCGCGTGCGCAGCAAAACGCACACGTCACCGTAGCCGCACGGGCGCGTGCCGCCCGACTTCTCGCGCACTTCGAAGCCCGACTCGACGAGTTCCCGGATGGTCTGCGCGACGCACGCCGCGTCCGTCTCCACGCCGCCGTTGCCGCCGAGTTCGACGACTTTGACCTCCATCGGGCCGCCGTCGTACCCGGACGGCGCGCCCTCGCGCAGTTCTTCGTTCTGATCGTAGTCCACATCGCCCGTCTCGCGCGTCATCAGGCAGGAGAACACGTCGTTCACCGCGTGGATGACGCTGCCCGCGCTGCGGAAGTTCTCGCCCAGCGTGATGGCCGCCGGGTGCGCGCCGCCGGGCTGATACGGAGTGCACGCCTCGCGCGCCGCGGCGAAGATCTCCGGGCTTGCAAGGCGGAAGCGGTAAATGCTCTGCTTGATGTCGCCGACGAAGAAGAGGTTCGAGCCGTCCTCATTCGCGAGGCACCGGTACAAGAGCGCCTGCAGCGCGTTCGTGTCCTGATACTCGTCCACGAGCACCGCGTCGAACTGCGCGGCGATCTGGCGCGCCTCGGGAGTTTTCTGATCGTCCTCCGTGCACAGCAGTTTCAGCGCAAGGTGTTCGAAATCGCTGTATTCAAGCGCTTTTTCGCGCAGCTTCGCGGAGAAGAACAGTTCTTCAAAGCGCGTCACCGCGCGGGAGAGAGCGCGCAGCATCGGCGCGATGCGCGCGCGGTCCTCCTCGAACTGGACCTCCGTGCACACGAAGATCTCGTCGGACAGGCGCGCGAATTCCTTTTTCGCGGCGGCGCGCAGATCCTTGACGCGCTGGCCCTCCTCGCCCGCGCCGCGCACGGCGGGCAGGCGCGGCGGCTCGTAGTTCGCGGCGCGCACGGCGGCCGCGTCCCAGCGGCCCGCGCGGATGTCCGCGAGAAGCGCGTCGCACTCCGTCTCGTCCACGGCGAGTGCCGCGTCGTATTTCGCGATGGACGGCTCCGCCGCCACGGCCGCGCGCGCAGCCAGGATGAGCTTTTTCGCGCTTCCTGCGCTCTTTTCACCCTCCCGGAGCAGCGCTTTTCCCCACGCCGTCTGCGCGAGGGGGTCCTGCGTCTCCCAATCCGTGCACACGCGCTCGCGCACTTTGGCGGGATGCGGCAGCGTGCGGGAGAACTCGTAGAATTTCAGCACGGCGGCCGCCGCCGCGGCGTCCGTGCGCGCGCGGCCGTAGAGGTCGGCGAACGCGCGGAACCCTTCATCCGCGGCGAACTCCTCCATCGTCTGCGCCAGCGCCGCCTCGCGCAGCTCGTGCGCGGTGGCGTCGTCCGCGAGCGTAAAATCGGGCGGCAGATCGAGCTTTGCAAACCACGTTTTCAACAGCTGCATGCAGAACGCGTCCACCGTACAGATGGGCGCGCGCCCGAGCAGGATGCGCTGACGGCGCAGAAACGCGCTGTGCGGCTCCTCCGCAAGCCTGTCCGCAAGGCGCGCAGCGATGCGCCCGCGCAGCTCTTCGGCGGCGGCGCGCGTGAAAGTGACGATCAAAAGCCGGTCGGCCGCGACGGGATGGTCTTCCCGCGTGATGAGGCGGACGGCGCGCTCGGTGAGAACGGCCGTCTTGCCGCTGCCCGCGGCGGCGCTGACAAGCAGCGTCCCGCCGTCGTCCTCAATGGCAGCCTGCTGCTGCGGCGTCCACTTCATACATCGTCCCCTCCCTTCGGCTCAAATACTTTGTCGGGCGCTTCCACAGAGCGCTCGCCGCAGCCGTCCTCGTGGCGGCACACGGCACGGTAGTCGCACACGGCGCACGGGCTCTTGTCCCCGTGACACAGCGGGGTCGCCGCCACGTCGCCCGCATAGAGTCCCCGCGCCATCTCCACGACGAGGGACTCAAGATGTTTTTCGATGTTGCCGAGCTTCTCGAGCCCGGCGAGCTTCGCCGACGCGCGCGGCGCGCCCTTCGCCGTGAACGTGAACGGCACGAACAGTCCCGTCGCGGCGCGGTCCATGCCGCCGATGACGACCGGGTCGTTCAGCACAAGGCCGTCCACGCGGTAGGCCGACGGCTTTCCGGCGTCCTCGCGCGCGGCGGCCTTCGGCGCGGGATCTCCCGCGAGATACAGAACGCCCGCCGGAACGGCGTCTTCGTGCGCGCGGCACAGCGTAAAGAGGTAGAACAGCATCTGCGTGTTCAGGCCGCAGTACACGTCGTCCAGACGGAACTCCTTGTCGCCTGTCTTGTAGTCCACAACGCGCACGTAGCGCTTGCCCTCGCGCTCCATCACGTCGACGCGGTCGATCTGGCCGATGACGCGCACCTCGCGTCCTTCGGGCGTGACGACGCGCAGCGGCTTCTCGCCGCCCTCGCCGATCGTCTGTTCAAACGCGACGGGGCGGAACGAACTCTGGCGCTGCTCGGCCTGCAGGAACTCGAGCAGGCGCGCCACGCCCTCGCGCAGGCGCGCGATGAGGTAGGCAAAGCGCGCCGATGCGTCGGGCAGGTTCTGCGCGACGTACTCGTCCGCCAGCTGCGCCGCGAGCGTGCGCAGCTCGTCCGGCGTGAGCTGCGTAAACGTCTCTCCCGTGCGCCGCAGCGCGTTTTCGAGGATGAAGTGCACGAGCGTGCCGCTCTCGAGCGGCGACAGCTCCGCTTTTCTTCGCGGCCGGATGCGCAGCACATATTGCAGAAAATATGAAAAGCGACAGCGGTAATACTGCTCGACGCGCGTGGGCGACACGACCATGGAGCGCCCCAGCAGCCGCTCCACGGCGCGCGTGTCGCGCACGGCGAACGGACGGGGCGACGCGGCTTGCGCCATCGCATCGAGAGCCGCGTCCGCCTGTCCCGCGCGGCGCAGCGCCTCCTCGAGCGCCGCGGTGCGGGGCGTATCCTCCCGGTAGCACTCGCCGAGAAGGTCGAGCGCCGCCGCAGCCGTGGGGGCGCGCTCGTCGTCCGTGAGGGTCGCTTCGGGCGGCTCGAGCGCCGCGAGCGCGGGCACGAGCGCGCCCGCCGTCTCCTTGGTATCGGGGCAGCTCACGTACAGCCGTTCCGACGGTGCAGTGATCGCCCGGTAGAAGGCCATCTGCTCGAGCAGCGTGCGGTTTTCGTAGCTGCCCGGCATCTCAATGCCGACGGAGACGAGCGTCTCGCGGTCGGCGTGCGTCAGAAGCCCGCTGAAACCGACGGATTTCGGGAACTCCCCTTCCGCCGCCCCCAGCACGAAGCAGCACACGGGGCTCGCCAGACGCATGCGGTCGGCCGTTGTGACGATGAGATTGTTCTGCGTCTGCGGCACGCGGCCGACCTCGCTTGCGCGCACGAGCAGCAGAAGAAGCTCGTCGTATTCGGCCGCCGTCAGGTCGTCCGCGCCGCACAGTGCGTTCAGCTCGTCCAGAAGCCCCATCGCCGTGTTGTACGAGCTGCACAGCTCGACCGAGCGCGCCTCGTCGCCCGTCTCGCGCGCGTGCGCGGCCTGTTCCAGTGTATGCGCCGCGCCGCCGAAGTCCTCCAGAAGGCGGTACAGCGCGCGGGAGATGTCCTCGGCCGTTCCGCCGCCCTTTACGCGCTGCAGGAAGCGGTCAAGCCTCGGCATCACAGCAGCGCGCACGCGCTCAGCGGTCTCGAGCGTCTCTGCGTCCTGCGCAGTCTCGCGCCCCGCAAAGCCGGCGGCGCTCTTTGCGAACGGCTCGCGCCACTCGCTTCCCTTCAGCTGCCACACATAGGCGTAGTTTTCCGCCGCGGCGATCTCCCCGGTGGAGAATCCGCACAGGTCGGTTTTCAACAGGCGCAGGATGCCCTCGCTCGTCACACCGCGCGCAGCCAGCGCCAGCGCGGCGCGAAAAAACGACGCGGGAGCGGAATATTCGAGCGTCGTGCTCTCGTCGATGAAGAACGGCACACCCGCGAGCGTCAGCGCTTCACGCAGCGGCGCGCCGTAGCCGTCGAGCGAGCGGCACACGACGGCCATCTTTCCGAACGGCACACCCTGTCTCGCCAGCTTCACCGCAGTGCACGCAGCGAGAAAGCATTCTTCACGGACATCCTTCGGGCGCGTGAACCAGAAACCCGCGGCGTCCGTCTGCTCCGTCTCGCCCACGGCCACAACACGCCCCGCCGCGGCGATGCCCGGCGCGTGCGCGTGGCGGCGCTCTTCTTCCAGAACGGCGGGTGCGGCAACGCGCACACCCTGCGCCGCCGCGATGCGGCGCAACCGCTGTGCCGCGTGCTTGACGGGACTGAACAGGCCCATGCCGCCGTCGTGATCGGCAAATCCGTCGCAGCACAGCGCGACGGTGCAGCCCTCGGCCCGCACGAGCTGCGCGAGCATCGCGTACTGCGGCGCGGTGAAGCCGTCAAAGTTGTCGATATACACATGCGTGTGCGCGAAGTGCTGCGGATGCTCCGACAGGCGCTTCGCCGCGGCAGCCACGCGGTCGGACGGGTCGAGCGCCGTGCGACCGAGCCGCGCCTCGTACGCCGCGTACACAAGCGCAAGTTCGCGCAGTTTTTCCCCCGCCTCGCCCTGCTTTCCGGCCGCCTCGAGCAGTGCCTGCGGCGGCGCGCCCGCCGTTTTCAGCTCCTGAATGGCGTCGGCGCACAGCGAACAAAAGCTCACCGACCGCCTGTGGCGGCGGTACACGGTCAGCTCGTCCTGCACTTCTTCGGCGGCGCGGCGCACGAGCACGACGCGGCCCGCGTCGGTCAGCGTCTTTGCCGCCGTGCCGCCGAATGTTTTCAACAGATTTTCGGCGAGACTTGTAAAACTCTGCACGCTCACGCGGGACGACAGTGCGTCGCCGAGCGCCGTATACACCATCGTCTCCGCCGAGGACGAGAACTGTTCCGGCACGAGCAGCACGCTCGTCTTTCCCGCTTCGCTCCTCGCGCGCATCCGGGCGAGGAGTTCCGTCGTCTTTCCCGTTCCGGACAATCCCAGAATCCATTCCAGCATGTGTTCACCTCATTCCGTGCATTATTATATCAGATTCCGTGTCTCAAAAACAGGACAGACGGAAAAAGCCCCCGGCCAAAAACCGGGGGCTTTGCGGTGCAAAAACTCAGTAATTCTTCGCCTGCAGGATGAAGTAGCCCTGCGGATGATCGCAGACGGGGCACTTCTCGGGCGCGTGCGTGCCGATGTGGATGTGGCCGCAGTTGGAGCAGACCCACACCTGCTCGGTCTCGCGGGCAAATACGGTGCCGTTCTTGATGGAATCAGACAGCGCACGGTAACGGGCCTCGTGCTCGCGCTCGATGTCGCCGACCATCTTGAAGAGCGCGGCGATCTTCGTGAAGCCCTCTTCCTCCGCGGTCTTGGCGAAACCGGCATACATGTCGGTCCACTCGTAGTTCTCACCGGCAGCGGCGTCGGCGAGGTTCGTCAGCGTATCGGCGATCTGGCCGTCGTGCAGGAGCTTGAACCAGATCTTCGCGTGCTCCTTCTCGTTGTTGGCCGTCTCTTCAAACAGGGCAGCGATCTGATTGTAGCCCTCTTTCTTGGCCTTGGAAGCATAGTAGGTGTACTTGTTGCGGGCCTGGCTTTCGCCGGCGAACGCGGTCAGCAGATTTTGTTCGGTCTTCGAGCCTTTCAGTTCCATGTCGTATCTCCCTTTCTGTTTTTGTCAGTGTTGTTTTCCCGCACAGGCCGGACAGATGCCCCGGAACACGATCTCGTGTTCAACACAGCGGTACCCCGTGGCAGCCGCCGCCTGTGCGTTGAGTGCAGTCTGGTCTTCGAGGGGGGCGTCTTCCAGGCGCCCGCAAAGGATACATTCGATGTGGTTGTGCCCGAATGTCTGGTGATCGAACCGGTCCGCGCCGGATGGCATCTTGATGTGGCGCAGCCGCCCGTCATCAGACAGGCTTGCGAGATTGCGGTATACGGTAGCCTTGCTGACAGTCGGATGATCCTTCACAACAAGGCTGTACACCTCATCCGCCGTCGGATGGTTTGCCAGTTCGGCCACTGCCTGCAGCACGAGCTGTTTCTGGATGGTGTTTCGTCTCTCCACGGAAGGGTCTCCTTTCTTCTGTCTATTGATATCTTATATCAAAAAGAATATTTTGTCAAGCAGATTTTATTCCTGATTATTCTGCGGATTCTGGAGCCTCGGCGTGACGCGCGCGGTTCCGGCGGAGGCGGCGGAAGAGGCGGAGCGGCGCATGGACGTGCGCAGGCTCTTGACTTCCACGGCGCTCTTGGCGAGCTGTTCTTCCGTCTTGCGGAGAACGTCCTCACAGTAATCCACGGTTTTGGCGCGCAGCTCACGGCTGTGCGTCTGTGCGGCGGCGTTGATCTCATTGGCGTGCTGCTGCGCGGCGCGCACAACAGCCTCCTGCGAGACCAGCGCGCGGGCGCGCTCCTCCGCGCGTTTCACGATGTCCTCGGCCTCTTTCTTGGCCGTCTTGATAATATCGATACGGTCCGCCGTGATGGCTTTTGCCTGACGGATCTCCGTCGGCATATTCAGGCGGATATCGTCGATGATCCCTCGCACGCGATCCACATCCACAACGCGCTTGCCGCCCGAAAACGGGACGTTGAACGCATCGTCGAGAAGTTCGTCCATCTGATCCAGCAATTCATCGATATTCATAACGTTTCCTCCTGTTTTTTATTCTCCAGACGCGGCAGGCGGGCCACGATGTCCTGACAGATGCATTCGGGCAGAAAATCCGTCACGTCTCCGCCGAACTGCGCGACCTGGCGCACCATGCTCGACGAAAGATACATGTAATTGGAATCCGTGATGACAAACATCGTCTCCAGCTCGCTGTTGAGTTTCTTGTTCGTCAGCGCCTGTTGGAACTCATATTCGAAATCCGTCACGGCGCGCAGGCCCTTGATGATCGTGCAGGCGCCGACCGTGCGCGCGTAATCGGCCAGAAGGCCGAAGTAAGAATCGACCTTGACGTTCGGGATTCCGGCACAGGCGCGGCGGAGAAAATCGACGCGCTCTTCCGCCGTGAAAACCGGCTGCTTGTTCGGGTTCACCAGCACCAGCGCGATGACGACGTCAAACAGTTTTGCGCTCCGCTCGATGATGTTGAGATGGCCCTTCGTCACGGGGTCAAAGCTGCCGGGGCAGATCGCGATTCTCATAGCGTCTCCTCCTGTTCCCACGGAAGCGGCACGGATTTCTCATAGCGCGTCACCGCGACCGTTCCGTATTTGTACTGCTTTGCCAGTTTGAGCGAACCGCACGTCTCAGGCAGTTTGCAGCCGTACTCCGTCTCGGCCAGCACCACGCCGCCCGGAGACAGCACGCGCTCAACCAGCGGAAGAACTTCCTGCACCGTTCCGGCGCGGTACGGCGGATCGAGCAGAACGAGGTCAAACGTCTGCCTGCATGAATGAAGATATGCCTGAGCGCTTGTATTTGTGACACGCGCGCGGTCCTGAACGCCCGCTGCGGCACAGTTCGCCCGGACGACCGCGGCGGCCGCGCGGTCCTCGTCCACAAACACGCAGTCCTGCGCGCCGCGCGACAGCGCCTCGATCCCAAGCTGACCGGAGCCCGCGAACAGATCCAGCACCCGCGCGCCGCCGAGCATGAACTGCACCGAGCTGAACATGGCCTCTTTCACGCGGTCAACGGTCGGCCGCGTCACATCCGTCCCGTCCAGCGTCCGCAGACGCGTCCCGCGCGCCGTACCAGCAATAACTCTCATATCGTTTCCTCTTTATCGGATGGGTATTCATTGACATTATCGCGCATCGGTTGTTCCGTGTCAAGTTTCGCAGCTCCGAAGGCCTCGCGCAGCGCCTTGGCCGCTTTGCGGCTCACGCCCTTTACGGCAGCCAGCTCGTCCTCGCTCGCGGCCTTGACGGCGCCCACCGTTTTGAAGTGCGCCAGAAGAGCCTTCGCCGTTGCCGGACCGACACCGGGAACGCTTTGCAGCGTGGACGCGTACGCACGGCCTTTCTGGAGGCGCTTGCGGTAGTCGTTGGCCCACCGGTGCGTCTCGTCCTGAATTTCGGTGATGAACGTGAACGGCCCGCGGTGCATCGCGAGCGTCAGCTCGCCCGCTTCTCCCACAAGCCCGCGCGTGCGGTGCTTGTCGTCCTTGACCATGCCGAACACCGGAACATCCGCGAGCTTTGTGCCCCGCAGCGCCTCGACGACCGCTGAGCGCTGACCCTTGCCGCCGTCGATGAGCAGCAAATCGGGCTTGACGCCGAACTGTCCCGGCGCGCCCTTTTCGTACTCCGCGGCGCGGCGGCGCAGCGTTTCGGCCATGGACGCGTAGTCGTCGTTCACGTAGACCGTCTGCATCTTGAACCGGCGGTATCCCGCTTTTTTCGGTTTTCCGTCCTCAAACACCACCATGCCGGCAACGCTCGTGCCGTCGCCCCAGTTCGAGATGTCGTAGCTTTCGATCACGTGCGGCGCAGCGGGCAGGCCGAGCAGATGCGCCGTCTCCTCGAGCAGGCGCTCGGCGCGCGTCTTTTTGCCCGCGTCGCGCGCAAGGCGCTCGAGCGCGTTCGTGCGCGCCATCTCCACGAGCTTTTCATTGTCGCCGCGCACCGGTTTCCACAGCCGCACCTTCACGCCTTTCGTCTCGCTGAACAGGCGCTCCAGTTCTTCGGCCGCCTCGGGCAGTTCGTCCACCGCGACCGTCTTCGGGATCTCCTCCCCGTCGGCGAGATAGTAGCGCGGCAGGAATTCCTCGCGCAGCGCGGCGATGTCCTGCGTGTCGCGGAACACAAACTCTTTCTTGTCGGCGAGACGTCCGCCGCGGAAGCGCAGGATGGCCGCGCACGTCGCCGTGCCGAGGCCCGCGAACGCGATGACGTCCTGCTCGTCGATGTCGCTGCGCACGACCTTCTGCCCGCGGCTGACCTTTTCAATGGCGGCGATCTGGTCGCGGATGAGCGCGGCGCGCTCAAACTCCAGATTTTCCGCCGCCGTCTCCATCTTTTCGCGCAGCATGGCGATGATGTCGCCCTGCCCGCGCCGGATGAGGTGCACGGCGGACGCGACGGCGTCGCGGTAATCCTCGTTTTTGATCTTTCCCGAACACACCGCCATGCACTTGCCGATGTGCGCGTTCAGGCAGGGGCGGCCCTTGCCGATGTCCTGCGGGAAACGCCGGTTGCAGCGCGGCAGGCGGAACACGTCCATCGCCGTCTCCACCATCTCGCGCACGGCAAAGCTCGAGGTGTACGGACCGATGTACTCGGCGCCGTCCTCCTCTTTCTGCAGCACAGCCGACAGGCGCGGCCATGCCTCCTTTGTGACGCGCACGTAGCTGTACCCCTTGTCGTCCTTGAGCAGGATGTTGTACTTGGGCTGGTGCTGCTTGATCTGGCTGCACTCGAGCACGAGCGCTTCGAATTCGCTCTGCGTCACAATGACGTCGAATTCGAACGCGTGCGAGATCATTTTTGTCACTTTGGCGTCGTGCGGCACGCCGGGGCGGAAATACTGCGACACGCGCGTGCGCAGGCGCTTGGCTTTGCCCACATAGATGATCTCGTTCGACTTGTCGCGGATGATATAGACGCCCGGAAGCAGCGGCAGAAGCTTTGCTTTCTCCCAGAGTTCGAGGGTTGTCATGCGGCGGGTTCCTCCGTTCGATGTTTTTCGCGCAAACGAAAAGCGCCGTCCAACAAGCAGACGGCGCCCTCAAGATTCGACACTGATTATTCGCTGAAGCCGGAATTGACGAGTTTGATAAGACCTTCCACCGCGGCCTGCTCATCGGCGCCGTCGGCAATGATGCGGATGGTCGTACCGCCCACGATTCCCAGCGAGAGCACGCCCAGCAGGCTCTTTGCATTTACACGGCGCTCTTCTTTTTCGACCCAGATGGAAGACTTGAACTCGTTCGCTTTCTGGATGAAGAACGTAGCGGGACGCGCATGCAGGCCAACCTGATTCTCAACGGTAACTTCTTTCACAAACATGTCTGATTCGCTCCTTGAAGAAAAAGATAAAGTGTCATGCCTTTAGCATTATATTATCTCAAACGGAGAAAACGGTCAACCGCTTTGCCCAGAATGAAATCAAATTCTCACTCTACGTCAATTCGAAATGGTCGAAACTTCGGAAAACTTGTGCAACTTTACCAGTTAGTTTTCAACATCGTCTTGCAGAATTGCCGAGAGCACCATGACGGGCGCTTTTTTGTCATTTTCCGCCACGCTCAATATACTTTTGATACAGGTCCGGGCGGCGCGTTTTCGTGCGCTCGAGCGACTGCTCGTGCCGCCATTCGGCGATTTTGGCATGGTGACCGGAGAGAAGGATCTCCGGCACGCGGCGGCCGTTCCAGACCTCGGGGCGGCTGTACTGCGGGTATTCGAGCAGCCCGGAATAATAGCTCTCGTCCTCGTACCCCTCCGGGCAGGACAACACGCCCGGCTGGAGCCGGAACACACTGTCGGCCACGACCATCGCGGCCAGCTCGCCGCCGGTGAGGACATAGTCGCCGATCGAGATCTCCTCGTCGGCCAGCTCTTCGATCACGCGCTCGTCGATGCCCTCGTAGTGGCCGCAGACGAGCAGCAGGCCGTCGTAACCCGCGAGCTCCTTGCACTTTTCCTGCGTGAGCGTCGCGCCGCCCGCCGTGAGGAACACGATGTGAGGCCGCGGCCGCCCCGCTTCGTCAATCTGACGAAGAATGTCCTGGCAGCAGTCGTGGATGGGCTGCGCCTGCATCACCATCCCCTGCCCGCCGCCGTAGGGGTAGTCGTCCACCTGCTTCTGGCGGTTCGTGGTATAGTCCCGGATCTGGTGCGCGTGCAGCTCGATGTATCCGTTGCGCTGCGCGCGGCCGATGATGCTCTCGCCCATGAAGGCCTCGCAGACCTCCGGGAAGAGCGTCGCAATGTCAATCCGCATCGCCGTTCTCCTCCGCGCCGTCAAACATGCCCGCAATGGGGCGCACGGTGATGTATCCCTCTTCGGGATTCAGCTCACCGAGGAATTCCCCGACCGCCGGGAACAGCACGTCGCCCGCGGGCGTGGCCACCGTGTACACGTCGCTCGCCGCCGGATGGGTGACGTCCTTCACCGTGCCGTAGACGCGGCCCGTGTCGGCGTCGCGCACTTCGCAGCCGATGATGTCCTGCACGAAATAGCGGCCTTCGGGCAGCGGCGCGTCTGTGCGCGCGAAATACGCAATACGCCCGATGTACGCGCGCGCCGCGTCCATACCGTCCACGCCCGCCAGCTTGACAAGGCACATGCCCTTGTGCGAGCGCACGGATTCCAGCTTCGTCTCTCCGCGGCCGTCCGCCGTGAAGAACAGACGCGGCAGGGCCGCAATGAATTCGGGGCCGTCACACCAGGGATACAGTTTCAGCTCGCCCGTCACGCCGTGCGTGGTGACGAATTTTCCCGCCTCGAGATATGCTTTCATTCGTTTCCTCCGTTACTTGATGATGACGCCGAGCAGTTTCGCCAGCTCGCACGCCTGAAGCGCCGTTACGATTGCGCCGCGCAGCTCCGGGCCCTCGAGCGCCGCGCCCTCGATGTTGCACGTCGTGAGGTCCAGCCCCGCAAGGGGCGTGCGGAACAGCGTCGTCTGCGCGAGGTCGCACTCCGAAAACTCCATTGAGCCCTTGCGCACGCGCAGTTCCGGCATTGCCGCGCCGCGCATCCGGCAGCGCTCAAAGCGCACGTTTTTCAGCGTGCACTCACTGAACACCGCACCGTCGGCAACGCAGTCGCGGAACACGATGTCAGAGAGGGACGCCCCGCCGAGATTCGTCCCGGAGAGCTTGCAGCCCGAAAACTCGCAGCGTGCAAAGCCGCCGTCCGTGAAATTCGCCGCGGAGAGGTCGCAGTTTTCGAACCGGACGTTCCCGAAGTAGACCTTCGGCATCTGGATCCCCGTCAGGCGGCAGCCGCGCAGAACGCAGCTTTTCACCTCGGCCGACGGGAAACGCATCCCCATCAGCGCGCCGCCCTCAAACGAGAAGCCCTCGAGCGTCTGTTCGCAGGCGAGCGTCAGGGACACCGCCTCTTCCAGCGTGATTGTGTTCTTCAGATCACGCTGGAGCGCGGGTGCGGCGATCTTCACACAGCTTCCTCCCCGAAAAAAAGGCCGGAGCGCTTGCGCCTGCTCCGGCCGTGTGGTTCAACGTGCGGTCACTTGCGGACACGCGGGCGCACAATGCGCCGGGACATCATCATCCCCATGCCGCTGAACACGATCGCCGTGATGGACGTCACCGTGCCAACGATACCGAGGATCATGCCCACAAGACGAAACGCTCCGCCCTTTGTCATCGAAAGCAGCTCCTTTTTCCGGACGGCACGCCGTCCTCGTATTTTTTGACTGCACTTATTATACCGCATCCGGCGCGCAATCGCAACCGGGCTTTTTTCAGCGGCAGAATTTCTCGATGTAGTTGTCGAGGCACTTGGAGATGATCTGCCGGGCCGCCTCGCTGCCCTGCTCTTCGTCGACGACCGTCTCCTTGCCCTCCAGCGACTTGTACACGCTGAAGAAGTGGCGCATCTCATTGAAGATGTGCGAGGGCAGTTCGCTGATGTCCTTGTAGGAATTGTAGACGGGGTCGTTGAACGGGATCGCGATGATCTTCTCGTCCATCTTGCCCTGATCGCGCATCGTGATGACGCCGATGGGATAGCAGCGCACAAGGCTCAGCGGGACAAGGCACTCGCTCGAGAGCACCAGCACGTCGAGCGGGTCGCCGTCGTCGGCATACGTGCGCGGAATCAGGCCGTAGTTGGCCGGATAGTGCGTGGAGGTGTACAGGATGCGGTCAAGAATGATGTGGCCGGTCTCCTTGTCGAGCTCGTATTTCTTTTTCGAGCCCTTTTCGATCTCCACGACGGCGATGAAATCGTCGGGCGTGATACGCGACGGGCTGATATCGTGCCAGATGTTCGTCATTGCAGCTCCCTCTTTCGTGATATGTCTGGTATTTGCTCTATTTTACACCTTCGGCAGCAGTTTGTCCACAAAGCGGCCGTTTTCCCAGACGGCGACCGACGCAAAGCCCGCTTTTTTCAGCAGTTCCAGCGCCGGGCCGAACTCGAAGCGCAGCGCGCGTGTCTCGTGCGCGTCGGCGCTGACGGTCACGCGCGCACCCAGCCTCGCGAGTTCTTCCAGCAGAAATACCGCGGGATACGGCGTGTCACGGTAACCCCGGAACATGCCGCCCGTGTTGATCTCGAACACGCATCCGGTGTCCGTGCAGCGCCGCAGCGCCGCGAGCGCCGCCTCCCGGTAGCGGGAACTCGTCTCGTCGAACAGATCGTTCGCGGCGTTGTTTTTGACAATGAGGTCGAAGTGGCCGATGATGTCCGGACGATACGTCCGGACGTTCTCAACTGTCAGCTCAAAAAAGCGCTCGGCCATCGCGAGGCCATCGCCGCCGAACAACTCGTCGCGGCAGGCGGCAAGGTCGCTCTTCGGGCCGTCGACGAGATAGTACCGGCCCGTCGCTTCGTCCCGCAGCTCGTGAATGGAGCCCACGATGTAGTCAAGCCGCGCGCGGTCCGTGACGGGAAAATAATAATCGTGCTCGAGCCCGACCCAGAAGCGGATTCTGTCCCGGTACTCCTCTTGCAGCGCTCGCAGCTCCTTCAGGTAAGCCTCTTCGTCGCGCACGCCGAAATCGTCCGGCGTGACGTACGTATGGCCGGAGATGCCGAAGTCCGTGAACCCCGCCGCGATCGCGGCTTCGATCATTTCGCGCGGGGTGTTCTTCCCGTCGCACCACGTCGAGTGGTTGTGCAGGCTGCCCGTTAGGATCATCGCATCGTCTCCTGCTTGACCTTGTGATCGATGACATGGCGGCTCGCGAGCTCACGGCGGATGTCATCGAGCGTGATGCCGCTCTCGACCATCAGCACGAGCACGTGATAGCACAGGTCGGAGATCTCGTAAATGGTCTCCTCACGGCTGTCCTTCATCGCGCCGATGATGACCTCCGTGCACTCCTCGCCGACCTTTTTCAGAATCTTCTCACGGCCTTTTTCAAACAGATACGTCGTGTAGCTTCCCTCGGGGCGCTCCTTGTTTCGGCCCTCGAGCAGCCCGTACAGCGCGTCGAGCGAGAAGCGCTGCACCGTCTCGTCCTCGAACAGCAGGTTCGTGAAGCACGAGTCGGTGCCGAGGTGGCACGCGGGGCCGTCCTTGATGACCTCAACGACGAGCGCGTCGGCGTCGCAGTCGGCCGTGACGGAGACGACGTGCTGCACATTGCCGCTCGTCTCCCCTTTGCGCCACAGCTCCTTGCGCGAGCGCGACCAGAAACACGTGCGCTTTTCGCGCAGCGTGATCTCCAGGCTCTCGCGGTTCATGTACGCGACGGTGAGCACTTTCTTGGTGTAAAAGTCCTGCACGACGGCCGGGATGAGGCCGTGCGAATCAAATTTCAGGGAATCAATGTCCATGGTGGTCTCTCCTTTTATTCAATGCGCATGGGAACGCCCTGCGCGGCGAGATAGCGTTTGAGCTCGGCGATGTTCACCTCACCGAAGTGGAAGATGCTGGCCGCAAGGCCCGCGTCCACGCCGTCGAGCGCAAAGAGATCGCGGAAGTGCTCCATATTCCCCGCGCCGCCCGACGCGATGATGGGGATGGACACACGCTTCGAGAGCGCCGCGAGCATCTCGAGATCAAAGCCTCCCTTGACGCCGTCCGCGTCGATGCTGTTGAGCACGATCTCGCCCGCGCCCGCGGCCTCGCCGCGCGCGGCCCATTCGAGCGCGTCGATGCCGGTGTCCTCGCGCCCGCCCTTCGCAAACACGTGGTAGGTGCCGCCGACGCGCGCCGCGTCCATCGAGAGCACGACGCACTGGTCGCCGTATTTCTTCGCGGCCTCGCCGATCAGCGCGGGGTTCGCGATCGCGCCCGAGTTGACACTGACCTTGTCCGCACCCGCCTTGAGCACGCGCTCGAAGTCGGCCACGGTGCGGATGCCGCCGCCCACGGTGAGCGGGATGAAAATGGTGGACGCGACCTGTTCCAGAATATCCGTGAACAGCGCGCGCTGCTCGACGGTGGCGGTGATGTCGTAGAACACCAGTTCGTCCGCGCCCTCGTCGTTGTAGCGCCGCGCGAGGGCCACGGGGTCTTCGACGTCGCGCACGCCCTGAAAATTGACGCCCTTGACGACGCGGCCGTCCCGGATGTCGAGACAGGGAATGATTCGTTTCGTGATCATGCCTGCGCCTCCTTCAATACGTCTTCAAGGTCGAGCGCGCCGAGATAGACCGCCTTGCCGACGATGGCGGCGGCGACGCCCATCTCCCGCAGCGCGCGGATCTCTTCGAGCGACGAGATGCCGCCCGACGCGGTGACGGCAAGGCCGGGCACTTCGCGCCGCAGCGTGCGGTACACCTCGAGGTTCGTGCCCTGCATTGCGCCGTCGCGCGCGATGTCGGTGTAAATGACGCTCTTCACGCCGTGCTCGAACGCGCGGCGGCAGAATGCGACACCCTCCTCGCGCGAGGTCTCGAGCCAGCCGTCCGTCGCGACCATGCCGTCGCGCGCGTCGACACCGAGGGCGATCTGTTCGCCGTACTTCTCCGCCATGTCACACAGAAACGGGAAGTTCTTCACGGCGGCGCTGCCGAGGATGACGCGGCCCGCGCCCGCGTCGAGATAGGCGCGCACGCGGCGTTCGTCGCGCACACCGCCTCCGATCTCGACGAACATGTCGGTCGCGGCGAGGATGGAGCGCACCGCGTCGTAATTCGAGAGCGCGCCGTCCTTCGCGCCGTCGAGGTCGACGACGTGCAGAAAGCGCGCACCTTTTGCGGCGAACGACCGCGCGACGGCGGCGGGGTCGTCCGCGTACACCTCGGCGGTGTCGTAGTCGCCGCGCGTCAGCCGCACGACGCGGCCGTCTTTCAGATCAATGGCGGGATAGATGTCCATACTCTCCTCCTCACAGCGACTGGAACGCGCGCAGGATGTCAAGGCCCGCTTTGCCGCTTTTCTCCGGGTGGAACTGACAGCCGTACACGTTGCCGCTCGCCACCGTGGCGGGCACGGTCACGCCGTACTCGGCGGTGGCGACGAGCGCGTCGTCGCAGTTCTTCGCATAGAATGAATGCACGAAATAGACGTGCTGGCCCTCTCGGGTATTGCGCATCAGCGGGCTGTCCGGCTGCACAAGGTGCAGCGCGTTCCAGCCGATGTGCGGCACTTTCAGCGATTTTTCGGCAGCCTCGAGGTCGGGCTCGAGCGGGCACACGCTGCCGCGGATGAACCCGAGGCCCTCGTGCTCGCCGTACTCGCAGCTCTTTTCAAACAGCAGCTGCATGCCGAGGCAGATGCCGAGCAGCGGCACCCCCGCCGCGGCGCGCTCCTTCAGCACGGGGACGAGCCCCGTGGCCGCGAGCTTTTCGGCCGCGTCACCGAACGCACCGACGCCCGGCAGGATGATGCGGTCCGCGCGGTGCACTTCGTCCGCGTCCCGCGTGACGGCGCACTCAGCGCCGATGAAGCGCAGCGACGACGCCAGACTGAACAGGTTGCCGACGCCGTAGTCGATGATGGCTGTCATAAGATCGTCCCTTTCGTCGATGGGATCTCGCTGGCGAACTTCTCGTCGATGGCGACGGCCATGCGCAGCGCGCGCGCCAGCGCCTTGAACGCGCCCTCGATGATGTGGTGGCTGTTCTCGCCCGCAAGACTCCGCAGGTGGATGGAAGCGCCGAGGCTGCGCGCGAACGCGAGCACGAACTCCTTCACGAGCTCGGTGTCGAAATCGCCGACCTTTTCCGTCGGGATCTCGAGCGCGTAGCCCACGGCCGCGCGGCCGCCGATGTCGACCGCCGCGAGGATGAGCGCTTCGTCCATCGGCAGAATGATGTGGCCGTAGCGGTTGATGCCCGCGCGGTCGGCCAGCGCCTCGCTGAACGCGCGGCCGAGCACGATGGCCACGTCCTCAACGGTGTGATGGTAGTCCACCTGCACGTCGCCGCGGCAGCGCAGCGTCAGGTCGAAGTGGCCGTGCCGGGTGAAGAGCTCCAGCATGTGGTTGAGAAAGCCGCAGCCGGTGTCGATGTCATACATGCCCGTTCCGTCGAGGGACAGCGAGAGCTCAATGCTCGTCTCGTCCGTGACGCGGGCGGCGCTTGCCGTGCGTTTCATGTGGTCTCCTCCAAAAAACATTTTGTAACGGCGACGAGCGTCTTCATCTGCCCGGCCGTTCCGATTGTGATGCGGACGTAATTCTCCGTGCGCGCCGCGCCGAAGTGGCGCACCAGAATGCCGTTTTCGCGCAGATAGGCAAAATACTCCGCGCCCGTGCGCGGGGCGGGCGGCGCGGCGAACAGGAAGTTCGCGCGGCTCTCCGTGACGGCAAAACCCATTGCGCGCAGCGCTGCTTTCGTCTCCTCGCGCGCCTCGACGATCTTGCCGCAGCACTCGCGGAAATACGCCGTGTCCCGCACGGCGGCCGTTCCGGCGGCGAGCGTGAGACGATTGACGTTGTACGGGTTGAAGCTGAACTTGACGGCGTTCAGGTCGGCGATGAGCGACGGCGCGCCCACCGCATAGCCGAGCCGCGCACCCGCGAGACTGCGCGACTTCGAGAACGTGCCGACGACGAGGATGTTGTCGTACTTCTGCGTCAGCGGCACACAGCTCTCGCCGCCGAAATCGACGTAGGCCTCGTCCACGACGACAAGGCGCTCCGGGTTTTCCGTCACCAGAGCTTCAATTTCTGCGCGGGACAGCGCAAGGCCGGTCGGCGCGTTCGGATTTGCAAGGAACAGCGTCTCGGCCAGCCCCTTGTAATCCTCCGTCGCAAGCGACCAGTCCTCCCGCAGGGGAACCACGCGCGTCCGGATGCCGAAGAGCTGCGCGAACACGGGATAAAACCCGTACGTCACATCCGGGAACGCCGCTCCCTTGTCGCAGAACGCGCGGAACGCGAACGCAAGCGATTCGTCCGAACCGTTCGACGCGAACACGCATTCCCGCGGCACGCCGAACGCTTCGGCCAGCGCCGCGAGGAAGTCCGTGCACGCGGGGTCGGAGTAGAGGCGCAGGTCGCGCACCTGCTGAGCGCCGATCGCTTCAATGACGCGGGGCGACGGCGGGAACGGGCTCTCGTTCGTGTTCAGTTTGATGAGATTCTGAATGCCGCGCGGCTGTTCGCCCGGGGTGTACGGCTCAAGGCCGGAGAGCGTCTGTGAGAAAAAACGGCTCATTTTACCGCCTCCCGGTCGAAGCGCACGGCGATGCTGCGGGCGTGGCCGTCCAGCCCTTCGCGGTGCGCAAAGTCCTCGATGCGCGTATGTACCTTTTCCAGCGCGTCGCGCGTGTAGTAGAGGAAGCTCGACTTTTTCACGAAATCGTCGACGGACAGCGGGCTCGAAAAGCGCGCCGTGCCGAGCGTCGGCAGCGTGTGGTTCGGCCCGGCGAAGTAGTCGCCCAGAGCCTCAGGCGCGCTGCGGCCGAGGAAGATGCTGCCCGCGTTCTTGACGCGCGCGAGCATGGCGAACGGGTCGGCGACGCACAGCTCAAGGTGCTCGGGCGCGATGGCGTTCGCGATGTCGATGCCCTCGGAGAGGTCGGACGCGACGATGATCTTGCCGTTCGTCTCGATGCTCGTGCGGGCGATGTCCTCGCGCGGCAGCGTTTTCAACTGCGCCTCCACCTCTTCAGCGACGGCCTCAGCCAGCGCGCGCGAGTCGCACACGAGCACGGCGGACGCCATGCGGTCGTGCTCGGCCTGGCTGAGCAGGTCGGCAGCGACGCACACGGGGTCGGCCTCGGCGTCGGCCAGCACGAGGATCTCGCTCGGGCCGGCAATCATGTCGATGTCCACAAGGCCGTAGACGCGGCGCTTCGCCGTCGCCACATAGATGTTGCCGGGGCCGACGATCTTGTCGACCTTCGGGATACTTTCCGTTCCGTACGCGAGCGCGCCGACGGCCTGCGCGCCGCCCGTCTTATAGATGGCGGTGACGCCTGCGACCTTCGCGGCCGCGAGGATGGCGGGCGCAACGCCGCCGTCTTTCGCGGGCGGCGTGACCATGATGATCTCGGACACGCCCGCGATCTTGGCGGGGATGGCGTTCATCAGAACGCTCGAGGGATAGCTCGCCGTGCCGCCCGGCACATAGATGCCGACGCGCTCGATGGGCGTGATCTTCTGCCCCATCACGACGCCGTCCTCTTTCGTCAGCACGAAGTTCGTGCGCACCTGACGGCTGTGGTATTCGCGGATGTTCTGCGCCGCGAGTTCCAGCGTCTCGAGGAATGCCGGGTCCTGCGACGCCACGGCGGCGTCGATCTCCTCGTCCGTCACACGCAGAGCCGCGGGGCGTACGCCGTCGAAGCGCTCGCCGTAGTCGAGCACGGCCGCGTCGCCGCGTGCCTTTACCGTTTCAAGGATGTCCGCGACGGCCCGTTCGACCGCCTCGCTCGCCTGTGTGTCGTCGCGGCGGAGGATCTCCTCCAGCGTCACCTCGGCGCGGTCCAGAATTTTCATCATATCCGTTCCCTCATTCCTGCGCAGATTCTGTCAATGGTGTCTTTTTCAAACTGATAGCTCGCCTTGTTGGCGATGAAGCGCGCCGAGCTCCCGGCGACGGTCGCGATGACCTCAAGGCCGTTTTCCTTCAGCGTCGTTCCCGTCTCCACGATGTCGACGATGACGTCGGAAAGTCCCAGGATGGGCGCGAGCTCAATGCTGCCGTTCAGCTTGATGAGCTCGATGCGGCGGGAAAGGCTGTCGTAATAAGCCTTCGCGACGTTCGGATACTTCGTCGCGACGCGAAGCGGCAGCGAGAGATCCTCCTGCCAGCCCTTTTTCGCGGCGACGGCAAGACGGCACGCGCCGAAGCCGAGGTCGAGCAGTTCGTACACGTCGGCGCGCGTCTCCAGAAGGACGTCCTTGCCGACGACGCCGACGTCCGCCGCGCCGTGCTCGACGTAGATAGCCACGTCGCCGGGCTTTACGAGCAGATAGCGCACGCCCTCCTCCGGGTTCTCGAACACGAGCTTGCGCCCGCCCTGCTCGAGCTCCGGGCATCCGCAGCCGAGCTGCGAGAAGAGCTGATATACTTTGTCGCCGAGGCGTCCCTTCGGCAGTGCGATGTTCAGCATGGCGACCCCTCCGTTTCCGTGATCGTTCCGTCGGCGAGCACCGTCACGGTGCGCCCGGCCCGGAATCCCGGCGGCACGCGCGTCTCGGCGCGCACGACGCCCTCGGCCGCAAGGTTTTCCGCGGCGCGTGCCACGGCCGCCGGCGGCGTGTCCGGTGCGTACAGCAGCAGCACGTCCGCGTCGAACTCGCGTTTTTTCGGGAACGCGCGGGACAGGCCGTCCAACACGAGCGCGAATCCGACGGCGCTCTGCGGCTTTTCGCATTTGCGCATCAGCGGGTCGTACCGTCCGCCCGTCAGGACGGCCTGCGGCACGCCGCGCACAAAGCCCTGAAGAACAAGGCCGTTGTAGTAGTCCATATCGCTCTCGAGCGAGAAGTCCACCCGCACGTTCGCGTCCGGGCAGACAGCGGCGAGCGCTTCGCACACGCCCTGAATTCGGGCGACCGCGTCCTCCATCTGCCGCGAGCGGCACAGCGCGCGGGCGCGTTCCAGCGTCACGTCCGGCTTTCCGCACAGCGCTGCCAGCTGCGCCAGCGCCTCACCCGCACCGTTTTCCGCGAGCATGCGCAGCGTCTCGGCGCTCTTGGCTCCGAGCGCCTCGTTGGCTTTTGCGCGCACCGCATCGGAAAGCCCGAGCGCATCGTAAAGCCCGGCGACGAACGACGCGTCGCCGATGCTCAGCACCGTCTCCCCGCCGACGGCCGCAAGGCTCTTCGCGGCCAGCACCGCGACCTCCGCCTCGGCGTATGCATCGATGGTGCCGATGCTCTCGACGCCCATCTGGCGGATCTCCCGCACCTCGCCGCCCTCGCGGCGCGCGCGGAACACGCTCTCTACATAATAGAGTTTCTGCGACACCGTCTCCGGCTTCGTGTTCTTGACGATGCTCATTGTCACGTCCGGTTTCAGCGCCAGCAGACGTCCGAATGCATCGTTGAACGTCACAAGCCCCTCGCCCTTCAGAAAGCTCTTGTTCGCGAGATAGTAATCATAGCTCTCAAAGCTGCTCATGCGGTAGCGCACGTAACCGCTGTGTTCAAACAGCTCCTGCAAGGCAAGTGTGACGGCCTCGTCCTTCGGAAGTTCCGTATACACATTCCCCGCCCCCTTTTCTCTGATTGCTCTCCAGTATACGCGGTTCGTTTGCTTTAGTCAAGTAAATCAATAAAGTATTTTGTAAAAAAAGAGGGGAAAGTGCACACTTTCCCCTTGGCCGCGCATCACTCGTCGAGCTTGAGCACCGCAGTGAACGCCTCACTGGGCACCTGCACGCTGCCGAGCTGGCGCATCTTCTTTTTGCCTTCCTTCTGCTTTTCGAGCAGCTTCTTCTTGCGCGTGATGTCGCCGCCGTAGCACTTGGCGAGAACGTCCTTGCGCATGGCGCGCACGGTCTCGCGCGCGATGATTTTTCCGCCGATGGCCGCCTGAATGGGCACTTCAAACAGCTGGCGGGGAATGTTGTCCTTGAGCTTTTCCGCAAGACGGCGGCCCTTGGCGTAGGCCGTGTCCGCGTGGACGATCATCGACAGTGCGTCGACCATCTCGCCGTTGAGCAGGATGTCGAGCTTGACGAGCTTCGACTCGACAAATCCCTTCATCTCATAGTCATAGCTGGCATAGCCGCGGCTGCGGGACTTGATCGCGTCGAAGAAGTCGTACACGATCTCGCCGAGCGGCAGCTCATAGTGCAGATCGACGCGCGTCTCGTCGAGGTATTTCATGTCGCGCATCGTGCCGCGCCGGTTCTGGCACAGCTCCATCAGGCTGCCGACGTACTCCGTCGGCGTGTAGATGTGAGCGTCCACGAACGGCTCCTCGGCCTTGGCGATCTGCGCGGGGTCGGGATAGTTCGTGGGGTTGTCGATGAGCTTGACCGTGCCGTCGGTGAGCGTGATGCGGTATTCGACGCTCGGCGCGGTCGTGACGAGATCGAGGTCGAACTCGCGCTCGAGGCGCTCGATGATGATCTCGAGGTGCAGAAGGCCGAGGAATCCGCAGCGGAAACCGAAGCCCAGCGCCACGCTCGTCTCCGGCTCGAATGACAGCGACGCGTCGTTGAGCTGCAGCTTTTCCAAAGCGTCTTTCAGGTCGGGATACTTTGCGCCGTCGGCCGGGTAGATGCCGCAGAACACCATCGGCGTGACCTTGCGGTAACCGGGCAGCGGCTCGGCCGTCGGGCGCGAGGCGAGCGTGACAGTGTCGCCGACGCGCGTATCGGCCAGCGTCTTGATGGACGCGGTGAAATAGCCCACTTCGCCCGCGTGGAGCTCCGCGCACGGCGCGAGATCGGTCGCGCCCATGTGGCCCACTTCGACGAGCGTGAACTGCGCGCCGGTGGCCATCATGCGGATCGTGTCGCCCGCTTTCATCGTGCCGTCAAACACGCGCAGATAGACGATCACGCCCTTGTAACTGTCGTACACGGCGTCGAACACGAGTGCTTTGAGCGGCGCGTCGGCGTCGCCCTGCGGTGCGGGAATATCGGACACAACGTGCTCGAGCACGTCCTCGATGCCGATGCCCATCTTCGCCGACACACGCGGCGCGTCCATGCAGGGCAGGCCGATGACGTCCTCCACCTCTTTCGCCACGCGGTCGGGCTCAGCGGAGGGCAGGTCGATCTTATTCAGAATGGGCACGAGTTCCAGATCGTGCTCGATGGCCATATAGGTGTTGGCAAGCGTCTGCGCCTCGACGCCCTGGCTGGCGTCCACAACGAGAATGGCGCCCTCGCACGCCGCGAGAGAGCGCGACACCTCGTAGCCGAAGTCGACGTGACCCGGCGTGTCGATCAGATTGAGTTCATATGTCTCGCCGTCGCGCGCCGTATACTGGAGCGTGACCGCGCGCGCCTTGATCGTGATGCCGCGCTCGCGCTCGAGCTCCATGTTGTCGAGCAGCTGAGACTCCATGCGGCGCTCGTCCACCGCTTTGGTAGATTCCAGAATGCGGTCGGCCAGCGTGGACTTACCGTGGTCGATGTGCGCAATGATGCAGAAATTTCGGATGTGCTGTGCGTCCAAAGAACGTACCCCCGTATCGCCTGATTTGGGCCCT
>NHCFI02800__coassemble_949_pt1 | contig 24153 bp, 22 predicted proteins | sample NHCFI02800__metabat2_high_PE_010 | metagenome-assembled genome bin NHCFI02800
AATACTCCGTCAGCTGTCTATTGGACGCGCGGAACCCGCTTGTCGTGTCACGCACATGCGCGCCGCACAAAATGCGCAGCAGAACACTGATGATATTGATGCCGAGACGCCGCATGAAGCTGGTCTGAAATCCTTCTTTTTTGATGAAACGGCTGCCGATGCACATGTCGAGCTCTCCGCGCGCAACGGGGCCGACGACGTCGGCGAGATAATCGGGGTTGTGCTGGCCGTCTCCGTCCATCTGCACGGCAATGTCGTAGCCGTGGCGGACGGCATAGAGATAGCCCGCCTGCACCGTGCCGCCGATGCCGAGATTGACCGGATTGGACAGATAGGAAAATCCGTTTTCCTCGCAGATGCGCGCGCTCGAATCCGTCGAGCAGTCGTTGATGACGAGATAGTCCACCGTTCCGGGAAGCTCGTGCGTCCGGACAGACTGCTCCAGACGGTGCACGACGCGCTCGATGTTTTCCTCCTCGTTGTAGCACGGGATGATGACAAGAATTTTCAAAACTTCACCTCATTGCGAAAGGATGAATTCCTCCAGCCGGCGCAGCAGCGTGCCGCGCCGGAAATGTCCGCAGAAATACGTGCGCCCGTTTTCGCCCATCGTTTGCCGTTCACGCTCCGGCATCGCCGCGAGGCGCACAAGATTCGCATACAGCGCGTCCGCGTCGCCCGCGTCGCACGTCAGACCGCACTGCGCGTCGTCCACAACGCGTGAGGCCTCACCGTCCACGGCCACAAGACAGGGGCGCCCCGCGGCCATGTAACTGGTGATCTTCGCGGGAACGGTCAGGCCGAGGTCGTAGCTCTTGGCCAGCGCCGCAAACAGCGCGTCCGCCGCCGTGTGGTAGGCGGGAATGTCCGTCATGGGTTTCATGCCCTCAAAGAGAAAATACTCCGACACGCCGGATTCGCGGATCTCGCGCTCGAGATCGGCGCGGCTCATGCCGTCGCCGACGATTACGAAGCGGATGTCGTGCCGGTCTTCGGCCGCGAGCCGCCGCGCACACTCCACCAGAAGAGTCAGATCCTGCGCGGGGCTGATGTTTCCCGCGAACAGCACGTGAAACGCCCCTGAAAAGCGCTGTTCGAGCGCCTCGTCGTGAACGTCCTGCAAATACAATTCTTCGCAGTACTGCGGGATGACGGTGATCCGGCTCTTCGGCGCGGCCGCGCGCAGCTTGTCCGCCATTGCGTCCGACAGGGCGATGAGCCTGTCGCTGCGGCGGTACAGCCAGTGCGACACGCCCTGCGCCACCGAGCGCAGAAAGCGGTTTTTGACCGGAAGCACGGAGTACAGGTTTTCCGGCCACAGGTCGAGAACGTATGTCGTCAGGGGAACGCGGTGCAGCTTTGCGTACACGATCGCCGGAATCATCATCAGAACGGGGCTCGTGTTGTAACAGAGCACCGCGTCATATCTGCGCCCGTGCAGGCGGGGCAGGTGAAACAAAGCGAACAGCGGGAACGACACATAGTTGAGAAAGATGCGCAGCGATGTGTTGCCGCGCCGGCGGATCTCACCCGAACGGAACAGTTCAACACCCTCGTGCATTTCGCGGCGCGGGCCGCGGTAGCTGTAACCGTCGAACCATTCGCCCTTGGGGTAGTTCGGCAGGCCGCACAGCACGTCGCACTCGATGCCGTCCTCGAGAAAACCTTTGCAGATGTCCGTGATGCGGAAGTTTTCGGGCCAGTAGTGCTGGCTGACGACCAGCACGCGCTTTTTGCGTCCGTCCATACTCAGTATTTCCGCCACACCATCTTGTTGACGACGCCCACGTAACTCTGGATGATCTTCACCACTTTGGTGGACACGTCCTCCGTATAGTAGGGCACGGGAATGCCGAAATCACCGTTCCGGTTCATGGAGACCGCCGTCTCGACAGCCTGCTCGACGCCGCCCTTACGGATGCCCGCGAGGATGAAGCATCCCTTGTCCAGCGCCTCGGGGCGTTCCGTGGACGTGCGGATGCACACAGCGGGGAAGGGATGCCCCACGCTCGTGAAGAAGCTGGACTCCTCCGGGAGCGTGCCGGAATCGCTGACGACGCAGAACGCGTTCATCTGCAGGTGGTTGTAGTCGTGGAAGCCGAGCGGTTCGTGCAGGCGCACGCGCTCATCGAGCACAAATCCGCGCTGGGTGAGGAACTTGCGGCTGCGCGGATGGCACGAATACAGGATGGGCATATCATACGTTTCGGACAGACGGTTCACGGAGGTGAACAGGTCGATGAAATTCTTCTCTGTGTCGATGTTTTCCTCGCGGTGCGCGGAGAGCAGAATATACTTTCCGGCCTCGAGGCCGAGGCGCTCAAGCACGTCGCTTGCCTCGATCTGCGCGAGATTGGCGCGCAGGACCTCGGCCATTGGGCTGCCCGTCACATACGTGCGCTCGCGCGCCGTGCCCTCGGCGTTCAGATAGCGCCGTGCGTGCTCGGAATAGCACAGGTTGACGTCCGAAATGTGGTCCACAATGCGGCGGTTCGTCTCCTCGGGCAGACACTCGTCAAAGCAGCGGTTGCCCGCCTCCATGTGGAAGATGGGGATGTGCAGACGCTTGGCCGCAATCGCGGACAGGCAGCTGTTCGTATCGCCCAGAATGAGCAGCGCGTCGGGCTTTTCCTCGGCCATCAGTTTATAGCTCTTGGCGATGATGTTGCCGATTGTCTCACCGAGGTCGCCGCCCACTGCGTCCAGATAGAAATCCGGCGCGCGCAGCCCGAGATCCTCAAAGAAGATCTGGTTCAGCGTGTAGTCGTAATTCTGCCCCGTGTGAACGAGGATCTGGTCAAAATACATGTCGCACTTTTTGATGACGGCGGACAGGCGGATGATCTCCGGCCGCGTGCCGATGATCGTCATCAGGCGGATCTTCTGTGCCATATGGCGTTTCGCTCCCTTTTTGCAGTGTTCAGCGGCCCATTGCGGCCAGTTCTTCCTTCACGTAATCCAGCGTGAGCAGCTTGTCCACAACGCCCTGCACGTCGAGACGGTCGGTGTTGTGGCTGGTGTAGCTCTCGTCGGCCTGCGTCTCCACCTGACCGTCGACGAAATACTTGTCGTAGTTCAGGTCGCGCGCGTCGGCCGACACACGGTAGTAACCGCCCATATCGGTGGCCTTCAGGCGCTCTTCGCGCGTCATCAGCGTCTCGTACAGCTTTTCACCGTGGCGCGTGCCGATGATGTGCGTGCCCGTGTCGCCGAACAGCTGCTGCACGGCCTTGGCGAGATCCCCGATCGTGCAGGCGGGCGCTTTCTGGATGAACAGGTCGCCGGGTTCGGCGTGCTCGAAGGCGAAGAGAACGAGATCCACGGCCTCTTCCAGGCTCATCAGGAAACGGGTCATATCCGGATCGGTGATCGTGATGGGCTTGCCCGCCTTGATCTGGTCGATGAACAGGGGAATGACGCTGCCGCGGCTGCACATGACGTTGCCGTAGCGTGTGCAGCAGATCGTGGTGTGCTCCGCGGGGACGTTGCGCGCCTTGGCGCGGATCACTTTTTCCATCATGGCCTTGGAAATGCCCATCGCGTTGATGGGATAGGCGGCCTTGTCCGTCGACAGGCACACGATGCGCTTGACGCCCGCGTCGATGGCGGCCGTCAGCACGTTGTCCGTGCCGACGATGTTGGTGCGCACGGCCTCCATCGGGAAGAATTCACACGAGGGGACCTGCTTGAGCGCGGCCGCGTGGAAGATGAAATCCACGCCGCGCATCACGTCGTGCAGGGAATCCGGGTTGCGCACATCGCCGATGTAGAATTTGAGCTTCGCGGCGCTTTCGGGATCGCGGAGCTGGTATTCGTGGCGCATGTCGTCCTGCTTTTTTTCATCGCGCGAAAAAATGCGGATCTCGCCGATGTCGGTGCGCAGGAAACGGTTGAGAACGGCATTGCCGAACGAGCCCGTTCCGCCTGTGATGAGAAGCGTTTTGCCGCTGAAGATCGAATCGTTCATGGATGACCTCCGATTGTCAGATTTCAAAGCGGATTTCTCCGCGAAAATGCATATATGTATTTATTATACCACAGTTTTGCGCTTTTTCCACATAAACCGCATAGATGCGGCCAAAAGAAACGCAGCTCGGGCACAGTGGGAATATGGGCGGCAGTTCGTTCCGCCATACTTCCCGGCGGGCTTGACAACGGAGGGGGCGGTGCTATAATAAAAACAGACACCTACACCCCGTGGGGGTGTTCAGACAGGAGGGCTTATGGCACAGAAATATGATGTGACCGGGATGACCTGTTCGGCGTGTTCGGCGCATGTGGAAAAAGCCGTGCGCAAGGTCGAGGGCGTGCAGGACGTCACGGTCAATCTTCTGACAAACAGCATGCAGGTGGAGGGCGCGGCCGATCCGGCCAGCGTCATCCGCGCGGTGGAACAGGCCGGGTACGGGGCATCCGTGCAGGGGACAAAGCAGGAGAATCCCGCGTCGCAGCGCGACGAGCGCCGCCGCAGACGCGAGGAGACGCTCCGTGCCATGAAGCGGCGGCTCATTATCTCATTCGCCTTTCTCATTCCGCTGATGTACGTCTCGATGGGGAGCATGATGGGCGCGCCGCTGCCCGCGTGGCTCACGGGACACGAGAACGCAGTCACGTTCGGCATGGTGCAGCTGCTGCTCACGCTGCCGGTCGTCTACGTGAACCGCAGCTACTACGAAAAAGGTTTTGCGACGCTCGCGCACCGCAGCCCCAATATGGACAGTCTGGTCGCCATCGGTTCGGCGGCGTCGCTCGTGTACGGCGTATTCGCCATCATCCGCATGGGGCAGGGGCTCGGCGCGGGTGACATGGCTCTCGTCGAGCGCTATCACATGGACCTCTATTTCGAGTCGGCGGCGATGATCCTCGCGCTCGTCACGCTGGGCAAGTATCTTGAGACGCGCAGCAAGGGCAAGACGGGCGAGGCCATCGAGAAGCTGATGGACCTCGCGCCCAAGACGGCCGAGGTGGAACGCGGCGGTACGACCGTCTCCGTGCCCATCGAGCAGGTGCAGGTCGGCGACATCGTCTGCGTGCGCCCCGGCTCGAGCGTTCCGGTCGACGGCGTGATCGTCGAGGGCTCGTCGGGTCTCGACGAATCCGCGCTCACGGGTGAGAGCATCCCCATGGAAAAAACGGTGGGGGACACCGTCATTGCCGCGTCCGTGAACAAGGCGGGATTCTTCAAATTCCGCGCCACAAAAGTCGGCGAAGACACAACGCTCGCGCAGATCGTTCGGCTCGTGGAGGACGCCAGCGCCACAAAAGCGCCCATCGCCAAAATGGCGGACCGCATCGCGGGCGTGTTCGTGCCCGTTGTCATTGCCATCGCCGTCGCGGCGTCGGTCATCTGGCTGATCGCCGGGCAGACGCCGGAGTTCGCGCTCTCCGTGGGCATTGCGGTGCTCGTCATCTCCTGCCCGTGTGCGCTGGGGCTCGCCACGCCGGTCGCCATCATGGTCGGCACCGGCAAGGGCGCTGAGTACGGTGTGCTCATCAAATCGGGCGATGCGCTCGAGCGCGCGCACAACATCACGGCCGTCGTGATGGACAAAACCGGTACCATTACCGAGGGCAAGCCCGCGGTCACGGACATCATGGCGCTGCCGCCGATGCAGGAGAAAGACCTGCTCCGCCTCGCCGCTTCCATCGAGAACGGCAGCGAACACCCGCTCGCGTCCGCCATCATTGCGGCCGCCGAGGAGCGGGGGACGGGAATCCGCCCGTCGACGGAGTTCAAGGCGTGGTTCGGCCTCGGCGTGACGGCGAAAGTCAGCGGGCGGGAATATGCCGCCGGCAATGAAAAAATGATGGAGCAGCGTGGAATCGGGATTCCGCAGCCCGTGCGCGAGCGCGCCGCGGCTCTCGCGGGAGAGGGGAAAACGCCGCTGCTCTTTGCCGACAGCCGCAAGCTGCTGGGGATCGTGGCCGTGGCCGACACCATCAAGCCGACGAGCACGGTCGCCGTGCGCACGCTTGAGAAGATGGGCGTCGAGGTGACGATGCTCACGGGCGACAACGCCCGAACGGCCGAGGCCATCCGCAAGCAGCTCGGCATCCGCCGCGTCATCGCGGAAGTCCTGCCCGACCAGAAAGAGGCCGAGATCGCCCGCCTGCAGAAAGAGGGCAAGGTCGTCGCGATGGTCGGCGACGGCATCAACGATGCGCCCGCCCTCGCGCGCGCCGACGTCGGTATTGCCATCGGCGCGGGCACGGACGTCGCCATCGAGAGCGCGGACGTCGTGCTGATGAAGAGCGACCTGCGCGACGTAGCCACGGCCATCGAGCTGTCAAAGGCGGTCATTTCGAACATCAAGCTCAGCCTGTTCTGGGCGTTCTTCTACAATTCCGTCGGCATCCCGCTGGCGGCGGGGCTGCTGTACCCGATGTGGCACCTCAAGCTCAGCCCCATGTTCGGCGCGGCGGCCATGAGCCTGTCGAGCGTGTGCGTCGTGACGAACGCGCTGCGCCTGCGCCGTTTCCGCCCCCGCTTTGCACAGGAAACAGAGTCTGAACCCACGGAGCAGCCCGCAGGCGTCTGCGAGACCCCGGCGGCTGCGCCCGAGACAAATACGACCAATATCAAGGAGGAATCATCCGTGAAAACCATTACTCTGAACATCGAAGGTATGATGTGCGCGCACTGTGTGGCGCATGTGACGAAAGCTCTGGAGGGCATCGAGGGCGTCAAGCCCGCGGTCAGCCTCGAGAATAAGAACGCCGTCTGTGAAGTGCCGGAGGGTGTGACGGCGGAGATGCTCTCGGCGGCCGTCACCGAAGCGGGTTATGAAGTCACGGGGACGAAAGAAGGATGAAGGCAGATAAGCAGACCGTCATGCGGCTCGTGAAGACGGCGCGCGGGCAGCTCGACGGCATCCTGACGATGATCGAAAACGACCGCTACTGCATCGACATCTCCAATCAGCTGCTCGCGACGCAGTCGATTTTGTCGCGCGCCAACCGCGAAGTGCTCAAGGCGCACATTTCCGGCTGCGTCAAGGAAGCGGTGGAAGCAGACGATGCCGATGCAAAGATCGACGAGATCCTGACACTCGTCGATAAACTGGGACGATGAAGCGGCTCCGTCCTCTGCTCGCACCTTTCGCTGTGCTCGCGGCGGGAGGGGCGGGCCTCGCCGTATTCCGAGCCGCCTGCGGCAGCCGGGACGCAATGAACTGGCTGTCCGGTCACGTCACGCGTCCGTACAAGCTGTTCTGGGGCGGCGTGTGGGCGCATGTGCCGTTTTCCGTGGCGGAAGTGCTCTGGACGGTGCTGGTTCTGGCGTGCATTCTGTACGTTGCGTTTGCCGTGCGCGCCGTCGTGCAGCGGCGCGGTGCACGGGCGGTCACAGCCGTACAGCGCGTGCTCGGCGCGGCGGCCATTGCGCTTTGGGTCTATCTCGGATACACGCTGCTTTGGGGAACAGAATTCTACGTCACGTCCGTCGAGGAAAAGATGGGCGTTTCCGCCGAGCCCGTGAGTGTGCAGCAGCTCACAGATGTGACGCGCCTGTTTTCGGAGAAGGCGAGCGAGCTGTCCGCATATGTGGAGCGGGACGAAGACGGCTGCTTTACCGGAGACAAGTCGGCGCTGTTGGAGCAGTCAAAGGACGTCTACACGGCACTGGAAGAGGAATATCCCTTCCTCGAAGCGCCCCACCGTGCGCCGAAGCCGATGGCGTACTCGCGTCTGATGAGCGAGATGCAGTACACGGGATTTTTCTTCCCGTTCACGGGCGAAGCGAATGTGAACGTGCACATGCCGGTCTGCTTTCTGCCCGTCACGGCCGCGCATGAGCTGTCGCATGTGCGCGGCGTCGCGCCCGAACAGACGGCGAACTTCCTCGCCATCCTCGCGTGCGACACCGGCGGCATCCCGGAATTCGAGTATTCCGGCGCGCTGTTCGGATACCTGCACCTGTCCAACGCGCTCTATACGGCGGACCCGGAAGCCTGGGCGGAGATATGGGCGGCGCTTTCAGACGGTGCGCGCGCCGATCTCGCGCAGAACAATGCCTATTGGGATCAGTTTTCCTCTCCGGTCACAACGGTGGCCAACACGGCCTACGACGGCTTTCTGAAGAGCTACGGTCAGGAGCAGGGGATGAAGAGCTACGGCGACGTGGTCGATCTGCTGGTCGCATGGTACAAAGACGAAGCATCGCAGTAAAAAATATCGCCCCGCATTCCCATTTCTACGGGAATGCGGGGCGATTGGTATTTCAGAACGTGTGCGCAAGGGTCTCCAGATCGGAGAAAATGCGCGCCGCGTGAAATCCGTCGCACACGGCGTGGTGCACCTGAACGGCGACGGGCAGAAGACAGCGCCCGCCGGAAATGTGATATTTCCCCACGGTGAAAATCGGAGGATAGTAGCTGCGGTCGGCGGAGAGGTTCAGGTTCATCCCCGTGAACGAGACCCATGGGATGCAGGAGAAATTGAAGCAGTTGGACACGGGCGGCTTCACGCAGAAGCCGTGCTGTTCACCGTACTGCGCGGCGTCGCTGCGCCAGTTTGCCAGAAACGCGTCAAAGTCCTCGTCGTATTCCGTCCAGAGGCAGGAGAACGTCTCGTCGTCCGGATGAAAAACGGTGTAGCTCGGATGCATCACATCATGCCAGCCGGGCGCGCCGTCCTCATCCGCTGCCATGCGCAGTTCCCGGTGCGCGTTGACGATGCGCGAAAACAGATAGACGAGCACGGCGTGGAACGGCGCTCCGCGGCGGTGTGCGGCTTCGGGCAGGCCGGTGATGTCGACATCGGCCGTCATGCTGTACGTACAGGCGGTCGCGCCGGAATACGCCGCGAAATGCTCCCGGCGTTCCCACGTGTCGAGATCCAGTTTGTGAAATGCCATGAGGAAATCCCTCAGCGAAGACGCGTCCCGGCGAGATCGAGCACACCGCCGAGGATGATGCTCACGCCGAAAAAGCGGATGACGCTCGTCACGACCGTGAACGGACGGAACAGCAGAACAACGCCCAGAACGAGCGGCAGCGCCGTGATGAGGATCATCAGCCATGCCATCGGGATGCGGTTCTGCACGGCGTCCCACGCCATCGGCAGGCGCGTGATGCCGTCAAGCACCAGCAGGCCGCCCAGCACAAACGGCAGCAGGGAGAGCAGAAGTTCGGGAGCGGAGAAGCACACGATGGCGAGACACAGCAGACCGATCGCGGCGATCACCGAGCCGGGCGCGGAAAAACCGGCGCGCCGCGCGGACCACGCCGACAGCGCCTGCACCACGGCGAAGATCAGAGCGCCCGCGCCGAGGATCCAGCAGAAGATGCGGCCGCTCGTGGCAGGGTAGAGCACGAGCACCAGCCCGAGAACGACGTAAAGCAGAGAGGTGAGCACGGATTCACCGCGGCTGCGGAAAAAACGATCCATAGCAAAGCATCCTTTCTGAAAAGGTTTTTTCACAGTATATCACAGAATGTGAAAAAAAGACAGGGGTAAGGCTTCAGGTTTCGGCATTCAGAAATTCTTCTGCGAACTTCGCCGCCACCGCGCCGTCGGCCGCGGCCGTCACGATCTGCCGCAGGGGCTTTTTCCGCACGTCGCCGGCGGCAAATACGCCGGGAAGATTCGTGCGCGTCGTCTCGTCGGCGTCCACATAGCCCGCTTTGTCGAGCGCGACCTGTCCGGCGAACAGCGCGGTGTTCGGCTCGCGCCCGATGGCCACGAACAGTCCGTCGCACGCGAGCGTTTCCCGCTCTCCGGTGCGCGTGTTTTCAAGCGTTACGCCGGAGAGCGTCTCCTCGCCGAGCAGTTCCGCCACCCGGCGCTCGTAGAGAATGTGCACGTTTTCGGCCTGTTCGAGCGCGCGGATACCCGCGCGGTCGGCGCGCAGGGCATCCCGCCGGTGCACAACATACACCGTTTGGCAGATGCGCGAAAGGAACAGAGCCTCCTCGACGGCCGAGTTCCCGCCGCCCGCAACAACGACGGTCTTGCCGCGGTAGAACATGCCGTCGCACGTGGCGCAGTAGCCGAGCCCGCGTCCGGTGAATTCCGCTTCGCGCGCGTCGCCGAGGCGGCGGGGCTGTGCGCCCGTGGCGAGAATGACCGTGTGCGCCGAAAACTCGCCCGAGCTCGTCACGATGCGCTTCGGCGTTTCGGTCAGATGCAGCTCCAGCACTTCGGTGTTGTACGAGACGGCGCCTGCGCGCTCGGCACCCTCTTTCATGCGCTGCGCCAGCGAGAAGCCGTCCACTTCATCAAAGCCCGGATAGTTCTCGATGCGGTTCGTTGCGGCCATCTGTCCGCCTGCGTACAGCGTTTCCAGCACGGCGGCAGACAGCCCGGCACGGGCGCAGTACAGCGCCGCGGTGTATCCGGCGGGGCCGCCGCCGACGATCACGGTATCAAATACGTTCATGGAGCATTCTCCTTATCGTCTGGTTTCTGGTCTCAGTATGCCCCAAACGGCGGGCCAAGTCGGTGATAACGTCACAAAAAAATCCCCGCGCACCGGTCGGATGCACGGGGATTTTTGATTTGCAATCAGCAGATGCGCGTGCCCTCGGGGACGCAGTCGTCCACAAAGACAATCTGGCAGCCGCAGGCGTTGTTCGTTCCCGCCAGCAGCATGCCCTCGCTCGTCACGCCGGTGAAGCGCGCGGGCTTGAGGTTCGCCACGACGATGATCTTCTTGCCGACGAGCTGCTCGGGCGTGTAGTACTTCTTGATGCTCGACACGATGACGCGCTCCTTCAGTCCGTCAAACAGCGTCAGTTTGTAGCAGCTGTGGGACTTGCGGATCTCCGTGCACTTGAGCACCCTGCACACGCGGAAGTCGAGCTTGACGAAATCGTCCATCTCGATCTGCGGGCGGATCTCTTCGACGGGGTCGGGGTCGCCGTACACGACGGCGGGTTTCTCCGGCTCGGCGGGCGCCTCCTCCACGACGGGGTGCAGTTCCTCCTCGGTCTTGGGCGTCGAGAAGTCCAGCAGATGGACAAAGCGGTCTTTCTCGATGGCATAGAGGAACAGATACAGACGCGGACCCTTTTCCTTGCCCAGAAGCAGACGGTACACGATCTTGAAGAACGCACCCTGCACGGCCTTCAGATTTTCGATGTCCTCGCCGAACACTTCCTTCGGAATGGCGTACAGCTTCGTGTTCAGCTCGTCCAGCGTGTAATTCCCGCTCGCGAGATAGCTGTGCAGACGGGCGATCTCGTCCTTTTCCGCGTCGGACAGGGACTCGTACAGCTCCCAGTCGCGCGTGGTACGCAGATGGTTCGCGTTTTCGGGCGAGCACTGCTCCAGCCAGTAGTGGGCGAGATCCAGACGCTCTTTGAAATCGTCGTATTTGTACGGCGTGCCGATCTTCTCGAACACCGTCTCCAGCATCGGGACGTTGAAATCGACGATCGAGCCCAGCTGCACGAGCAGACCCATCGGCACGGTGGACATGCGGTGATCCTTCGTCACGCAGTTCGCCATGATCTCATTCGTGCGCGCGTCGGCCGTGCCGTCCATGTACGCGTTGTACATCTTGTCGAACTCGAAGTACTGGCGCAGGATGCCGTCGTCGAAGCAGAAGTCGAACGCCTTCGTCGGCTCGGTCTTGGAGTACAGCCACAGGATGACCTCAGGCTGATAGATGTGCAGAAGCGTCTCGGGCGTGAGGTTCAGGCCGGACGAGCCGGACATCTTGCCCGTCGTGCCCTTGATGCCGATGAACTCATAGCCCTGGAACAGCGGGGCGGGGTAGCCGAAGATCTTCTCGGAGATCACGCGGCTGGTGTCGTAGCTGCCGCCGGGGCTGGCGTGATCCTTTCCGCCCGGCTCGAAGTCGACGCCCTCGTACATCCAGCGCATGGGCCAGTCGATCTTCCACGCCAGCTTGCAGTGGAAGTCCTTCGTGAAGTCGAACGTGCCTTTGTGGCCGCAGGTGCACTCGTACTCGGCCACGGTGCAGTCGTCGGACAGATGCGTGATCTTCGTCGTGTCGCGGTGGCAGTGCGGGCAGTAGATGCTCACGGGGTAGTACGCCTCGCGCTCGCCCTCCTGCGCGTCCTGCGTGCGGAAGCTGTCGAGAATGTCGAAGATCTCGCCGCGCTTTTTCAGCGCGTGGATGACATGCTCGGCGTATTTGCCGCTGCGGTTCATCGCGCCCTGATAGCGGTAATCCATGTCGATGCCGAAGCGCTTGACGGCGCCCTCGAACTCGCGCTCGAAATACTCGGCATACGTCGCGGCGTCGCCGCCCATCGGATTCGGCACATCCACGTACGGATAGCCGATGTACTGCTCCATGTCGTCGCGAACTTTGGCCACGTTCACGGGCACTTTGCGCAGGCGGTCGTATTCATCCCACGAAAAGAGGAGTTTGGCCTTTTTTCCGCGGCGGCGCAGCGCGCGCACCACAAAGCAGCTCGTGGCAATGTCGCGGAAGTTGCCGATGTGGATCGAGCCCGACGGGCTGATGCCCGCGGCGCAGACGTATTCCTCTTTGTCCGGATTTCTCTGTATGATCTTGTCAGCGATGGCGTCTGACCAATGCATGTCCGTTTCTCCTTCCATGATTCCAGCAATGTATCACATAAGTAAATACATTGTATCATCGCGTCGCACCGGTGTCAATGAAACACGGGGAAAAGCGGCGTTCTTGACGGAAATGCTCGCGCCGTGGTACGCTGAATTTGTGAAAAGCCCCGCAGAGGGCAGAAGGAGGCTGTTTATGAGACATTCCGGACGAGTCAAACTCCGCAACGTGCTGTTTCCGATCTGGTTTTTGTATCTCTATCCGCCGCTCTGGCTCTATGTGATTCCCGCAAACTTTCTCATTGATTCCGCCGTTCTGCTCCTTGCTGCGCACAGGCTGCGCCTGCCGGAGAAGAAAACGCTGTGGAAACGCTGTATCGTGAAGCTCTGGGCCGTCGGATTTGCGGCCGACTTCATCGGCGGAGCGCTGACGCTCGTGCTCTGGATGGCGCTGATGGGCGTGGTGGAAAATGGTGCGGCGCTGGTGCTGTTCCCCGGCACGACGCTCACCGCAATCCCCGGCACGGCGCTCGCGGGTTTTCTGATCTATGTGCTGAACCGGAAATTCACATTCCGCCGCACGGAGCTGACGGAGCAGCAGGTGCACAAGATCTGTCTCGCGATGGCTGTTTTTACCGCGCCGTATCTGATGCTCGTTCCCCTGTACGGCTGACGGGCGTGCCTCTTTCCGCATTTTTCCACGCGTAGCGCCGCGCTGTGCGTGCAGAATAATGGCGAAAGGAGGCAGCACGATGAACGACAATGAACTTCGGGATCTGTTTGCTGCACTGCCGGAGATCCGGCAGGAAGAGATCCGGAACGCACACCACGGGCGTGTGGCCCGCTGTGCGCAGAGCGCTTATGAAGCGATCCGGAACGAGGAGTGGCCGCGCCGCACGTACGGCGACGACATCTTTCCTCCCATGGTTCCGCCCGTTCCTCCCGCGGAGCTGAAATCCGAATAAAAAACGCGCCCGGCGTGGCAGATGCCGGGCGCGTTTTCTCTTTATTGCGGGCGTGCTTTCCAGCGGAGCAGCAGCGCTGAGTGGGCGATCACGAACACCGAGCCCGCGTTGTGCACGAGAGCGCCGAACACGGGATTGAGGATGCCGGCGGCGGCGAGCGCCACGGCGATGAAGTTGAGCGCCATGGAGAACGTCAGGTTCCAGCGGATGGTCCGCATCATCCGGCGCGACAGCCGGAACAGGTGCGGCAGCTCGCGGATGTCATCATTGACGAGAGCAGCGTCGGCTGCGTCCACGGCGATGTCGCTGCCCACGCCGCCCATTGCGATGCCAACGGTGGCGAGGCGCAGGGCGGGCGCGTCGTTGATGCCGTCGCCCACCATGCACACGCCCCCGGCGCGGTGTGCGTCGATGAATGCGAGCTTGTCCTCAGGCAGGCAGTCCGCGCGGACGTCGGAGATGCCCGTCTGCGCGGCGATGCGCCGGGCGGCGTTTTCATGGTCGCCCGTGAGAAGTACCGGCTGCACACCGGCGCGCCGGAGCCCGTCCACGGTCTCGGCCGCGTCGGAGCGCAGCGTGTCGGACAGGGCGGCGAGCCCCGCGGCCCGTCCGTCCACGGCGAGATAGATGACGGTGCAGCCCTCGTCGAGGTAGCGCTGCGTCGCTGCGAGCAGTTCCGGCCCCGGCGCCGCGCCGCGTTCGGAGAGAAACGCTTCGTTCCCCGCGAGAACCGCGCGTCCGCCGGCGGACGCGCACACGCCGCGGCCCGGAATCATCTCAAACCGGTCGGGTTCGGGCACACTGCCGGATTCCTCACGGAAACAGCGAACGACGGCTTTCCCGAGCGGATGTTCCGAGCGCTTCTCAGCACACGCGGCAAGGCGGTACAGCTCCTCGCGTGAAAACTCCGGGACAATGCTCTCAACGGCCGCGACGCGCGGCGTGCCGCACGTCAGGGTGCCCGTCTTGTCGAACGCGACCGTCTTCACGCCGGCCAGACGTTCCAGCGCGTCACCCTCCCGGACGAGAAGGCCGTGGTGTGACGCGTTTCCGATGGCGGCCATGATGGCCGTCGGCGTTGCGAGCACCAGCGCGCACGGGCAGAACACGACAAGGATGGTCACGGCGCGGATGATCTCACCCGTCACGAGCCACGTGGCGGCTGCGGCCGTCAGCGCGGCCACGACGATCCACGTCGCCCACCGGTCCGCAAGACGCACGATCTTCGCCTTGCCCGCGTCCGCAGACTGCACAAGACGGATCATGCGCTGGATGGAGCTGTCCTCGCCGACGCGCGCCGCGCGGAATTCGAACGCGCCGAACTGGTTCACCGTGCCGCTCGCCACCTCATCGCCTTCGGTTTTGTCGACGGGCATGGATTCGCCCGTCATGACAGACTGGTCGATCGACGTCTTTCCGGAGACGATCACGCCGTCCACCGGGACGGTCTCGCCCGGCAGCACGCGGACGATGTCACCGACGCGCACGTCCTGCGCGGAGACGACGCGCTCTTCCGTGCCGGACACAACGCGCGCGGTGCGCGGCGTCAGACGCACCAGCCGCTCGATCCCGGCGCGCGCTTTGAAGACGGTCAGATCCTCCAGCAGGGCGCCGAGCTGCATGATAAAGGCCACTTCGCCCGCTGCGAACGTCTCGCCGATGGCAACGGAGGCGATCAGCGCCAGAGACACCAGCACGTCGGCTTTGATGTCAAAGCGGGTGACCAACCCGATGAACGCCTCCAGAAGAATGGGGATTCCGCACAGAACGATGGCGGCCCACGCCGCGTCGAACGGGAACGGCGATGCCCCCGCGAGGCTCAGCGCCAGCGCCGCGCCCGATGCCGCAAGGAGCGCCGCGTCCTTCTTCCAGCCGCCCCACTCCAGAAGTTTCTCCAGTTTTTCCATAATTTCCTCCGCACATCCAATATACCCTATGGGGTATATTCAGTATACCCATATGGGTATACTCCGGTCAAGAGGAAAAACAAAAAAAGACGAAGGCCGCGTGCCTTCGTCTCTCGTTTTGATTTCGCTCAGAGCTGCAAAAAGCGCTCGATGTCCTTGTTTCGTCCGAGAATGAGCATCCGCTCGTCGCCCCGGAACACATGGTCGGGCGAGGGCAGGGGCTCCATGTCGTTGTCGCCGTGCTTGAGTGCGAGCACGTTGATGTGGTATTTCGTGCGGACGGCGAGCTGTACGATCGTCTTTCCGACCCACCACACGGGAACTTCCGTCTCGTAGATGGAATAGTCCGGCGTGAGGCTGATATAGTCGAAAATGTTGTCGGCGCTGTACTTGACGGCAGCGCGCACGGCCATGTCTTTTTCCGGGTAAATGATGGCGTCCGCGCCGTTGCGCAGCAGGAATTTGGCATGGACGTCGCGGCTCGCGCGGGCGAGGACGAACGGCGCGCCGAGGTCCTTGAGCAGGGACGTCGTCTCCAGAGAGCTCTGGAAGTCGTCGCCGATGGCGACGACGCAACGGTCAAAATTGCGCACGCCCAGCGACGAGAGGAACGCCTCGCTCGTGCTGTCGCCGATCTGTGCGTCGGTGACGAACGGCAGAATGTCGTTCACGCGTTCTTCGTCGATGTCGACAGCGAGGACTTCCTGATTCAGTTCATTGAATTTCTGTGCCATGTGGCGGCCGAAGCGGCCCAGACCGATCAGCAGTATGGATTTCATAGATTACTTTGCTCCTTGTGATTTGTACCGTCAGCCGACGGTGATTTTTTCCTGCGGCAGCTGCGCCATCGAGCGGTAGCGCCCGGAGGTGGCCGCGTACAGGACGGTCAGGCCGCCCATGCGGCCGAAATACATCAGCAGGGTCAGAATGATGTGCGAGGCGGTGGACAGCGTAGGCGTCAGGTTCAGCGTCAGGCCGACCGTGCCGATCGCGGACGCGCATTCAAACACCACCGCGCCGGCAGAAACGCCATCAATGCAGGAGATGAGCATTGTGCCGGTCAGAAGAAGCGACCCGTACAGGGTGAAGAGCGTCACCGCGCTGTGCAGGATCTCCGGCGGGATGCGCCGCCCGAAAGCGTGCAGGCTGTCGCGCCGCTGCAGTGTGGCGCGCGCGCTCAGGAGAACGACCGCAAGCGACGTTGTCTTGACGCCGCCGGCCGTCGAACCGGGGGAGCCGCCGATGATCATCAGGCAGGTGATCAGCAGCGCACCCGAGGAGTGAAGCATTGTGAAATCCACGGAGTTGAAGCCCGCCGTGCGCGGGGTGACCACCGTGAACAAAGACGAGAGCACACGCTCCGAGAAGGTCATGTAAGACCACTGAGGCTGTGCGAATTCGTAGAAGAAGAAATAGAGCGAGGGAATCACGATCAGCAGCGCCGACGTCAGGAGCACGAGCTTGGTCTGAAGACGGTAGTGATGCACGCGCCACTTGTTTTCGAGAATGTCGTGCCACGTGAAGAACCCGAGACCGCCGATGGTGATGAGCAGCATGACCGGAACGATCACGAGCGCGTCGTCCGAAAACGAAGTCAGGGAGGACATCGGCGCATCCTCGCCCATCAGATCAAAGCCTGCGTTGCAGAACGCGGAGATCGAATGGAACACGGAGAACCAGATGCCGCGCGCGACGCCGTACATCGGGATGAACCGGATGGCCAGAATACACGCGCCCGCACCTTCGAGAAACGCGGTGGCCCGGATGATGAAGTTCGTCAGCCGGACGATGCCGCTCATCTGCGGTGCGGAAATGGATTCCTGCATCACGACGCGCTGTTTCAGACCGATCTTCTTGCCGGCGATGGCGGCGCCCGCCACGGCCATGGTCACTACGCCGAGACCGCCGATCTGGATCATAATGAGGATGACCAGCTGCCCGAAGAACGTCCAGTACGTGTAGGTGTCGAAGACGATCAGCCCCGTCACGCACGTCGCGCTCGTCGCGGTGAACAGAGCGTCCGCAAACGGCGTGACGACGCCGCTGCGCGACGAGATCGGCAGCATGAGGAGCCCGGTCCCCGTCATAATGAGAAGAAAAAATCCGATCAAAACGATCTGAGCGGGATTCAGACGATTGAGTTTCCACCGCGCAACACGCGGCATAAACAAGACCTCCTTACACAAACGATGTGCGCCGGGGTGCGGCGCACACGATTTTTGGCCTTAGTATACCACACGCAAACTGTGTTTTCAATATGAAAATCCTGCTTCCGGACGGCGCGCGAACAAACGCGGGATTTCGCGCGAATACAGGAGAAAAATCGTAAAAATCGTGCAAAAACACCGCATTTCGGCGGAATCCGTGCGCTTCCTATTGACAAGGGGGGGCGCATGCCGTACATTATATGTAAAAATCCGCACGATGTGCTGCTTGAAAGGCCGTGCTGTTCCGCGCTGTTTGACGGTGCGGGCGGCAGGCTTTTTCGTGTGTTGCGGGCGGGTCCTATCGTCAAGGGGGAAAAATCATGCAGACAAACACGGTTGTCGCGCTCAAGGATATCGTGGTCGATTTCGACGGCCAGCGCATTCTGTCCGGGCTTTCGCTCGATATACACGACAAGGAGTTCGTCACGCTGCTGGGGCCGTCCGGATGCGGTAAAACGACGTCCCTGCGCATTATCGGCGGCTTTCTGGAGCCGAAGTCCGGCCATGTCTATTTCGACGGGAAGGACATCACGCGTCTTCCGCCCTACAAGCGTCAGGTGAATACGGTGTTCCAGAAATACGCGCTGTTCCCGCACCTCAACGTGTTCGAGAACGTCGCGTTCGGCCTGCGGCTGAAAAAGACGCCGGAGAGCGAAGTGCGCCAGCGCGTCATTGAGATGCTGGAGCTCGTCGGCCTCAAGGGCTTTGAGCGCCGCAGCACCGTCACGCTGTCGGGCGGCCAGCAGCAGCGCGTCGCCATTGCCCGCGCGCTGGTGAATCATCCGCGCGTGCTCTTGCTCGACGAGCCGCTCGGCGCACTCGACCTCAAGCTGCGCAAAGAGATGCAGATCGAGCTCAAACGCATCCAGCAGAGCCTCAACATCACGTTTATCTACGTCACGCACGATCAGGAGGAAGCGCTCACGATGTCCGACACGGTCGTCGTCATGTCGGGCGGCATCATCCAGCAGATCGGCTCTCCGCAGGATATTTACAACGAGCCCGTCAACTCCTTTGTCGCGCGCTTCATCGGTGAGTCGAACATCCTCGACGGCGTCATGATGCGCGACTTCCAGGTGGAATTCGCCGGGCAGTCCTTCTCCTGCGTGGACAAGGGCTTTGCCCCGCGTGAGATCGTGCAGGTCGTCGTGCGCCCGGAGGACATCAAGGTCGTTCCCGCCATTCAGGGGCAGCTCACGGGCATCGTCGAGACGGTCATCTTCAAGGGCGTGCACTATGAGATGCACGTGCGTCAGGCGGGATATGAGTGGATCATCCATTCCACGCAGGCGTCGCAGGTGGGCGAGCTGATCGGCATGTGCATCGGCCCGGACGACATCCACATCATGCGCGCGGAAAGGGAGTGAGAGGCTTGATCAAAAACAAATCTCTCGCGTCGCCGTACATCGTGTGGTCGGTGATCTTCACGGCCGTGCCGCTGGCGATCGTGATCTACTTCGCGTTCACGGACAAGAACGGTGCGTTCACGCTGCAGAACATCATGGACATCGGCCAGTACACGTCCGTGTTCGTGCGCAGCATCGTGCTGGCCGTGATCGCCACGGCCATCTGCCTCGTGCTCGCGTTCCCGCTCAGCTTCATGCTGTCGCGCATGCGCGCGTCGCGGCAGAGCATGATGCTCATGCTCATCATGCTGCCCATGTGGATGAACTTCCTGCTGCGCACCTATGCGTGGATGACGCTGCTCGAGCGCAACGGACTCATCAACCGTTTTCTCGGGCTGTTCGGCATCGGGCCGTTCAATATGATCAACACATCCGGCGCGGTGGTGCTGGGAATGGTGTACAACTACCTTCCTTATATGATCCTTCCGCTGTATACCATCATGACGAAGATCGACTCCAGCGTCATCGAAGCCGCGCAGGATCTCGGCGCGGGCCATTTCCGCGTTGTGACGAAGGTTCTGATTCCGCTGTCGATGGACGGCATCACCACCGGCATCACGATGGTGTTCGTCCCGAGCATCTCGACCTTCATCATCAGCCGCATGCTCGGCGGCGGCTCGAATCTGCTCATCGGCGACCTCATCGAGCTGCAGTTCCTCGGGAACTCTTACAATTATAATCTCGGCAGCGCCATGAGCCTGATGCTGATGGTCATCGTGCTGCTTTGCATGAGCTTTACGACCGCCGACGGCGAGGAAATGGAGGCGATGGTATGAGACGTCTCAAAGCGTGCGGACGCGTGTATCTCTGCGTGATGTTCGCGTTCCTGTATTTGCCCATCGCGGTCCTGATCGCATTCAGCTTCAACGAGTCGAAGAGCCGCGCCGTGTTCACGAACTTCACCTTCAAATGGTACGGCGAGCTGTTCCACAACGACATGATTCTCAAGAGTCTCGCGGTGTCGCTCGTCATCGCGTTCGCCAGCGCGGCCATCGCCACGGTGGTCGGCACGCTGGCGGCCGTCGGGGTGAACGGCATGTCCCGCCGCGCGCGGTCGGCCGTCATGGTGCTGAGCTATGTGCCCGTCATCAACCCGGAGATCATCACCGGCGTTTCGCTGATGCTCCTGTTCGTGGTGGGCAACGAGAAGATCTCGGCGGTGCTCTCGGCGCTTCTGGATGCGGAGACCTCGTTCAACGGATTCGGCATGTTCACGCTGCTCGCAGCGCACATCACGTTCTGTCTGCCGTATGTGCTGTTCAACGTGAGCCCGAAACTGCGCAAGATGGATGTGCGTGTCTATGAGGCGGCGCTCGACCTCGGGTGCAATCCCCGTCAGGCGTTTTTCAAAGTGGTGCTCCCGGAGCTGACGCCGGCCATCCTGTCGGCATTCCTCATCTGCCTGACCTATTCCATCGACGATTTCATCATCTCCTATTTCACCTCCGGCACGGTGCAGACGCTGCCCATCGCCATCTACTCGATGACGCGCAAGAAGGTCAGCCCGGAGATCAACGCGCTCTCAGCGATTCTGTTCGCGGTCATCCTCACGATCATTCTGGTGTCGAACGCGCTGGACAGCGCCAAGGAGCGCCGGCTGGACCGCGCCGCGCGCGCGGAAGAGAGAAAGGCGGGGATGACGGCATGACGAAAATGACGAAACGGCTTGCCGCCGTGCTGGCCGCCTCCGTGGTGGCAGCTTCTGCGCTCACCGCTCCGGCGTTTGCCGAGACCGAGGTCGACGAGGGTTACGATTACACCCGCTTTGCGGACGACAACATCACGCCCAACGTCTACAACTGGGGCGAGTACATCTCCGACGGCTCGGAGGGGACGATGGACGTCGTGGCGGAGTTTGAGAAACTGACCGGCATCCACGTCAACTACACGACGTTCGACACGAACGAGAGCCTGTATGCGAAGCTGAAATCCGGCGGCGGCGCGTACGACGTCATCATCCCGAGCGATTATATGATCGGCAAGATGGCGAACGAAGGGATGCTCGAGGAGCTGGACTTCTCGAACATCCCGAACTACGAGAAATACATCGGGGACGCGTACAAGAACCAGAGTTACGACCCGGAGAACAAGTACAGCGTGCCCTACATGTGGGGCCTCGTCTGCATCATCTACAACACGACGATGGTCGACGAGGGCGACATCGCCTCCGGCTGGGGTCTGCTGTGGGATGAAAAATACGCCGGGCAGATCCTGATGTTCAACAACAGCCGCGACGCGTTTTCCATCGCCGGGAAGATGCTCGGGCGGAGCATCAACCCCTCCACGGTGGAAGAGGTCGAGGAGTCTGCGGAAAAGCTCAAGCAGCAGAAGAGCGTCGTGCAGGCGTATGTCATGGACGAGATCTTCGACAAGATGGGCGGCGGCGAAGCGGCCATCGCCCCGTATTACGTCGGCGACGGCGTGACGATGATTGAGGACAACCCCGATCTCGCGATGACGCTGCCCGCCGAGGGAACGAACATCTACATCGACGCGATGTGTATTCCGAAGGGCGCGCGCCACAAGGAAGCGGCCGAGATGTTCATCAATTTCATGTGCGAGACGCAGGTGGCGCTTGCGAACGTGGAGGCGATCTGCTACTCCACGCCGCACACCGGTGCGCTGGAACTCCTCGATGAGGAGACGCGGGAAAACGAATTCATGTACCCGGAGGATGGGTACCTCGCCCTGTGCGAGACGATGAGTGTGCTGCCCGACGAGATCAACAGCGCGATGGACTCCGCGTGGAGCAGCGTGCGCAGCTACGACGCCACGGGAAACGCATGGCTGATGCCCGTGCTGCTCGTGGTCATGCTGGTGCTGGCCGCTGTCGGGTTTGTGCGCAAGGCCATCCGGCGCAGAAAGAGAGACTATTAAAACGAAAACACCCTGAACCGGAGTTCAGGGTGTTTTTTCATGTGTCGAACGCAAAACGGCAGGCGCTGCGCACGCCGAACGCGTCGTGATAGGCCTTTTCCATCGGAATCCACCGGGTGCGGAATGCTTCGAGTTTGTCCGCGCCGCCGCGCGCCGCGATGCGGCGCAGCTGGGTGTCAAGATCCGTCGCGAGAAAAACGCTCAGACCGTAGGAATCCCGGAACTGCGGCAGCATCGAATACGAGCCCTCCACGATGAGCAGCGGTGCGTCGGGAACCTCCACCGCGCCGGCAAGGTGCATCTGCGAGCAGTCGAAGCGGCGGTAGGAGAATGCTCCGCCGCCGAGATGAGGAAGCACTTCCCCGGCGAACCGCTCCCGGTGCACGTTGCCGCCGGGTTCGGCCAGCCGCTCCGGAGTGCGCAGCTCCGGGGGCAGAAAGAAGTCATCCATGTGGACGCACGCCGCCGGGAAGAGCTCGCACAGCCGGGCGGCCAGCGTCGTTTTGCCCGCGGCAGCGTCGCCGTCGATCGCAAGGGCCAGATGCCCGTGCGTCTCCAGTTCCCGCCGCACGGCGTCAAACAGCGGGGCAAACAGCGCGTCAGTCATGGGGAATCAGCTTCGATTTCTCCAGCGCGGCGACGATCAGCGGCACAAGGATGAGCTGCACGATGATGCCGGGCCAGGCGTTGGCAAAGGCGCCCGCCCAGAACGCCGCGATCGAGAATTGCACGCCCGTGGCGATCTTGGAGAGCAGGAACATCACGCAGCCCCAGATGGCGCGGCCGCCGAGCATGGCGACGACGAGGCTGGTGTACAGCGATTTCACGCCGCGGTGGCCGAGCGCTTTGTACAGCATCCCGGACAGAAAACCGTAGCCCGCCAGCTCAAACGCCATGGCCGTGGCGGTGGGGAAGAGCGGCGGCATATGGAACAGCATGCTGCGAAGCAGCGGCGCGATAAAACCGACCGCAGCGCCCCACGGGCCGCCGCACAGAAATCCGCACAGCAGCACCGGCAGATGCATCGGGGCGAGCATGGAGCCGAACTGCTGGATCTGCCCGGTCAGAAACGGGAGCAGGAGCGCCAGCGCGAGGCACAGAGCGGAATACACGAGCTTTCGTGTCGAAGTGGGTTTCATGTGATTTCCTCCAGTCAATAAAAAAAGATACCGGACTCCTTCGGGAGACACCGATACCTTCATAGCATCGCTCATTCAAAAAACAGGTTTTGCGCAGGGGAGCGCGGCTTCATGCCGCGCACAGTTCTTTTACATTATAAAAGAAGCCGTGAGGACTGTCAAGATTGACACGGGATGCTATAATTACCTGTATGGGCTACACTGAAGGAGATGTGAACGATGAGCCTGATCCATGAGTTTTCCGATTCGTTTGTGGTGACGCAGTATGAGTGCGACGCCTCCAATCATATGACGGCCGGCGCAGTGCTGCGCCGCGCCCAGCAGGTCTCCACCGACCACTGCGACGCGCTGGGGCTGACGTCCGAGGTCTATGCCCGCACGGGCACGGCGTTCCTTCTGGCCAAAGTGGCCGTGGAGTGGACGCGCCCGATCCCGGTCGGAACGCGCGTCCGCATCGTGACGCGGCCGGGCGCGCCGGTGCGCGCCGTCTACACCCGCTGCACCGATTTTCTGGATGAAGCGGGGGCGCGCCTGTGCGCGATGGACAGCCGCTGGGTGCTCGTCGACGTGGCATCCCGCCGCATCCTGCGCAATCCGCCCGAGGAGATCGCACAGTATTTCGATGCGAAAGCGCCGTATGAACTGGATGTGACGGTCCACAAGGCTGCGCAGCTCGAGGACTGCGGCTCTCAGACGGCCACCTACACCCGCTGCGACCTGAACCGCCATCTGAACAACACGATCTACGCTGACATCGCCTGCGACTGCTGCGACGTGCAGGCGCTTTTGGACCGCGGGATCGCACGCTTTGCCGCGGTGTACCACAAGGAGGTTCCGCTCGGCATGTCGTTTGAAGTGAGCCGCGGCGTGACGGAGAGCGGCAGCATGTACTTCTGCGGACAGAGCGAAAAGAGCCGCCATTTCGAGGCGGAAGTGACGCTCTTCGGCGAAGGTTGAGCCGCCCGGAATGCTGTCCTCCGTGAGAGTACACTTTGTGCGGTTTTTCAAAAAAACGTCACAAGTTTTTCTCAATTTATTTACAAAAAACCCTTGACGAGTGATGACAAAAAGGTTACAATATAGTTGCAAGAAAGTTACAAGCTAACTTGCGGTGCACTTTTTCATCGGGTACGGGTCCTTTCCTCCTTTCGCCGTCGAAG
>NHCFI02800__coassemble_1008_pt1 | contig 22427 bp, 22 predicted proteins | sample NHCFI02800__metabat2_high_PE_010 | metagenome-assembled genome bin NHCFI02800
CGCAGGATCGGGATGTTCGGAACAGACAGCGTACGGGAACCCGGCCCGAACAAATCCGCAGCGTTACCATTGACAACGAGCAGCGCCTCGTGCGTTTCATCTACAATCAACTGTGATGTTGTATTGAAGTCCTCAATGGGAGATTTCCAAACAAGCTGGTCCGGAGAGCCTTCAAACTTAATAACGGAAGAGATCGGCATGCAAATTCCTCCTTCAGCGCGACAGGCGGCGCATGAATTATATGGCCACATTATAGCACAGCCCCGACAAAATGTTTATATTTTATTCAAAATCCTTACACATTTTGTCGTTATTGGAACACCACTTGCATTTTCCGGGTAGTTCATCCGCAATACCCGGCCGTCCGCTTCTGCCTGAACGCAAATTTTCCCTCAAACGCAAGCCGGCCCGGGAAACCGCAGTTTCCCGGGCCGGTTTATTCTGTTTTTCTGATACGTTATTTTTTCGCGAAGCGGTTCATGAAGAAATCCGTGAAGGCGGCGAGCTCCTGTTCCTGCGAGACGTAGACGTACAGGCTCTCGTCGTCGAGCCAGTCGTAGGCGTTGATGGCGATGTAGCCCTTGCGGTCGGGGTAGATGACGAACGCGTCGGTGGGGTACTTATTGCGGTAGGCTTTCAGAATCTCGTCGCGGCGGTACACGCTGGGCGCTCCGCAGCCGGACAGATCGGGAACGGTGGGGACGACGGCGACGGTGCACGTGTCTTCGTTCCATCCGACGATGAGGTTGCCGATCTTCGTCTTGCTGCCGTGTACGAACCCGTAGTTGAAGCGGGACACATCTTCCGTGTAGCCGAAGATGATGCGGTAGGAGCTTCCGTTCTCGACCGCGCCGTCAAACAGCGCGCGCATTTTTGCGGCGTTCGCGCGGCTCTTTTCCTCGTCGACCTGAGGCCCCTTGAACAGTTTGCTGAAGAATCCCATAAGTGCATTTCCTCCTGATGAAAGTAAATATTTTCAGGCCGCAGCGGACATCCGCCGTCGCAGAGCCGTGCGGCCCGGTTTCAATAAAAACATTTTTAAGAATTTGTATTTATTTTGCCTGTAAAAAACAGCCGGACTGCCGGAGCAGCCCGGCCGGGCTTTATGATTCCCGCTGGGATTCCAGTTCGTCCGTGATCGCGCGGATCTGGAACCGCACCGCTGCGTCGGCAGCCTCCGGGACAAACAGCGGGAGCGTGTCCGGGATGGCGCGGCGGATAACGATGAGCGCGAGGCAGATGTTCGTAAACAACCCGATGCGCTCGCGGTTCGGGCGAATGCCGAAGCACTCGAGAAGGCTTGCAAACAGCCGTTCCTGACGGCTGCGGAATGTCTGGTAGCTCTCCGGGGACAGCCGCCGGAAGATGCGCTGCTGCTCCTCAATCGTCAGCACCGCGATGCCGTTTTTCTCACCGTAGCAGCAGGCGCAGAGAAAGCGCTCCACGCCCTCGCGCCAGCTGAGGGACGGATCTTCCATCAGGCTGCGCGCGAACGCAAGAAGGTTCGGCTGCTGGAAATACAACGCCTCCACGACGAGGTCTTCTTTTGTCGGGAAAAACGAGTAGAAAAACGTCCGCGAGATGCCGGCCGCTTTGCAGATCTGCTCCACCGTCGTGTGCTGCACACCCTGCTCCGCCACCAGTTTCAGGCCCGCGGTGATGAGCGTCTCGCGCACGTGCGCGCGGTCCTCCTCGGAATAAGCCACTTTCGGCACGGCGAACCCCCCAATAAACACAAATTCAATAATTTGTATTTATTCTATCATGCTTTTTCTTCCGGCACAAGAGCCGTGCACTCAAAAATGCGGTTGACGGAACGCTCTCCCGGTGCGATACTGAAAACAGTGTTTTGCGCGGGGAAACGTTCTCCGCGCGGTAGAAAGGCAAACGATCCATGAACGATTCCAGATCCCGCCTGCAGTTCACGGCCGCAGCTTTCCTGTTCGGCACGAACGGACTGCTGGCCGCATACATTCCTTTGACCGGTGCGCAGACGGTGCTGCTGCGCACCGTGCTCGGTTCGCTGTTTCTCGCGGCGGCCGTCGCGCTGACGGGCCGCTTTGACGTTGCCGCGCTCAAGCGGGACGCCGTCGCCGTGACCGCCGGCGGCGCAGCGCTGGGGCTCAACTGGGTGCTGCTGTTTGAAGCGTACCGCCAGACCTCCGTCAGCATTGCGACGCTGGTGTACAACTGCGGCCCGATGCTGGTGCTGGCACTGTCTCCGGTGCTCTTCGGCGAGCGGCTGACGCGCGGCCGTCTTGCCGCGCTCGCGGCGGTCGCCGCCGGGCTCGTGTGCGTCAGCGGCAACATCGACCCGCAGGGCGCCGGCGCGTCCGGCATCCTCACGGCGGCGGGTGCAGCGCTGTTTTACGCGGCGGTCATCGTGTGCAACAAGCGCGTGACCGCGTTGTCCGGGCTGCACTGCGCGCTGTATGAGCTGATCGTCTCCTTTTTCGTCGTGCTCGCGTACGTACTGCTTTCGGGCGGGCAGATCCCCGCGCCGCCCGCCGCAAGCTGGCTGCCGATCCTGTGGCTCGGGCTCGTCAACACCGGGCTCGCCTACTATCTGTACTTCTCATCGCTGCAAAAGCTGCCGGGGCAGACGGCATCGCTGCTGTGCTATCTCGACCCGCTGACCTCGCTCGTTCTCTCGGCGGCGTTCCTGCACGAGCGTTTGCTCCCGGTGCAGCTGCTCGGCGCGGCGCTCATTCTGGGCGGCGCCGTGCTCGGGGAGGTCGGACCGCCCCGCCGCATGCGCCGCTGACGGGGCGGAAACGCGCGCTTGACATTTTACCGCCTGTCTGTTATTCTTTCAACAGTTCGCCTTCGCCCCGCGCGAAGGCTTTTTCCGGCGCAACAGTTTGTTGCAACTAACTCAAAAAGTGAGACCTTTCATGAAACGAATTCTGAACATCCTTCTCATCGCAAGCCTGCTGCTGACGCTCTCCGTGCCGCTGACGGGCCTGATCGTCCACAAGATGGCATCGGCGCTCTTTCTTTTGCTGTGCGCCGTGCACACGGCCGTGTACCGCAAAAAGCTCCGCGCGCGCGGGCTCGCGCTGGCGGCCGTCGTGCTGATCGCATTCGTCAGCGGCGTTTTCTCTCTGGTGTTTGACGGCATCCCGGCCGTTCTCGCCCTGCACAAGATCGTCTTCCTCACGTGCGTCGCCGCGCTGGCTGTGCACATCTTCTGTTTTCACCGGCGCATACTGCGCAGCGCGTGACACAGTCGAAACCTCCAATCCGGACGCGGGATTTTCATATCTTTCGCGAATAGCGCAAATCGCACACATCGTGTATGATAATGGTATGTAAAGTGTTCGAGTTTGAGAGAGCAGCACGAAACAGGCTTGTTTTGTGCTGCTCTCTTTTTGTTTCGCTACGGAGGTTACGATGAAAAAGATCTGCAAACGCGTTGCCATTGCCGTCATCGCCGTCATCGCGGCGCTGGCACTTCTCTTCGGAGGATATGTATTGTATCTTCAGCTCCAGTACTACCGCATCGAGGACGGGCTCGAGCTCGAGATCGGCCGCGCGCAGGACGCCGTGCTGCAAACGGACGTTCCATACACCGCGGTGAGCTATAACATCGGTTTCGGCGCGTACGGGCCGGAGTACTCGTTCTTCATGGACACAGGCACGATGCTGGACGGCACGCCCACGCAAGGCGTGTACGGCAAGGCACAGAGCGAGGAGTCGGTGCTTGCCAACACGGCGGGCGCGCTGGAAGTGCTGCGCACGCTCGACGCAGACCTGATGCTCTTGCAGGAAGTGGATTACGATTCCGCCCGCAGCTTCCGCGTGGACCAGCGCGGGCTGACGGCCGACGCATTCCCGGAGCACGCCCACGTGTTCGGACAGAATTTTCACAGCGGCTATCTCGCCTATCCGTTCACGGACCCGCACGGCGCGGTGAACGCGGGGCTTCAGACGCTCTCCCGCTTCTCCGTCTCGAGCGCGGTGCGCCGCAGCTATCCCATCGACGAGAGCTTCTTCGTCAAGTTCACCGACCTCGACCGCTGCTTCACCGTCCTGTACCTGCCCGTGGAGGACAGCGACCGCCAGCTGGTGCTCATCCACAGCCACATGTCGGCGTACGACGAGGGCGGCACCGTCCGCGCGCGCCAGCTTGAACTGCTGTGCGACGTGATGGAGGAGGAATACCTCCGCGGGAACTACGTCATCGTGGGCGGAGATTTCAATCACGCGCTGTACGGCACGGAGCAGGCGTTCCCATGCGAACAGCAGTTCCCGGAATGGGTCAAGACGATGGACGACTCCGACCTGCCGGAGAACTTCTCGTTCGTCGCCGCAGAAGACGGCTTTGACGTTCCCACCTGCCGCGGGGCGGACATTCCCTACGAAAAAGGCGTGAATTACACGACGGTCGTGGACGGGTTTCTCGTGTCGGACAATGTGCGCGCCGAGGCCGAAAACATCGACACCGACTTTGCGTACAGCGACCACAACCCCGTCCTGCTGACGTTCGAACTGGCCGCGTAAGCCCTCCCCGCCGGGAGAATGTAAAATTTTCCGGCCGGGCTGCCCCGCTGTCCCCGTAACGTGCTACAATAGAGACGACCGGGCGCTGCCCGGCAGGCTGCGGCGCTCTTCGGAACACCGCGTGAAACAGCGAGGCGATTTGTATCATGTGGCTTCTGAGCGCCGTCGGTTCGGCCTTTTTCGCGGGCATCACGGCCATTCTGGCCAAGTGCGGCATCCGCCGGACGGATTCCGACGTGGCGACTGCGCTGCGCACGGTGATCGTGCTCCTGTTCGCATGGCTAATGGTGTTTGTCGTCGGCTCCGGATCTCAGATCGCGGCCATTCCGCCGCGCTCGCTGCTGTTTCTGATTCTGTCCGGTCTCGCGACGGGCGCGTCGTGGCTGTGCTATTACTACGCCATCCAGAACGGGATGGTCAGCGTCGTCGCGCCCATCGACAAGATGAGCATTCTCGTCACCGTCGTGTTCTCGCGCCTCGTTTTGAAAGAACCGCTCTCCCGCCGCGCGGCGGCCGGGCTGTGCCTCATGCTGGCGGGCACACTCGTCATCGCGGCCGTATAAAAAATCAGCACCCGCTGCGGGTTTCCCGCGGCGGGTGCTTTCGTTTTCGACGCAATATCACGGGGTTCACCGCGAAAACAGCCCTGTGCCCCCGGCGACGCATCCGCCGTCGCACAGGATGTCCGTTCCGGTCAGGTAGCCCATCGCGCGGTCGCCCGGCAGGACAAGGGCGCGCACCCTGCGGCCCTGCGCAATGAGCTGGCGGCACACCGTGCCCCCGAGGGATCCGGCCGCGCCCGTGACAAGACAAACGGAATCGTTCATATCGTTCGTCCTCCTTGTGTTTCAGTCAACGCCGTCATGATACCGCGCGAAGATAAACATCCGGTAACGGAATCCGTTTATCTTTCGTTTATCTTTTTGTGCTATGATAAAGGAAAAGGAGGAGAGCGCATGTTCAAGATTCTCGTAGCCGAGGACGACCCCAGCACCAACCGCCTGTTCTGCGCCATCCTGCGCCGCGCGGGATACGAGCCCGTGCCTGTATTCGACGGGCGCGAAGCACTGGAGAAGCTGGACGAGGTGCAGGTGGACCTGCTGTTGTGCGACGTGATGATGCCGCGCATGGACGGGTTCGAGCTGACGCGCGCGATCCGCGAATCCGGCAGCATGCTGCCCATCCTGATGGCGACGGCGCGCTCGCTGCCCGAGGACAAGCGCACCGGATTCCTCGTCGGGACGGACGACTACATCACAAAACCCGTGGACCGCGAGGAGATGCTGCTGCGCATCCGCGCGCTGCTTCGCCGCGCGCGCATTGTGGACGAGCGGCGCATCACCGTGGGGGACGTGGTGCCGGAGTACGACACGCGCACCGTGCGCCGCGCGCACGAAGTGATCACGCTGCCGCCCAAGGAGTTTCAGCTGCTGTATCAGCTGCTTGCCTACCCCGACCGCACGTTCACGCGGCTCGAGCTGCTGGATGAGATCTGGGGACTCGACGCGGTGTGACGGTGACCGTGACGGACTCCGGCCCCGGCATGGACGGCGCAACGCTCGCCCGCGCGTTCGACCGCTTTTATCAGGGTGACACCTCCCACCGCACCGAGGGAAACGGCCTCGGCCTTGCAATGGTGAAACAGATCGTCGCGCTGCACAAGGGCGCGGTCACGGCCGCAAACGAACCCGGGCGCGGCAGCACGTTCACCGTGACGCTCTGACTTTTTATCAAGATTCGCGCCCGCGCCGAAATCCCGGCGCGGGCGTTTGTCTTGTGCGGCGGCGCGCGGCCGCGTATAATGAAGAAAAGACGCGCGGGAGGGAACGCCGATGTTTTATGATCTCTATACACCCGAGGGCGAAGCGCTCACGGGAACGCCGTGGCCGGTCTATCCGCGCCCGCAGATGCGGCGGGACAGCTTTCTCAACCTGAACGGAACGTGGGACTTCACCGTGCGCAAGACCGGCGAACTCCCCGACGCATACGACCGCACCATTCTCGTGCCGTTCTGCCCGGAGAGCCTGCTCTCGGGCGTGCACGAGCATTTCGCCGAGGGGAGCTATCTCTTCTACCGCCGCCGCATCGCGCTGCCGGAGGGCTTCGTGCGAGGGCCGGTTCTGCTGCACATCGGCGCGGCCGACCAGATGCTCGACTGCTACGCGGACGGCCGTCACATCGGCACGCACACCGGCGGATACGAGGCGATGACGTTTGAGCTCTCGTGCGCGCCGCGCGCGGAGTTCGAGCTTGTTCTGCGCGTGCGGGACGACCTGCGCTCGACGGTTCTCCCCTACGGCAAACAGGTGATGCAGCGCGGCGGCATGTGGTACACGCCGGTGTCCGGCATCTGGCAGACGGTGTGGATGGAGAGCGTGCCCGAACACGCTGTGCGCGCGCTCGACATTCAGGCGGACTGCGAGACCGCCGTCATCGACGCGGGCGACGAAACGCTTTCGGGCACTGTGACGGTGGAGACACCCGGCGGCGCGCTGACCGTGCCGCTCGAGCGCGGCAAAGCCGAGGTGCACCCGCCCGAGCCGCGGCTGTGGAGCCCGGAATCGCCGCACCTCTACCGCTTTGTGCTCGAGACGCAGACCGACCGCGTGGAGAGCTATTTTGCGCTGCGCACGATCGAAGCGAAAACGGTGAACGGCCGCGCGCGGCTGTGTCTGAACGGCAAACCGTACTTTTTCCACGGCGTGCTCGATCAGGGGTATTACAGCGACGGGCTGTACACGCCCGCGTCGCCCGAGTGCATGGAGCGGGACATCCGCACGATGAAAGCGCTCGGGTTCAACACGCTGCGCAAGCACATCAAGGTCGAGCCGGAGCAGTATTACTACCTCTGCGACTGTCTCGGCATGGCCGTGTTTCAGGACATGGTGAACAACGGTGACTACAGCTACGTGCGCGACACGGTGCTGCCCAATGCGGGCGTTCAGCGCCGCCGCGATGTGCGGATGCACCGCGACGCGGCAGCGCGCCGCGCGTTTCTCGACGGCATGGCAGCGACGGTGCGCCAGCTGAAAAATCACCCGTGCATCGTGTACTGGACGATCTTCAACGAGGGGTGGGGACAGTTTGACTCGTCCCGCGTGTACGCCGAATTCCGCCGCCTTGACCAGAGCCGCATCGTGGACACGACGTCCGGCTGGTTCCGCTGCGGCGAGACGGATGTGGACAGCCGCCACATCTACTTCGGCCCGTGGCGGCTTCGGCCGGGTGAAAAGCCGCTCGTGCTCACGGAGTTCGGCGGGTGCTGCCTTGCGGTGCCCGGGCATATGTTCCACCCGGAGAAGACGTACGGGTACAGCACGTCCGAAAACCGCGAGGCACTCAAAGAAGCCATCCTGAAACTGTACGAGACGCGCATCCTGCCCGCGGTCCAGAACGGGTTGTGCGCGGCCATCTACACGCAGCTCTCGGACGTGGAGGACGAGATCAACGGCCTTGTCACGTACGACCGCCGCACCGTCAAGACGGACGAGGGCTGGATGCAGGAACTCGCCGCACGGCTGAAAGAAGCGGCGGAACACTGAACCGGAACGCAAACTGCCGGGAGACAAACGTCTCCCGGCAGTTTCATTTTGTCACGATGGCAGCACGGTAAACGGAGAGAGCACCGTCTGCGCGCGCTGCTGCACGTCTATGGACGCTTCGGGCAGCGGCGAGACACCGTCCCAGATCACAAGTTCCCGGCCCGTGCGGCGGCAGCACACACTGCCGTCCGGCCCAAGCTCAGACACGATCTCCGCCGGAAGCACGAACGCGTAGCGCTTCGTGTCCGATTCATCCGCATCGCTGCCGAGAAGCGCATAGAGTGAGTAACCCATGCGGATCTCATAGTCGCCGTCCGCATCGAATCCGTCGCTGTATGAAAGGCCCGCGACACCGCTCTCGCGCCCGGAGGTGCACAGTTCGAAGTAAAGGCTTCCGTCCGGCAGGCGGCACACGTTCTCTGCCGTGAACGCAAACGGATGCTGCTGCACAACAAGCGCAAAGAACGCGATCGCACACAGCGCGAGGGTGAACAGCGCCGCGAGGAGCGCTTTCTGCCGGGCGCGCCGCCGCGTGCGCTTCAGGAATCCGGCGGCCGCCGCATCGTCCGCGGGACGCGGCTCAGCGCCGGGCACTTCGCGCATCCGGTCACGCACGGCGCGGCAGGACGCGCACGTTTTCAGATGTTCTTCGATCAGGCCGTGCGTCTCCGGTGAGGTCAGCTGTTCGAGGTCGTTCGGCAGCAGGTCGCGCACGGCGCAGCACGGCAGGTCATTCGGTTGTTTCATGCTCTTTCAGCCTCTCTTTCGCACGATAATACGTCACACGCGCCCAGTTCCCCGTGTGATCCAGAACGCGGCCGATCTCCTCAAATGTCAGATCGCCCGCAAGCCGCAGGTAGACGACCGTCCGGTACGGCTCGTCGAGTGCATTGATCTTCCGGTACAGCGCGACGAGCGTTTCGCTGCGCTCCGCGGCTTCTGCCGCGGGCGGCGCCTGCGCCGTGCACAGCGGCTCCGCATCCTCCAGCGGCACGGGAGCACGCCCGAGGCGGCGGGCCTCCTGTTTCCAGACGTTTCTTGCGATGGCGAACAGCCACGTTTTCATTTCGCACGAGCCGTCGTAGCGCCCGATGCTGCGCACCGCCTGATAAAACGTCTCCGCCGTCAGTTCCTCGGCGGTCTGCGGGCTGCGGCACAGGCTGAGCAGCAGCCCGTAGACGGGCCTTGCGTACCGGCGGTACATCGTCTCTTCATCCATTTCCGGCCCATCCCGCCTTTCCGCTTGAAATTTTCGCGTTTTCTGTAACAAAACCTCCCTCCGTGGGATATTCCCTGTGAAGAGGCAGCGCCTCTCCGACATAACGGAACGGAGGAATTTTCCATGAACATCCGAACAGCACTCCCGCGCAGACATACTGCGCACACGCTGGTGTGGATCACACTGGCGGCGCTCGCCGTGCGCGCCGTGCTTGTGCCGGTGGAATCCGGCGACTACCGCGACTTTCTTCACCCGTGGTTCGAAGAGCTGCGCACATACGGCGGGCTGGCCGCCGTCGGCCGCCCGGTGGGGAACTACATGGTGACGTACATCTACATTCTCGCCCTGCTGACGCACCTTCCCCTGCCCGACCTTGTTACGATCAAGCTCGTGTCGGTGCTCGGGGACGTGCTGCTCGCGCTCGTCTGCCGCCGCTTTGCGCGGAGCGTGACAGACAGCAAGCGAGCTGCGGACGCGGCATACGCGGCCGCACTGTTTCTGCCGTCCGTTGTGCTCAACAGCGCGGCGTGGGCCCAGTGCGATTCTCTTTATACAACGGCGCTCATCGCCTGTCTTCTTCATCTGCATGAGGACAGACCCGCGCGCGCGATGCTCTCATTTTCCGTGGGATTCGTGTTCAAGCTGCAGAGCGTCTTTCTCGCTCCCGTGCTGCTCGCGGCGCTTGTCGCGAAAAAGGTGCGTTTTCGCCATCTCCTGATCGTGCCCGCCGTGTACGGGCTCGCCGTTTTGCCCGCGTTTTGGGCCGGACGGCCGCTGAAAGAGCTTCTGCTGCTGTACGTCGGGCAGGCGGGCACGTACCGCGCGCTGTCGATGAACGCGCCGAACTGGTACGCGTGGCTGCCTGCGGGGTGCGAAAATGCAGCGCTGGGTGCGGTCGGCGTCCTCCTCGCGGGCGCGCTGACGCTCGGCGCGGCGATGTACGCGGCACGCCGCGGCAGTTTTCTGCGCGGTGCGCCGCTCATCCGGTTCGCGCTGTTCTCACTCGTGTGGGTGCCGTTCCTGCTGCCCCACATGCACGAGCGGTATTTTTACCCGGCCGATCTTCTCGCGGTGCTGTTCGTCGTGTGCCTGCCGCGCGAAAGGCGCGTGCCGCTGCTCGTACCTCTGTGTTCGGCGGCGCTCGCCGTGCGGTTTCTGTGCGGGGCGGTGTGGATTTCACCGGGCGCGCTCGCTCTGCCCATGCTCGCCGCTGCGCTCTTTTGCGCCGGAGCGCTTCGGCGCGGGGCGGGCGGAAAATAAAAAGGCACCCGGCGCGCAGTCTCGCGCGCCGGGTGTTTCAGCGTTTTTCAGTTCCAGACGGCGGTGAGAACGTGCTCGCCGGTCATGGTGACGGTGGTGTCGGCCGTGATGGTCTGGCCGCTGTACACCCAGCCGCCGAACTCCGCGCCCTCCTTTTCGGGCACGGGCAGCTCGCCGTACGCTTCGCCGTACGTCACGGTGACGGGCTGCACTTCACTGCTGCCGTCCACCGTGCCGCCGCCGAGGTCAAACTTCACCTCGAACGACGCAGGCTCCCAGACGGCATAGAGCTTCATGTCGCCCTCCACCTGCGAGTACTGGAAGTTCCAGAGATGGACTTCCGGCTCGGGGGTGGTGCTCCAACCCGTCAGCACATAGCCGGGACGCACCGGGGCTTCGGGCTCGGTGATCGTCCCGCCGTGACGGATCTTCTGCGACGCGACCGTGAGGTCGTCGACACCGGTGTCGAACGTGATGGAAAACCCGCCGTTGATGGCACCCACAAATGTGAGGATGAGCGCCGCGGCGATCATCACGCCGATGCAGGCGTCCAGCACGCGGATGGGAACATCCTTGGAACCGTAGATACCGCGTCCGAACCAGCGTTTCTTTACCACGGGGTTCTCCCCCTGAGCGCCGGGGTCCGGCGCATCAGAGGGAGCGAGATTCTTGTTGTCGGAAGGATCGTTCATCATTATTTCTTCACAAGGTATTTGCGCATATCGATCGAGCAGGCCACGAGGATGATGAGGCCCTTGATGATGTACTGCGTGTTGCCGCTGATGGACAGCATGTTCAGTGCAACGAAGATGATGCGGAGCAGGAACACGCCCAGAACGATACCGCTGATCTTACCGGTACCGCCGACGAACGAAACACCGCCGATGACGCACGCCGCGATGGCGTCGCATTCGTAGTTGAGGCCCGTGCCTGCGGTGTTGGACGAAATACGGGCGGACTCGATGAAGCCCTCGATGCCGTACATGCAGCCGGCCAGCGTGTGGACCATGACGGTGGTCATGAACACGTTGACGCCGGAGACGTTGGCCGCCTCAGGGTTGGAACCGACGGCGAACATGTTCTTGCCGAACGTCGTCTTGTTCCAGATGAACCACATGACGATGACGAGGATGATCGCGTACAGGACGTACCAGGGCACGGCCACGCTCTGGCCGTTGCCGGCCGGGATGCTGAACATCGTGCCGGTGACGAAGTTCTTGAACTTGTCGCTCAGGCCGGAGATCGGCTGGCCGTTGTTGCCGTTGAGCATGTAGAACTCAAGGATGAGGCCGTAGACGATGAGCTGCGTGGCCAGCGTGACGATGAAGGGGTGCAGGCTGAACTTCGCGACGAAGAAACCGTTGACAAGGCCGATCACACCGCCGACGGCGATGACCGCCAGGATGACGACGGGGATGGGCATCTCGGGCAGGGTGTCGAACATTTTGTTCGCCCAGTCGGACGCCTGCAGCATCGCGGCCGAGATGGCAGCCGTCAGGCCGACGACACGGCCGGCGGACAGGTCGGTACCGGTGAGCACGATGCATCCGCCGATGCCCAGCGCGATGGGCAGCGAGGACGCCGCGAGGCTGATGATGTTGACAATGGAGCTGATTTTGATGAAGTTGGCGTTGCGCGTTGCGGTGAAGATGACGAAGATCACCAGCAGGATGTAGATGGCGTTGTTGAGCAGGGTGTCGATGACCTTGCTGCGCTTATCCTTGGCATCCATCGCTTTGAACTCGGCCATGCTTTGCTTCATATTGGCGATTGCCTTCATGGATGATTCCTCCTCTTATACATACTTGGCGGCAAGGGTCATGATCTCTTCCTGCGTGGTGTTTGCCGCGTCCACTTCGCCCGCCAGGCGTCCGCCCGACATGACGAGGATGCGGTCGCACACGCCGAGAAGCTCAGGCATCTCGGAGGAAACCATCAGGATCGTCTTTCCGCGGTTGGCAAGGTCCAGAATGAGCTGATAGATCTCGTACTTTGCGCCGACGTCGATGCCGCGGGTGGGCTCGTCGAGCAGAAGCACCTCCGGGTCGGTGAGCAGCCAGCGGCCGAGGATGACCTTCTGCTGGTTGCCGCCCGACAGGCTGCGGATCTTCGTCTCCTGCGTGGGCGTTTTGGTGTGCATGGCGTCGATGGACCACTGAGTGTCCTTACGCATGCTCTTCTCGCTCAGCATGATGCCGAACTTCAGGTGCTTGCGCAGGCTGGAGATGACGGTGTTGTCGCGGATGCTGCGGATTCCGAAGATACCCGTGGCGCGCCGCTCTTCCGTGAGAAGGGCAAAGCCGTTCTTGATGCTCTCGCGCGAATTGCGGTTCTTGCAGACTTTTCCGCCGAGCTTGATCGTGCCGGAGTGGCGCGTGGCAACGCCGAAGATGTTCTCGAGCGTCTCGGTGCGGCCGGAGCCGTCGAGGCCGGCGAGGCCGAGCACTTCGCCGCGGCGCGCCGTGAAGGAGACGTCTTTGAGGATCGAATACTGCGCCGTGAGGTTTTCCACTTCGAGGAAGACTTCGCCGGGCTTGTTGGTCTTCGGGGGGAACTGGTTGCCCAGTTCACGGCCGACCATCAGTTTGATGATGGTGGGCATATCGAGTTCTTTCGCCGGGCGCGTGGCGACCCATGTGCCGTCGCGCATGACGGTGATGTCGTCGCTGATGCGCAGGATCTCGGCCATCTTGTGGCTGATGTAGATGATGCCGACACCGCGGTCGCGCAGCATATTGATGATGCGGAACAGGTGTTCCACTTCTTCCTCCGTCAGGGAGGAGGTCGGTTCGTCGAATACGATGACTTTGGAATTGTAGGAGACCGCCTTCGCGATCTCGACCATCTGGCGCTGCGAGACGGGCAGCGTGCTCATCACACGATGCGGGTCAACGTTGATGTCGAGATCCTTGAAGACCCTCATGGTCTCGACGTACATCTTGTGTTCGTCGACCATGACGCCGCCGATCTTCGGATAGCGGCCCAGCCAGAGGTTATCCATAACGGTGCGTTTCAGCGCCTGATTGAGCTCCTGATGCACCATCGCCACGCCGTTTTCCAGCGCTTCCTTACTGGTTTTGAAGTTGACTTCGCGCCCCTCGAGCTTGATGCTGCCCTCGTCTTTGGAATAAATACCGAACAGGCATTTCATCAGCGTGGACTTGCCCGCACCGTTCTCGCCCATCAGAGCATGGACGGTGCCCTTGCGGACAGTCAGCGAAACATGATCCAGCGCCTTGACACCGGGGAAGGATTTGCAAATATCGGTCATTTGCAGCAAAACCTCTTCACCCATGCAGAGCCCTCCTTTTCTCTAAGATAAGGGCGGCCGCTGCGCCGAGGCAGCAGCCGCCCTTGTAACCAATTTGTTGCGTGCGGAGTTATTTGGTTTTATTCACCCGTGTACTCCTGATAGGCGATGAAGATCTTGTTGTCGAGGCCGTTCGCTTCGTCCTTCGTGTAGGAGTCGGTGTTGGCCAGCAGATCCTCGCCCGCCGCCACGTTGGAAGCCAGAGCCGTGATGCACTCGGCCATGCCGTCGGCATCCTGCTTGATCGTACCGGTCATGTAACCGTCGGCGATCAGAGCCTTCGCGGAATCGGTGGCGTCAACGCCGAACACGGGGATCGTGGTGCCCTTGCCGTCGTTGTAGCCGGCAGCCTGCAGCGCCGTGATGCAGCCCTCAGCCATGTTGTCGTTGTTGCAGATGATGAGCTCGATCATGTTGCCGTTGGCTTCGCTGTACTGGCTCAGGTTGGTCTGCATGTACTCCTGAGCAGCCTGAGCGCTCCAGGCGCCGTTCATATCAAGCTGATACTTGTTGGCGTTGCCTGCGTCGAAGTACTCCAGAGCGGGCTTGCCGTTCTCTTCCAGAACCGCGTTGCAATCCTCAACGCCGTACTGAGTGCGGTAGATGGCCTCAACGTTGGAAGCGTCGCCCATGAACATGGCGTACTGGATGACGCCGTCGCCGTTCAGGTCAACCGTCTCATAGTTCTCGATGAGGTAGTTGCCGATCATCTTGCCCTGCATGTGGCCGGCTTCGGGAGCGTCGGTGCCGACGAACGCGATGTCTTCGAACGCGCTCAGGACAGCGCCCTCGTTGCCGTCTTCCTCAACAGCACGGTTGAAGAAGATCACGGGGATGCCGGCAGCCTTCGCCTTCTCAGCGATCGAGGTGGCCGTGTCGGAAGAACCGGAGGTGACCATGTTGACGATCAGCAGGTTCGCGCCGGAAGAGATGGCGGTGTCGATCTGCTCGTTCTGCGTAGTCTGGTTGTTGTTGCCGTCATAGTCGGTGTACTTGATGCCGGCAGCTTCCAGCTTGGCGTCGAGCGCCGTGCGGACGCTGGAGATGTAGGTATCAGAATAGTTGTAATAGAAGACTGCAGCGTTCACGTCGGACGCAGCCGCCGGGGTGGAAGCAGTGCTCGTAGAAGTAGCAGTGCTCGCCGCCGTGCTGGACGAAGAAGTGCTGCCGCAAGCGACCAGGCCGAATGCCATAACTGCCGCAAGAGCCAGTGCAAGTGCTTTTTTCATAGCTTGTTCTCCTTTTCCTTTATGGGTGGTGCGGAGCCTTCCTTCCCGGCCCCGCCTGACACTATTTATGGTAAAGGATGGAAAGCCCGAAAGCAAGGTGAAATTTCACCGATTCGAGGGTAAAAAATTATCCGCTTTGTACAATATACAATAACAGCGTCAATATCTATTGTGATTTTTGCACAACTCGTATTCATAAAACTCATTCAAAGGCAAACAGCGCCTTCTGGCTGTCCATGGTGAACAGGTTCTCGCGGTCCACCACGCGGGTGGCGGTATCGACTGTCGTCTCCAGCGAGCCGCCCTGCCCCGACAGCATCTTGCAGGCCGCTTCGACGCCGAGATACCCCATCGCATAGGGGTTCTGCACGACGAGCGCATCCACCGAGCCCTCCTGCAGACCGTCGACGGTGGCGACGTTCGAGTCGAACCCGACGAGGAACACGTCGTCCGACAGCCCGAGCTCCCGCACGGCATTCGCTGCGCCGACGCTCGTCGGCTCGTTGAACGCGAGCAGGACGTTGATCTCCGGGTGGTCCATCAGCAGCGCGGCCGTGTCGGCCTGCGCGTGCACCGCCTCGGCGAGCGTATTGATGACGGACACGATCTCCGCGCGTCCGCTCTCTTTGAATTCGTCCACCGCGCCCTCTTCGCGCTCCTGGCCGTTGGCGCTGCTGACGTCGTAGTTGACGATGCCCACCTTGAGATCGCCCTCCACGCGCTCGAGCGCCGCAAGCGCCGCCATGCGCCCGGCGGCGTAGTTGTCCGTGCCGATGTACGTGGAGACGGCGGAGGAATCGACGCTGCTGTCGATCGCGACGATCTTCACGCCCGCCGCGGCGGCCGCGTCGATGGCCGTGGCATTGTTTTCGTAGTCGATGGCGGAGAACACGATGGCCTGCGCGCCCTTTTCAACGGCCTGTTCGACCATGGCGTTCTGCGTCTCGTAATCCTCCTCGGTCTCGGGGCCGACGACGGTGAGCTTGGCGTTGTACTCCGCCGCCGCGGCCTCGGCTCCCGCAAAGACCGAGAGCCAGAACTCCGTCTCGGTGGATTTGGCGATGAGCGCGACCGTGTGCTGCTCCGCCACAGGCGCCGCGGAGGCGCAGGAGCACAGCATCGCCAGCGCCGCCGCAGCACAGATGAGCGCGCATTTACTTCGTTTCATACTCGCCCTCCCGCACCTTCGGCATCCGGAGTTCGACGCAGGTCCCCTCGTCGAGCTCGCTGGTGATATGCAGGCCGTACTGCCTGCCGAAATAAATTTTGAGACGGTCGTTCACGTTCTTGATGCCGATGCCCGTCCGGTCGCTCGGGCCGCGCTGCAGCACGGCTTCGATCTGCTCCCCGCTCATGCCGACGCCGTTGTCGATGACGCGGAAGACGATGTCGCCGCCGTCCTGCTTCACCTGCACGTCGATGTGCCCCTCCTCCACCATCAGGTCGAGCCCGTGGTTGATGGCGTTTTCGATGATGGGCTGGAGCGTGATCTTGTTGCACAGGTACTCCAGACACTCGGGGTCGACGTCGAACGCGTACGTGAACTGATTCTTATAGCGGTACTTCTGAATCTGCAGATAGCTCTCGGCGTGCTCGATCTCCCTGGCCACGGGGATGAGCTCGTGGCCCCTGCTGATGCTGATGCGGAACAGACGCGCGAGCGCGTGCACCATGTTCACGGCATCCGCGTTGCGGCCCTGCTCGCACATCCACGCGATGGAGTCGAGCGTATTATAAAGGAAATGCGGATTGATCTGCGCCTGCAGCGCCTTGAGTTCCGTCTTGCGGAGGTTGACTTCCTCCTCGCGGACGGTGCTCATGAGCTGCTGGATGCGCACCACCATGTGCTCGAAGGAGCCGGACAGTTCCTGCACCTCGCGCGTGCCGCCGACGGGGCGGTAGGTGAAGTGATCGGCGTCGGATTCAAAGCTCTCCATCGCGTCGGCGAGGCCGCGCAGCGGGCGGCCCAGCAGGCGGGAGAGAATCCAGCTCGTGAGCAGCGCCGCGGCGAGCACCACGACGGTCAGCACGGCCGACAGGTGGATCATCTCCGCCACGTTGCGGTTGACGAGCTCGTCGACGTAGCTCACACCGACGACGCGCCAGCCGCTGTCGCCCACACTCGCGACGCAGTAGATGACGGTGTCGTCCGCGTACGTCCCGTCCCGGAGCGACGCAAGGCGCACGGTGTCCTCGGATTTGAGCCCCGCGTACAGGAGCTGCTGCTGGGGATGGTAGACGATGTTGCCGTCGGAATCCATCAGAAAGCAGTAGCCGCGCTGGCCGATGCCGACGTTGCTGATGTAGCTGGAGATGCTCGAGAAGCTCAGGTCGAGCGAGACCCACGCCGCCTCCGTGCCCGAGGGCAGCGGGGCGGTCATCGTGACGACCCACGGGTAATATCCCTCAAAAATGGACTCCACGTGCGGCGCGGTGAGATACGGCGCGTTGGTCTCCGCTGCGCGCCCGTAGTCAAAGGAGAGGTTTTCCAGAATGGAATCCTTCGGTTCATGGCCGATGGACCAGCAGTCGAGCAGCTCGCCTTCGGACGAATAGCTCGTGACGGCCACGACGTCCGGGCGGAACCGCAGAAACGCCAGCAGGAGCTTGTTGCGGCTGTCGGCGCTCTCGGTCATCGACTGCTCCACAAGCCGCATCGACTGCTCCATGTCGCTGAGATAGTTTTCGACGGTGTTCGACACCTGCGACACCGCCTGCGCGCTGCTAGTGCGGGCGCTCTGCACCATCGCGGTGCGGTAGCGGTCCAGAAAGAAAAAGATGCAGCAGCACAGGATGACGACGACCACGGCCACGACCATCGCGACAAAGATCGTGGTGGTGCGCAGCCGCGTGCGCACGGCCCGGCGCTTCAACGCGCCGCCTCCGCGCGCTGCGCATCGAGACGGCGGCGCATCGCGTTCGGGGACTCGCCGCAGTATTTCTTGAAGCAGTAGCTGAAGTAGTGCTGGTCGGTGTAGCCGCACTGCTGCGCGATCTGCTGGATTTTGAGAGGCGAGGAGGCGATGAGCTCGCGCGCCGCCTCCATGCGCTTGCCGATGAGGATGTTGATGAACGTCTCGCCCGCGTGCTTCTTGATGCACGCGCTGAGATGGTTGGGGCTGACGTCGAGCATGCCGCTGAGCGACACCAGGGAGAGGTCGGCGTCGGCATAGTGCTCGTCGATGGCGTCGAGCGCGCGCTTGCACAGAAGCTCGCCGCCCTTGGCCGCGGGTGCGAGGTCGCCGATGAACTGCGCGCCGCTCTCGGCCGTGTCGCTCTGGCGCAGCGCCTCCATGGCCTCCCGGTACGCGCCGTGCAGCTCCGTCAGGCTGCGCACGGTGCGGCTGACGCCGATGCGGCAGCGCCGCCCCAGCACGCGCGAAGCCACCTGCGGGATCTCGTCCGCGAGGATGTGCAGGTACTCGTCGAAGTCCGACGGGTTGCCGAGCAGCACGGAGACGACCTTGCCCGAGGTGAAGAAGCTGACGCTGCGCAGGTATTTGGCCGCGAGCGTCTCCACCGTGGCCACGAACGAGGAAGCCGTGCGGTTCGCGCCGCTCTCGTCGAGCAGCGTGGAGACCATGACGGTGTAGTACGGCCGGTCGTCCTCATCGCGCAGCAAGCCCGCCTGCCGCGCGGACGCCTCGGCGTGCGACGCGTCCTCCGCGTCGGCGTAATCGTCCAGCACGAGCGGCATCACGAACGCCGCGCGCATGTCCGGCGCGGACGCGTTCGCCCCGGCCTGGCGCAGCATCTCGAACTGCGCGTCGATCTTGTGCCGGATGGTGCGCAGCTCCGCCGCGAGGCCCTCCATCGTGAGGGGCTTGAGCATGTAGCTGATAATATTGTACTGGATGGCCTGCTTGGCGTACTCGAAATCGTCGTAGCCGCTCAGGAACGCGATGTTCATCGCCGGGCGCACCTCGCGCACCTGACGCGCCAGCTCGATGCCTGAGATGAACGGCATGCGGATGTCCGTGAGCAGGAGGTCCGGCTCAAGCTGCTCCACGAGTTGGAGCGCGTCCAGCCCGTTGCTCGCGCTGCCCACCAGACGGAACCCGAGCTCGTGCCAGGGGATCATGCGGCACACGGCCTCCCGAAGCTCGTCCTCGTCATCCGCAACAACAACGGTATACAATGTCTTGAAGGCCATGAGCCATTCCGTCCTTTCCCGGCGGCGCCGCACGAATCGTCCGGGCCCTGACAAGCGTCCGAAGCCCGTTGAGAGTCCCTTTTCTTCCACTTTAGATTAAAGCATTTGCGCGCAGTTGTCAATTTGCAGCTTTCCGCAAAAACAGGGCATACACCGGCGCACAGCGGCAGGTCCGCACGCGGAGTATTTCACGCTGTGAAATGCTTTTGCAATCTTTTTGCGATGTTGTGCGTCTTTCACAGTCCGCGGGATGAGAGATGTACAAAATACCCATTGCCCGCCCCTCTTCCGGCGGGTACAATGGAGCATGAGAAAAAATTTTTCTTTTCGGAAAAGCAACGGGAGGACTGCGGATGACATTCACGGCAGAAAACGGCCGCCCGGCCGGACGCATCGGACAGGGCACGTGGTATCTCGGCGAGAACCGGCACACCTTCGCCCGCGAGTGCGAGGCGCTGCGCTGCGGCATCGAGGCCGGCATGACGCTGATCGACACCGCCGAGATGTACGGCGAGGGCGCGGCGGAGACGCTGGTCGGCCGCGCGGTGAGCGGCGCGGAGCGCGAGGGGCTGTTCCTCGTGTCGAAAGTGTATCCGTTCCACGCGGGGCGCAGCCACATCTTCCGTGCGTGCGAGGATTCGCTGCGCCGCATGGGGACGGAATACCTCGACCTGTACCTGCTGCACTGGCGCGGCAGCGTACCGCTCGCACAGACCGTGGAGTGCATGGAGGAGCTGAAAGCCCGCGGGCGCATCCGCGCGTGGGGCGTTTCGAACTTTGACCGGGCCGACATGGAAGAGCTGTTCTCCGTGCCCGGCGGCGACCGCTGCGCCGCAAACCAGGTGCTCTATCACCTGGGGAGCCGCGGCGTGGAGTACGACCTTTTGCCGTGGATGCAAAAGCACTCCGTCGCCATGATGGCGTACTGTCCGCTGGCGCAGGCGGGCGCGCTGCGGCGCGGGCTGATGGATTCGCCCGCCGTGCAGGCGGCCGCGCAGACCCACGGCGTCTCCGCCGCACAGGTGCTGCTGGCTTTCACGCTGCGGCAGCCGGGCGTCGTGCCCATTCCCCGCACGGGCGACCCCGCCCATACGCTCGACAACGCCGGCGCGGCCGGGCTCATCCTGACCGACGCGGAGTTCGCGGCGCTGGATGCGGCGTTCCCCGCCCCGGACCGCCCCGTCCCGCTGGACATCGTTTGACACACAAAGGAGAGGATTTCCATGCCGATACAGACACCCGATATCATTCAGATCAAAGACGCCGACAACGTGGCGGTGGCCGTGCACGACCTCGAGGCCGGAACGGCCATCGCTCCGGACCTGAAGACGCGCCAGGCCATCCCGCAGGCGCACAAGATCGCGCTGAAGGACATTCCCGCGGGCGGCGAGATCATCCGCTACGGCGTTGTTCTGGGCTACGCGAAGGACCCGATCCCCGCCGGGAGCTGGATCAACGAGCATATGCTGACGCTGCCCGCGTCGCCGTCGCTCGACGACATGCCCTGGGGCACGCACATCGTGCCGGCAGAGGAACTGCCCGTGCCGCCCCGCACGACGTGGATGGGATACCGCAACAAGACCGGCCCCGCCGGGACGCGCAATCTGCTGGGCATCGTGACGACCGTGCAGTGCGCCGCGGGCGTTGTGAAAGTGGCCGTGGAGCGCATCCGCCGCGAGCTGCTGCCGAAGTACCCGAACGTGGACGGCGTGGTGGCCGTGACGCACCCCTACGGCTGCGGCGTCGCCATCAACGCGCCGCTGGCGCACATTCCCATCCGGGCCGTCACGAACGTCATCCGCCACCCGAACTTCGGCGGCGAGGTGATGGTGGTCGGCCTCGGCTGCGAGAAGCTGACCTACGACCGCATCCTCCCGCCGGAGGATATCACGCCCGAAAACGTGCTCACGCTTCAGGACTGGGCCGGACACGACGCCATGATGAACGCCCTGCTCGACATGGCCGACCGCAAGCTCCGGAAACTGAACGAGCGCCGCCGTGAGGAGCTGCCGCTGAGCGAGCTTCTGATCGGCATGCAGTGCGGCGGCAGCGACGCGTTCAGCGGCATCACCGCGAACCCCAGCGCGGGCTACGCGGCGGACATGCTGGTGCGCGGCGGAGCCACCGTGATGTTCAGCGAGGTGACGGAAGTGCGCGACGGCGTACAGATGCTCGCGGCGCGCTGCGTGAACGAATCCGTGCGCGACCGTCTGGCCGCCGAGATGAAATGGTATGACGATTACCTCGAGGCCGGCGGCGTGGACCGCGACGCAAACCCCACGCCGGGCAACAAAAAGGGCGGCCTCGCCAACATCGTGGAAAAGGCGATGGGCTCCATCGCGAAGAGCGGCACGAGCCCCATCGTCGAAGTTCTCAGCCCCGCCGAGAAGCCGACGCAGCACGGGCTGATCTACGCCGCCACCCCGGCGAGCGACATCGTGTGCGGCCCGAGCCAGGTCGCGAGCGGCATCGGCCTGCAGGTGTTCATGACGGGGCGCGGCACGCCGTACGGGCTGGACATCTGCCCCGTCATCAAGGTGTGCAGCCGCAATGAGATGAAGGAGCACTGGTTCGACATGATCGACATTTCCGCGGGCGACGTGGCCGTGGGAAAGGCGACGATCGCGGACGTGGGGACGGAGATCTTCAACATGATCCTCGACGTCGCAAGCGGCGTAAAGCAGCCGTACAGCGACCAGTACGGGTTCCACAACGACATGTGCATCTTCAACCCTGCGCCCATCACCTGACACAGACAAAAAAAGAGGAAGCCCTCGGGCTTCCTCTTTTTTCGTTATGCGTTCCAGATGACTGCCTCCCACGGGCGCAGGGTGAGCGTTTTGTCCGCGGCGGGCGCGTCGGGGTAATTGCAGAGCAGCGGCGCGGGCACGCTTTCCGCCGGCAGGCGCACCTCGGCGGGCTCGCCGGTGAGGTTCAGCGTCACAAGCAGCCGCTCATCGCCGAGCGTGCGCGTGTAGACGTAGACGTCCCCGCGCCCGGCCTCGTACTCGGTGAATTCGCCGTAGACCATCGCGGGGCGCTCCTTGCGCAGCGCGATGAGGCGGCGGTAGTAGTTGAGCACGCTGTCCGGGTCGCTCTCCTGTGCGGCGGCGTTGACGCGCACATAGTCGGGGTTGACCATCAGCCACGGCGTGCCGGAGGTGAAGCCCGCGTTCTCCGACGCGTCCCACTGCATCGGCGTGCGGGCGTG
>NHCFI02800__coassemble_1029_pt1 | contig 21775 bp, 21 predicted proteins | sample NHCFI02800__metabat2_high_PE_010 | metagenome-assembled genome bin NHCFI02800
TCCTTCGTGGCCTGACGCTGCGAGTCGTTGAAGTACGCAGGAACGGTGATGACAGCCTCCGTGACCTTCTCGCCCAGATAGCTCTCGGCGTCCGCCTTCAGCTTCGCAAGGATCATGGCGCTGATCTCCTGCGGGGTGTATTTCTTGCCGTCGATGTCAACTTTGTAGTCCGTGCCCATGTGGCGCTTGATGGACGAGATCGTGCGGTCAGGGTTCGTGATGGCCTGGCGCTTTGCCACCTGGCCGACGAGACGCTCGCCCGTCTTCGTGAAGCCCACCACGCTCGGCGTGGTGCGCGCGCCCTCTGCGTTTGCGATAACGACCGGCTCGCCGCCTTCGATCACGGCTACGCAGCTGTTGGTCGTGCCAAGGTCAATACCAATGATTTTTCCCATAAGTCATTTCTCCTCTTTGTAATAATGAGTATATTCAATACGAATTGTAGTGGAATTTGCTGTTTATTTATTCGGCGACGATGACGGTGGCGTGACGCACCACTTTGTCACCGAGCCGGTATCCCTTCTGGAGAACTTCCAGCACCGTGCCGCTCTCCACGCCCTCGGGCGCTTCGCGCTGCATCACGGCGGTGGCGGTCTCGGGGTCGAACGGCTTTCCGGCCGCGTCGATCTCCTCGACGCCCATGGCGGTGAACGCGGCGTTCGCCTTGTCCATCGTCATCAGGACGCCCTTTTTATAATTCTCGTCCTCGGTGGCCGCGTTCGCAGCGTAGCTCAGTGTGTCGAGCACCGGCAAAAGCAGGTTCACCGCGTGGGACACGCCGTTTCCGAACGCCGCGTCGTGTTCGCGGGCCGAGCGCTTGCGGAAGTTGTCGTATTCCGCGGCCGTGCGCAGCAGCGTGTCCTTGGTCTCGGCCAGCTGTTTTTCCAGCTCTTCCGCGCGGGCCTTGGCCGCGGCGGCCTGTGCGGCGTCGTCGGGAGCCTGCGCGTCCTGCGCGCCCGTCTCCGTCTGATCCGCCGCGGTCTCGGCCGCGGTTTCTTCGGGCTGCGCGGGAGCGGTGTCCGCCTGCGCGGCCGTTTGATTCTTGTTTTCCTGTTCCATATCGTTCCTCCTAAGCGGTTCCCGCCATATGCTCGCCCAGAACGCGGGCGAAATATTCCAGCGTGGGGATCAGTTCCCGGTACTGCATCCGTGTGGGGCCGATGACGGAGATGGTCCCCGTCAGGCCTCCGCCGGCGTGGTAGCGTCTGGCCATCACGCACAGACCGGGCATCGTGTGGCCCGGAAGCTCGTCGCCCAGCACCACGGTCACGCGCTCGCTGCGCGGGATGAGGCGCCGCACGGCCTGCGCGTCGCTGAACAGCTCCAGCATGGAGCAGTACGAGCTCTGTTCGCAGCCCAGACGCACGAGGTTCTGCTGACCCTCGAGATAGATGGCCGACCGGCCCGCCTCCTTCAGCAGCGTGTAGCCTGCCGAGAAGATGGGACGCAGGGCCTGTGCCCGCGCGCCCGCCGCAGCGTCCACGGCTTCGAACGTGTCGAATCCGACGTCCGCCGCCGAGCGGAAGGTGAGGTAGCGGTTGAGCGCCGCGGCCGCCAGCTCCACATCGCCGCGCTCCAGCGGCGATTCGATGCGGGCGGTGCGTGTGCGCACGCCGCCGGCGTTCGTCACGGCCAGCACGGCCGCCGCTCCGCGTCCGACCTGCATCACTTCAAAATGCGCGATGCACATGTCGTCGCTGCGCGGCGTCGTCACCGCCGCGGCGTACCCGGTGAGGTCCGCCAGCGCCTTGGCCGCCTCCTGCGCCAGATGCTCAGGGTCGTAATCCATCTCGCGGAACCGGCGGTCGATCTCGGCGAAGACCGAGGCGCTCACCGGCGCGGGTTCGAGAAGATTGTCGAGGTAATAGCGGTAGCCCTTCGCGCTGGGCACGCGCCCCGCGGAGGTGTGCGGCTGTTCGAGCAGCCCGAGCTTTGTCAGCGCGGCCATCTCGTTGCGCAGCGTCGCACTGGATACGGCGCGGTCGAAGTGCTCGGCCAGAAGGCCCGAACCCACCGGTTCGCCGTCGAGCGCATACAGCGCCACAATGGCCCGCAGCACCCGCTGCTTCCGATCGTCGATCGCCATTCCGCATCCCTGCCTTTCAAACTTTTTTAGCACTCGTCACTCCTGAGTGCTAAGATTATTGTACACCACTTTTTTATCTTGTCAAGCCCCGCGGCGAAAAATACGGCAAATTTTCAAACTTTTACAAATTGGCCACAAATTGCCCCCGGAAAAGAATCGCACGGCGTGCGGCAGGGAAGGCTTTCTTTTTCCGTATAAAATAGTATAATAAGAAAAAAGCCAAGGAGGCGTTGGGTATGGCAGACGCGCAAACTCTGGCGCGCCGGGCGGCGGTGGCCGCGGGGCGCGAGCCGGCCGACCTGGTTCTGAAGAACGCGGGCGTGGTGAACGTTTTCACAAAGGAGATCACCGTGTGCGACGTGGCGGTGGCGGACGGATACGTCGCGGGGCTCGGGGAGTACTCCGGCCGCACGGAGACGGACTGCACGGGGAAGATCGTGTGCCCGGGATTTATCGACGCGCACATGCACATGGAGTCGGTGATGTCCTCGCCGTTTGAGCTGGCGCGCGCCATCGTGCCGCGCGGCACGACGACCGTCATCGCCGACCCGCACGAGATCGTCAACGTGTGCGGCGCGAAAGCGGTGGACTATCTGCTGGACGCGACGGAGCACCTGCCGCTGAACGTGTACCTGATGTTGCCCTCGAGCGTGCCCGCCACGCCGTTCGAGACGAACGGCGCGGACTTCACGCCCGCGGACATGGCGCCGTACCTCGGGCACCCGCGCGTTCTGGGCCTCGGCGAAGTGATGAACTACCCGGCGGCCGTCGCGGGCGACGCGGGCGTGCTGGAAAAGGTGGCGCTCGCGCAGGCGTGCGGCAAACTGGCCGACGGCCACGCACCCGGTATTTCCGGAAAAGACCTGCAGGCATACGCGGCGCTCGGCATCGCGACGGAGCACGAGTGCACAACGTTCGCGGAGGCGGCGGAAAAGCTGCGCGCCGGGCTCGCGGTGCTGGTGCGCGAGGGCAGCGCGGCGAAGAATCTCTCCACGCTCGTCCGCGGCTGGCTCGACTCGAAGCTCCCGTCCGACCGGCTGCTCTTCTGCACCGACGACAAGCACATCGACGACGTGAGCGAAAACGGCAACGTGCGTCACAACGTGCATCTGGCCATCCAGCTCGGCGTCGACCCTGTCACGGCCGTGTGCATGGCCACGTACAATGCCGCGCGCGTGTACGGTCTGCGCGAGCTCGGGGCTGTCGCGCCCGGATACCGGGCCGACCTCGTCGTGCTGGACGATCTGAAGAATGTGGACGTGGGCGCGGTTTATAAAGACGGCGTGGAGGTGCGGCGCGCACTGGATGGGCTTTCGGCCGCTCCCGTCCCGCCGGAACTCCTCGACTCCGTGCACTGCCGCCGCTTTACGGAGGCGGACTTTGCCCTGCGCGTGCGCGGCGAGACGGACTGCATCGAGCTGGTTCCGTATCAGATCGCGACGCGCCATCTGCGCGAGCAGGTGCCGCAGAAGGACGGCTTCTTCGCACCGGATTCCGTGTACACGAAGCTGTGCGTCGTGGAGCGCCACGGCAAAAACGGCAACGTCGCCGTGTGCCCGCTGAAAGGATACGGCATCACGGGCGGCGCCATCGCCACGAGCGTTGCGCACGACAGCCACAACATCATCGCGGCGGGCGACAACGACCGCGACATCGCGCTGGCGGTGAACCGCCTGCGGGAGATCGGCGGCGGCTACGTGCTGTGCGCGGGCGGCGAGGTGCGCGGCGAAGTGCCGCTGCGCATCGCGGGGCTGATGAGCACCGAGCCGTGGGAGACGGTGCGCGACGCGACGGCCGCCATCCTGAAGCAGGCGTCCGGCATGGGCATCCCGTATCACGTCGACCCGTTCATCACGCTGTCGTTCCTGGCGCTGCCGGTCATCCCGGAGCTGCGCCTGACCGACCGGGGTCTGTTCGACGTGGTGCGCTTTGCGCCCGTGGAACGGGAATGAACGAGAGGAAACTGGAAACCATGGAAAAAAGCGAACTGGCAAGGGAATACTTCTTCAAGGGATACAACTGCGCGCAGTCGGTGGCGCTGGCGTTCACCGAGGAGCTCGGCATGAGCGAGGAGACCGTCGCGCGCACGGTGAGCGGCTTCGGCGGCGGCTTCGGCCGCATGCGCGAGATGTGCGGCGCGGTGAGCGGCATGGTGTTCGTGCTGAGCGTGCTGCGCGGCTACGGCGAGCCTGTGTCGGGCGACCCGAAGACAGCGTGCTACGCGCTCATTCAGAAAGCCGTGAACCGCTACAAAGAGGCGAACGGCAGCTACATCTGCCGCGTGCTGCTGGGGCTCGACGAGGCAGAGGGAACGCCGGTGGCCGAGGAGCGCACCGCTCAATATTACGAAAAACGCCCGTGTCCGAACCTGTGCGCGTGCGCGGCGGGCATCACGGCGGAACTGTTGCACCAGACGCAGGAGGGCTGAACATGGACTGGAAGGATTATCGCGCCGACGAACATTTTGTAATGCGCGACGCGCCCACGGACGCGAAGGCGGCCCGGGAGGCCGGGCTCGACAAGCAGACGGCCGCCCGGGAGATGGAAAAGAACATCGCGCGCTGCGCCGAACTGCAGGACGCGCTGTACGCCGACGGCCGCGAGGGCATTGTAATCGTTCTGCAGGCGATGGACGCCGCCGGAAAAGACAGCACGATCAAGCACGTCCTGAGCGGCATGAACCCGCAGGGCGTGAGCGTGACAAGCTTCAAACAGCCCTCCAAGGAGGAGCTGGCGCACGATTATCTCTGGCGCGCCGTCCGGGCGCTGCCCGAGCGCGGGCGCATCGCGATTTTCAACCGCTCATACTACGAGGACGTGCTCGTGGTGGATGTGCACGACATGTACAAGGGCTACCGCATGGCCTCGCGCTGTATCGACGAGAGCGAGGAGATGTTCTTCAAAAAGCGCTACCGCCAGATCAACGACTTCGAGGAGTATCTGTACGAAAACGGGTTCCGCGTGGTGAAGATCTTCCTCAACGTCTCGAAGGAGACGCAGAAGGAGCGCTTCCTCGCGCGCATCGACGACGAGACGAAGAACTGGAAGTTCTCCGCGAGCGACCTCAAGGAGCGCGCGTACTGGGACGAGTACATGAAGACGTACCAGTCTGTCATCCGCGCCACGTCCACGAAGCACAGCCCGTGGTACGTCGTGCCCGCGGACAAGAAGTGGTACGCGCGGTATCTCGTGTCGCAGATTTTGCTCGACACGCTCGAGGCCTGCCGCCCGCAGTATCCGGAGCTGCCGCGCGCCGACCGCGAGAACCTCGCCGCGTGCCGCGCCTCGCTGGAAGCCGAGGGCGGGGAGGGCGCCAAGAAAGAGGAATGACGAACGCCGGCGGCCGGAAAGCCGCCGGTCTTTTTGTGTGAAGAGTCCCGTTTTGCGTCAAAAGCGCGGATTCCCGCACCGTGTCGTGTTCTTTTTGCCGCAAAAACGCTATGCTGGATACAGAAGGAGGCAGAAGCATGGATCAGGTGAAGATCGGACAATTTCTCCGCGAGCTGCGCCGCGCGCAGAAGCTGACGCAGGAACAGCTTGCCGAAGAACTCGGCGTGTCGAACCGCAGCGTCTCGCGCTGGGAGACGGGCGTGAACCTGCCGGATTTCGACATTCTGTTCCGGCTCGCCGCGCGCTACGGCGTGGGCGTGGAAGAACTTCTGGACGGACAGCGAAAGGAGAACACGATGAACGCAGGAAAGAGAGACACGGACGCCGCCGCGTGCAAGGCGGCGCAGTACAGTCAGTATGAGCGCGGCCGCGACACGCGGCGCGTGTTCTGGGTGTTTGCGGCGGGGCTCGCTGCGATGGCGGGCTATCTGCTGCTCGACGTGAGCGGTCTTGCGGGCGCATACGAAGAACTCGCGAGTTTTCTGCTGGGGCTTGCCTCCGGCGTGCTCGTGCTGGGCTGTGTGTACACGAGCCGCCGCATGGCGGCGCTCCGGCGGGCAAAGCAGCGGCTCCTCGAGGCGCTGCGCCGGGAGTAAAAAGCAGCAAAGCGCCCGGGTGCGGCAGAGGCCGCGCCCGGGCGCTTGTCTGTTGAAAAGAGGATTACTTGTCCACCGCGATGGCGTTCGGATAGATGCGCTCCATCCGCTCGTCAGGGAAGTGCTCGTCGAGCCAGACGGCGATGCCCGTCGTCGGTTCGGGCTGCGTACGGCGCTCGTTGTAGCGCGCCATCGCCAGCGCCGACATGGCCATATTGAACACCATGAACACGATGATGATCCACGTGAGAATCTTGCCGGTGCGCATGGGAATCTTTTCGATCCAGCGCGACAGCACGGGGTAGCACCCCTTGAGCCAGACGACCGCCGCGATGCCCCAGAAGAAGCAGTACAGCAGGTTGATGCGTCCGCCGAGGTTGAACGGGATCTTGCTGTAATCCCAGAACACCGTGCCGAACACGATCTCCGTGAACACGCTGCACACGTATTCGTACGCGCCGCCGAGCACCGTTCCCGCGATGAACACAAAGCGGTCGCTCTTGTCGCGCCAGCGGTAGAGCAGGGCGGTGAACATCACGCAGCCGAGGCCCCACACGATGCTGAACGGACCGTACACGAGGCTCGAGCGGCTCATCCACACGCCCGCTGTCACGCGGCAGAAGATCGTCTCGGTGAAGTCGCCCAGGACACAGCCGATCACGAACAGCCACACCAGTTTGTAAAAACTGCATCCTGCGGCAAACACGGAGGGCTTTTCCTGTGCGGCGTGCTCCTTCTTGGCCTCGATGATCTTCTCGACTTCGAGGTTCGGGTATGCGTGCAGAACACGGCGCTGGATGCGGCGCGTCACCACGTTGCCGAGCGCGTCCGTGATCTGTCCGAGCGAATCGCCGATCTCGTCCACGCGGCGCAGCCGCTGCTTCATCTGCAGAAGGGCCGCGGTGCTGGAGGCAAAGTCGATGATGAGCAGCACCGTCAGCACCCACAGGAGCGGGATGGAGATCCACGTCGGCACGAAGCTGCCGAGCCGGAACACCAGCGGGTTCAGAAAGCGGATGCACAGAACGGCGAACACGCCCCAGACGGCCGCGTATTTCAGGCACACGTAGCCCTCAAACTGGAACTTCTCGTCCGAGTAGTCCCACCACTTGCGGTGGAAGATCTTTTCCAGCATCCAGCCGGAGACGAACTCGACGAACGCCGACAGGATCATGCCGCCGAGGAACAGGAACAGCGGCCTGTCATACAGGTCGGGCAGGAACATCGCGAACACGAGCGACACCGTGCCGTAGATGGGGCACAGCGGCATGTTCAGAAAGCCGCGGTTCACGAACCGCTTCTGCTTCACGGCCGCCTGTGCCGTCTCCAGCAGCCAGCCTGCGAACGAATAGATGAAAAACAGCCACAGAACGGGATAAAATCCGTAGTCCATACAAAACCTCACGATCCGCGCGGCGCACCGCACAGCCTTTTCTTTATTATATGTGGAAAAGAATGTTGCGTCAATGTGCCAAACACTTGCAAAGCGGCAAATTGTATCGTACAATAAAGAATTGTGAAAATGCGTCAACAAGTGAAACGGGAGGAAGTCTTTTGAAGGAAACAGAAAGCCAGATCCGCCGCCGGCGGACGTTCGCCATCATCTCGCACCCGGACGCGGGCAAGACGACGCTGACGGAAAAGCTGCTGCTCTACGGCGGAGCCATCCAGCAGGCGGGCATCGTCAAGGGCAAAAAGGGCGCGCGCGCGGCCGTCTCCGACTGGATGGAGATCGAGAAGCAGCGCGGCATCTCCGTGACGAGCTCCGTGCTGCAGTTTGAATACAACGACCGCTGCATCAACATCCTCGACACTCCCGGACACCAGGACTTCTCCGAGGACACCTACCGCACGCTCATGGCGGCGGACTCCGCCGTCATGGTCATCGACGGCGCGAAGGGCGTCGAGGCGCAGACGAAAAAACTGTTCAAGGTGTGCGCCATGCGCGGCATCCCTCTGTTCACGTTCGTCAATAAGATGGACCGCGACGCGCGCAATCCGTTCGACCTCCTCGAGGAGATCGAGCAGGTGCTGGGCATCGAGACGTACCCGATGAACTGGCCCATCGGCTCCGGCAAGGAGTTCAAGGGCGTGTATGACCGCAACGCGAAGGAGATCCTCGCGTTCCGCTCCGTCGGCAAGGTGGGCACGCAGCAGGCCGAGAAGATCGAGGCGCATCTCGGCGACTCGAACCTCGACGACCTGCTCACGCCGGAGCTGCACCAGACGCTGTGCGACGACATCGAACTGCTCGACGGCGCGGCCTATGAGTTCGACAAGGAAAAGGTGGATGCGGGCAAGCTCACGCCCGTGTTCTTCGGCTCGGCGCTGACGAACTTCGGCGTGGAGCCATTCCTCGCGGACTTTCTGCGCCTGACGACGCCGCCGCTCGCGCGCCACGCTTCGTGCGGCGTCATCGACCCGTACTCCGACGAGTTCTCCGGCTTTGTGTTCAAGATTCAGGCCAACATGAACAAGGCCCACCGCGACCGCATCGCGTTCGTCCGCATCTGCTCGGGCAAGTTCGAGCGCGGCATGGACGTGCTGCACGTGCAGGGCGGCAAGAAGGTCAAGCTCGCGCAGTCCACGCAGATGATGGCATCCGAGCGCGAGATCGTCGACGAGGCCTACGCGGGCGACATCATCGGCATCTTCGACCCCGGCATCTTCTCCATTGGCGACACGATCACCACGGCCAAGACGCCGTTCACGTTCGACGGCATCCCGACGTTCGCGCCCGAGCACTTCGCGCGCGTGTCGCAGGTCGACACGATGAAGCGCAAGCAGTTCGTCAAGGGCATCGAGCAGATCGCGCAGGAGGGCGCCATCCAGATCTTCAAGGAGCTGGACGGCGGCATGGAGGAAGTGATCGTCGGCGTCGTGGGCGTGCTTCAGTTCGAGGTGCTCGAGTACCGGCTCAAAAACGAGTACAACGTCGACATCCGCATGCAGCGCCTGCCGTACGGCTTCATCCGCTGGATCGACAACGCCGACGAGATCGACGTCAAATCCCTCAGCCTCACCAGCGACACCAGGCGCGTCGAGGACTTCAAGGACCGCAAGCTGCTGCTCTTCACCAGCGCGTGGAACATCACGTGGGCCGAGGAACACAACAAGGGCCTCATGCTGTCCGAAGTCGGGCGCTGAGCCACATTGCTTTTTTTCGCGCGGACCGTCCCGGAAAACGGTCCGCGCTTTCTGTTTCCGGTTGCGGCGCAGCGCCGCTTACGCTATAATGAAAGGCAACGGAAAACGGCGCGGATCGCGCCTTGCCTGGAAAGGAAACTACGATGAAACGAAAGATTCTTGCTCTGATTGTCCTCGCCGCCGTCGCGCTGTCCGGCTGCGCGGCCGCGTCCGGGAGCGCGGGGACCGAAAGCGTGCCCGCGAGTGTCTCCGAAAGCGCGTCCGCGGCCGAATCGTCCGCCGTCACGTTCACCGATGCGCTCGACCGCACCGTCACCGTGGAAAATCCGCAGCGCGTGGCCACGCTCATCGGCAGCTTTGCCGACGTCTGGTGCGCCGCGGGCGGCGCGGACACGATCGTCGCCTCGGCCGACGACACGTGGACGCAGTTTGACCTCGGCCTGAACGAGGACGTCGCCAACATCGGCAAGACGACCGAGCCGAGCGTCGAGACGCTTCTCGCCGCACAGCCCGATTTCGTCATCGCCAGCGCGCGCACGCAGGCCGACGTCGACTTGCTCCCCACGCTGGAACAGGCCGGCATCACCGTCGCATACTTCGACGTCAGCTCGTTCGAGGACTATCTCGCGATGCTCAAGGTCTGCACCGACATCACCGGCCGCGCCGACTGCTATGAGCAGAACGGTCTGCAGGTGCAAAAGCAAATTGAAGCCGTGTGCGGAAGCGCCGAGGGCAAGGAGGCGCAGACGGTGCTCTACATGCGCGCCACGGGCGTGAGCTGCAAGGTCAAGGGCAGCGAGGGCACGGTGCTCGGCGAGATGCTCGCCGATCTCGGCTGCGTGAACATCGCCGACAGCGAGACCTCGCTGCTCGAGGAACTGTCGATGGAGGCCATCCTCGCCGCAGACCCCGACCGCATCTTCATCGTGATGCAGGGCTCGGATGCCGAAAAGGTGCAGAAGACGCTCGACGAACTCGTGCTCTCGAACCCGGCGTGGCAGCAGCTCACGGCCGTGCAGGAGGGCCGCGTGCACTACATGGACCAGACCCTCTACAACCTGAAGCCGAACGCGCGCTGGGGCGAGGCATACGAAGGCCTCGCGGAGATTTTGTATGGAGCGTAAACGGCTTTCGCGCGCGGGGTATATCGCGCTGTTTGCCGCCGCGGCGCTCGCGGCAGCCGTGCTGAGCCTGTGCCTCGGCGCGGTGACCGTCTCGCCCGGCGAACTCGCGGCCGTCGTGTTCGGCGGACAGCGGACAGGCACGGCCGCGCAGATCCTGCTCTACGTGCGCATTCCGCGCACGCTCGGGTGTCTGCTCGCGGGCGCGGCGCTTGCCTGTTCGGGCGCGATCATCCAGACGGTGCTCGCGAACCCCCTCGCCGCGCCGAACATCATCGGCGTCAACTCGGGCGCGGGCGTGGGCGCGGCGCTGTGCTGCGCGCTGTTTCCCACGGCGGCGGCCGCGCTGCCGTTTGCGTCGTTTGCGGGCGCGTTCGCGGGCGTGATGCTCGTGCTGCTCATCGCCGAGCGCGCGGGCGCGTCGCGCATCACGCTGGTTCTGGCGGGCGTCGCCATCTCCGGCATGTTCAGCGCGTGCATCGACGCCGTTCTCACCGTGTACCCCGACGCGCTCATCGGCTATTCCGATTTCCGCATCGGCGGCATGGCGAACCTCACGGTGCAGCGCATCGCCCCGGCGGGATGGATGATCGTGTTCTGCCTTGCGGCGGCGTTCGTGTTTTCCAACGAGATGGACGTGCTCGCGCTCGGGTCCGACACGGCGCAGAGCCTCGGTTTGCCCGTGCGCCGCGTGCGTGTGCTCCTGCTGATGATCGCGGCGGCGCTCGCGGGCGCGGCGGTCAGCTTCGCGGGGCTGCTCGGCTTTGTCGGGCTCATTGCGCCGCACATGGCGCGCCGCCTTGTGGGCTCGGAGGGGCGCTTTTTGCTGCCCGCGTGCGCGTTCGGCGGCGCGGCGCTTTTGACGGTGTGCGACATTCTGGCGCGCGTGCTGTTCGCGCCGTACGAGCTGCCGGTCGGCATCGTGCTGTCGCTCGCGGGCGGGCCGTTCTTCCTGTGGCTGTTGTTCCGAAGGGGGGCGTCGCATCCGTGATCGAACTGGAACATGTGGACGCGGGCTACCGCGGCGAGGCCGTGGTGCGCGGCGTCAGCCTGCAATTCCGGCCGGGCGAGGTGACGGTGCTGCTCGGCGCAAACGGCTGCGGCAAGAGCACACTGCTCAAAACCGCACTCGGGCTGCTGCCCGCCGTCGGCGGCCGCGTTCTGTACGACGGCGAGGATGTCTCGCAGCTCGCACCCGCGCAGATCGCGCGCAAAGCGGCGTATCTCGCGCAGAGCCGCCCCGTGCCCAGCATCGAGGCGCGGCGCATGGTGCTGCACGGGCGCTTTGCGTATCTGTTGTTTCCGCGCCGCTACCGCCCGTGCGACCATGAGGCCGTGCGCGAGGCGATGGAGCAGGCCGGAGCGTCCGACCTTGCCGGGCGCCCGATGACACAGCTCAGCGGCGGACAGCGCCAGAAGGTGTACCTCGCGATGGCGCTCGCGCAGCAGACGCAGACGATCTTTATGGACGAGCCCACGACGTGGCTCGACGTGCGCCATCAGCTCGACGTGATGGAGACGGCCCGCCGCCTCGCCGACGAGGGGCGCGCCGTCGTGGTCGTCAGCCACGATTTGTGCCTTGCGCTGCGCACGGCCGACCGCGCCGCGGTGTTCGGCGGCGGCACGCTGGCCTGCGTCGGCACCCCGGAAGAGGTTTGGAGCTCCGGCGCGCTGGACCGCGCGTTCGACGTGACGGTGCGCCGCGTGTCCGTGGACGGCGCGTGGCGCTATTTCTGCGAATAGCGGAACAAGAGAAAGGGGGATGCGCCGTGGCGCTGTTTCCGATGTTTGTCGATCTGGAAGGAAAACATTGTCTCGTGGTGGGCGGCGGCGCGGTGGCGCTGCGCAAGGCGCGCTCCCTCCTGAAGTGCGGCGCGCGCGTGGCGGCCGTTGCTCCGTCGTTCGTCCCCGGCTGGGAGGAGACGGACGTGCGCCTTGTGCACCGTCCGTTCGAGCCGGAGGACCTTCGGGACGCGGCGCTTGTCGTCGCGGCCACGGACGACGAAAGGCTCAACCGCGCGGTGGCCGACGCATGCCGCGACGCGCACGTGCCTGTCAACGCGGCAAACGCCCCTGAGGCCGGGACGTTCTTCTTCCCGGCGATCGTGCGGCGCGGGCCGCTCACGGTCGGCGTCTCCACGGACGGCGCGAGCCCCGCGGCGTCGGCCTACGTCCGGAAAACGATCGAAGAAGCGCTCCCCGGCGACTGGTTCGGGGAGGTCATCGAATACCTCGGCAGCGTGCGGGACGACGTGAAGCAGAACGTCCCCGGAGAACACATGCGCGCGCATGTGTTTCATGTGCTGTTCGAATCGTGCATGGAGCGGCAGCGGCCGCTCACCGAAGAAGAGTTCCGCGCGGTGTGCCGCGCGGCAAAGGAGGCAACGGAATGAACGGCAAAGGATGCGTTTACCTCGTCGGCGCGGGCTGCGGCAGCGCGGAGTGGATCACGCAGCGCGGACGCGCGCTGCTCGAGGAGTGCGACGCCGTCGTGTACGACGACCTGCTCGACCCCGCGCTCCTCGCGCTGGCGGACGATGCGGAGAAATACCCGGTCGGAAAGCGCTGCGGCCGCCACTCCGTGCCGCAGAACGAGACAAACGAGCTGCTCGTGCGCCTCGGGCTCGAGGGCAAGCGCGTCGTGCGGCTCAAGGGCGGCGACCCGTTCGTGTTCGGCCGCGGCGGAGAGGAATTTCTCGCGCTGCGCGAAGCGGGCGTGCGCTGCGAAACCGTGCCCGGCATCTCGTCGTGCATCGCCATCCCGGCCGCGGCGGGCATCCCTGTCACGCACCGCAAGCTCAGCCGCAGTTTCCACGTCGTCACCGGCCACACGGCCGACGGCGGCGCGCCCGAATCGCTGGAGGCGCTCGCCGCGCTGCACGGCACGCTCGTGTTCCTGATGGGCCTCGGCCGTCTCGACGAGATCGCCTCGGGTCTTGTCCGCGCCGGAAAACCGGCGGACACGCCCGCCGCCGTCGTGTCGGACGGCAACTCGCCGCACCCGGCCGCCGTGCGCGGCACGCTCGCGGACATCGCCGCACGTGTGCGGGAGGCGGGCGTCGAAGCGCCTGCCGTCATCGTCGTCGGCCCCACGGCCGCGCTCGACCTGCGCGCGGAGCCGCTGCCGCTCACCGGCGTGCGCGTCGGCATGGCGGGCACGCCGGAATTCACCGGACGGCTCGGCCGCGCGCTGCGCGCGCTCGGCGCACAGCCGTCCGTGTGCCTGGAGGGCCGCGTGCAGGCGCTCGGCCTGCCGGACACCGCGCAGCTCGAAGCGGCGGACTGGCTCGTGCTCACGAGCCGCAACGGCGCGGAGTGTCTGTTCCGCGCGCTGCGCGAAGCCCGTATCGACGTCCGGCGGCTGGCGAAATGCCGCTTCGCCGCCATCGGCCCGGCCACGGCGGACGCGCTCGAAGCGCACGGGATTTTCCCGGACGTGTGCGCCGAACCCGCCACGAGCGAGGGGCTCGCCGCCGCGCTGCTGCGCGCGGCAAAGCCGGGGCAGACGGCGCTGTTGCTCCGCTCGGAGAGCGGAACGCCCGAGCTGCCCGCGGCACTGCGCGCAGGCGGCATGAATGTGTGTGAACACGCGCTGTACCGCACAAAATATGAGCCGGTCGCGCCCGCGCCCGAAGCCGGGTATCTCGCGTTCGGCAGCGCGCAGGGCGTGCGCGCGTATGTTGACGCCTTCGGCGCGCCGGAAAAGACGACCGTGTGCGCCGCCGTCGGCCCGGTGACGGCCCGCGCGCTGCGCGCTGTCACGGACGCGCCGTTTGTGACGGGGGCGGACATCTCCGCCGAGTCGCTCGCCGCGGCCATCGCGGAACATCGCGGATAAAAGACGCGCAGCCCGGAGAACGCCTCTCCGGGCTTGCGCATTGCAAGGAAGGAGCGCATACATGACGAACCGTGATATTCTCAATATCGCCGCGCAGCAGTCCGCCATTGACAGCGGATGTGATGCCCGGGACTTTTTCTCGGGCGAAAATAAAGTCGTACTCTCCCGTGAGGACGAGCGAGCCCGGAAGTATCTGAAACTGCCGTTCCTGTGCGACTTCACTTCCTACGGCGGCGGCATCGTCGCGTCTGTCTCGCCGGAGCTGGCGGAGATCGCCGCGGAATACATCCGCTCGTACCCGGCCGAGCACTGTTTTGAGACGCCGAATCTCCATGTGCTGATGGACCGCCTGCGCCCGCTCGGCATGAATGTCTGTTTCATGGCGGAATATTTTCTGCCGGATATGCAGCATCTTTCCGCTGCGGAGTGCCCGTGCGAAACAAGGATTCTGGAGCAGCCGGAATTGAGTGAGCTGTACCTTCCCGCGTGGAGCAACGCTTTGTGCGCCGCGCGCCGGGAACTGGACGTTCTCGCCGTGGGCGCGTACGACGCGGGCCGTCTTGTCGGCCTTGCGGGATGTTCGGCGGACTGCGAAACGATGTGGCAGATCGGCGTGGACGTGCTGCCGGACTACCGGCGCCAAGGCATCGCGTGCGCGCTGACAAGCCGCCTTGCGCTTGAAATTCTCAAGCGGGGCAAGGTGCCGTTTTACTGCGCGGCATGGTCGAACCTGCCGTCGGTCCGCAACGCGATAAAAAGCGGTTTTCGCCCCGCATGGGTGCAGATGACCGTGAAACCGGCGGAGTATATCGAATCCGTGAACCGCGCGGGCCGCGCGCCGGAATCCTGACAGAAAAAGACCGCCTCTGTGTGCAGAGGCGGTCTTTTTGTTACGGCTTTTTGGCGCGCACAAGCAGCATCATCGGGCGGCGCATCTCGTCCGCCATCTCGGGCAGGCCGCGCATTTCCTCCGGCGGCATGGCCTCTTCGACGGCCTCCAGCGCGAATCCCGCGCGCAGCACGCCGGACAAAATCTGCGTCAGCGTGTGGTGCTGCTTTTCAACGCGGCAGCCGAGAAAGTTCGTGGTGCGCGGGCCGGGGAAGAAGTAATCGTCCACCGGCCAGTACAGCGCGCGGCCTGCGCCGTCGCGCACCCAGTCCTGCCCGACGCCCGCCGTGAACACGGGGTGCTCGATGTTGAACACGAACACGCCGCCCGGCCGGAGCGTCTCAAAGACGCGGCGGTACACGGAATCGAGATCGGCGACATAGTGCAGCACAAGATTGCACACCGCCGCGTCCCATGTCTCGGCAGGGTAATCGTATTCCTCAAGACCGCACACGCGGTACTCGACATTGGACGCTGCGTTGCGCCGGCGCGCCTCGGCGATCATCTTTTCGCTCAGATCCAGCCCCAGCACACGCGAAGCGCCCTGCTGTGCGGCGTAGGCGCAGTGCCAGCCGTAGCCGCAGCCGAGGTCCAGCATTGCCTTTCCCGCGAGCGGCGGAAACAGCGCGCGCAGCTGGCTCCACTCTCCGGCGGCGGAAAGGCCGCCCCGGCTGCGCCCCATCTGCGCGTAGTGATCAAAAAAGGTCGGGTCATCGTATACATTTCCCATTTTTCCGCCCTCCGGGAATAAAAAGGCGGGGCTTTGTGCCCCGCCGGTGTGTGCAGAAATCTCTTACGGCTGTTTGCCGATGTAGGCCAGGATGCCGCCGTCGACATACAGGATGTGGCCGTTGACGAAGTTCGACGCGTCGGACGCGAGGAACACAGCCGGTCCCACCAGGTCCTCCGTGGTGCCCCAGCGGGCGGCCGGAGTCTTGGAGACGATGAACTGGTCGAACGGATGACGGCTGCCGTCCGCCTGGCGCTCGCGCAGGGGAGCGGTCTGCGGGGTCTCGATGTAGCCCGGGCCGATGCCGTTGCACTGGATGTTGTACTCGCCGTACTCGGAGCAGATGTTCTTGGTGAGCATCTTCAGGCCGCCCTTGGCAGCAGCATAGGCGGAGACGGTCTCACGGCCCAGCTCGCTCATCATGGAGCAGATGTTGATGATCTTGCCGTGGCCCTTCTTGATCATCGAGGGGATGACGGCCTTCGAAACGATGAACGGAGCGTTCAGGTCAACGTCGATGACCTGACGGAACTGCTCGGCGGTCATGTCGCACATCGGGATGCGCTTGATGATGCCGGCGTTGTTCACGAGGATGTCGATGACGCCCACTTCAGCCTCGATCTTCGCGACCAGCTCGTTGACTTTCTCCTCGTTGGTAACGTCGCACACATAGCCGTGCGCCTTGATGCCGGCGGCCTCATAGGCGGCCAGGCCCTTCTTCACGAGATCCTCGTTGATGTCGTTGAACACGATCGTCGCGCCGGCAGCAGCCATGCCGCTCGCGATGGCGAAACCGATGCCGTAGCTCGCGCCGGTGACGAGAGCGACTTTGCCTTCCAGAGAGAACGCTTTCATATCCATTGTTATTACCTCCTGAATCTATGTGTGAGAATGATCGGACGAAATGAAGTAATCCGCAAGCTCGTTTTCCAGTCTTGCCCCGAGCCGCTCGATGCCGCCGTTGAGATGACGCCGCACAAACGGTTCCACCTCAGCCTTGGCATGCCGTTCCAGAATGCCGAACAGCTTTTCATGCTCTGCGAGAATGTCGCCGAACTGCTGCACGGCCACGATGTCCAGCATGCGGAAGCGGGTATAATTGGTCTGCGCCTTCTGAATGGCGCGCCACAGCCTGTCCATGCCGATCGCGGTGAACCAGATCGCATGCAGCTGACTGTCCAGATCGTAGAATTGCTCGCTGGTGTGCTCGCCTTGCAGCAGAACGGTCTGCTTGCGGATCACGTAGCGCACGCGCTCCAGATCGGTCGGCGTATACCGGTCGATAAAGTCCCGCAGCACCATGCTCTCCACGGCGACACGCATATAGATCAGCTGACGGATCTCCTCAAAATTGAGCAGGCTTGCCGTTGTGCCCTTGTACGGCACGATCGTCACAAGGCCCGCGTCGCGCAGGCGCTGCAGCGCGCTGCGCACCGGAGTGCGCGATACGCCGAACCGCTTGCAGAGGTCGTTTTCGCTCATGGGCTCGCCGGGTTTGATCTCCAGTGTCAGGATCTCATTTTTCAGAACCTGATACATGTATTCGCTCGAAGCGGGAGGAATGTTCACAGCCTGCACCTCCTTTGCCCAATACAAGGATACCATGTTGTATTCAAAATTGCAATTTGGATACAAGCACAAAAACAGACTTTTCATTTGTGCGAATTGACATCGGGATGCAGCCGTCGTACAATGAAACCGGCGCGGATGGCCGCACGGAATGCGGTGCGCGCCAACATTATATTAAGGAATCAGGTGTCTTTTATGCCGTTCTTTCTCGGAATCGTCATTGTGCTGGTGCTGCTCGCGGCGCTTGTCTTGTTTCTTCTCGCCCCGAACCGCGGCGCGGCCGCGCGCGCGGGCATCTTTGACGGGCTGAACTGCGCGCACCGCGGCCTGCATTCGAAGGACCGCACCGTACCCGAGAACAGCCTGCCCGCGTTCCGCGCCGCCGCCGAGAGCGGATACGGCATCGAGCTGGATGTGCAGCTGTCCTCGGACGAGGCCGTCGTCGTCTTCCACGACGACACGCTCGACCGCGTGTGCGGCGTGCACGGCCGCGTGGACGCGTTTTCACTGGAAGAATTGCGCGCAATGCGCCTGTGCGGCACGCAGGAGGGGATTCCGCTGTTCACGGAAGTGCTCGAGACGGTCGCCGGGCGCTCGCCGCTGATCGTGGAGCTGAAGACCGGCCCGCGCAACGACCTGCTGTGCCGCAAGACGCTCGATATTTTGCGCGCATATGACGGCCCGTTCTGCATCGAGAGCTTCGATCCGCGCATCGTGGCGTGGTTCCGCCGCAATGCGCCGGATATTGCGCGCGGCCAGCTCTCCGATTCGCCCGCGAACTTCAAGGAGGACGGCCAGAGTGCGCTGCGCAGCTTCGTGCTCGGCGGAGTGTGGCTCAATGTCATCGCCCGTCCGGACTTCATCGCCTACGGCCCGGGCAGAAAACCGCTGTCCGTGCGCATCGCCGAGGCGCTCGGTGCGTTCCGCGTCCGCTGGACCGTCCGTCCCGAGGACGAGCCCGCCGCGCGGGAGAAAGAGAACGACTGCGTGATCTTTGAGTTTTACCGCCCCGAGCCGCGCTTCCATTGAACGCTTCACCGCTTTTTCAAAAAAACGAAAAAAATACTTGCGCTTTTTCCGGCTGTGTGCTATAATAACTCTTGCTTCGGAGACTTAGCTCAGCTGGTTAGAGCGTTCGGTTCACATCCGAGAGGTCATGGGTTCGAGTCCCTTAGTCTCCACCATTTTCAGACGCCGCATCGAATTTGTTCGATGCGGCGTTTTTTGTTTGAAAAATGCCCGCTTGCGGTTTGCTTCGCGGGATAAAAAGAGCAGCGCTCCGAAACCGATCGGAGCGCTGCTCTCTTGGTTTATCCGAGAAGCGACTTTGCCGCGCGGACGATTCCGGCAGCGTCAAGCCCAAACTGCGCCAGCACTTCCTTCGCGGGGCCGGAGTGGCCGAACTCGTCGTTCACACCGACGCGCTTGACGCGGCACGCAACGCCCGCCTCCGCGACCGCCGCGCACACCGCTTCGCCGAGCCCGCCGATGACGGAGTGCTCCTCGCACGTCACGATCCTGCCGCACTCGCGCGCGGCTTTCAGCACAAGTTCCTCATCGAGCGGCTTGATGCTGCACAGGTTGATGACGCGCGCGTGAATTCCCGCTTGCGCGAGCTCGTCCGCCGCCGCCAGCGCCTCCGCCGTCATCAGGCCGGTGGAGATGAGCGCGACGTCGCTGCCCTCGCGCAGCACTTCGCCCTTGCCGATCTCAAAGTGGAAATTCTCCTCGTCGTGGAACACGGGGATGGCCAGCCGCCCGAAGCGCAGGTACACGGGGCCCTCGTGTTCGTACGCCGCTTTCATGGCCGCCCGCGCTTCCACGTCGTCCGCCGGGCACAGCACCACCATGCCGGGGATCGAGCGCATCAGCGCGAAATCCTCACAGCACTGGTGCGAAGCGCCGTCCTCGCCGACGGAGATGCCGCCGTGCGTCGCGCCGATCTTCACGTTCAGATGCGGATACCCCACGGAGTTGCGCACCTGCTCAAACGCGCGCCCCGCCGCGAACATCGCAAAGCTCGACGCAAACGGCACGAGCCCCATCGTGGACAGGCCCGCCGCCGCCACGATCATGTTCTGCTCGGCAATGCCGCAGTCGATGTGGCGCTCCGGGAACGTCTTCTTGAACACGCACGTCTTGGTGGCCGCCGCGAGGTCCGCGTCCAGCACCACGACGTTGTCATGCTCCTTGCCCAGCTCCACAAGAGCCGCACCGTAGCTGTCGCGCGTGGCGATCTTTTTCACGTCGCTCATGCTCAGCCCTCCAGTTCCGAAAGCTGTGCGCGCAGCTCCTGCATCGCCACAGCGTATTCTTCGTCGTTCGGGGCTTTGCCGTGCCAGCCCACGTTGTGTTCCATGAAGCTCACGCCCTTGCCCTTCACCGTCGTCATGAGGATGGCGAACGGCTTGCCGGAGCCGCGGTTTGCGTGGAACGCTGCGAACGCCGCGTCCATGGCGTCGAGGTCCTGCCCGTCGATCTCGGCGATCTCAAACCCGAACGCCCGCATCTTGTCGTTCACGGGCGCGGTGTTCATCACGTCCTTCGTCGCGCCGTCGATCTGCAGGCCGTTGAGGTCGATGATGACGCACAGGTTGTCAAGCTTGTAGTGCGCCGCGAAGAGGAATGCCTCCCACACTTCGCCCTCGGCCAGCTCGCCGTCGCCCAGCAGCGTATAGACGCGGATCTCGTCGCGTCCGGTGAGCTTTGCGCCCTTGGCCATGCCGCACGCCGCCGACACGCCCTGCCCGAGGCTGCCGGTGGACATATCCACGCCGGGCACGGTGTTCATGTTCGGGTGGCCCTGCAGGTAGCTGTCCGTGTGGCGCAGCGTCGGCAGGTCCTCCACCGGGAAGAAGCCCCGGTTCGCCAACGCCGCGTACAGCCCCGGCGCGGTGTGTCCCTTCGACAACACGAAGCGGTCGCGCCCGTCCCATTTCGGGTTTTCCGGGTCGATGCGCAGTTCTTTGTTATAGAGGTAGGCGAACAGCTCCGCGCTCGACAAACTGCCGCCCGGATGTCCGGACTTCGCGCCGTGCGTCGATTCGATGACGCCCATGCGCACGCGGCACGCCGCGGCGGCAAGGCGTTTTTTCTCTTCTCCCGTCATGCTCATTCCCCGAAGACTTTGATGTAGTCGGCCTTGAACTTCTCGATGCCCGCGTCCGTCAGGGGGTGTTTCGTCATCTGCATGATGACCTTGTAGGGCACCGTCGCGATGTCCGCGCCCGCGAGCGCGCAGTCCGTCACGTGGATGGGGTTGCGCACAGAAGCCGCGATGATCTGGCAGTCGATGTCCGCGTAGTTCGCGAAGATGGCCGCGATGGATTCAATGAGGTCGATGCCCGGCTGCGAGATGTCGTCGAGACGGCCGAGAAACGGCGAGACGTACGTCGCGCCCGCGCGCGCCGCCAGCAGCGCCTGGTTCGCCGAGAAGATCAGCGTGCAGTTCGTCGGGATGCCCTCGGCGGAGAGCACCTTGATGGCTTTCAGGCCCTCGGCCGTCATGGGGATCTTCACGACCATGTGCTTCGGGTCGAGCGCGTAGATGGCGCGTCCTTCTTCGATCATGCCCGCGGCGTCCGTCGTCGTGGCCTTCACTTCGCCCGAGATGGGGCCGTCCACGATGGACGCGATCTCGGCGAGCGTCTCGGCGTAGTCGCGCCCCTCTTTCGCGATGAGGCTGGGGTTTGTGGTCACGCCCGCGATGACGCCCATGTCGTTCGCGGCGCGGATCTCGTCCACATTGGCGGTGTCGATAAAGAATTTCATACTCAGCTTTCCTCCCTTTATTTCTGCCCGTAGTAGGCGTTCGGCCCGTGTTTGCGCAGGAAGTGTTTGTCCTGCATGCACTGCGGCGCGCGCTCCACACGCGGGTTGATGATTTCGGTCATGTAGTTCATCTTCGCCACTTCCTCGAGCACCACGGCGTTGTGCACCGCCTCGGCGGCGCTTTTGCCCCACGCGAACGGGCCGTGATGCTTGCACAGCACCGCGGGGACATACGCCGGGTCAATCCCGAGCGCGCGGAACGTCTCGATGATGACGAGCCCCGTGTCCTTCTCATAGGCCTCGTCGATTTCCTCCGCCGTCAGGCAGCGCGCGCAGGGAATGTCGCCGTAGAAATAGTCCGCGTGCGTCGTGCCGTAGCACGGCAGCGCGCGCCCCGCCTGCGCCCACGCCGTGGCGTGCGGGCTGTGCGTGTGCACGATGCCGCCGAGGGCGGGAAACGCCTTGTACAGCTCGAGGTGTGTGGCCGTGTCGCTCGAGGGGTTGTAGCGCCCCTCGACGCGGTTGCCCTCGAGGTCCATCACCACCATGTCGTCCGCGGTGAGTTTGTCGTAGTCCACGCCCGAGGGCTTGATGACGAACAGCCCCTTTTCGCGGTCGATGCCGGACACGTTGCCCCA
>NHCFI02800__coassemble_1035_pt1 | contig 21556 bp, 20 predicted proteins | sample NHCFI02800__metabat2_high_PE_010 | metagenome-assembled genome bin NHCFI02800
AGCTGTACTCTTCCTCGATCGTGAAATTGTACAGCTGCTGATAGGTCGTGTTGTTCTGCACGTCGGTGTACTGTTCGCCGACAAAGTTCGGCAGGATGTACGTGACCGGTTCGGACGACGACGATGAGGACGAAGAGGGCGGAGCCTCTTCGGCGCGGTTCGCGCTGTAGATCGCAAGCGCGGAGATCAGCGCGATCAGCGCCAGAACGCCTGCCCCTGCCGCGAGGTATTTTTTCTGTCTGTCCGTGATGCGGAATGCCGTGTCCTGCCTGGACGGCGTGGTGAGCGCTTCCAGAAGCTCGGGCGGCGTCGCGATGCGCTCCACCGAGGCGAGCTTCATGCCGCGCAGCAGCGCAGAGGAGACAAACGCCGGGATCTCTCCGTTGAGTTCACGGGGTGCTTTCAGCGTGTCGCTGCGCCTGCGGATTCCCGCGGGGACGGGAGTCTTGCCCGTCATGGCACGGTAAAACACCGCGGCGAGGCCGTATACGTCCGTATACGGGCCGTCGAATTCCGCCGCGCGGTACTGCTCGGGCGCGGCATATCCCTCGAACATCTGGCTCTTCAGCTCGCTGTCCGCGGTGCGCAGACCCATCGTGGCAAATCCGGACAACGCCGCCTTGCCCTCCGATGAGACAAACACGGTCTCCGGGCTGATGCCCCGGTGGACCAGCCCCTTGCGGTGCATCGCGTCCACCGCATACACCACGGGGCGCAGAAGATTCAGCGCCTCCTCGTGCTTGAGCGGGACGCGCCGCGTCTGGAGAAATGCCAGCAGCGGAACGCCGTCCTCCGGCGCGCGCACGGCATAGACCGTATTGTTTTCTTCAAATGTGCCGTAGACACGCACCATGCCGTCGCAGTCGCCGATGGATGCCAGCGCATTGTACAGATCGGCAAAGTCCATCCGGGTCGTCTTGTAAAGCACCGCGCGCTCCGATTTCGGGACGACGGAGCCCTCGCGCGTGCGCCCGGCGCACAGCGTGACGGGCACGTATTCCTTAATGACGACGCGGCGGGACATCTCCCCGTCCACGGCGGCATAGGTAACACCCTCGCCGTCCAGCGTGATGCATTCGCCCAGCGTGTAGCGGCCCTTATTGAGCATGGTGTTGACGGGCAGAGTTCCCGCGGGGTTCGTATTGGCAAAGCTGTGCCCGCAATACGGACACGCCGACGCGCCGCGCGGCACGCGCGACATGCAGCGGTTACACAAGGGCTGCGGAGTCTCCACGCCGTTCAACCTCCCTTTCTGCGGTTTGCTTGCGCGTAATCAGCGGTCGAGGTCTTCCTCGTTCTCGAGGTTGTGCCAGACGTTCTGGACGTCGTCGTCCTCTTCCAGATGGTCGAGCAGAAGGCCCATTTTCTTCAGGTCCTCCGGATCGGTCAGAGCGGTCTGCGTGCTCGGGACCATGGCCACATCAGCCGAGATGAACTCGTACCCTTTCTTCTCGAGCGCTTCGCGCACATCGCTGAACACGTCGGGAGAGGTCTTGATCTCCGCGACGTCGTCCGCCATGTCGAAGTCGTCCGCACCGGCTTCGAACGCGTCCTCCATCACGGTCTCCTCGTCCTTGCCTTCCACGTCGAGCACGATCACGCCCTGCTCGGTGAAGAGGAAGGAAACGCAGCCGTTGTTGCCGAGATTGCCGCCGAATTTATCGAAATAATGGCGCAGGTTGCCCGCGGTGCGGTTGCGGTTGTCCGTCAGGGTCTCGACCATCATGGCGATGCCCGAAGGACCGTATCCCTCGTACGTGATGGACTCGTAATCGTCCTTCTCCGCGCCCTCGGCCTTCTTGATGATGCGCTGGATGTTGTCGTTTGGCACGTTCAGGCTCTTGGCCTTCGCGATCAGGTCACGGAGCTTGCCGTTGACCGCGGGGTCCGCGCCGCCGGACTTCACCGCAACAGCGATCTCACGGCCGACCTTCGTGAAGATCTTTGCCTTCTGGGCGTCGGTCTTTTCCTTTTTGCGTTTGATGTTGTTCCATTTGCTATGTCCTGACATGAAGAGAAACCCTCCTGTTAAGTATTGTTAACAATCCAAAATATTATAGCATGTTTTTCCGATTATTTCAAATTCCGGAGACCTTTCGGATACCGGTTCTTGACGACGCCCTGCGAGCACTTGCCGAATCCGAGCGGGAACCCGTCGACCAGCACCGCCGCGAATCCGTCCCCGGCCGTCTGTGCGGCGATGGGCTCGCCGCGCAGCCACGAAGCCGTGCGGATGTCGTCATGCGTCAGGCGCTCTGAGTTGGAGCACTGCGCCCCGTACGCCATGAACAGCGCGTGGTCCGGCTCGAAGCGTCCCTTGACCACACTGCCGGCCGGCACGCCCGCGCGCACAACGGAAAGACCGCTCAGATTCGGCACGGGATACCGCGGCAGGATGTTGTATCCGCCGCCCGCCTCGATGACCGGCGCATCCGTGAGATGCGGGAAGCACTGTTTCAGAAACGCCGTCAGCTCCCGCGGCGGTTTGGCCGGTTTGCAGCCGCGTGGTTCCAGTCGGCTTCCCCCGCCCGATTTCTGCAGCAGCGCCATGAAATGGCCCTCACCGCCGTGGCAGGGATAGATCCTGCGCGCCGCAGAAACATCGAACGGATGCGCGCCGCACCTCGCCGACTCTCCGGGGCTTCCGAACGAAACGGCGACGGGAACAGCCTCAAATTCGGGATGGCGCGCGAGAAACGCGCCCACCTGCCCCTCGTCCTCCTCCGGCGCGAACGTGCAGGTGGAGAACACGATGCGGCCTCCGGGCGCGCAGCACGCGGCCGCGTTGTCGAGAATCTGCGCGCCGAGCGCGGCGCACTGCTCCACCAGCACCTGCGAGTGCCGGTCGAGCGCCTGCGGCTCCTTGCGGAACATGCCCTCGCCCGAGCACGGCGCGTCCACGAGGACAACGTCGAAATACTCCGGCAGCGCGGCGGCGAGTTTTGCCGTATCGCCGCAGGTGACGACGGCGTTTGTCACGCCCATGCGCTCGAGATTGCTTTTCAGGACCTGTGCGCGGCGCGGTTCATATTCGTTGGAAAACAGAATCCCCTCACCGCCGAGCGCGGCCGCGAGCTGGCTGGATTTTCCGCCCGGCGCGGCGCACATGTCAAGCACGCGCATGCCCGGAACAACTCCGGCGAGCGCGGCCGGCGCCGCGGCGCTGGGCTCCTGCACATAGTAGACGCCCGCGTGGTGGTATGCGTCGAGCCCCGCGCGTACATCCTCCCCGATGAGGTACGACGACGCGCAGAACGGCGACGGCGTCACCGAAAACGGTGCGGACGCCCCGAATGCCTGCGGCTGCATGCGCAGCGCATTGACGGTCACGCCCCGGAAGACCTGCGGCGGCGAGGCGTACAGCTCGTCGAACCGATCCCCCAGCAGAGCGCGCTCCCGCGCTTCAAATTCTGTTCCCGGCACACAGAGCAGCCCCTTTCTCATTCACGATCAATTTCATATGCATAGCTTCTCCGTCACCGGGAGATACTATCGGCAGAGGAGGTGAGATGAATGCACGAGAATTCTACGAACCGCAGCGCCAACAAGACGTCCAACAAGACGACCAACCGCGCCGCGTCCAAGACGACTTCCGGCAAGACCATGAACCACGTCTCGGACAAGACCGGCAGCCGCGCCTGCAACAACTCCGCGCAGAATAAAACGAAATAAGCATTCCTCACACCAAAAGGGATGTGACCGGATCCGGACGCCGGATCTGATCACGTCCCTTTTTCCGGTTCCGGCGCGAACACCGCGTCCCAGGCAGCGTCGAACAGCTCGTCGATGCGCTTCGTGTCACCGGACAGATACAGCCAGCCGATGAGCGCTTCAAACGCCGTAGACGCCCGGTATTCGGCCGCCGTGGCGTGTTTGGCCACAGCGGCTTTCGAGGCGTTGCGCCCGCGCCGCACCACGTTGAGCTCCCGCTCGGTGAGCATCGGTTCGATGACGGCCAGAGCGGCGCTCTGCCCCTTTGCGGAGACAAACTTCACCGCCGTCCGGTGCAGCTCGTTCGGCTGGAGGCGCGTGCGCCGCACAAGGCGGGACCGGACCAGAAGTTCGAGCACGCCGTCGCCGAGAAACGCCAGCGAGATCGGCGGCTGCTCCCGGATATCAATGTCCTGTTCAGCAAGCTGCAAACTGTGCGCCCTCCCCTGACTCAGAATACATAGTCAAACTCATACTCACCGATGCGGATGGTGTCGTCTTCCTCCACGCCGAGTTCGTTGAGTTTATCCAGCACGCCGGAATCTGCCAGCTGGCGCTGGAAATACTGAAGGCTCTCATAGTCCTCCACGTCGCTTCCCGCGAGAATGCGCTCCAGCCACGGCGCGTCGATGTCGAACACGTGATCGGCGGCTTTCGTGACGGTAAACGCACGCGGATCTTCGAGAGACGGGTCGGGCCGCACGTATTCCGGCTCGTACACCGTGACCGGCGGCAGCTCCTTCAGCACTTCGTAGACGATGCCGGGCAGCGCGTCCACACCCTGCCGCGTCGCGGCGGAGATGGGCAGGAAGCGCAGTCCCTGTTCCTCGATGAACGCGCGGAACTCTGCGATCTGCTCTTCGGTGGCCACGTCGCACTTGTTGCCGAGAACGATCTGCGGACGCTCGGCGAGGTCGGCGGAGAAGCCGGCGAGCTCGGCGTTGATCGTCTCGAAATCCTGCTTCGGGTCGCGGCCCTCGCTGCCGGACACGTCCACAACGTGCAGCAGAAGACGGCAGCGGTCAACATGGCGCAGGAAATCGTGGCCGAGGCCGACGCCCTCGGAGGCGCCCTCGATCAGGCCGGGGATGTCGGCCGCGACGAAGCTCGCCTCCGGGCCGACGCGCACGACGCCCAGCACCGGCGAGAGCGTGGTGAAGTGATAGTTTGCGATCTTGGGTTTCGCCGCGCTGATGACCGAGATGAGCGTGGATTTACCCACGTTCGGGAAGCCGATCAGGCCTACGTCGGCGATCAGCTTGAGCTCGAGGCGCACTTCCAGTGCCTCACCCTTCTGGCCGGGTTTTGCGAACTTCGGGATCTGGCGCGTCGGGGTGGCGAAGTGCACGTTGCCCCAGCCGCCCTTGCCGCCGCGCGCGACGACCACCGGCTCTGCGGAAGAGATGTCGGCGATGACAAGATCCGACGCAGCGTCGCGCACCACCGTGCCGAGGGGAACGCGGATGACGAGATCCTCCGCCTTGCGGCCGTTGCAGCGGCTGCCGCGGCCGTCCTCGCCGTTCGGCGCGACGTATTTGCGCTTGTAGCGGAAATCCATCAGCGTGGAGAGGTTCGGGTCCGCGACAAAGACGATGTCGCCGCCCTTTCCTCCGTCGCCGCCGTCCGGCCCGCCCGCCGCGACGTATTTTTCGCGGTGGAACGAAACGGCACCGTTGCCGCCGCTGCCAGCCTGAAGTGTAATGGTTGCGGTATCAATGAACATGGATGCCCTCCTGTGCCGGAAACCGGCTGATTGCGACAAAAATCGAAAAGGCCGGGCGCTTGATGCTCCCGGCCTTTGAAACGTTTATTGCTTGACGATGCTGACCTTTTTGCGGTCGCGGCCGACGCGCTCAAAGGAAACTTTGCCGTCCACGAGAGCGAACAGCGTGTCGTCGCTGCCGCGGCCGACGTTCTCACCCGGATGGATGTGCGTGCCGCGCTGACGGACGAGGATGTTGCCGGCGAGAACAAACTGGCCGTCGGCGCGCTTCACGCCGAGGCGCTTGGACTCGGAGTCGCGGCCGTTTTTGGTAGAACCTACACCTTTTTTATGTGCCATGAGTGAACTCCTCCTTAACCCTTGATTTCCGTGATCTCAACTTTGGTATACGGCTGACGGTGACCCATACGGCGAGCCGAACCCTTCTTGGGACGATAGGTGATGATATTCAGCTTCTTGCCCTTGCCGTTCTTGACGACCTTGCCCTCGACGGACGCGCCCTCAACGGACGGAGCGCCGACCTTGACACTGCCCTCTTCGCCCACAACGAGAACGTTGTCGAACGTGACGTTGGACTCGGCTTCGACATTCAGCTTTTCAACGTAAATGACGTCGCCTTTTTCCACGCGGTACTGCTTACCGCCGGTGACGATAACTGCGTACATACTCTTTACCCTCATTTTCCATAAGTCTCGCTGGTTTGAAAGGCGGCGCAAAAAGGGCGCACTTCAAGAGCCCATACCAAGCGGCTTATATAGCATACCACAGCGTGTGTGCAAAAGTCAACCGGTTTTTCCGAAAAAAACGGCTTATTTTGCGGCGGAGCGCTGCGCCGCCTCAAGCGTGTTGACGAGCAGCATCGCGCGCGTCATCAGCCCCACCCCGCCGGGCACGGGCGTGATCGCCGAAGCTTTGGACGAAACGGACTCAAAATCCACATCGCCGCACAATTTGCCCGTGTCGAGGCGGTTGATACCGACGTCGATAACCACCGCGCCGGGCTTGACCATCTCCGCCGTGACAAAGCGCGGCTTCCCGACGGCCGCCACGAGGATATCGGCTTCTCGGCACACGTCCGCCAGGTTGCCCGTGCGCGAATGGCACAGCGTCACGGTGGCGTTTGCCGCCGTCAGAAGCAGTGCCATCGGTTTGCCCACGATGTTGGAGCGGCCGAGCACTACGGCACGTTTTCCCGCCGGGTCAACGCCCGCGGCGCGCAGCATCTCCATGCAGCCTGCCGGCGTACACGGCACAAAGCACCGCTCGCCCACAACGAGCCGTCCGACGTTCACGGGCGTGAAGCCGTCGACGTCCTTTTCCGGGGCGATGGCCTCGATCACCGCGCGCTCGTCGATGTGCGCCGGCAGCGGGAGCTGGACCAGCAGCCCGTGCACCGAAGCGTCCTCGTTGCACCGTCTCACTTCGCGCAGCAGCTCATCCTGCGCCGTCGTCTCCGGCATCCGGATCACTCGGGATTCGATGCCGCACTCGATGCAGTCCTTCTCCTTGCCGTTTACGTACACGCGGCTCGCGGGATTGTCACCGACGAGGATGACCGCAAGGCACGGCACAACGCCGCGCGCTTTCAGTTCGGCCACCTGCTCTTTCACGCGCTCCTTGACGCGCGCCGCAAGCTCCTTACCGCTGATCGTCGTCATCGGACGCCTCCTTTTCCGGCTGCTCTTCCGGAGCGTCCTGCGCAGCCTCTCCGTCAGATTCCGTCTCCACAGGCTCAGCAGCCTCGGCGGACGGCTCCTGCGCCGTCTCTTCCGGGGATGCTTCTTCCGCATTCTCTTCCGGCTCGTTCTGCTTTGCCACGAGGTCTTCGATCATCGCCTTGATCTCCTTCTCCGAGGGAGCGGGCTTTTTCGCGGGCCACGTCAGAACAGCCGGACCGTCCAGGCGCTTGTCCACAACGGGATATGTGACCATCAGGTCTCCGTCTCCCGCGCGGCGGCGCATCATGATCCACACGACCGAACCCGCGATCACGCACAGCAGCGCGATCGCCTGGCTGACGCGGATGCCGCCGATGCTCTCGAGGCTGTCGGTGCGCAGGCCCTCCACGAAGAAGCGCTCAAAACCGTACCAGATGAGATACAGAAGGAAGATCTCGCCGTGGAAACGGCGGCGGCGGTAGTACGCCCACAGCAGGAAAAAGCCGAGCGCACACCACAGGGACTCGTACAGGAACGTCGGGTGGACCGGGAGCGAAGGATCGACCGTCACGCCCTGCGCGGCCAGCACGTCCTGCACGGAGGAGAGGTAATTCTTCGTCCCATCGCTGTACATGCCCCACGGCAGCGTCGTGTTCGTGCCGAACGCTTCCTGATTGAAGAAGTTGCCCCAGCGCCCGAGCGCCTGACCGATCAGGAAACCCATCGCCGCCAGATCGAACATCGGCAGCACGGGAATTTTGCGCCATTTGCACAGCGCCCAGCCGGACGCGAACGCGCCGATCACCGCGCCGTAGATGGCGATGCCGCCGTCGCGCAGATTGATCATGTCCCACAGCGATTCGTATTCAAACGGCGCGAACGCCACATAGAACGCGCGGGCGCAGACGACAGCGATGACCGTCGCCAGGAAGACGACGTCGATCATGCGGTCGGAGTCGATGCCGAAGTCGCGCGCTTTCCAGAACGCGAACAGAAGCGCCAGCAGCAGGCCGGACGCGATGCAGATGCCGTACCAGTAAATGGGCATATTTCCGATGGTGAATGCCACGCGGTTGATGTCAAGTTCCAGGCCGATGCCCGGGAACGTCACATGAAACATTGCGATCCTCTCCTTTTATCACGCCTCAGACCGGGCGGATGATGACAGTTGAAGCGTGCTCTTCCAGCAGCATCGTGCGCAGGGCCTCTTCCACGTCCTCGGGGCGAAGCGCCGCGAGCGCCGCGGCCTCATCTTCCACCGTACAGCCGCGGAAGAACATGGACGCCATACCGGACGCCGATTCCTCGATGTTTTCCAGCCCTCGCACAAGGTCGCCGTACATAGCGTTCTTGCACAGGCGGAACAGCTCGCGGTCGATTCCCTCACGGCGCAGGCGCGCGATCTCCTCGAGGAGCATGTCCCGTACCTTTTCCGGCTCCGGGGTCTCGCCGCCGAAGAGAATGCACGTCGCACCGGCCACGCTGAGGGCCTCGCCGGAAAAGTCCGGGCTGATGAGGCCCTCGTCGTACAGGCGGCGGTAGAGCGGCGTCGTGCCGCCGCAGACGAGTTCCGGCAGAATGTCGCAGATGAGCGCCGCGCGGATGTCCGTCTCCGCGATGGGCGTCTCCTTGAATCCGAGGCCGACGAGCGGCTTTGCAACCGCCATGCGGATCTCGCTCTCATGCGTTTTCACTCCGGCCGGCTCCTCGCAGACAAGACGCTTCACCGGCGCCGTGCGGCTCGGAATGTCGGCGCGGGCGCAGGCGTCGAGCACCATTTCCAGCGTGACGTTGCCCGCCACGGCGAGCACCATGTTCTGCGGGCGGTAGAACGCGTCCGTGCACGCATACAGCATTTCAGGCGTGATCTCGGCGATGCTCTGCGTGCTGCCCGCGATGTCTTCGCCGATGCCGTGGTTCTGATACAGGTTCTGATAGATGCCGAACACGAGCCGCCACTCGGGCGAATCGTCGTACATCTTGATCTCCTGCCCGATGATGCCCTGCTCCTTCTCAATCGTCTCCTTTGTAAAATACGGGCGGGACACGAAGCTCAGAAGAATATCAAGGTTTTCCGGCACGCGCGAGGTCGCGGTGAACACATAGCTCGTCCGGTCGAAACCGGTGTACGCATTGGCGTTCGCGCCGGTCTTCGCGTAGAGGGCGAACGCGTCGCCGTCCTCGTTCTCGAACATCTTGTGCTCGAGGAAGTGCGCGATGCCCGCAGGCAGATCCCAGCGCCGGCCGTCCAGTTCAAACGCGCGGTCGATGCTGCCGAACTTCGTCGAATACACCGCGTGCACGCCGTCGAAGCCCGGCATCTCGCGAACAAGGACCGTCAGGCCGTTGTCCAGCACCGCCTTGCGCACACAGGACGCTTCCGCGATGCTCTTTTTCCAGTTCTCAGCCATTTTCCTGCGCCTCCTTTGTGAGAAGATACGTCACGGAGAGCGACAGTCTGCCGAGGACGCGGTGCACATCATCCGCCGTGACAAGCGCGATCTCATGCATCAGATCCGCGGGCTCCTTCTCCGTGCCGCGCATGATCTCGTGGAAACACCACGTCTCCATGCTGTGGAGGGAATCGCCCACGCTCCCCAGCGCGGAGAGCAGCGTGCGCTTGGTCTCGCTGAGTTCCTGATCGGAGATCGGTCCTTCGCGCAGCGCCTCCAGCTCATGGAGAATCGCCGCTTTGGCGCGCGCGGCGTTCTGCGGCTCCACGCCGCTGTCGATGCAGAGATGCGGGGCGACGAGCTGGAATGCCGCAGCGCAGTAGTAGCACAGGCTCTGCTTCTCACGCACGTTGACAAACAGGCGAGAGGTCGCCGTGCCGCCGAGCAGCGCCGCCGCAACGCGCGCCGCCGCCGCATCTTCTTCCGCCACGGGGCCGCCGTACGTGAACAGCATGCAGAGCTTTCCCTGCACCGCGTCGATGTACTGCGTGAAGCTCTTTTCGCTGCACGGCGCGGGCGCATTGATGGGCGCCAGGTGCGCAGGGGCGCGCTTGGTATCGGCCAGCGCCGCGAGCACCTGCGCGCGCACGACGTCCGCCTCGGCGCCCAGCGCAAACACCTCGATGCGCGACGAGCGGATCATCTCACGGAACGCCTCCGTGAGCGCTTTTTCGTCGATCGAGTCGAGCTCATCGAGATAGCCGTTTGCCTCGATTCCCTCGGGCATGCCCTCGAAGAATTTCCGCTTGGCCTGACGGATGCAGTACGTGCGTTTTTCGTTGATCTCGCCTTCCAGAAGCTCGCGCAGCTGCTGCTTCTCGATGGCGACACACTCCGGGTCGAACGTTCCGCCCGGAAGATACGGGGTGAACGCCGTGCCAAGCGCGATTTTGGCGTATTCCGCCGTCAGGAGTTCCCCTTCCAGCGCGAACTTGTCCTTGATGCCCGTCACGCTGACGCTGAGCACGCGGTTTGCGCCCACCTTGAACGTGTCCACGCGCAGGGACGCGCCGTACAGGCGGGACAGCCGTTTGGACAGCTCGGTCATATCCGGGCAGTCGGCGTAGCCGCGCTCCATGACGATCGGCAGCAGAGCGTCAGCCGTGGCCGTCTCGCGCTTTGCGGGCCGAACGAAATAGATGCTGACGCGGCAGGTGTTGAATTTATCCGCTTCCACGGTCGTCAGGCTGACGCCGGGAGCAATGGTGGTGCGGTTCATCATGCTTTCTTCTCTCCTTCACGAGATACTGCATCGGACGGCGCGGCGCTCTCGGGCGCAGCCGATCCGGAAGAGGACGCCGCAGAGGACGCTGATGCGGAGGATGCCGCGGCGGAAGAGGACGATGCCGCCGCAGACGATGCGGAGGAGTTCTCCTGCTTCACATCCGCAGAGGATGCGGACTGCGCGGAGGAAGAACTGCTTTCCTCTTTCTCTGCAACGCCGAGATACTCCTCGAGGCACAGGCCCGCCGCCATGATCTTCTGCGCGTCCTCCACGCCGACATAGCGGTAATGCCACGGCTCATAACTCGTTCCCGTGATGGCCGTCTTGTCTTCGGGATACCGCAAGATGAAGCCGTAGTCGGCGGCGTTCTCCCTCAGCCACTTCGCCCAGTCGGTCTCCGCGAGAGAGGCGACGAGATTGGCGCGCGGGTTGGATGCGGAAACGATGTCCACGGCGAGGCCCGTCTGATGCTCGGACGTGCCGGGCAGGTTGCGCAGTTTCTTGGCGAGATCATACGCCTCGCTGCGCGAATACCCCATCGCCATATATTCCTGCTGGAGCTGTTCGAACAGAACGGCCTGCGTCTCCTCGCTCCGGTACGCGGAGCGGACGTACAGATAGATGCCATCCTCTTCGGCGGCCGCAAACATATCCTTCAGCGGCTGGAGGATGCGCTCATCCACATACTGACCATTTCCGGTGTCCGCGAGTTCCGGCTCATACCCTTCGGGGAGCGGATGCTCGGTGTTCGCCAGAAGCAGGCTCCAGAGGTCGGGGTCTGCCGGAGACAGCGGATCATCCTCGGGCTCTTCGGGGACCGACGAGCTCGAAACGGGTGCGACGGAAGAAGATTCCGGTGCTGCAGAGCCTTCTTTTTTCTGGAGCAGAAGCGCACACGCCGCGATCAGTATGCCTGCCGCGATGACGGCGGCCGCGATCCGGATGCGCCGGGACGACTCCACGCGCTGCCGTCCGCTTCTGGCCGCACGGCGCGCGGCGCGCGACAGCGGCTCCTGCGCAGCGTCTGTTTCCGGCTGAGGGGCTGCGGATTTGTCCTGTTCTGATTCGGATTTTCCGGCAGCCTGCGGTGCTTCTTCCCGCGGTTCCGGCGCAGCCGGCTGCGGGGCGGGTTTCTCTTCGGAACGCGGCTCCGGGACCGCCGGTGTCTCGGGAGCCGGGACGCCGCTTTGCGCCGCAGCGTCTTCCTTCACGGGTTCGGGCTTTTTTTCTTCGTGCCACACGCCGACAGGCAGCGGCCGATGCTGTTCACTCACTGACATTCTCCTTTGCTGAGCGTGCGGCGCTCCGCACGCAAAAAGACAGGGCAAGCGCATTTGGACGCTTACCCTGTCATTATATCTCTTTTCCCCTCTTATGTCTATGAAGAATCAGTGAATAAACGCGTCGTGCACGGCGTTGACGGCGCGGTCCGCATCTTCTTTCGCGATGATGACGGAAATGCGGATCTCGCTGGTGGAGATCATGCGGATGTTGATGTTCTCCTCATACAGCGTCTCAAACAGCTTTGCGGCCACGCCGGAGTGGCTCTGGATGCCTGCGCCCACCACGCTGACCTTCGCCACGTCCTTGTCGACGACGATCTGACCGCCGCCGATCGTCGGCATATACTCCTCGAGCGTCGAGAGCGCGGCGTCCGCATCAGCGAGCGGAACGAGGAAGATGATGTCGCGGCAATCACCGCGGCCGGACGACTGCAGGATGATGTCGACGTTGATCTTCTTCTGCGCAAGCAGACTGAACAGCTTGAACGACATGCCGGGCTTGTCGGGCACGCTGAAGACAGAGACGGTGGCGATATCGGCGTCCTTCGCGACACCCTTGATGAGCATTCCTTCCATGGGGACGACCTCCTTGACTTTGGTTCCGGGCACGTTCGCAAGCGACGAGCGCACCTCGAGATTGACGGCGTATTTCTTGGCGAGCTCCACGCTGCGGTTGTTCAGCACCTGCGCGCCCTGGCTGGCGAGTTCGAGCATCTCGTCGAACGAGATGACGTCCAGTTTGCGGGCGTGCGGCACAAGGCGCGGGTCGGCGGTATAGACGCCGTCGACGTCCGTGTAGATCTGGCACAGATCCGCGCGCAGTGCGGCGGCAATGGCGACGGCGCTGGTGTCGGAACCGCCGCGGCCGAGCGTGGTGATGTCCTCGTTGCGGTTGATGCCCTGGAAGCCCGCGACGATGACGACGCGGTTCTTGGACAGCTCGTTCTCGATGCGCTCGGTGTCAAGATCCCGGATGCGCGCCTTGGTGTGCGTGGTGCTGGTGTGGAAACCAGCCTGCCAGCCGGTCAGGCTGATGGCGGCGACGCCCATCGTATCGAGCGCCATTGCCAGCAGCGCAATGGTGATCTGCTCGCCCGTGGAGAGCAGCATATCCATCTCGCGTTTGCTGGGCGTGTGCGTGATCTCGTTTGCCTTTTCAATGAGGTCGTCCGTGGTGTCGCCCTGTGCGGACACGACAACGACGACGTCGTTGCCTTCGGCGCGCGTCGTCGCGACGATGCGCGCCACGTTGAACAGACGGTCGCGGTTCGCGACGGATGTTCCGCCGAATTTCTGTACGATCAGTGCCATATTCCCCGATTCCCCTTTTCTTCGTTCTCAAAAAGCGCCGGCTGCCGCGAGCGGTCCGCGGCCGCCTGCACGTTTCAGGTTATTCCACAACGGCGCCCGCGTTGTCGGCGTCGAAGCAGTGCAGATGATATGCGCCGAGCTCGCCCTCCTGCAGCCGCGCCCCCGCTTCGCGCAGGAACGCCGCGCGGTCGCTCGTGCGCACAACGGCCAGAATGGTGGGGCCTGCGCCGGAGATGAACGTACCCAGAGCCCCGCAGCTCTTCGCCAGTTCAAACACCTTTTCGCCGTTCTCAATGAGCGGCAGGCGGTACGGCTGATGGAGCATATCCTTTGTCGCCACCGGCAGCATCTCATACTGTTCGGTGCAGAATGCCGTCGCCAGCAGCGCCGCGCGGGACAGATTGTACACCGCGTCCCGATGCGGCACCTCTTTGGGCAGCGCGGCGCGCGCCGTCTCGGTGAGGAGCTCGAAATCCGGAATGAACGCCGCGAACGTCACGCGGGGCGCGATGTCCTTGCGCAGCGAATACACGTGGCCGCCGTCATAGGCCGACACGACGAACCCTCCGAGGATGGCCGGTGCGACGTTGTCGGGGTGTCCTTCAATGGACGTAGCGAAATTCACGGCATCCTCTTTCGAAAAAGGATCGCCCAGCAGCGCGTTCGCGCCGAGGATGCCCGCCACGATGCAGGCGGACGACGACCCGAGGCCTCGCGCCATCGGAATGGGGCTCTCCTGAATGATCTTCATGCCGCGGAACGGTTTTCCGCAGGCCTCGTACACCCGGCGCGCCGACTGGTAGATCAGATTCGATTCGTCCGTCGGCGTGTTCGTGCCGTCGGCGGAAGAGATCACCGGGCCGTCGGCTTCTTCCATCCGCGCGGTGTTGTACAGCGACAGCGCCACACCGCACGAGTCGAAGCCCGCGCCGAGGTTGGCGCTCGTTGCCGGGACCTTGACTGTAATCATATCGCTCTCCCCTTATCTGACGAGTTTCATCCAGAACCGTGCGCCGCACGCGCTCACTTCGGCGGCCGTGCACTGCGCGAGGACGGCCGTCTCACCGTCCTGCGTTCCGAGCACGCGGGTGACGCCGGGCACGCTCTCCGCGCCCTGCGCGGTGCGCACATAGTACTCATGCACGCGGGCGTCTTCGTACGGGCTGCCCTTCGCGGGCGCTTCGTCCCAGAACAGCGTGTCGTTCATCGAATCGGCGTAGCGGACTGCGTCGGCCACATCGGAGACGACGGAGCTCGCCGTGGGCAGTTTGCCGGCGCCGCGGCCGTAGAACATCACGTCTTCCAGCATATCGCACTGGATCAGAACGCCGTTGTACACGTCTTCCACACCGGCAATGCGGTTGGCGTTGTCCACGAGGCAGGGCTCAACGCCGCACGCAAATGCGTCGTCGTTGTCGACCCACGCGATCAGGCGCACCGTGCAGCCGAGACTTTCGGCCAGTTCAATGTCGCGCACGCTGACGTCGCGGATGCCTCGGGTCGGAACGTCTTCCGGATGGATGTGGCGGCCCGTGAGCATGGACGCGAGGATGGCCGTCTTGCGCTGCGCGTCGATGCCGTCGACGTCCGCGGACGGGTCGATCGTCTCGGCGTAACCGAGGCGCTGCGCCTCGCGCAGAGACTCGTCGAAGTCCATCCCTCCGCTCATTTTCGTGAGCATGAAGTTCGTCGTGCCGTTCACGATGCCGTACAACTTTTCAATGCGGTTGACGGCGAGGCACTCCGACACCGGCTTGATGAGCGGCATACCGCCGCCGACGCTTGCCTCAAACAAAAACGCGCATTTCTTTTCCCGCGCGATGGCAAGCAGTTCCGCGCCGTGCGTGGCGACGAGTTCCTTGTTCGACGTCGCAACGCTTTTCCCGGCCTCCAGCGCCGCCTTGACCATCGGATAGGCAAAGCGTGTGCCGCCGATCGTCTCGACCACGACGCTCACGGATTCGTCCGCCAGAACGGGCGCGATGTCCTTGACGAACAGCTTCGCGTCCGGATGGGAGGAAAAATCCCGCACGTCACAAATGTATTTCACCTCGACCGGCTCTCCCGCGCGGCGGGCGACGCCCTGTGCGGAAGCGCGCAGCACCTCAAGCGTGCCGCTGCCGATGTTGCCGAAGCCGAGGATCGCGATGTTTGCCATACAATATCTACTCCTTTATCACGACTCAGATGCCCCTGCGCACGTCCACGACCGTGCGCTGCGCCGCCAGCACATGCAGCAGCTCGTCGAACTCCATCCGCATGCCGCCCGTCCGGACGGTGACGTCCACCAGCGCCGTGCCGTCCTCCGGCGTCGACTGGTTGATGGTCACAATGGAGGCTCCGGCATCCGAAATGCCCGCGAGCAGTGCGTGCAGCGCGCCCGTCTCGTCCTTGAGCGTCGCATTGATCGTGACAAGCTCCCGCCCGGATTCCGCCGAGAAGATGCTGTCCTTATATTTGTAAAACGCGCTGCGGGAAATGTCCGCCATTTTTGCCGCCGCGGACACATTTTTTGCTTCGCCCGAGGCCAGAAGCTCTTTCGCATGCAGAACCTTCAGAAAAACATCGGGAAGCACGCCGGCCTCGACCAGAAGAAAACGACGTTCCACAAAAGCCCTCCTTTGTCCTTGTACGGGATACATCTGTATTTCAATGTGAACACTATATCATGTTTGCGTGCCGTGCACAAGGTCTCTCAGGCGCAAACACATTTTTTCAACGACGCGCACAAAAGTTTTCACGAAAACCGTTTTTTTCTGTGCGTTTCGCACTTTTTGTCATCTGCTCTGCGGAACAGAAGATCCCCCTTCCCGGCGGATGCCGGAAAGGGGGATCGGATGCGTCTGAATGTTCAGGTTCAACCCGCGTAATGGATCGGGCAGGAGGCGGAAGGCAGATTGTCAGCCTTGTAGTAACCCGTCTTCTGGTTGGGGCAGTTCGTGCCCGCCAGAGCACCGGAATCCATACAGAATGTTTTCGGCACAACACTGCCCTCGGGCGGCTCGGGCCAGTCGATATACGGATATTTCGCCTCGTCGGAGAGTTCGTCGTCCATGATCGCCTTGAACGCTTTCGTGCCCGGATGCATACTGTGTCTGTACCAGCTCATGCCGACGTTCTCGTCATAGCCGTACCAGAACGCGCTGACATAATAAGGAGTCAGACCGACAAACCAGATGTCCTTGTTGTCGTTCGTCGTACCGGTCTTACCGATGGTGTCGAGACCGTTCGCGCTGACGGAAGCTCCGTAAGCGGTACCGCCGCCCGACTCCATGACGCCGCTCAGCAAACGGTTCATGATATAGGCCGTGTCCTCGCTGATGGCCTGCACACGGTTGATCTCCGGCTCCAGAACCACTTCGCCCTTGTAGTCCTCAATGCTGACGTAGGAGTGCAGCGAGTAGAACATGCCGCCGTTGCCGTACATCATATAGGCGCCGGCGAGCTGATACGGCGAGATGCCGTAGCTGTTGCCGCCGAGGCACATCGAGGCGAGCGAAACGGCATCATTCTCGTCGAGCGTGTCGATCTCCAGTGTGTCGTGCGCGAATTCATACATCTCGCTCAGACCCACCTGCTGGCCCCAGCGCACGGCGATCGTGTTCTTGGACACCTTGATGGCCTGATACACCGTAAGGGGAACGTTAGTCCACGTGTCGACGTTCGTCGGCCAGCCCTTGATGATGTTGCCCGCGTCGTCCTTGACTTCCTGTTCGATCGGAGCGTCCAGCTGTGTGGACGAGAATGTCGCGATGTTGTTCTCGATCGCAAGCGGATACACCGCAACGCCCTTCATCGTAGAACCGACGGCTCGCGGAATGAGCGCACGGTTCGACAGGCGGTCGCCCTCTTTCTGGCCGAGGCCGCCGACCACGGCGCACAATTCGCCCTTGTAATTGATGCTGACGCCGGCCGCCTGCGTCTCGATCTCCTCTGTGATGGGATTGCCCTCCGCGTCCACCTTGCCGGACTCGTAATCCATCGTGCCGGCGCGCCAGTACGTCTTGGCCGCAAACGTGTCCTCCATTTTCTGCTGGAGAGAGGGGACCACGGTGGAATAGATGCGCAGACCGCCGCTGTACAGATAATTCGTCGCCTCGTCGCGGCTCATGCCCTTCTGCTCCTGAAGGTCGGCAATGACCTCCTCGATGATCGTGTCGGTGAACCAGGAGTTGTTCGACTGCTGGGCCGCGTCGGGATCGACAATGGTCTCCGCAAGGCGCAGCGGCTCCGCCACAGCCTCATTGTACTGCTCCTCGGTGATATATTCCTGCTGCCACATCTGATACAGAATCAGGTTGCGGCGCGTCAGGTGGTCTTCCGGATTCGTGATGGGGCTGTACTTGGTCGGGGCGTTCGTGATGGCCGCGATGGACGCGCACTCGGCGAGCGTCAGCGGCTCCTTGCCCTCGGCGATGTTCTCGTTGTCGCCCGCGTGCTTGTCAAAATAGCGGTTCGCGCCCGCTTCCACGCCCGCGACACTGCCCGTCAGGCCGATCGTGTTCAGATAGGCCTCGAGGATCTCTTCCTTCGAATAGCGGTTGTCGAGCGCGACGGCGCGGAAGATCTCGCGCACCTTGCGCATGTAGTCTGTCTCATCGTCACCCGTGATGTTCTTGATGAGCTGCTGTTCGATGGTGGATGCGCCCTGCATGTTGCCGCGCAGATAGCTGCCCGTCAGATGGTACGCCACCTCGTTGAGGAACGCGTACACGGTGCGCTTGAAGTTGAAGCCCTGATGCTTGTAGAAGTCGCGGTCCTCGATGGCGATGAACGCATTCTTGAGATTGTCGCTGATCGCGGACGAATCCACCCAGATGCGGTCCTCCGCCGCCGATGTCAGACGCGCGTACTCCTTCCACTCCTCCTGGCCGCTCTCGGTTTCCTCGCGGTAGTAGATGATCGTGGTGTAGCTCAGCTCGAGGTTCTGCAGATCAAGCAGGGTGGCGTCGTTCTCCGTCACCTTGACGATGTACATGCTGAGCGCGACTGCCGCCACCGAGCCGACAATGATGCACAGGCACACGCAGACGGCGACAAATTTCAAAAATCCGACGGCAAAACGCTTGGCAAAGCTGCCTTCCTTTTTGGGTTTTCTGCGCTTTCCGCCCTTGCCCGACCCGCCGGAACGCGGCGCGGACACCGGCGACTGCACCCTCGTGTGCTCCATGTCATCGGAGCGGCGGGGCGTTCTCGAATTGTTTTCTATGGTGCTCCCCTCCTGAAACCGGCACTGTGCGCCGGATGATCGTTTGAGCGGCCAGCCCTTTCAGGCTGATTGATATAGTATACCACAAAACCGCACGGCGTGACAAACACGCATTGTTTTTTTACTCTTTTGAAACCTCTGCGCATAAGCCCGGAAAACCGGGCCATACTGAAACCGAGGTGATCGGGAAATGAAAAAATGGGTCTCCGTAACCCTCTGCGCGGCGATCGTGCTCGCCGTCTGTGTGGGCGCGGCGCTGGTCTCGCTGTCCGTGCTTCAAAAGCCGGAAGCAGAGCCGGAACGCTACATCCTGCGCGATTACAACGGCCACGCAGCGCTGTTTGAGGAAACGTCCGACGTCCCTCTCGCGGAATACGAAATCTACACCGTGCTTCTCCCGGAAGAAGATGCGGAGCTGCTGCGCGAGGGTATCCCGATCTCAGACCAGAACCAGCTGCAGACCCTGCTGGAGGATCTGGGACTGTGACTCAATCGCGGTCCGCGGGAACGATCTCCAGCCAGTAGCCGTCCGGGTCCGCGATGAAGTAGATCCCCATTGCCTCGTTCTCAAAACAGATGCAGCCCATCTCCTTGTGTTTTTCGTGCGCGGCGGCGTAATCGTCGACGTGAAACGCAAGATGGAACTCATTCTCGCCGAGGTTGTAGGGCTCCGTGCGCCCGCGCAGCCACGTCAGTTCCAGCGAGTGCGGCGTCGTACCGTCGCCCAGATAGACCAGCGTGAAGTCCGGCTTTTCAACGCGCCGCACCTCTTCGAGCCCCAGCGCTTCACGGTAAAACGCAAGGCTTTTGTCGAGATCCAGCACATTGATATTATTGTGGTAGAAGGTAAACTTCATGGTGCTTCTCCTTTGAGTAAACGACATAAGTCTCCGAATAATTTCATGCATTTTCATTATAGCGGGCAAAAACTTTGTTTTCAATGTGCAGAATGTGAAAACAACAGGTGAAAAAGCCCGCTTTTTGTGGTATACTGGTTGCAACATTATCAACAGCAAAGGAGCGCACCTCAATGCAGGAGCTGGAATATCCGTTCGACGGCGCGATGATTTTACAGAAAAAACGCGCGCTGAAACGCAAACTTCTGGAAAAGGACGGCCTTGTGCCGAAAAAGATCGCCATCATGAGCGGTTCAACCATCGGCGAGATCAAGAACATCCTCGAGCTGTTTCTGCTGGATGCGGGCATCCGGCCCGAGTTTTACGTCGGCGGCTACGCTCTGTACTACGAAAACCTGATGTTCGACGACGGTTCGCTCGCCGCGTTCGCGCCGGACGTCATTTATATCCACACCTCCGCGCAGAACATCACCGACTGGCCTTCCCAGTTTGACTCCCCGGAGGCCGCGGCGCAGAAGCTGGAGGATACTTACGCTCGCTTTGAGCAGATGTGGGCGGCGGCCGCGAAATTCGGCTGCCCCGTCATTCAGAACAACTTTGAGCTCCCCTCCTACCGCATCATGGGGAATCTCGACGCCGTGGACATCCACGGCCGCGTGCGGTTCGTCAACGAGCTGAACTCCCGCTTTGCGAAATACGCGGAGAAGACGCCGAATTTCTATCTGCACGACCTGTGCTACCTCTCGGCCAGCGTGGGTCTGGACAATTTCTTCTCCCCGTCGGTCTGGTACGCTTATAAGTATGCGATGGACACGCAGTACATCCCCCTTCTGTGCCACAGTGTGACGCGCATCATCAAAAGCCTGTTCGGCAAGAACAAAAAGAGCGTGATTCTCGACCTCGACAACACGCTCTGGGGCGGCGTCATCGGCGACGACGGCCCGGAGGGCATCGCGCTGGGCAAGGAGACCCCCGCCGGTATGGCCTATTCGGAATTCCAGAGTTATCTGAAAGAGCTCTCCGGCCTCGGCGTTATGCTGAACGTGTGCTCCAAAAACGAGGAGAAGATCGCACTGGAGGGATTTGCGCGCGCGGACAGCGTGCTCAAGCGCGACGACTTCCTGTGCTTCAAGGCCAACTGGGAGCCCAAACACCTCAACGTCGCCGCGATCGCCAAGGAAATCAACATTCTGCCCGACAGCTTCGTGTTCATGGACGACAATCCCGCCGAGCGCGAGATCGTGCGCCGCGAGATCCCCGGCGTCACCGTCCCGGAGCTGACCGCTCCTGAGATGTACATCTCCGCGATCGACAAGGCGGGCTGGTTCGAGGCGACGTCCGTCTCGGGCGACGACCGCAAGCGCAACGAAATGTACAAGCAGAACCTGCAGCGCGCCGCCGCGCAGGCGAGCTTCGGCGATTACAGCGACTACCTGCGCAGCCTCGACATGACATGCGAGGCCGGGCCGTTCGACATGCCGCACGCCGAGCGCATCACACAGCTCATCAACAAGACGAACCAGTTCAATCTCACCACGCGCCGCTACACGGCCGCCGAGGTGGAAAAGCTGATCGGCAACCCCGATTATATTACATTATATGGACGCCTTGTGGACAAGTTCGGCGACAACGGCATCGTGACGGCGCTCATCGCCCGCGTGCGCGGCGAAGAGGCCGACATCGAGCTGTGGATCATGAGCTGCCGCACGTTCAAGCGCAATCTGGAGCACGCCATGTTCGACCTGCTCGTGGAGGAGTGCCGGGCGCGCGGCGTCAAAAAGCTGAACGGCGTATATCTTCCCACCGCAAAGAATTTGCTTGTGAGCGATTTTTATGCTACAATCGGATTCGAACAGACCGGTGAAAACGAAAAGGGTGAAAAATCCTTCTCGTTTACGGGATTTGACGGCTATCAGGCGCAGAACACGGTGATGAAAACCGTGCGCGCGCAATAACCAAAAGGAGTTGGCATCATGGATAAAAACGAGATCTTTGAGGCAGTCCAGCAGATTTTCCGCGATAATTTTGACGACGAGGAACTCGTCATCACCCGCGAGACCTGCGCGGACGACGTCGAGGACTGGGACAGCCTCGAGCAGATCAACCTTCTGACGGCGATGGAGAAG
>NHCFI02800__coassemble_1049_pt1 | contig 21123 bp, 19 predicted proteins | sample NHCFI02800__metabat2_high_PE_010 | metagenome-assembled genome bin NHCFI02800
TATATTATCAACGCCGATGCGAGGGAACGGTGTGGGGTATCGGCTGCGACGGCGAATCGCATTCTTGCTCATTTTGCAGCAGATGACAGATTGATCAAATGCCGAGTCAATGGACATTGGGAATATCAAATATGATGATACCAGAAGTTTTTATCGCGATTATTTACTTTACTGGGACTATATCGTGTGATTATATCAGTCGAGGATGCTGATGTCGAAATTAACAGATATAAAAAATCGAATCGGTCAAACGGATGGAGGCGCATTTGGCGGAAACGAGTAAAAGGCTGACAATGCACGAGAGGCGGGTTTGGCGGAAACGAGTGAAAGTCTGACGTGCGTGCAAGGGTGGATTTGGCCAAAACGAGTAAAAGTCTGACATCGTACAAAAGCCGTCTCCGGCCAAAACGAGTAAAAGTCTGACATCGTACAAAAGCTGTTTCTGGCCAAAACGAGTAAAAGTCTGACATCGTACAAAAGCTGTTTCCGGCTAAAACGAGTAAAAGTCGGAAATTATTACTGAAAAATAGCGATAAATAGAGGATTGTTAGAAGGTGAGAACAAAGAACTGGATGATGAAGGACACAAAAAACGCGTTCCCGGTCAATCTGGGAACGCGTTTTTACCTGTTTCAGAAAGATTTATCCCCTCAGCGCGGCGAGCACAAGGCGGCGCACGAGTGCCGGCGCGTCCGACTCTCCCGCGCGGGCGGCGGAGCAGCAGCCTGTGAACGCGGCGCGCAGCGCGAACACCGCGTACGCTTCGTCGATGTCTGCGGGTGCGAGACCCTCGTCCGCGGCGCGGCGCACGAGGCGCACGAGCAGCTCGGACACCTTTTTCTCGCTCTCGGCGAAGAAGCGGCAGAGCGAATGGTCGGCCTGTGTCTGCGCGCCCGCGAGCAGGAACTGCATGCCGACGGCGGAGTCGCCCGCGCAGCGCACGGACAGCTCGCACAGGCAGCGCAGCCCCGCGTCGAACGTTGCGCCGTCGTCGAACTCGGCGCGCACGCGCTCGAGCTCCGCGTCCACGGCGTACATGAGCGTCGCGGCGATGATCTCCTCGCGCGAGGAGAAATACTCGTACAGCGTGCCCTTGCCGATGCCCGCCGCGTCCGCGATCTGCTGCACGGTCACGAGGCGGAGGTCGCCCCCTTCGCGGGCAAGGCGCATCACACCGTCAAAAATTTTTTCTTTTTTTCCCGCGCTCATGCCTCGTCCTCCTCTCCGACGTCGATCTTCTCGAGCTTGCGGCGGAACAGAATGTCGTACAGCACCGGAACGACGATCAGCGTCAGCAGCGTCGCGTACGACAGGCCGCCGATCGTGACGACGGCCATCGGCCGCATCATCTCCGAGCCGGGCTCGGTGGCGAAGAGCATCGTGCACATCGCGAGGATGGTCGTGAGCGCCGTCATCAGGATGGGCCGGATGCGCGCGCGGCCCGTCTCCACGAGAGCCTCGCGCTTGTCCATGCCCTCCAGACGCAGCTGGTTGGTGTAGTCGACGAACACGATGCCGTTGTTCACGACGACGCCCGCCAGCACGAGGAAGCCGATCATGGACACGACGCTGAGTGTGGAGCGCGCGATGACGAGCCCCAGCAGGCCGCCCGTGAACGCGAGCGGCAGCGTGAACATAACGATGAACGGCGACAGCAGGCTCTGGAACTGCGCAACCATGATGAGGTAGATGAACACGACGGCCAGCAAAATCATCAGCACGAGGTCGCCCATCGCGTCCGAGATCGTCGTCACTTCGCCCGCCATCTCGACGGTGTAGCCGTCGGGCACGTCGTAGGCGTCGAGCTTGTCCTGCAAGCCGCGCGCGACGAGCGAGGTGTTGTAGCCGTCGAGCGTCTCGGCCGAGACGGTGATGACGCGCGTCTGGTTGTCGCGGCTGATGGACGCCATGCCGCGCGATTCCGTGACGGCGGCGAACTCGCCGAGCGTGTGCGTCTCGGTCTCGGTCTGGCCGTCCGCGCCCATCGCGGAGGTCTCGAACTCGTAGTCCATCAGGTTCGAGCGCGACAGCGCGCCCCGCTCATCCACGACTTTGACGGTGTATTCCTCGCCGTCCACGTAGAGCGACGTGGTCGTCGTCTCCGTCGTGAGGGCGGAGGAGAGTTCCGCGTATACCTGCGCCACGGTCAGGCCGCTGCGCATCGCGGCGTCGCGGTCAATGGAGAGGTTCAGCTGAACGCCGCCGTCCTCCTGCCCGTCGGTCGCGTTCGCGAGGCCCTCGGTCGAGTTCAGCATCTCGATGACGTCGTCCGCAATCTGCGTCATCGTCTCAAGGCTGCGGCCGCGGATCTCGACGGACATGCCGGACGCGCCGAGCGCGGAGAGATCCATCGAGGACGACGAGATCTCGACGGTGCAGCCGAGGCCGGCCGTGTCCTCCTCGATCGCGGCCGCCGTTCCGGCGTTGTCGCGCGCACCGTCGTCGTCGAGCAGCAGGTAGAATGTGAACGAATCGGATGAGCCGCCCGAGCCCATGCCCATCACGGCCATGCCGCCGCCGCTCATTGCGCCGACGGTCTCCACGCCCGGCACTTCGGCCGTGCGCGCCATCACCTCGTCGGCCATCGCGTAGGCGTCGCTCGGTTCGGTGCCGTCGGGCATCGTCACGGTCATGCTCATCTGCGCGGCGCTCATCTCGGGGATGAACTCAAGGCCCATCCGGCCCGTCTGCCATACGGCGAGGGCCAGCAGCGCCAGCGCGCCCGCGATCGGCGCGGCCTTGTGCGCAAGGCACCAGTGCAGCACGCGCTCGTAGCCGTTCACGAACGCGTCAAACCACGGGTGGCGCTTTTCGGCGGCGCTGCGCAGCACATTGGAGCTCAGGCTCGGCACGACGGTCAGCGCCACGATCAGGCTCGCGAGCAGGGAATAGGCGATCGTCAGGCCCATGTCCGAGAAGAGCTGGCGCGTCAGGCCCTCGGTGAACACGATGGGCAGGAACACGCACACGGTGGTGAGCGTCGAGGCCATGATGGCCCCCGACACCTGCTTTGCGCCGCGCACGGCGGCTTTCGGCGCGGGCATGCCCTGCGCGCGCAGGCGGTAGATGTTTTCGATGACGACGATGGAGTTGTCCACCAGCATGCCGACGCCGAGCGCAAGGCCCGACAGCGAGATGATGTTCAGTGTCACGCCCGTGAAGTACATCAGCACGACGGCGAACGTCAGGCTGATGGGGATGCTCATGGCCACAACGAACGTCGGACGCACGTCTTTCAGAAACAGCGCCAGCACGAGGATGGCCAGCACGCCGCCCCACGCGAGGTTCGACAGCACCGAGCCGGTGATCATCTCAATGTAATCGCCCTGATCCATCAGCGGCGTGATGTGCAGGCCCTCGTTCTCCGTCTCAAGTTCCTCGATGGCGCTGTTCAGCGCCTTGGACACGTCGGACGTCGACGCCGTGGAGCTTTTCGAGATCGTCAGCAGCACCGCGTCGTTGCCGTTCACCTTGGCGTATGTGTCACCCGCGGTGTCGAGCAGCGTGATGTCGGCCACGTCCGACAGGCGCACGTCGCCCACGCCGTCCGCGTCCATGTGCATCAGAACGGTGTTCTCCAGTTCTTCCACGCTCGAGAACTCCTCGCCGATCTTGAGAAGATACTGCGTCTCGCCCTCGTAGAGGTAGCCCGCGGGCATCGAGAAGTTCTGCGCCGTGATGAGGCTCTTGACGGTGTCCATCGTGAGCAGTTTCGTCACGTCGGCGGATTCGAGCGCGGCTTCGCGCTGTTCGTTGAACTGCTCGCGTGCGGTTTCCAGTTCCGCCTCGGCCGATTCCAGCGCCGTCTCGCCCGCGGCGATCTGCGCCGCGCCGGAGCCGAAGCCCGCGGCGGCCTGAATTTTGCCCGCCTCCAGCTTCTTGTACGCCTCCTGTGCCTGCGCAAGAGCCTCTTCCGTCTGCTGTTTGACGGCCTCGGCCGCCACGAGCTGCGTCGCGATGTTCGACAGTTCTGCGTCGATCTCCGTCACGCGCTGCGGCGCGTCGGCGAGCGTTTGCCACTGGTCGCGCGTCATAGCAGCGGCTGCGGCAAGTTCAGGCTGTGCGGCGGCTGCGGCCGAGAGCGTCTGCTGGAACGCGGCGAACGCCGTGTCGTCCAGAGCCGCGACGTCCGCGCACGACGCGGGCACGCCCGGCATCATCGCGGAGAGCGCGCCGAGCGCCGCGTCGAGCTGCGCCGTCTGGGCGGCGGCCTGTTCCATGCCGGCCTTCTCCGCCTCGAGAGCCTTCTGCGACGCGGTGAGATTCGTGACGTTCGCGTTCACGGATTCGAGCTGCGCCACGGCGGCGTCCACCTGCGCGCTCGTCTGCGCCAGCGCGTCGGCCGTCTGGGACTGCTGCGCCTCCAGTTTGGCCTTGCCGTCCGCCAGCTCCTGCTTGCCGCTCGCGACCTCGGCGGACGCCTTGTTCAGCTCCGCCAGCGCGTCGGCCAGCGCGCCGTCCACGCTCGCGAGCACTTTTGTGTTGAGGTCGTCGATCTTCTGCTGCGACAGGCGGATCTCGACCGTGTGCTCCACAAGGCCGCTCGCGGACACACTCGCCACGCCCGCCTGGCGCTCAAAGTACGGCACGACCGTCTCATCCGCGACCTGAGACACGCCGTACGCGTCCGAGCCCTCGCAGTCGACGCTCGCCACCATCACGGGCAGCATGTCCGGGCTGATCTCCAGCAGCATCGGCTCGGACGCGGTCTCGGGCAGCGCGCCCTTGACCTGATCGACCGCCGACGACAGCTTGACCATCGCGCTGTCCATGTTGGTGCTCTCCTCGAATTCGAGGATGACCATGCTCATGTTTTCGCTCGACACGCTCTGGACGTTTGACACGCCGTTGACCGTGCCGAGCCCCGATTCGAGCACGGCGGTGACGCCGGTCTCCACGCGCTCCGGGTCCGCGCCCGGATAGGTGGTGACGACGACGATGTACGGGAGTTCCAGCGTGGGCAAAAGGTCGGTCGTCATGCCGAAAAAGCTGATGACGCCCAGCACCAGAACCATGATGACCGCCACCACAACGGTGTACGGCTTTCTGACGCAGTATGAGGACATGAAAGTGTTTCCTTTCTTCTGATTCCCGGCGTGTGCGGTGCGGTGCCCTGCATCCGCTGTTTTCCGACCGACCGGTCGGTCGACTCGCTGTCCATCATTATAGCACCGGAAAAACGCGCGTGCAAGCGAATTTTGCGCGCGGCACCGGAGACGCAAGAGCGCCCGGCCGAAAGGCCGGGCGCTGTCATTCTGCAAAAAAATCAGGCCACGCGGTAGAACACCGTGTCCTCGTCCGCGACGTCAGAGATGTCCTGTCCGTCGCCCCACTCCGTGGCCGCGTTGTAGAAGCCGATCACGCAGCCGTCGTATCCGGCGGGCACGAGGTATTCGAAGCGCTTGGTGAGCAGTGTCGTGCCGTCATCGCGCCATCCGGTCGAATCGTCGATGTAATTGTACATGCACTCGTACTCCTCGCCGTTCCAGTTCACGGAGAACGTGTACTGGCTGTCGTAGCCTTCCGCCGGGGGAGCGATCTCGGCCAGGGTCTCGTCGAGCAGCTGGATGTCGTAATAATCCTCGTTGCACTGTTCGACCTGATAGCCGTACGTGTAGCCGTTCTGGTCGTCGATGAGAACCTCCAGCTCCACGATCTTCCATTCGTAGCCGTCCTTGGCCTCGTGCGTCTCGTCGGAGACGAAGGTCTCGGTGTTCGTGACGGTGACGGTGCAGATGGTCTCCTCCGAGGGGTTGTCGTAGCAGAGCGTGCGGTACGGATACGGCCGGCCCACTTCCATGAACGTGCCTTTGACGCCCTCGGCCTCAAACGCCGGCGTCAGCGGATCGCCCACCTCGGCGCCGCACACCGTGCACACCGCGGGAGACTGGTACGTGGCCTTCGTCGCCGTGTGCTCTAGTGCCTCGCCCTCCGTCGCGCCGCAGCGCGTACAGGTCATGGGGGCCGCGCAGGTGGCTTCCGCCCAGTCGTGACCCAGCGCTTCGCCCTCCGTTTTTCCGCACTCGGAGCAGGTCTTCGGCTCCGTGCAGGTGGCCTCTGTCCATGTGTGTTCGTGTCCGCAGCCCGCAAGGAGCGCGCAGGTGAGCGCGCAGGCCGCGAGCCATACGATGGTTCTGTGTTTCATGATCCTCTTCCTTTCTTTCCGTCGGACGGGCGCCGGAGCGACGCCTCGCTGCTCATTATTTTATCACGATAAAATGGCTTTTGCAATGAAATATTTTATTACAATAAAATATTTTTCAGGCGTTTGGCCGTCCTTTTCAGCGCCGCACACAAAAAACGCCCCCCGCCGTAACGGCGGGAGGCGTTTGAAAATTTTCGGTTCGGACTGTGCGCAGCATCACACGAAGTAGACGAGCTCATCCTTCGGCGGCTCGGCGGGCGTGACGGACTCGGCGATGAGCCACGGCCCAACGCCCTCATAGATGTCGTGGCGGCGCAGCTCAATGCGCGCGGTGACGTTCACCCACGTGCGGTGGCCGAGCTGCTTGGCGTCCTTCCACTTGCAGATGAGGCCGATGAACGTGATGTCCTCGGCGCAGCACGTCATGCAGAAGCGCCCGGCGATGAACGCGTCGTCGTCCACCTTGTCGGTCTGGCAGACGTACGCCTTCAAGCGCACGGTCTTGCCTTCGTATTCCTTCATCCGGTCGAATACGTCGAGGTAGAAGATGCCGTAATCCTCGTCACCGATCTCCGCCACCGGGGCGTTCAGATCGTAGGGCAGGGGGTCCTTCGTGTCGTCGGGCTCGATGGAGCCGTCCTTGTACTCGAACAGGATCTGCGCGCGGCGGTTCACCATGCGCACGCTGCGGTGCAGAAGCGTCTTGTCGGTGCTCTTGTCGCAGCGGTTGAAAATGACGACGTCCGGAGACTGCAGCTTGTCCACCGTCTGCTGGCGCATGTTGGCCAGATACGTCGGGAAGGTGGTCGAGTCGGCCACCGTCATGATCTGGTAGATCTCCCAGTTCACGGGCAGGCTGTCGAGCAGCTTCTGCACCGGCCACATGCCGTTGTACTCGATGAGCACGCGGTCGGCGTAGACTTTCGACGCGTTCGAGCGCAGGAATTCCGGCGTGATGTCGTCGGGGTCCTCCACGAGAAGCTGCGTCACGTTGCCGCCCGCGAAGCGCTCGGGCTCATATTCTTCCACGCCCTCCTCGCACACGACGAGCAGCGTCTTTTCCCCCGTGTTGAACTCGGGGTCCTCCAGCGTCTCCTGCACAAAGGCGGTCTTGCCCGCCTCGAGGAAACCGAGGAACAGATAGACAGGGATCATGCCGGACCTCCTTACGCGCCGAACAGGCTGTGCAGGCCGTCGTGGTCGAGATGCGAGCCGATCACGCACAGGCGGCCTGTGTAGTCGGCCGCGCCGGTGCGGACTTCGCCCTCGCCGGGCACGTAGTCGAAGTGCAGCCACGTGCCGTCCGTGCAGCGCACGATGCCCTTCGCGCGCAGGATCGCGCCGTAGCCCTGCGTGTCCAGCTCATTGAAGATGCTCTCCAGTTCGTCCTTCGTGTAGGCGCGCGTCGTCTCCGCGCCGAAGCTCTCGAACACCTCGTCTGCCGCGTGGCCGTGGTGGTGATGGTGCTCGTGGTCATGCTCATGATCGTGGCCGCAGCCGCAGCTGCACTCGCCGTGGTCGTGGTCATGATGATGTTCATGCTCATGCTCGTGCTCGTGCTCATGTTCATGGTGATGCTCATGGTCGTGATCGTGATGGTGCTCGTGCTCGCACGCGGGGCAGTGGCACTCTTCGCCGTGCTCATGCGCGTGGGCGTGCACCTCGGCCATCATCTCCTCGGCCAGAGACTGCGAGCCGTCGGTCACGGCAACCAGCTGCGCGCCGGTCAGCTCGTCCCACGGCGTGGTGACGATGGGCGCGCGGGGGTTCTTCTCGCGCACGAGCGCCGCGGCGGCCGCGAGCTTCTCGGGGCTCATGTCCTGCGTGCGGCTGAAGATGACCGCGGACGCGTTCTCGATCTGGTTGTTGTAGAACTCGCCGAAGTTCTTCATGTACATGCGGCAGCGCTTGGCGTCGGCCACGGTGACAAAGCCCGCCAGCACGGCGTCGGCGCGCACGTTCTTCACGGCGGCGATGACGTCGGACAGCTTGCCCACGCCGGACGGCTCGATGAGCACGCGGTCGGGGTGGTACTCGTCGAGCACCTTGCCCAGCGCCTTTTCGAAGTCGCCCACGAGGCTGCAGCAGATGCAGCCGGAGTTCATCTCCGTCACCTCGATGCCGGCCTCCTTGACGAAGCCGCCGTCGATGCCGATCTCGCCGAACTCATTCTCGATGAGCACGACCTTCTCGCCCTTGTAGCCGTCGGCGAGCAGTTTTTTGATGAGCGTCGTCTTGCCGGCGCCCAGAAATCCGGAAAAAATCGTGATCCTGGTCATTGCTGAAATCTCCTTGACATGATAAAAAGCCCGTGCAGGGCACGGGCGCGGAAAACAGATGATTTGTCCCCGTCAGCTGCGGCAGCCGAACTCGTCCCAGTCCTGAAAATCTTCGGCACAGGCGATGGTCGTGGGGTCGATGCGGGCGCGGCGCGGATGCACCGTCACGCGTTCGGGCTCCTTGGTCTCCTGCTCGGCGCACGGCGCGGTTTCCACGGCGGGTGCTTCTTCGCAGGCGGGCGCGGCCTCCTCGGCGGGCGCTTCGGACTGCTCCGGCGCCGCCTCAGGCTCCGCGGGTGTTTCGGGCGCCGCTTCGGGCGCGTCGTCCGCCGAGTCCATTTTCGGCGCGGGAACGGTGTATTCCTCCTCGGGCATCTCGCCCATCACGGCGGTCCACTCGATGTCGTTCTCCTTGTCGAACATCTCCACGAGCTTCACGGCGGCATATGCGGCGCCCGCGAGGAATCCAAGCCCCAAAATCGGACGGAACAGATTCATAAAACGCTCCCCCTCCCTGATGATACACGGCCATTGTAACACAGTTTACCCGCGCTGACAAGAAAAAATGCACGGGTTTTGACGCGTTTCACGCATCCAGCCCGAACAGGCGGCGCGCGTTGCGCTCGCTGACTTCGAGGATGTGCGCGGCCGTCGTGCCGCGCGCCGAAGCGATCGCTTCGGCGACGTAGGCGATGAGCGACGAATCGTTGCGTTTGCCGCGCATCGGCTCGGGCGCCATGTACGGGCAGTCCGTCTCCAGCACGAACTGCTCCTCGGGCACGATGCTTGCGGTCTCGAGCACGCGGCGCGCGTTCTTGAACGTCGCCGTGCCGCCGAAGCCGAGGTACAGCCCCTGCGCGCACAGCCACTTCGCGTCGTCCGCGCTGCCGGAATAGCAGTGCAGCACGCCGCGCGGGCGGTGTTTGCGCAGAAGTTCGTACATGTCGGCGTGCGCCTCGCGGTCGTGCAGCAGCACCGGAAGGTCGTGCTCGCGCGCGAGAATGAGCTGCGCTTCGAGCAGCTCGAGCTGTGCGTCGCGCGGGACGGGCCAGTGGTGGTCGAGCCCGCACTCGCCGACGGCGACGACGCGCCCGTCCTCGAGCAGCGGCTCGATCTCGCGCAGCTCGGCGCGCCAGTCGCCCGCAAAGCGCGCGACGGTGGAGGTGTCCTCGTCGATCAGGCTCTCGGGATGGATGCCGGCGGCGGCGTACACGAACGGGAACTCGCGCGCGAGCGCAGCCGCGGCGCGGGACGTGTCGAGGTCGACGCCGCACTCCACCACGGCGCACACGCCCTTGCCCGGCAGCGAGGAGAGCAGCTCCGCGCGGTCGGAGTCAAAGCGGTGTGACAGATAATGCGCATGGGTATCGAAGATCATACGGCCTCCCGTCTGTCGCGGCGGCGCCGGTGGAACGTGCCCTTCCACGTCGGCGGATAGAGCATCACCAGCACGGGGAACAGCTCCAGGCGCCCCGCGAGCATGTCAAAAATCAGAACGTATTTGCTGAAATCGGTGAACAGGCTGAAGTTGCCCGTCGGGCCCACGAGCTCGAGGCCCGGTCCGATGTTGTTGATCGTGGCGGCCACGGCCGTGAAGTTCGTCACGAGGTCCTTGCCCTCGATGCTCAGGCACAGCACCGAGATCGTGAAAATGAGTATGAACGTGACGAAGAACACGTTGATGCCACGGATGACCTCGTGCTCCACGGGCTTGTCGTCGATCTTGATCTTGCGCACGCTCTTCGGAAAGACGTACGAGTGCAGTTCCTTGAACATGGTCTTCATCATCACGGTGATGCGCGAGACCTTGATGCCGCCGCCCGTGCTGCCCGCGCACGCGCCGATGAACATCAGCACGACGAGCACCGTGCGCGCCGTCTGCGGCCACTGGTTGAAGTCGACGGAGGAAAAGCCCGTCGTCGTGATGATGGACGTCACCTGGAAGAACGCGTCGCGCAGCGCCGTTGCCCACAACGCCGATGACGTCGTACTGGTTCTTCACCGTCCGGATGACGGCGGGGTCGCGGTCGATGACGGTGATGTCATGCCCCTCGCGGCTGAGCTGGTCCACGACGGACGTGCCGACCTTGCCGCAGCCCACGATGATGACTTTGAGCCCTTTGGATTTTGCGCCCTTGTGAAACATCATGTCCCTTCTCTCCTGTCGGACCGCCCTCGCCGGGCGGAAAAGGTGCGCGGTGCATCCGGTTATCTGTTTAGCGTAGCATATTCGCGCGCGCGTTACAATGGGCGCGCACGGAAAAAGCGCCTTTTCCGTCGGAAAAAGGCAGTGAGCCGCTTGACGGCGCTCACTGCCTTTGGTGTGTCGGGCCGAGCGTTATGCCAGAAAGGCCCATGTATTGTAGCAGCTGATCCCGATGATGACGACCATCAAACCAATGAAAAGCTTCTCCACCTGCTTGTTGTTGATTCGCTTGTTGATGCACCGTCCTACCACGCCGCCGCCAATGCCTCCGGCCACCATCAAGATGAGCCAGACCCATTCAAAGGGCGGTACCGTATTGGTGACAAAAGTGGTGGTCAGGCTGGTGATCTGGGACACCAAAATGATGTACAGGCTGTTCTGGGCCGCTGTTTTGGCAGACATGGAAAAAAAGTAGTACAGCACCACCAAATTGATGGGTCCGCCGCCGATGCCCAGAAAGCTGGACATGACGCCGAGAAAGATGCCGATGACGACGCAGGGGGCGGACCGTTTGAGCTGAAGCGTCCGGACGCTCTCCTTTTTTAATGTATAAATAAGCGTAAAGATTGTAATGGCGGCCAGACATCCCGCCTGCACGCTCCCGACCGCGTTCGGGTCAGAAGCCGCATTTTTTACCGCCGTGAAAAGCTGCTTGCCGAGGATGCCGCCGACCGCGGCTCCCAGCGCGAGCGGAGTCCCCGTTTTAAAATCCACAGAACTGTCGCGTGCCAGCAGCCCGCGCCCGACGGAATAGAGGCTCATGGAGAGAACCGTGCATCCGGACAGAAAGCTGATGGTGGATACACTGGCGATCTGAAACAGGTCCAGCGTCGGCTTGATGATGACGCCTCCGCCGATTCCACAGATCGCGCCGGCCGTTGACGCCAGAAAACTTACCAAGAATGTGAGAAATGACATGGCAGAGAACCTCTTTCCAGATGGTGTCGTTTTTTCGCATGCGCCGAGGCTGTCCATTATAAAAACAGCGAACAGACAGCTTCAATGTTGCTGCGGAAATATTTTTTTCATTATATCACTTGCGGGCATGTATGTAAAATGATATTGTTTGTTTATCGAAACCACGATCATTTTACCGGAAGGGAGCGAACCGTATTGCCTCTGCCCCATCTGGGGGTTCCCGCGGGGCAAGTTGCTGCGGGCCATCCATGAATCAGCCGCTTCTTTTGCTCGTTGCCGCGCTGGCGGTGCTGCTCGTCTACGCCGTGCAGCGCACCGTGCGCCGCCGTGCGAAATTGCGCCGCAGTCTCGACACGGCGCCCTCGCCCGAACCGGAGCTCGCCGCCGCGCGCCGCTTCTGGGAGAGCTTTCAAAAACACCGTCCGCAGCCGCACGCCGTCGACGACCTCACGTGGGACGACCTCGACATGGACTCCGTGTTCACGTCCGTCAACTGCTGCCGCAGCGGTGCGGGCAGCCTGTGGCTGTACACGCGTCTGCGCCTGCAGATGCCCGCCGATGCGCTGCCCTCCGGGGAGGACCCGGTGGAGTTCTTCACGCGGGAAGACGCGCTGTGCCGCAAGATGAAATACCGCCTCGCGCTGCTCGGGCCGCACGGGGGCACGGGCGCGGAGACGTTGCTGTTCGACGCGTCCTCGCTGCAGCTGCCGTACGCGCGCTTCGCGTGGCTGGCGGCTGTGCTGCCGTTTGCCAGCTTCGCGCTCTGGCCGCTGATCGGCGTGGGGGAGGGGCTCACGGTGACGGTGCTTTTGCTGTTGGCGAATTTCATGGCCTGCATCTGGCTGCGCAGCCGCCCGGGCAGCGGATTTCCCGTGCTGTGCGGGTTTTCGTCGCTGCTCGGCTGCGCACAGGATTTGGAAAAACTGTTCTCGCGCGAGAGCCCGGACAATGCCGCGGAGCTGCGCAGCGCGTGCCGCGCGTTCCGGCCGCTGCGCTTTCCCCTGTCGGTGCTCAAGTGGAACGACGCCGCGTTTCAGGCCGGCTTGTTTGATCCGTCGTGCTTTTTCCTGCTACCGGTGCTCAGCTACGTCTACGTCGTGCGCCGCTTCGAGACGCGGGCGGACGACGGCCTGAGGCTTCTGCGCGCGCTGGGCGGGCTTGACGTTGCGGCGGGCACGGCGCTTTTGCGCGGCACGCTGCCGCACTGGTGCCGCCCCGAGTACACACAGGACGCGGAGGTGTCCTTCACCGACCTGTGCCACCCGCTCCTGGACGACCCCGTGCCGAACAGTGCGTCGTTTGTGCGCGGCGCGCTCTTCACCGGCTCGAACGCGTCGGGCAAGTCGACGTTCCTCAAGGCGGTCGCCGTCGCGCACGCTCGACACGTGCTTCGCGCGCTCGTTCCGGCTGCGCCGGGGCGCGGTGTTCACGTCCATCGCCGTGCGCGACAGCATCCTTGCGGGCACGAGCTATTTCATGGCCGAGCTGCTCTCGCTGCGGCGCATCCTGCGCTATGCCGAGACCGGGGAGTTCTGCTACGTGTTCATCGACGAGATCCTGCGCGGAACGAACACCGTCGAGCGCGTCGCCGCCGCGCAGGCCGCGCTCGAGTATCTCGCGGGGAAAAACTGCCTCGTGCTGGCCGCAACGCACGACCTCGAGCTCGCGCAGCTGCTTGCCGGTCACTACGACAACTACCACTTCCGCGAGGAAGTACGCGGCGGCGAGGTGCAGTTTGACTACAAGCTGCGCCCCGGCCCGTCCACGACGCGCAACGCGCTGGCGCTGATGGAGACGATGGGCTTTCCCGAACAGCTCGTCGAGGCCGCCCGCAAAGCGGCGCAGACGCAGCAGAGCGCCATGGCGCACGCGGAATAAAAGAAAACCGGCGGCCCCGCACAGGGGCCGCCGGTTTTTGTCTGCGGCAGGACAGGTCTTCAGCCGAGCAGCGGCTTGAGACCGAAGAAGTACGCCAGCACCAGTACGCCGAGGACGATGCGGTACCAGCCGAACACCTTGAAATCGTGCTTCTTGACGTAGTTCATCAAAAAACGGATGGACAGCATCGACACGACGAACGCCACAAGACAGCCGACGCCCAGCACCGCCAGCTCGAAGCCGGTGAAAGCAAACCCGAACTTCAGCACCTTGATGAGGCTCGCGCCGAACATCACGGGGATGGCGAGGAAGAACGTGAACTCCGCCGCCACGGTGCGCGACGTGCCCAGCAGCATCGCACCGAGGATGGTCGCACCCGAGCGCGACGTGCCCGGCACAAGGCTCAGCACCTGGAACAGGCCGATGCCGAGCGCCGTCTTGTAGTCGAGTTTTGCGATGCGCTTGATGCGCGGGCGGTAGCGCCGCTGTTCGATCAGCAGGAAGAACACGCCGTACAGAATGAGCATCGCGGCCACGACGGGCGGGTTGTGCAGGTGCCCGGTCATCCAGTCGTCCAGCGGCAGGCCGATGACCATGGCCGGCAGGATGGCGACCAGCACCTTGAACCACATCACCCACACGTCCTTGCGGCAGAAGCGGTCGACGAGCGCTTTCGCGCCCGTCTCGCCGCGCGCGGCCTCCGGATCGTTCTGAAACGGCCAGAGTTTCGGCCAGAACAGCACCACCACCGCGAGGATCGCGCCCAGCTGGATGACGACGTTGAACATCTCGATGAACTCCTCCGACATGTTCAGCGACAGAAACTCATCCGCGAGGATCAGGTGTCCCGTGCTCGACACGGGCAGCCATTCCGTGATGCCCTCGATGACGCCCAGAATGACGGCTTTTACGATTTCCCACATGGTCAACGCCTCCTCACACGTCCAGCTCAAGGCACACGGGGCAGTGGTCCGAGCCGTACACATCCGACAGGATCGACGCCGCGCGCAGATTTTCGCGCAGCGATTCGCTCACGAGAAAATAGTCGATGCGCCACCCCGCGTTCGTCGCGCGCGCCTTGCGGAAGTAGCTCCACCAAGTATACGCGCCCGTCGCGTCCGGGTAGAACGCGCGGAACGTGTCCACAAAGCCGCTCGCGAGCAGCTGCGTCATCTTCGCGCGCTCGGGGTCGGAAAATCCCGCCGAGTTGCGGTTGGTTTTCGGATTTTTCAGGTCGATCTCCGTGTGCGCCACGTTCAGATCCCCGCACACGACGACGGGCTTTGTCTCATTGAGACGCAGCAGATACGCGCGGAAATCGTCCTCCCAGCGCAGGCGGTAGTCCAGCCGCGCCAGTTCGTTCTGGCTGTTCGGCGTGTATACATTTACAAGGAAAAAGCGCTCGAACTCCAGCGTGATGACGCGCCCCTCGTGGTCGTGCTCGTCGATGCCGATGCCGTACGAGACGCTCAGCGGCTCGGTGCGCGTGAACACCGCCGTGCCCGAATATCCCTTTTTCTCCGCGCTGTTCCAGTATTGATGATAGCCCTCGGGCGAAAACTCCGCCTGACCCGGCTGCATTTTGGTCTCCTGCAAACAGAAAACGTCCGCGTTTGCCTGCGCGAACACTTCGGCAAAGCCCTTGCCGAGCACCGCGCGGAACCCGTTGACGTTCCATGAGATCAGCTTCATAGATGCACCTCCCGGTTGGATTCCCCGTCAGTATAGCACATTCCCGGGGCTTCGCAAAGTTGTTTTGCAAAATTTGAAATAATATATTGACAGATAATATTATACGGACTATAATATAGTCACGAAATCAATATTGGATTTTACAACAGAAGGAGGGACGCTCCGGATGGCCTTCAACACAGGGGCTGCGCTGATGGATGCGCTGGTTCTGAGCGTGGTGTCGAACGAGAGCACCTACGGCTACAAGATCACGCAGGATGTGCGCAGTGTGATGGATGTTTCGGAAAGCTCGCTGTACCCGGTGCTTCGGCGTCTGCAGAAAGACGGATGCCTGGAGACGTACGACCGCGAATTCGCGGGACGCAACCGCCGGTATTACAGCATCACGGAAAAAGGTGTGGACCAGCTCGAGGACTACCGCGTGCAATGGCGGGAGTATGCGGAGAAAGTGGACCGCGTTTTGTTCGGAGGGATCGACGATGACAAAAACTGAATTTCTTTCCCGGCTCGCGGAGGAACTCAACGGGATCTCCGCCGAAGAGCGCGAGGAAGCATTGAACTATTACAGCGAATATCTCGACGAGGCGGGCGAGGAGAACGAAGAGGCTGCCATCGAGGAACTGGGCGGCCCGGAAAAAGTGGCGCGCATCATCCGCGCCAACACCGCGCAGTCCGCGCAGGGAGCGCAGCCCGCCGCCCCGAAAGCCGCGCAGGCGGACCCGTTCGGCGCCGCGGCGCAGCCCGTGCCGCCCTCGTCGGCGTACGCGCAGGGCGGGCAGAGCACGCAGCGGGCGCAGAGCGGCCCGGCCTACACGCAGAGCGGCCCTGACGATACACAGAGCGGCCCGGCCTATGCGCAGACGGCGCCCGGCGCGCCGCACATCCCGTACGAGGGATACGAAGCGCCGCGCCGCCGCAGCTACCTCTGGCTGTGGATCATCCTCGGCGTCATCTGCATCCCTGTGATAATCGGACTTCTGGGCGCGATCCTGGGGCTCATCGGCGGCGTCATCGGCATGCTGGCCGGCCTGATCATCGGCGGTGCGACGGCCGCGTTCGCGGGCTTCGGGCTCATCATCAAGAGCGTGTTCCTGTTCTCGTCGTATCCGGCGGGCGCCCTCTTCATGATGGGCGGCGGCTTCCTCACCGGAGGCCTCGGCGTGCTGGCGTGCGCGTTCGGCATCTGGCTCATCCGCAAAGGCGTGCCGTTCGTGGCAGGCAGCATCCGCTCCGGATGGAACTATCTGAAAGGAAAGGTGCGTGACCTGAGATGAAACGATTGATGAAAATTGCCGCGTCCGCGGCGCTCGCGGGCGTACTGCTCATTGTCGTCGGCTTCGCGATGGGCGCGCGCCCGTCCGACAGCCGCAACTGGGACTACGGCCCCTTCACGTTCGGCGGCGGGTTCTTTGAACAGAACGGCCACGGCCATGACGACGACCGCGACGACTTCGACGACTGGTTCGAGGAGACGGCAGCGGCGTCGAATGCGAAGCCCGTTTCATCGTCCGCGGCCCCGGCTGCTTCGTCCTCTGCGCCCCAGACGGCCGCTTCTTCCTCTTCCTCTTCCTCCTCCGCTGCACCCGCGCCGTCCGAACCGCAGAAGAGCTATCTGTACCACTCGCTCGAGATCGAGACGGGTGCGGCCAAAGTCATCATCGAGACGGGCGACGATTTCCGCGTGACGGGCAGCGGCGTGAACTGGTCGGAGAGAAACGACGAGGGCACGCTGAAAGTTGAGACAAAGCGCCCGCATACGGGAACGCTCACCGTCACCGTCCCGGCGGACTTCACGCTGCGGGAACTGGAGGTGTCCGTCGGCGCGGGTTCGCTCTCGATGTCCGGCATCAGCTGTGAGGAGGGCTCGTTCTCCGTCGGCGCGGGCGAGATCGTTCTCGATTCCGTCACCGTCACGCGCGAAGCGGATTTCGAGATCGGCATGGGCTCGCTCACGTTCAGCGGCACGCTCTCGGGCAAGACGAAGGTCGAGTGCGGCGTCGGCAGCGTGGACATCAACGTCGCCAATCCCGGCGATTACGGCTACGACGTCGAACTGGCCGGAGGTTCCGTCGTCATCGGCGGTGAGTCCTATACGGGTCTCGGGCAGGAAGTGCAGCGCAATCCCGGCGCGGCCGTGCAGTACGAAGTCGAATGCGGCTTCGGCGAAGTGAACATCCTCTTTGTATAAAGTATAAAAAACGGAAAACGAGCCCCGCTGCCACCCGGCAGCGGGGCTCGTTTCATTGGTGTCATCCGTGCACGCGGACGGCGCGCGCGGCGTTGGCCACGGCCAGCAGAGCCACGCCCACATCGGCGAAGATGGCCAGCCACATCGGCGTGTAGCCCAGAGCGGCCAGAACGAGCACGATGGCCTTCACACCCAGCGCAAACACGATGTTCTCACGCACAATGGCGTGCGTGTGGCGCGCGATGCGCACGGCCGCGGCGATCTTGCCCGGTTCGTCCGTCATCAGCACGAGGTCTGCGGCCTCGATGGCCGCGTCCGACCCGACGCCGCCCATGGCCACGCCCACGTCGGCGCGCGCCAGCAGCGGCGCGTCGTTGATGCCGTCGCCCGTGTACAGGCTCACGCCGTCCAGGCCTTTCGTCACTTCCTCGTAGGCCGCCACTTTTTCGTGCGGCAGCAGCCCCGCGCGGTATTCATCGAGCCCGACGGCTTCGGCCACGGCGCGCGCCACGGGCTCGGAGTCGCCCGTCAGCATGCAGCACTTCTTCACACCCAGCGCGCGCAGCTGCTCCACGGCCTCGCGCGCGCCCGGCTTCACCTCATCCGCGATGGACAGCGAGCCCAGCCAGCGCCCGTCCTTCGCAATGTGGATGACGGTCCCGGTGAGTTCGGCCTCCGCGCCGCCGGGCAGCTGAGCGCCGACGTGCTCCATCAGCTTTGCGTTGCCCGAGGCGTAGGTGTGACCGCCCGCGCCTGCGGTGATGCCGTACCCGGCTTTTTCCTCGTAGCTGTCGATGGTCTCGCCGCCGTCATGCCCCGCGCAGTATTCGCGCACCGACACCGCGATGGGGTGGTTCGAGTTGCGCTCGCACAGCGCCGCCGCGGCCAGCAGCTCGTCCTCGGACACGCCGTCGGCGCACACGACGCGCCGCACCGAGAACTTGCCCTGCGTCAGCGTGCCCGTCTTGTCGAATACGACGGCCGCGGGCGCGCGCAGGCGGTCGATCACGTCGCCGCCCTTGACGAGGATGCCGTTCTTGGCCGCGCCGCCGATGCCGCCGAGGAAGCTCACCGGAATGCTGATGACCAGCGCGCACGGGCAGCTCACGACGAGGAAGATCAGCCCGCGGTAGAACCAGTCGAAGAACGTGTCAAATCCGAGGAAGAGCGGGGGAACGACGGCGATGAGCGCCGCCAGCGCCATCACGACGGGCGTGTAGACCTTCGAGAAGCGCGTGATGAATTTCTCCGCCTGCGCCTTTTTCTCGCCCGACTCGCTCACCAGCTGCAAAATCTTCTGCACCGTCGATTCCGCGAACACGCTCGTCACGCGGCACTCGAGCAGCCCGGACAGCGCCACGCTGCCCGAAGCAAGCGATACGCCGGGCTTTGCCAGCACCGGCATGCTCTCGCCCGTCAGGGCGCTCGCGTCCACGCTGCCCTCGCCGGAGAGCACTTCGCAGTCGAGCGGCACGCGCTCGCCCGGCTGGATGCGGATGACGTCACCCACGCTCACGCGCTCGGGGGAGACGATCTCCTCGGCCGCGCCGCGCACCACGCGCGCGAACTCCGGACGGATGTCCATGAGCCCCGCAATGTTCGCGCGGCTCTTCGCGATGGCGAGGTCCTGCAATGTCTCGCCGATGTTGTAGAAGATCATGACGGCCACGGCCTCAGCCCACTCGCCCACGGCGAACGCGCCCACGGTGGCCACCGCCATCAGGAAGTTTTCGTCGAACCACTCGCCGTGCAGAACGCCCTGTACGGCCCGCTCGATGACCTCGCGGCCCACCAGCGCGTACGCGACGAGGTGCAGCACCAGCGACAGCCACAGCGGCATCGGCGCAAGACCCGCCGCCGCTACGATGACGATGGCCGCGCCCGTCTGCACGGCCGAGACGATCAGCTCACCGCGCTCATGCTCTCTGCCGTGGTCGTGCCCACAGCCGCAGCCGTCGCCGTGGTCGTGCCCGCAGCCGCAGCCGTCGCCGTGGTCGTGCCCGCAGGAGCAGGACGCTCCGTGTTTGTGCTCATGGTGATGCTCATGCCCGCAGCACTCGTGCTCATGATCGTGGTGATGTTCGTGCCCGCAGCACGCATGTTCGTGCTCGTGTTCCTGCCCGCAGCAGCCGTGCGCATGGTCATGCTCATGTTCATGGCTGTGTCCGCACGGGCGGGTCTCTTTGTTCTGTTCGCTCATGAAGCTCACCTCATTTCATCTTGGCGAACGCGTCCACAACGGTCTTAAGGCTCTTGATCGTGCCCTCTTCGTCGCCGCTGCGGAATCCGTCCAGCACATGATATTCCAGATGTTCCGTCACAATGATGCGCGCCACCTGCGTCAGTGCGCTCGACGCGCTCGAAAGCTGCACGAGAATGTCCTCGCACTCGCGCCCGTCCTCGACCATGTCGCGGATGCCGTTGATCTGCCCCGCGATGCGCGCCAGACGCCGCGTCACGTCGCTCGAATGTTCCAGAGACATATCGTCACTCTCCTTTATGCCTATACCCCCTATGGGTATTTCTTCTGCCCACAGTATAGCAAAGAGGGCCTGCAAATGCAAGCCCTCAGCACAAAAATTTTTTCCGTTGCTCAGCCGTTCAGATAAAACGCCCGCCCCTCGGCGCGCAGAACGCCGTCGCGCTCCATGCGCGTGATCTCCCGCGCCAGCGCCGTGCGGTCGCATCCGAGATACTCCGCCAGCCGCGTGCGCGAGAACGGGCACACGCGCGCGCCGTCCGCGCGCGGCACAAGCTCCGTGCGCAGGTACTGCACGAGCCGAGCGCGCAGCCGCTTTTCGAGCAGCAGCCCCACGCGGCGGTCGAGCGCGAAATACTTTTCCGCCACAAGGTCCATCCAGTTGCGCAGCACGATCCCCGCGCCGTCGCAGCGCGCGGTGAACAGCGCGCGCGCGTCGAGCCACGCCGCTTCGCAGGGCGTTGCCGCCAGCACCGTCACGGGGCTCTTCACGCGCTGCGAACCGGTCAGAACGTCGGCGATGATGCCCCCTGCCCCCATGTGCGACAGGATGAGCCGCCCGCCGCCTGGCGACGGCCGCTCAGCTTCGATGCGCCCCGAGAGCACCACGCCGATGCGCTCCACGGGGTATCCCGCCAGCACAAGCGCCTCACCCCGCTCATAGCGGCGCACATAGGGCGAGAGCACCTCCAGCAGCTCGTCCCAGCCCGCGTCCACGCCCCGCAGCAGCGCGCAGCCGCGCAGCACCTCCAGCTGATCGTCCCTCAAAATTCTCCCTCCGACTGTTGCCGCGGCAACGGATTTCTTTTCCTTATTATAGTACAATGGCAATGCCGTCCGCAACAAGCAATCACCGCGCGGCGGCAAAAAGGAGTTAGAGAATCATGAAAAAAATCACTTCGCTTGTGCTCGCGGCCGTCCTGGCTGCCGGGCTGTTTGCCGGATGCGGCGCGTCGTCCTCGTCGTCTGCCGCGTCCGTTTCGTCCGCGCCGGAGTCCGTCTCCGCGTCCGAACCCGCCTCGTCGAGCGAACCCGCGCTCGAGGGCGCGACCGTACGTCTCGCGAGCCTGAAAGGCCCGACGACCATGGGCATCGTGAAGATGCTCAAGGACAGTGAGAACGGCGAGACCGCGAACACCTATGAGTCCGAAATTTACGGCTCGGCCGAGGAGATCGCGCCGAAGCTCATCAGCGGCGAGCTGGATGCGGCGTTCGTTCCGTGCAACCTCGCGAGCGTGCTGTACAACAAGACCGAGGGCCAGGTCGAAGTCGCGGCCATCAACACGCTGGGCGTTCTGTACATCGTCACCACCGGCGACGAGATCACCAGCGTGGCCGA